>Ga0180431_10002713_pt1 | contig 23419 bp, 17 predicted proteins | sample SS_ome_11_FD_132459 | JGI IMG/M metagenome (GOLD analysis project Ga0180431, IMG submission 132459) | Hypersaline lake sediment archaeal communities from the Salton Sea, California, USA - SS_1_MS_1 metaG | ecosystem: Environmental > Aquatic > Non-marine Saline and Alkaline > Hypersaline >...
CCGACATCAACTATGTTGACAGATGGGCAGAGGATGCCTCAGAACAGCTTAAGATTTCCATTGATTCTGATATCCTCAGTGCTGTCTATGCCTCTGCAGCCACAGCCAACAAAGGCGCTACCGCAGGCGTTATCTCCGGGGGAATCGATCTTGGTACAACCGGGACAAACGGCGGTTCTGCAGAAGCCCTTACCAACGGCACCGTTGTAGACAAAATGGTCGAATGCGGTCAGGTGCTTGACGAGCAGAATGTTCCCAACAACAACAGATGGTTTGTCCTGCCAGCTTGGATGGCAACCAGGATTAAATTGTCTGAACTGTCAGAAGCCAGTTATGCAGGTGACGGTACTTCCATGATGAGAAATGGCAGAATCGGAATTATTAATAATTTCGAACTGTTTGTTTCCAATCAGGTTTACTCAGTCGCTGAAGGTACTGCAACTCTGTATTACCCGATCTTTGGTCACAAATCTGCTATTACGTTTGCAAGTCAGCTTGTAAACAACGAAATGATTCCGAACCCGGATGATTTCGGTCAGCTGATGCGTGGACTGCAGGTTTATGGGTACAAAGTTGTAAAACCCGATGCAATGGGGACAGTTTGCTGCACGATTGGCGCTATCTCTTAATAACAAGATAGGGCCTGGTTTCAGGCTCTATCACCTTTTTAACTCCATGTAGAAGGAGAATAACCATGAAATTTGGAATGATAAAATCTTTAAAATCTCAGACCCTATCCGTAGCCGATATGACGGATGCAACCACAACCGGGACCATCGATTTTGATGATGCTCTCCCTGTTGGTGCTATGGTCCTCGGATGGAAAGCGGTTGTTTCCGGCGCTTTTGCTGGTGATACCTCTGCTGTCCTTTCAGTCGGTATTTCTGGAGACCTTGATAAATATTCAGCGAACACCGCACAGAGTGTTTTTACTACTGGAACAGTCGGTTCTCTTGCTCTCGCAGCTGATGCCGCAACTGGTTTGTCTGCTGAAAAAACCCCAAGGGTTACAGTCACTTCCGCAAGTGATTTCTCTGATGTTGTCACAGACGGAAATGGTGAAATGGTGATAACCATTTATTATATTGACACCAAAGACGCTTAACGATCAAGGCCCGCTACCTTGACCACCGGGTGGGTGTAAAAAGCCCACCCTTTTAAAAAATATATAAAGTAAAAGGGAATAACGATGGCAAGACAGTGGTTAAAGAATATCCATACCGGAGGCATTTGGCCCCGGACTGATAACCTGGCAAAGCAATCATACATGATTCCTTGTGAATCCCCTGAAATCGAAGCAGAAGTTCCAGGCGAAGAGCATGTGATGATAGTCAAGGAGCCAGTCCCATCTTCCAAAAAAGATCCGGTTGTCCCTGCGATTGAAGAAGAAATCGAAGAAGAGTCTACAGACCTGCTTGACAAAGATGAGGCAGAGGCGTTGATCAAAAAATGGTTTGGCAGAACCGTTGACAAGGTAAAAGTGAGTGATCTTTATGAGTATGCAAAAGAACAGACTGGTGAAGATTTTCCTGAAAAAATGACAAAGCTTCAGATTGTCACAAAGCTTGCTGCAGAACTTGCCGCAAGAGAAGTGTAAGTCATGTCAATCACAGGCGAAGAACTTTTATTTAACCTGGGTGTTTTACTGAATGATCAGAACGAAACGATCTGGGACCAGGATATCAAGCTGGATTTCATCAATGAAGGTTTGGCAGCGGTTGTGCTGTTTCGGCCTGATGCAACTTCCACAACTGAAAGTGTAGCCTTAACAGCAGATACGCCGAAACAATCAATACCTTCTGATGGTGTTCGCTTCCTTGATGTCATGATGAATACAGACGGTGATCCGGTCCGTAAGATAAGTCGTGAAACGATGAATGAGTCTGTACCCTCCTGGACCACAGCAGCAGGCAGTGCAATCGAGCATTATATGTTTGATGAAGAGAATCCAAAAACATTCTGGGTATATCCTGTGCCATCTTCCGCTATTTCAGTTGAGCTTTCTTATTCAAAACAACCCGATGAATTTGACGAAGATGCGACAGAATTAGGGATAGATGAAACGTATCTCGGCGCTGTTAAAGAATATGTTCTGTATCGATGCCTGGGAATGGAATCAACAGGACAGGATTTAAACAAGTCAGTCAGTCATCTGAATAATTTCTTTTCCATATTGGGGATTAAAAATCAAAATGATGCGCTTTTAAAGCAGGTACAAGATCAGGGGGTGTAAATGGACAGGTTTATTGATTATGTGATGCCATCTGTGCCAGGATGTCCTCAGCCTTTAATAAAACAGGAATTATTAAGGGTAGCAATTCAATTTTGTCAATCCTCATGGATCTGGCAATTGGATGAAGAGCACGAAGTTCTTGAAGATGGTGACACGATTACACTTTCTGTCACAAGCGGTGCAGCTGTCACCGGGTGCCAAATATCAATCGATGGTAGCGGATTTAACGAGTATACCAGGGAAGGTGTGACAATCACCCTGGATGATGCAAGAACGGCAGACACAACTTTTGATACAACCGTTTTTTGGAAACCCACCAGAGCCGCAACAAGTTTACCGGATCTTCTTTATAATGACTGGTTCGAGGGGATAGAGGCCGGAGCGAAAGCAAATTTAATGCTGATGCCTGAGAAAAAATGGTCTGATGCCAACCTTGCTTTGATCAACAGGAAAATTTATCTTCACAATCTTAATCTGGCTAAAATGAAAGCCAGAAAAACAAATGATCAAACCAGGCTCAAGGTTTATCAGCGGAGTTTTGTTTAAATGATTGCGTTGTCTGTATTCAAGGGAGAAATTCCCAAGATTGATGCTCATCTATTACCAGAAGAGAATGCAGCGGAAGCGATCAATTGTTTGCTTGATCATGGAAATCTGCAGCCATTAAACGGACCGACTATCGAAGAATCTCTTGAAGATGGTGTCAAGACAATATACCGCTTTGGAGATCGATGGCTTCAATGGGCGAATGCAATCCATGTTGTTGAATCTTTGGCATACAGTGATGCCAATCGGATTTTATATACAGGCGATGACTATCCAAAAGAAACAAATTCAACCCTTGCTTTAACCAGCAGTCCTTATCCTACCGCTTCTAGGAGGCTTGGTATTGCAGCCCCGACAACTGCTTTAACAACCAGTATCACTACCACAGGCACAGGAACTGACAGGGACATTTCCTATTGTTATACCCGGGTGGGGATATGGGAAGATGATACAGTGGTTGAGTCTGCTCCTTCTCCGGCTACCGATATTGAAACCATTAAAGATGATGCCGAGGTTAATTTAACTGGGTTCACTGATGATTCAAGCGATGGTGCATATACCACGCATTATCGTATTTATCGTATCAACCATGGCGATACAGGCGCAGAGTTTCAATATGTCGCTGACATAGCCAAAACAACCAGCCCACTTGAATATGACGATGATCATTCTACCAATACGGATGATGACTTGGGCGAAGTTTTACCGACTGAAAACTGGACTGCGCCTGAATCAGATTTGAAAGGTATCATTACGGCTTCAAATGGTCTTATTTTCGGGTTTACATCCAATAAAGTTTTTGTTTCGGAGAGTTACATTCAATACGCTTATCCTTCTATTTATTCTTTGACCGTAACGTCTGAAATAGTTGGGTTAGGATTTACAGGCAATGCCATAGCTGTTCTGACTAAAACTATACCTTATTTGATATATGGTGCTGATCCTGGTTCACTTTCGATAGACAGACTGCCATTGGATGCTCCGTGTAAGTCGGCACGATCTATTGTCAATGTCCCGGAAGGAACCATTTATAGTTCTGTTATGGGGTTGGTTTTGATTGATTCGACTGGTGCGGCAACTGTTATCACAAAAGACCTTTATACAGCAAAACAATGGATTGTATTAGAACCAGAGACGCTCTTGGCGGTTTATTATAATGACACCTATCTTGCTTTCTGGGAAGGTACGCCAAATGGGATTGAAGTCAGAGTCGGTCGGAATGAAATCAGGCAAATTCAATTAGATAAAAATGTTCATGGTGGTCAGTATGTGTCAACGGTTTCCTTGAATTTATACGATTTTTTAACATCCACAGGAGACAACTATGTTTCCAGTGAGGGTTATCAACTGGTTTGCACTGGTGACGAATATTCCATTCCATATGATACCTTATATTTGATTCAGGGCGATGAATTAGACCGAGAGGTTGTTTCCTGGCGTACAGGTTCTTTAACTGATTATACCTGGAAATCAAAAGAATTTAAGTTCATGTCGGATAAAGTCATTACTGCAGGGATCCTGCGTGGTGATTATACTGACGGTTCTGTAATTTTAACGTTGTATGTGGATGGCAATATTGTCTTTAAAACCACCGTGACCAGTGAAGATGTTTTCCGTATTCCTCCTGTTCGGGGCAGAACATTTCAAATCAAGCTGGTGGGTGATGCCATTATTGATCATGTTGCTCTAGGACAATCCGTTTCTGAGGTTATCGCATAATGCATATTAATATCCCCAGAGTCACGCACAAACTTCACCAGCAAAAGTTTTTCGATAACGTGAAAGAACTCCTTGATTTATTGACAGGGAAAAAAGTGGGAGCTCCATATGACAGGGCGTTGACTGTCAGCGACCTTGAAAAATTAGGTGTTGATTTAGATATATTTTTAAAGTGCAACAAGCAGAGCCCTTATGCTTCTAGATTAAATTACCTCGCTGGTGTTCTGGCGCAAGACGGTGAAATTGAATTGGTGGATACGGTCTGGGAAGATTTGCGAGTACCAGTTGTTTCTACACGATTGGGAGGGACAAAAGATCCTGATTTTGCAAAAGTCTTAGATAATGGTTCTAGTTCACAAGGGGTGTTCACGTATCTGTTTGATGATTCAACAGAAGAAGAACTGTATTTCATGTGCCAGATACCGCACAATTATAAGCATGGCACAGATTTACATGCACATGTTCACTGGATGCCGGTTGCAAATGGCAGTGCAGGAGAAACGGTTTCCTGGGGCCTTGAATATTCATTGTCTGAACTTGGGGCAACCTTTGGAAATACCACTCTGATTTATGGAGATACTCCATATCCTGATGAAACCCTGGTTGCAGACAGGCATTATTTAACCGAACTGGGTGAGATAGACGGATCAAGTATTGATTCGGTGTCAGCCATGCTGCTTTGTCGTGTTTTTAGAGATACAGCAGGGAACGGCGGCACCGATGATTATGGAGATGATGCAGCACTTTTAGAAATAGATTTTCATTATGAAATAGACACACTGGGCTCAAGCTCTGAATATATAAAATAATGAGGTAAAAAATGGCAGATTATACATCAAGTCTTACCGGAGCCGAGATAGATGCAGGGATCAATAAAGCAGCTTTGCTTCCAGCGATTTCAGGTGGAGATGCAACCAAAGTTGTTGCAGTAAATGCAGCAGAAAACGCTTTTGAATTGGTTGATGGTGGTTTCCCTTCCGGGACATCGATGCTGTTTAATCAAGCGAGTGCTCCGACTGGATGGACAAAAAAAAGTGATTGGGCCAATACCGCAAGCCTGCTTGTTGGGAACATCTACGCAAGTGGCGGTTCTGATGATCCTGTAACCTGGACAACAGCCCTTGTCTCCGCAAGCCATGTTTTAACCGAGGCTGAACTACCGAGTCATACCCATGGAGCAGGCACCTTCTCAGCAGGTTCTGATGGTGATCATAGTCATACTACCGCTAACGGTGCCGCTTTTTTAACAAACGGAAGTTCTGGCGGCATGGATTCTGGCAGTGGATATACTTATCAATCAGCAACCAATACAGATGGTGCACATACTCATACGATTTCAGGAACATCCGGGGCATCTGGCAGCGGAAGCGGTCATGACCATACTTTAACCCAGGATACTTACACTCCAAGATATGTAACCATAATTGCAGCTTCAAAGGATGCGTAAATGAACAGACCCTGTATCAGAGGATTGAAAGCATTTAAAAAAGGATGCCCGGAAAAAGCATGGAATGGCTCTGATGGATGCCCGGCATGGAAAGAATATACGATCCCACAAACAGACGGAAAACCGATTATTCTGCGTGATTGTATTGATGGGTTATCGGAACATTGGCGGTTTGAAGCATTAAAGCTTCTTGAAGGGAACCAGAAAGCAACCGAATCTTTCAGGAATGGTATGTGTGAATCGGCACCAGACGGAAAGGTATATCCAAAAATGGACCGGGCTGTTCTGGGGCTGGTTGAGATCTTACAGACAGAGCAACGTAAAAGATTGGAGCAAAATGTTCGGACTTGACATCAAAAGCAAAGTAATGACTTCCAGGGAATTACGCCCGATATTGGCTCGTTATTGCGACAACGTTATTTTCAGGGATGCTGAATATCATGTGCCGGAAGATCCAGCCTATGTGATGAAAAAAGCCCCTGCAGATAAATTCCATTATAGCCCGGATGAAAGCCGAGACTGTGATGATGCAGTAAGGATATTCAGGGGCTGGTTGTCCGAACAAAATTTTGGAAACTTGCTGGCTATGGATTGTGTCATATGGACCAAAAAAACAAAATTTCATGCGGTTATCGGGTTTTGGCATGAAGATAAACTGCAATTTGGTGAACCTCAATCTGGAAAATTTCCGGTTTATCCAGGTGCAAAAGTAACAAGGATTATTTGTTGATGAGCTTCACAATACTGCCATATGTCGAACGAGATGGGATCAGGACCGTGACTGATTCAACCATGAAAACGTTGTGGTTGAAAACGGTGCAAGAGGATCTTCACGATATTATCTTTTATGAGGGAACAATTACCAGTGAAGATCAATTCCTTGCCATGGCAAAAGCTTCCGGCACAATGTTTTATCTGCTTTTCGATGACAATGATTTGGTTGGGTACACATGGCTTAACCGTTTTGAAAACAAATCTGCCAGGATGCACTATTGTGTTTTTAAACATTACTGGGGTCAAACCCTTGAGATTGGAAAATTTGTTTTAAATAAATTACTCACGCAACCCCTTGAGGACAATACTTTCTTGTTTGACCTTTTAACCGGGTTTGTCCCTGCCTGGAATAAAAAAGCGATTAATTTCTCATTGAAATGTGGTGGCAAAACATACGGAGAAATTCCGAACGCCATATATAATGCCAAAACAAAACAGAGCGAACCTGCTGTTTTTATCTACTATACGAGAGGTGACGTATGATTTTACAGAACAATTATAACCACTTTAAGCGCAAAGTGTTGAGTTTTAAAGGCGGTGGAAGTGATGGAGATACATACGATGCCGCTTATAATGCTCGCATGGCAACGATTGCTGAATCCCAACAGGGCATGGCAGAAGAATATTTCCAGTTCTGGCAGGATGAATACCAGCCGATGGAAATGGAACAGATTGCCGCTAATCGGGAATTGATTCCATATGAAACAGCATTGTCGAAAGAAAAAATTCAGGCAGAACAGGAATTATTACCTGGACAGGTTGCACTTGGAAAAGCTCAAACCGATTCTGCTTTGGAATTGCTGCCAGGCCAGACCGCATTAACCCAGGCACAGATTGATGACACCATGACAGGCATTGCAGAAAAGGCACCTGTAAGGACAGCGTTTTTTGATGAAGCGTTGAACGGTGTAGATGTTGAATCACAGGCGAATAAAGCTGCTGCAGAAGCGTCACATGCGTTTATGAATTCTAATTCGATTATGAGAAGAAACGCTGCCAGGATGGGCCTTAATCCGAACTCCGGGGCGTTCGCTGGCTTCCAGAATACCAACTCACTCAATCGGGCCAAAACAGTGGCAAGCGCAAAAACGCAAGCCAGAGAAAACGCTGAGAATGAAAAGTTTGATCGATTAAATACAGCAATGGGGTACTGATATGTATAAAGTAACGAACCCAATAGATAAAGCATTCCAGGGGATGGGAAACGCCGCCAATTCTTACGGCTCAATGATGAAGGATATTCCGGCGAACCGAGATCCGGGACCAAGTGCAGGTGGGGCTGCAATGTCTGGATTAAGCGGAGCCGCAACTGGGGCGGCTATAGGATCAGCTGTCCCGGGAATAGGCACTGCGGTCGGGGCTGCTGCTGGAGCCGTAATCGGTATCGGCTCCTATTTACTTTCATAAGGAGAATGAATCATGCCTGATAGATGGGGAAGAATAAATCATAATGACTGGAACGCAATTACTGGCCTGGTGAATACTCTACAAGGCGCTCAACAACGTAACCAAGCCTTTCAGAACACTAAAGATGATCGGTCCGAGGCCAAACAATTTAAAACAGATGTTGATGCCAATCTGACTGCCCTTCAGGGTGGGGAACAGCCTGCACCCCATGGAGACAATGATATTTATGATGCTCCTGGAGAAATGCAGCCTGCTGCCTTGGGCGGTTCACAGCGGTCACAGATACAGGCAAGGGATCTATATAAAAAAGATCAGCAGAACAAACAGGACCTTCAAAAAATTGAACGGTCTGCAGATGTCTTGGCAAAAGAAAACGAGCTTTGGCAGCACTTGAATGCTCTTCCTAAAGAAGAGTGGGATAATTTTCTTGATAATTATAATCCGCAGAGCAAGACAGATTTTCAAGCATTTACAAATCTTGGAACCGCCCTGGAAACCAATGCTCAGTTTAGAACATCACGAATGAAAAGAAAGATGGCAGAGGGGTCACAAAGGTTTAAACAGTGGTCGGCCACACTCCAGGCCGGGGCCGGGTTTTTAAAACAAGGCAACAAGCAATTGGCTGAACAATATATTGAACAGGCGATTAATACAGCACACCATCCTTTATTTATCCAAAAAAATCAGAATGGAACCTATGACCTTATTTATGAAGAAGCCGGAAAAAAGTCACTTATGGGCGATGATATCACACTTGAACAAGCATATCAGAAAGCAATTACGATACCGGCAAAAAATTTTGTAGCCGATTTTGTAGCACAGACAACGATGATCGCCAAACAGAACCGTGAAGCAGGGTTTACGACCTGGAAAAAAGGGGATGAATCATATGATGTAACAGTCATGTATGATCCGACAAGTCCGAATGCTGGTAGGCCAGTTGTGTATAAATCTGGTGGTGGTCAAGCCGAGTTGACCTTGGCACAGTTAAAAGCGCAAGGTTTCAGACCGGAAAAACTTGATGATGAATTAACCAAACAGAAAATTGCGACCTCAAAAGCCTCTGAAAAAGAGCATAATGCAAAAGCCAATGCCGCAGGTGGCGAGAAAAAAAGGAAGCAGCTTGAATCTGTTATTAATAATGCCGCCAAATATTTTGGTGTGGAAGGGACAACATTCTTAACTCCTGATGGACAGTTCACCACTGCAGGCGAGAACACTCGCATGAAAGCCATGGAGTTTTATGACAAATACAAAGAAAATCCAACTGTTTTAAATGACACTGAATATCGTAAATTCAACGTAGCAAAAGCACTGGTCGGTGCAACCAACACCTATTTTGGAGCGCAACCAAAGCAGAAAATAGCTTCTAAAGAATTGGCAATAGATGATGTCCAAGCCATGGGAGGAAAAAAAGATAAGCAAGGGACTTGGTATATCCCTGCAGCTGGTGGTAAATGGGAACAAGTCAATATTGCTAATGCTCCACAGCAAACAAACAACAACAAAGAGCCGGGTAAAGCAATGGCTTCCGGTCCTATTGCTGAAATAACGAACGCCTATCAACCGCAGGAAGCGGCGTTGCCAGAAGATGCCACTAAATGGGATGTTACCATGATCGATGGTAATCCTGTTGCCATATTACCAGATGGACAAAAAATGACATTGTCTCCTGAACAATATGAGCAATGGCGTAATGCCACTGGTGCTCAGACAAGTGCTTTCGGGAGATATCTGGGGGATAGGAAGTTAATTCGCACCAAGAAAGATTATCGCCCGAAAGAAAACCCATTTCTAAGAAAATAAGAGGTTAATATGTCTCAGCTTTATGATGCTTCTCAAATCGACTGGGAAGATACACCGGACAATTCTATCCATGGACAGGCCCAATATTATGATGAATCAGAAATAGACTGGGCTGATGACAGCGGTTCTTCGGATTCAACATATAATATTCCTGGTGGACTGAAAGATCTTGGACATCTGATATATGACATTCCTATTAATACAGTAGGGGCGTTTGCTTCATTATGGGAGGATGATAACCCAGAGGCTGAATACGATTGGAAAGACATAGCCAGAAGAGCCCGTGAAGAAAGAAACAAACTGCGAATGTCGCAGTCGGGTGGTGAAGAAAAGGTTTTACCCTTTCTGGACCGTCAAGATATCAGGGAGGCAGGGCCTAGCACAGGATTTTCCGGGGTTGCTATGGGTGCTGGTGCTCCTGGTATGGTTGCCTCTGCTGTGATTTCTCCAGTAGTTGGTATTCCAACTGCTTTAGCAGGTTCCGGGGCTGCTGCATATAAAATGGACAAAACCATGTTTACGAAGCAGTTGATTGATGCTTACCGGGATACAGTCAAAAAAGAAGAAAACGGTCGAGAAATTACGCATGAAGAAGTTGCGGACCTTGTTGAAAAGACAAAAGATTTAAGATCAAAACACGCCTTATGGGAAGCGATCCCGGAAGCAGCTGGAAACGTGATTCAAATGTCTGGAATAGGGACATTGTTCACGGCGACTCTTGGTAAAAATCTTGGCAGCAAGATGTTCAAAACCCTTGCCGGAATGTATGGCGGTGAACTCGCAACAGAAACCATTACCCAGACAGGACAGCATAACGTTGAGATTGAAGCCGGATTGTCTGATGCAGATCCCAGGTCACATATCAGCCCATCTGACCAGATGGAATCTTTTAAAGAAGTGGCCCCACCAACCTTTGTCTTGACTTCATTGACTGGTGGTGGCGCACTGGCAGCGGGTCAAGTAGCAAAGGCTTTTAAAGGTCCAGAAAATTTATTGGATGATGACTTTGAACAAGCAGAGACACCGCCGCCGCCTGATATCACTGCAGGTCCGGTTGATGCAGATTATAACGATACTTCTGTTGAGGATTGGGAACACCATGCAGAATGGCAAAGGCGAGCAGCCGAAAAAATACAGCAGCAACCAGAACCAGAGCCGACACCTGCACCGGATCCTGTTCAGGAAATGTATCAGCAGAATCAGCAATACATGGAGAATATGGATGCGGCACCTGATTATGATCTAAAAGGCAGTCAAAATCTGCTCGATAAGAACGTTGACGAATTCAGGCGTGTCAGAAGTCAAGAGGCATCTGTAACCGCTTTAAACGAGCGTCAGCAAGCCATGGGTGGAGAACCTGTTGCACATGAGATGAATGTGTTGAACCAGGCGTTGCAGAATCAACCTGAAGAGTCTGTGCCAAATGTGATGCCTGCAGAGCAACCAGCTTTCCAGAGAAACATGGAAACCGTACCTGATGATCAGAAATACAGACCGTTTTCAGGATTGGGCGAAATGCTTGAACAGCAGCCGGAACCTGTGCAGCTGCCTGAACAGTCTCCTGATCATGTGGATGATGGTATTGATGTATCTATTCCAGAATATGAATCAAAAGAGCAGGCCGATCAGAAACAGTTTCAATCCGGCTTGCAGGATAATTTCGGCATGCAGGATATGCCAGCAGATGGCATTGTCTCCACAAAACCCATTTTTGAACACGAAGTCGAACCGGAAAAAGTTAATACCGATCCGAGCGAGGCCCAGAAAGCCGCAGGCAATTACAAGAAAGATCATATCAAAATTGACGGTTTCGACATTACCATTGAAAACCCGGATGGTTCTATTCGTAAAGGGAAGGATCAATCCGGCAAAGAATGGGAAAACAAAATCCATGGACACTATGGATATTTTAAACGGACCGAGGGGAAAGACGGAGATCAGGTGGATGTTTTTATACAGCCTGGTACAGAAACAAGCCCGAAAGTTTTTGTTATTGATCAGGTCAATCCTGAAAATGGTCGGTTTGATGAGCATAAAGTTATTATGGGTCCAGATACTCCAGAAGAAGCTATTTCCATGTATATGGCAAATTATGAGCAAAACTGGCAGGGATTTGGTGAAATTACTGAAATGGATCACGCCACTTTTAAAGATTGGCTGAAAGATGGAAAGAGGACAAAGAAACCGCTTGCGGTGAGCCCAATCTTAAAAAATGAGAAGGTTGCTACTCCCACAGAATACAAAAAAGGTGATCGTGTTTCCTGGAAAACCAAAAAAGGTGAAACTCGAACTGGTCTCTTGGTTGAGAAGAGAAAAAACAGTTGGTTTATTGATATTGACGGTGGCACAACTACTCTGATGAGTGAAAACAAGATCGAAAAAAGTCAACAAAAAAACAGTCCAACCAAAACCCCTGACCCTTCGGTTGGACCTGATCAGATTATTGCTACCATTGTAGACAATATGCTCAACAGTGAAATTGAAAGAGGCAAAAAGCATGGGATTGAAGCGACTCAAGAACAGATAGACGTATTCATACAAAACCAGACACGGATGTTTAAAGACTTTGTGAATGCCATTAATGATAAAGACTTTCAAGTTCTTAAAGACAGGCTCCACCGTGGCAATAAAAATACGTTAAAGCTTTTTACCGAGATAACAGGTCTTGCAACGAAAACTCAAAAAGCGACCAACGAAAGTATCCGCTCACTTGATCCCGGAAAATATGATGAATGGGTCGAGGCTGAAAAACTTGCAGCAGAGAAAGCAGCAGAAGAAAAGAAAAAGGCCCGGGAGGAAAAAGAGAAAAAGGAATTGCTTGAAGGACCAGTCAATTACCTTGGTCAACGCATGACTTTTGAACAATATATCAATACTCTTTTGGAAGATGGGTATACAGATGTTGAAATAAAAGGAAGCGGAAATCTTTCAACATTGAGATTGGTAAAACATGAAAATAACGGCAAAGGCAGACGACTGCTTAGTGATGTATTCAGAAGAAAAGACGAGCGAGAGTACATCCAGGAGATGGTTGATCAGCACAATGAAAAACTCATCGCTGATGATATAGCCAAAGAAGAACAAGAGATGGCAGATAACCCGGAGGCTTACATCACTGACCAGCAAGCAAGTGAATTGTTTGGAGCAACGGCAGAACAGGAAGTGGAACCGGAAGGTCTTAATATCCTTGCTGCAAAAGAGGCGGTCAAGGAAGGTTTGTCGTCTGGTGGGTTCAAAACAATCGTGCATGCACGCAAAGCCGTTTCTGATAAACTTGGCCTTCCACTTATAAAAGGTGGAACCAAAGAAGCAAAGGCCGTTGAAGAATCAATCGAAGCAGCTGCAATCGAGATGGCACAGGATATTCTTAAAAAATATTCATCACCTGAAAAAATATATGATGCGCTTGTAGACCTGCAGGGGAAATTACCAAACCTTTCCACCAGGACTTCAACATCTATTATGAACCAGGCATATTCCACACCGCTGCCACTGGCATATGTTGCTGCACAGCGAGCAGGGATTAATCAGTCTACCACTGTTTACGAACCTTCTGCCGGAAACGGAGCGTTAATTTTTACGACTAACCCGAAGAAAACAACTGCCAATGAATTGAATATTGAACGAGCCAGGAACTTAAATGGTTTAGCCAAAAACATAATGATGAAAGACGGTACGGAAGTTGTGCTGAAAAACAAGGTGGATGTTGTTATCGGCAATCCTCCCTTTGGGACAGTAAAAGATGATGCCGGAAAAACAAAAAAATGGCAGATTGCAAAACAGTATGAAACCAGCCAGATAGATCATGCCATGGTATTTAAAGCCCTTGAATCTATGAATGATCAAGGAAGTGCAGTTTTTATTATTGGCAGTGTTAAGGATAAAAACGGCAATGTTGAGGCACGCAAAAAACAGTATCGCTCCCCTGACAAAGTAAGGTTTTACAAAACACTTTTTAACAGGTATAATGTAGTTGACATGTTCACAATGTCAGGAGACCTGTATAAAAAGCAGGGCGCTGGATGGCCGGTTGATATTCTGGTAATTGATGGTAAAGGAAAATCCAATCTTACATTACCAGGAGCCGAACCGCCAAGATTCATCGATTCTCTTGACCAATTAAAGGAGCAGTTAAATGGACCAGATCAAAATGATACCCTGGGTGCCGCAAGTGGAGACAGAAGCCCACAAGATGGTGACAGCGGTAACACTACAATCAAACCTGAAGGTGACAACGAACGAAATATTGTTTCGCCTGAGTCTGAGGGTGCAGGATCTGATAGAGCAGGAACCAGAACCGGAAGAGGCGGTAAACCATCTAATGACCGAGATGGAGATGCGAGGGTTGATGGAGGGAAGCCAGCCGATACCAAACCTGGAGACAGCCGGGCAGGTACTAATAGAAATGAACCCACTGATGCAGGATTATCTAAGCGGGATAATATTGACAGACCTTCCGATAGAACCACCTCAAAAAGCAAACCTGAAAGCAAAAAAGATTCTGGAGGAAAGCGATCTGAACCTCTGGATAGACAACCTGATACTTCAATAGAAGATGAGTTCTCTCCTGACAATCTCCTTGCTGAATGGGATCGTCAGTCTGAAAAAATAACCGCCCAAGAAAAAGCCGCTGAAACCAAACAGCATTTATCGAATGCGCTTGATAAATTCAAACAGATCAATAATCTGTTGGGTGAGCGTGGTTCATTATCCACTGACAAAACAGATGAGAATGTTTATGGTGAAATTCGTGCATTGCTTCAAGATGCATTAAACGATCTTATTCAAGCTGGTAAGTCTGCAAAAGATTTTGTTCAACTTGCTATCAAGAACCTTTCTCCAAAAGCAAGACCATATTTTGAACGATTTGTTAAACAGGATATGGTTTTACCAGGAAACAATAAGGCTCCATCCAAAAAGAAACCCAAAAAACCATCTAACACAGATACACAGGTTGCTTATGAACCTGCAAGCGGATCTTCTGCTATTGGCACTCTTACACCTGTCAATATGGCAACTGCCAGTAAAAAAGCACTGGCAACAATACAGGAGCGTTATGGCTCCGTAGATCAATATGTTGCAGATGAGCTTGGGTACACGCTGGAAGAAATAAATGGAAAACCAGGCGAGTTTGGTTATTTTTCAGGGGAACAGGTTGATGCCATTGCGCTGGCTATTCACAATATCGGCAATGGGGCAGGGTTTATAATCGGAGATCAAACAGGTGTTGGTAAAGGTCGTGTGGTTGCTGCCATGCAGAGATATGCCATGAAAAACAATTTAACTCCGATTTTCGTTACGGAGAAACCAAACCTTTACACTGATATGTATCGGGATTTTGTCGATATCGGTATGGCTGACATGGCTGATAAAATCTTCATGACCAATGGGGGGAAAACGATTTCACTGACAGAAGATGGTTCTAAAGTCATTAAGACAAAATCAAATCATAATGCGGTTTTGAATAAAATCACTGTGCAAGGGGTATTGCCTGATCAATACAAAACAATTTTTACCACATATGATCAACTCAACAAGACAGGCTCACCACAACGTCAATTTATTTCTGAAATGATCAGACATCGTGGAATGCTGATCATGGATGAGTCGCACAATGCTGGAGGAACAGAGGGGAACAAAGCGACCGCTACAAAAGTACCCAGATCTGTTTATTTTAGAACACTGGTGCAGGATGCTCACTCAGTTTTTTATTCCTCTGCAACGTATGCCAAAAGACCGGGTGTAATGGACCTGTATTCCAAAACAGATATGCGTTTAGCAGTCGATGATGTTGCCAATATTGGCGGTGCGATTTCTCAAGGAGGCGTGCCACTTCAGCAAGCAGTGGCAGCGATGCTGGTGGAAGCCGGGCAGTATGTTCGCAGGGAGAGGTCTTTTGATGGCGTTGATTATCATACTGAATCTGTTGAAATTGACAAAAAATCTGCTGAAAAAATTGCTGATGCCCTTGCCGAGATAAAAAGGTTCTCAGATGGATTTGCAGAACCAGCCTTTGAAAATATAGGAGACAGGGAGGCCGGGTCTGGGGCTGGTGTTTCTGGGGCTTCCGCTGCCGGAGATGCAAAAGTCAACATGGTCGGGTTTTCTTCTGTGATGCACAACTTGATCAATCAGATGCTGCTTTCCATGAAAACACAAGGGGCTGTTGATAAAGCGATCGCTGCATTTAAATCAGGGCAAAAGCCTGTGATCACCCTTGCGAATACAATGGGATCTTTTATAGAAAGGCATGCTGAAACATATAACCTCAAGCCAGGTGATGCGATTGGATTAAGGTTTAACGATTTGATTGGCAGTTATCTTGAAAAAACCAGGGAATACACAATCAGAGAACCCTTTAGGCCAGCGAATGAAACCATTCGTGGGTATATTTCTGATGAAGAACTTGGCGAATACGGCGTTAAAGAGTTCGAAAGGATCAAAGATAAAATCTATGATCTTGATATAGGCAATATTCCTATATCTCCGGTGGACTATATCATTCATAAGCTGGCTGAAGCTGGCATTCGTGCCAGTGAAATTACCGGAAGGACCGACCGTATAGAATACCGCAACATTGGAAAAGACAGATATACCAAACGCCCAGGATCTGAAAAAAGCACCAAGGGCCGAACTAAAATTATTTATGATTTCAATACGGACAAACTGGATGCATTGATTTTAAATAAGAGTGGTTCAACAGGGCTTTCGCTGCATGCTCTTCCAAAATATGGCGGTCACACACCAGCACAACGGCATATGATTATTTTACAGGCAGAAGGCAATATTGATACTCATATGCAGATGTTAGGCAGGGTCCATAGAGCAGGGCAGGTCAGTGCTCCGGAATATACACAGCTGATGGGGGATATTCCTTCCGAAAAAAGACCAGCAGCGGTATTGGCTACTAAAATGGCGAGTCTGAATGCCAATACAACGGCAGCAAAAGAAAGTGATCTCAGCGCAAAAGAAACGGTTGATTTCATGAATAAATATGGAGACAGGGTGGCTGCAGGCATGATGGCTGATTTTCCAGAGATGCATGAACGTCTGGGTATGCCCCTTGCGACCGATAGCAGATCGCAGTCAGGATTAAAAGAAGAGGGAGCAATCAAAAAAATAACAGGCAGGATTCCATTGTTACCACTGGCTGACCAGGAACAACTATATACCATGCTGGAATCAAGTTATTTGGAAACAATAGAACAATTGAATGCGACTGGTGAAAATGATCTCGAAGCGAAAACTTTCGACCTTGATGCCAAAACCATTTCCAAAACGACTGTGTTCGACAATACCGGATTAAGTGCAGATTCTCCATTTACGGCAGCAGCGGTTGCTGAACAAGTGGACATGAAAAAGATTGGTCGTTCTTATACCAGCAAGCAGGTTGTGGAATTGTTGGGCGAATATGCTTTTGACCAGAAAAAAGTGGATAAATCTTTAGATGAGATTTTGGAGAAAGCAGAGGAACGGCATGAAGATCAAAAGAGTGAATCTTTAAATCGGTTTGTTTCTTATGAAATGGAAACAGTAGATGACATTGAAGATGAACAGAGAGCAGATGCCGTTAGGACCAGGCTAGAAGGAGTGCGTGAGGATTGGGAATACTTATATTCAATCACGCAACCGGGTCATATTGTTGATGTTAAAGTCGGTGATCAATATATCCGTATGACTGCTTTAAAGGTGCATCAAACTGGCAAACCCAAAAATCCATTGGCACTGGGAACATGGAAAGTAACGTTTGCCGTGCCGGATTCCATGCGAAGAGTGACATATCCTTTTTCATATTTAAACAGAATGAACCCGGAGTACGCTGGTCCATCCAAGGCCACAAAAGCCGGGGAGACTTCTGAAAGCACATTAAAACAGTTTGATAATGCTACTCGGACAGCCAGGGAGACCAGAACTATTATAACCGGGAATATGCTGGCTGCGTATGGGCGTTACCAGCAAGGGCGTATCATTAATTTTAAAACCAATAAAGGTGATGTCCGGCAAGGTGTTTTAATGCCTGCTGATTTCAATCTTGAACAGGCTGAAAGAGAACGGCCAGTCTTTTTGAACAATCCAAAAGATTTGGAGAAAATTACAAAAGAAGGGATTCATGTCCGTGGTGCAAAAGGTGATATCAAAATCATACCTGGAACAGCAGACAGCTGGTCTGGAAATTTTATGCCTGCTTTTTCGGCTGAAACAGTTGATGAATATTTGATCTCTGTTCCTGCAGCGAAAGCCAGCGGCAGTAAATATTTTCTCAATAAAGAATTACTGAAAGCAGTCGGCCAGGATTTTATTAAAGTTAAAAATAGAATGACTGTAACGGTTTCTAAAATACGGATGAAAAAAATATTTAACACCCTGATCAATCGTATGAATGAACCGTTTTATACTATGACTGAGCATGATAGATCAAAACAGGTGCTCGGTATTGATGAGATTGCCTTTGAAGAATTTGACAAAGATTATCAGGTACGATACTCCAAAAAGAAATCATCAATAAAACAGGATGGCAAGTATGGTAAAGGCGTTACGACAGAAAATACAAAAACTCTGGAAAGATCGCTTGGAAAGAAAGTTAAATCAGGCCAGCTTACGGAAGTATCCGTGCCTGACAATAAAGTTAAACATGCAAAGAGACTTGGAAAGATCTTCGGGAAAAAGATCATCTTCCTGGAAAATTCCGACCGGGCAGGATTAGATTTTGAAGGGGTAACAATCCCCGAACTTCCAAACACTATCTTTATAGATGCAGCTACAAAAGAACCTCTGCTTCAAGTTGCTGCACATGAACTGCTTCATACGATCAAACGCACCAATCCAAAACTGTATAAAACACTCAGGGGTATACTTTCCGGGCAGGTCCAAAATATCGATCAATACAAAAAGGATCTTGAATCCCGGAATCGCAAAACTGTCAGTGATGCTTTATTAATGGAAGAATTACTTGCTGATCTAGTTGGCGAGCATTTTACTGATACTGAGTTCTGGCATAATATTAAAAGCAAGATGCCGGGAAAAACATTCAAACAACTAGCCTTTAGAATCAAAACCTTCCTGCGTAAACTTCTGAATACACTTGGATTTAAAAACAAACCTGTTGATAAATATTATCAGAATATTGAAAAGGCCATTCAAGTAGTTGATCGAGTTTTAAATGCGTATGTAACCAGTCCACAACAGGAAGTATTAATTCCAGGTGATCAGCCGACCTTTTTAAAAACCGCTGCAGCCGATGACCTGTCTGATATATTCGGGCCGGAAAAAGCGGATATCAAGGGACTGGTGGATGAAGTAAGGGCTAAAGGCAAAGATACGTTGATCACCAAAACCCTGGACCGCCTGCACCCGATTAAACGCCTGCTTGGTGATGAAACATATAAAATGCACAGGATGCTGACAGGGATTAAATCTGCCACATTTGCTATGTTTCTTGAGCACGGTCCGCTTGCCTGGGCTGGAAATACAATGACGGTCAATAGTAGAAATAAAGGCGTTCTCCCTTTTCTAAAATCAATCGGTCCTGATTGGCAGAATCTTTTATACTGGGTTGCTGCCAAACGAGCCGAGCAACTTGAGCGAGAAGGCAGGGAAAATTGGCTTACCAAAGACAAACGAGATCGAATATATCAGAAAGTCGGCACCCATTCTAAAACTGGACAGTCCTGGAAATCTTTGAATATAAAATTCCAGGCGATCAATAAGAATGTTCTGGATATAGCAGAACAAGCCGGGCTCATTGATCCAGACGCAAGAGAGATGTGGGAATCAAATTTCTATATTCCGTTTTACAGGATATTCGAAGATGAAACCACAAAACAAGAATTCCTGTCCGGTCCTCACAGAAGTAAAAAACATATCTCCGCACAGATCCGCAAACTTAAAGGTGGGGATTCTAAACTGGGGGATCCGCTTGAAAATGTACTAACCAACTGGATGCACTTGATTGATTCCGCAGCCAGGAACAAAGCCAGAGCAAGTGCTTTTGAAGTGGGTCAGCAGGTTGGGATGATCGAAAAGGTAGAGAGATCAGAACTGGTGAAGGTGCTTGGTTCTGAAAAGGTTGAACGATTCGCCGTTGTAAAAGAAGGGAATACAAAAGCAACAAGATTATTTGATACAGATTTTGAAGCACAGGCATTTATAGACAGCAAGCCAGGTCCGTATAAAATTGAAAAGCGTATTACTTATAATGTTCAGTTTGGTTCCATGAAAGATTACGGACTGCTATCTTTTCAAAAAAATGGTGAAGCTGTTTATTTTAAAACAGAAGATCAAGACCTTTATGAAGCCTTGTCAGAAATAGATACTCAAGCATTCAGCAATATTGTTATGCGGATGATGGGTAGTGCGAAACGTGCGCTTTCATATGGGGCCACTTTCGGGCCTGCATTTCGAATACGAAACATGCTTAGGGATACAGTCCATACAGCCGTAGTATCAAAATCATTTAAACCTTTCTATGATACAGCCAGGGGCTTTGTAAAATCCATGCGAGAGGACCAGGATTATATTGAATACATGGCTTCCGGGTTTGGATTTGGTTCGTCTTATATCCATTCAGATGATCCCCAGGTCGGTGCTAAATATATTAAAAAGATTGTTGCCTCCGAAGGGAAAGGTGCGCTGCGAAGAATCATTGATCCCCTAAAACCATGGGATAATTCTCTATTTAGGGTCTGGGAAAAAATCGGGTCAGCCTCTGAGAATGCGGCAAGGCTTGGTTTGTATACCAATTTGAAGAAAGAAGGGATGGATAACTTTAACGCTGGCTTCGAGGGCAGGGATTTGATGGATTTTTCCATGATAGGATCTGCACAGGCGACTCAAATGATGGTAAGAATCATTCCATTTTTGAATGCCAGAATGCAGGGTTTGTATAAGCTTGGTCGATCTTCCCGGGAAAATCCCAAAGCCTTTTTGTTAAAAGCATCAATATTGACCACTGCAGCCTTGACCCTATGGTCTATATTTAAGGATGATGACAGATATAAAGATTTGGAAGATTGGGATAAATGGACCTACTTTCATTTCTGGATTGGCGAGGAACATTGGAGAATTCCAAAACCGTTTGAAATCGGGGCTCTTTTTGCAAGTCTGCCAGAGAGTATAGCCAATGTGATGAATGGATCAGAAGAAGGCAGGTTTGTTCTTGAATGGTTTGTGCATACCACAAGAGACACTTTCAATGTTGATAGGCCTCAGTTATTCAAACCAGCTGCAGAAGTGAATTTTAACTATGACACTTTCAGGAAAAGAAAAATTGTTCCAACTGGTTTGGAAAATCTTGAAACATCTGAACAGTATCAGCCATGGACTTCCGATACAATGAAACTTGTAGGTGGAATGACTGGCATGTCTCCATTAAAACTTGAGCATCTTGTTAAAGGATATTTCTCTACACTGGGCGCTATGGTTTTATCCGGCACAGACGTTGTTGTAAGAGGTATGACTGATGCACCGTCTCTCCCGGAAGGTAGATATACTCCTTTTGATCTTGGTTTGAAGGTAGACGGATCAAGAGGCAGTAAATATGTTTCAAGATTTTATGACCTGTATAGTGAAATTGATGAACTCAATCGTACATATAAGCATTATATCAAAACAGGGCAGGTGGAAAAAGCTCAGGACATCTATATCAAATATGAAAAATTACTGAGAGCTAAAACCGCCGCATATAAATATCGGAAAGCGTTGAGCGCATTAACAGCTGAAATCAAAAAAACTTATCGCAGAAAAGATTTCACCGCAGAGGAAAAATCGCAGCACATAGATAAATTGACCAGCCTGAAAAATAAACTCAGTAAAGCATTTTTCCAAAGCGTAAAAGGATAACCAAATCTTTAAATAGTCTTATATAGCAAGAATAGGTTTGCCTCCTGATATACTTAAGGTCAAAATTGACAATAAACACAGGAGGTTTAAATGAAAAAATACTTAGCAATAGCCTTATTGATTTTAATTCCAACCGTTGCGTTCGCCGCAGATAAACAGCCTGCATTCTCAGACCTTACTAGACGAGTTTATTACTTGGCTCCGTATGATGTTGTAACGATATCTGCCAACACGTCTATCAGTGAAGCCATTACAGCGATACGCCCGGCAACAGATGTCTACATATATTTTGGGACCGATACCGCAAATGAGCACCTTATCGAAGCTGGAGAAACCTTTCCCATACATCATGATGCTGACCCAAAATTAAAGACAGAAACATCGTGTCTCATTTTTTAAAAATTGGTTCAAGTATATGAGGAATAAAATGCAGAAGAAATTATTTTTGATTTTTTGTGTGCTGCTGATTGCAGTAACGTCATTTGCTGCCATTGGTGGAATTGGGTTCCAGAGGGGTACAGGTGTAGGGGTTAATAACGGTATCGGCTTTATATCTCCCGGTCTTGGCCCTGAACTGTACGGTGTTGCCAATGCCCTGTCTAAATCAAACGAAACCAACGCCACAACAGGCACAGGCAATTATTTCACCACGACATACCAATCCCAATCAACAGATACCATCGAAGGCACATATGCGGTTGAAATCGTGAGCGATGGCACAGCAGGATCAAGATGCTTCGATGATATTCAGGATGCCTGTACACTTGTGAACGGCACAAAATATAAACTCAGTTTTTGGGTTAAACATTCTGGTGCTGGTTCTGACGGTGGGGAGTGGACTATTGCCATTGGTTCTTCCAACTCAGCAATGACATATCCCATCGTGACTATAGATAACACCGACACGACTTGGCAGAGATATTCATACACCTTTACACATACGACTGATGACACTCGTAATTTTGTTGTCCGTGAGAACTCCCCTGAAAATGATGGGGGTGTGTTTATAGATGGGTTGTCTGTCAGGGAAAAGTAAACTTTATATTGTAAAGATAGGAATATATGAAAACATTTTTAATAACAATCTTACTCACTTGCTCACTCGTTGTCACAGCGTATGCAGCAGATCTACGGTGGGATGCAGCACCGACGGCAACAGGCTATAACGTTTACTTTAATGATGACCAGAGTGGCACATATCCATATCATTATAACGCTGGCAACGTAACAGAAATCATAGACATTAAAACAGTCTTTAATCTGCAACCTGGACGAACATACACCTTTATGGCGAGGGCTTATAATGGGGTTGGAGAGAGTCCAGACAGCAACACAGACGATTGGACAGTACCAGTTGATTACAATAGTCCTGACCCAGTGCTACCAATCACCGTAACCGCACCAGCAACTATAACAATTACAATAGAGGAAAATTAAAATGCCATTAACAGAACTTAAAAGACCAACCAAAGACGAGTTTTACCGTAGGGTTCGAAACAAAACAGATAACCTGTACGGCACAATGACAACTATAAAAAGACTTTCTGAAGATTTAGCACAGATGGATGGAGACACCTTAGACGCAATGGGCGTTCCTGCAAGCGGATCAGACAACGGACTAAGAACTGACTTAGTTAATCTCAGAACAA
>Ga0180431_10002716_pt1 | contig 23387 bp, 39 predicted proteins | sample SS_ome_11_FD_132459 | JGI IMG/M metagenome (GOLD analysis project Ga0180431, IMG submission 132459) | Hypersaline lake sediment archaeal communities from the Salton Sea, California, USA - SS_1_MS_1 metaG | ecosystem: Environmental > Aquatic > Non-marine Saline and Alkaline > Hypersaline >...
AGGGGGTAGGTGGGAAGTGATAGGGGGGACGGTGGGAGGGGAGAGGGGGTAGGTGGTCGGTGGTAGGCTGGGGTCCGATACGGACGGCCAGACGCCGGAGGGAGTGGTGGTCGGTGATCGGGCTGGAGGTCTGGGGGGTGGGTAGGAGGCAGTAGGATAGAGGGTGTGAGAGAGATGGGGGTGTGAGATAGGGGGTCTGGAGAGAGTAGGGGTGCTGTGGGCTTCCTGCTAGTACACAGCGTCCGTGCTCGGAGCGCGCTTTACCCGTTTCACCGAGTGGATCGGCAGGAGCTTGAACTCCCTGCGCCACTTGCGCCTCGCTTTGTCGGCTGAGTCGGTCTCTACGTAGCCTGCTCGGTAGTACGTGCGCCCCTTGATGAGTTTCGGGTATCGAATCGAGTAGATTGCCATCTCCGTGTCCTCCTCTCCGTTCTTTACGGGGGGCTACCTACCCCCTACAACAAGACTCCCGTCAGGATACCGCTCCGGCTTCCTCCTCGGGAGCTGCCGAGCGGCGATCTTCTTCCCCTGCTCCACAGTGATATACGACACCCTCGGCTGGGGATCATAGTCGAACACACCCCAGCCGCGGCCTACCCTGTCCACACGCACGGACCCTCGGGGCTTCTTCGGCTTCCCGAACCGTCCGCCCCTGTACCCGTGCGCGAAGTGTTCAGCCGCCGTCCTGGTGGTGCATACGCTGTCGGCCACCAGTCTCCGTCGTGGTGTGGTCATGGCTGCTAACCCCCACCCTAGTCGATAAGCGCCTTGACACTGCCGGTCGGTATACGGTTGAGCACCGCGCCCGAGCCGCTCATCCCGCCGGACGATCTGGACTTGCGCGCCTTCCTCTTCGCTGGCGCCCGCCTCTTGTGTGTCGGGACCACCGTCCCGTCCCTTCGTGTGTACCCTGATACGCACTGCATTGTCCTGTTACCTCCCTTTATGGTGTAGTTATGGGTTCGTCAGTTTGGGTCGTGTGTATACAGGAACGAACCCCATCGGCGTCTTCGTTCCCATTCTCGCCTTGTAGCTGGACTGCCGCAGGTTTCGGGCTATCTGCGCGGCGTCACGTCTACTGGTGCCGTAGATGGCGAGGTAGTACGTCTTCCCACTGAACTTTTGCGTCGCCATGCTTGCCATGCCTTCTACCTCCTCACCGGCGTCAGTCGCTTTCGTCTTTGCACATACACCGAGTACCCGGCCCCCGGCCTCGTACTCGCGGACTTCACCACACGCACCCTGATCCCCTGCGTCCGCAGCACGCGGGCGACGGACTGTGCCTCCCGCTTCGCCTTCGCGGTATCGGTATCCCAGAAGGTCGCCTCGAGCGTGTAGTTCCTGCCGTCGAACGTCCTGTTGTGCTTGGGGTGCATCGTAGTGCGCTTGGTCATGTCTGCTACCTCACCCCGATTTTATAAAGCTTCGTCCCGCACACCGGGCACGTCCCCTTCGTTGCAGGCCGTCCGTTCTTCAGGGTCACGGCCTCGGGGTCTTTCATCTCCCGCTTTTGTCGGCACTTCATGCAGTATGCTGTCACTGTATCCATGTGGCTGATCCCTCCTTTTCAGGTTATCGCTTCTTGCTTATCTTCACGACCGGCTTTGCGGGTTTGTCCCTGTACCCCGTCAACAGGTCATATCTGCTGAGCGGGAGGTGGCCGTACCCTTTCGCCAGCGGGGTCAGATACCAAGACATCAGGAGAGGTCTGAAGGTCGTGGTCTTGGAGTCAGGGTAACTCCACCCCTTGATGTCTAGTACAGCGTGTCCGTCTTTGGTGACGTCCCGAACTTTCACAACGTACGTGTACTGGACGGACATTCCTCCTCCGCGTAGGGCGGCTTTCTTCCCGACGAGCTTCCGCGCTTCGCGGACGTACTGTGGCTTGGCTCCTGTATCTGCTCTCGTCATCTCGGCCTACCATCCTTCCCTAGAAATGGAATTGCAGATTCGGGTAGCGCTTTGCCTGTGCACGGGCGTATGCCAGTTCGGTGGGGTTACAGACGTGAAGGTGCTTGATAGCGTAGATCGTGCGGCTTCCTCCCTTGTGGGATTGCACGATCGCGTTGGAACGCTTCACGTCCACGATGATCCCGATGCTGACGTCCGAACCTCGCAGGTGTGTTCGTTGTCCCTTGCTGTCGATGACGACGGTCGGGCGACCCAGTGAGCCAGCGCCGCTGTAGATTACCGGCGTTCGTTTCGCCATGACTTTGAGTGCGTCGTCTCTGGTCATCTCGGTCTACCTCCTTGCGCTTCTCCCGACAGCTAATCTATCAGCGTCACTATATTGTCGAGCGGGGTTCTCGTCTTGCTCGTGATGGGCCGCTGTGCTCGCTGATATTGCTATTTCCTCATTTGCTGAATACTGAACGCCGAGGCTCGCTTGGTGGGCTTCCTTTTGGTTGTTGGTTTCTTCTGTGGCTTCGGTGACTTATAGTCTTCGGTGGTCTCGGGAGCTTGATCGAGTTCGATGCCTCTCTCGATCATCTGAGGTTCCCATTTCTTATCGAAACGATCGGTTCCTGTCTCTTCGATGCCTCTGGTGTACCCAGTCTGATTCTGCGACTGTAGTGTTCTCTCCGTCGCGATATATAGTCCCCACTCACCACCCAAGAAAACAGAATCAGAGGAGAATCTAAGGATAATTGTCTTACCTGCGATCTTCGCCGAGTTACGAGCGATCAAATTCATGAGGCCGTCATACGTTGTGAGATTACCGTAATCGCGATCGGCGAGAGCAAATTCGGCATCACCTTTGATGATGGATTCGTAGAGGGAGCCTTCGTCGTTGGAAACAGCCTTCGGCCTGAACGTTTCCTTAATGTCGGTGAGACTTATTGTTTTCACGTTCTTGTACTTCACTTGTTTGCTCCTTCTGCGTTCTTCTTGTCTAGTGTACTACCAGCCTCTCGTACTGCTGCCCCTCATAGAGCCGCTTGGTCCCTCCATCGCTCTTCCGCACCATGATATACAGGCACCCCGTCTTCCCGTCCTCGTGGACGTAGGGCCGTCCCGTGCGTCCGTGGTAGGTTATGGACTTCCGCGCCCTGTGCATCACCCCTCAGACCTTGACGACCCTGTCGACGGCAATCAGCTTCGGCCTCTCCCCGCGAATCACACGTTTCTGGGCATCGGTTCTGTTCTTCGCGTCGAGCATCGTGTGGTCGCGCCGGAGCTTCCCATCCTTCGTGTAGTACCTGAAGTATACGGTATAGTACGGCATTGTGGGTCTCCTTTGTGCTACCCCGTGATGTTTTTTCGCCTAGTGTCCCAACCGAGCACGACCAAGACGTCCTTGTTTCGCAGCGTCCTCGCGGCAGCCTCGGCTGCTTTCTTGGTCTTGTGTTGGGATGCTATCAGGGGGCCGTACCATTTCTTACCCTCGCGGTAGTGTGCCCTGACGCTGTAGGAGTACCGCCACGACTTGGGGTTCTTGACTACTTTCACGAATTGTCCGAATTTGTTTGTGAACTGCATGGTTGCCCTCCTCTTTTCTCCTGCCTACTTCCTCGATCTCCTCGACGGATTCTTCAGTGGATGGACGGACTGACGATGGCAGTCCCTGCATTTCCATTGTTGGCTTTCTTCTCCCTGCCAGTTCCGCCGCACACCGGCCTTCCACATCGGCCTCGCACTTCCGCAGAACGGGCAGTATCTCTTCTCTGTGCTCATATCGCTCACCTCGCGCCTTGTGGTGCGTAGTATAACATACACAGTACAACTTTGTCAAGAGCACGATTATCGCATCGGCTTGACAACACCGCATAAGACTATGGTAGAATAGGTAGCGCAAATCGTACTGGTAACGGCGAAAATTGAACGTGGGTGTGAAAAGGGGTGGAGCGTGAAGTGTCACAAGGGGCTGGGCACCTGTCCCGAGAGCATGACGGGCGCGGCGGGTTGCTCGCTGTGGAACGCGGAGAGGAACGAGTGCAGCGAACTGACGTATTACAAGGCGTGGGGCGGCTTGCTTACTCTCCAAGCGCAGACGAAGATAGCGAGTGACAACCTCAGTGACTCACTCGAACACTTCGAGAACACCGTAGTGGACGTCCTCGGAGCTATCGCCGAGAAGCTGGGTGTGGAGTTGGAGGAGGGATAGGACATGGGTCAGGATCGTGCGGACGGGAGTCCCCACCGCAGACAACAGCCTCCCTACTTCTACGAGCCGCTCCCTGTGCAGGCTGACTTCAGCGAGACCGCCATGCTGGTGCTGCTGCTCTGGGGGAGTGGTGGAGTCGATCTGAGGATACCCAAGACGTGTCGCGCTGCTGCCCGTGAATATCTCGGGCTGGCCGCCGCGCAGGTCTCGGACGCCGAGAAGGAGATATACCGTCTCCTCAAACTGGACAGGTGGAAGACCGTCCCGAGTCCGGCGGATGCTATCGCGTCAGCGGTCGTTATCGGCATCTTGGAGACCGAGGCCGCGCCACATCGAGATCGGACGGAGAAGGGGAAGAAGGATGCGGACGGGATAGAGGACGTGGTGCTGGTGCGGGAGGTGGCGCCGGAGGAGGTCGCGGCGTGACGAGTTCCCACCGTTCAAATCCCCTGAGATCAACTGAGAGGCCCGAAAACGCCCCTGTTCCGGCCCGCCCATACCATCCCACATATCCCTGTGCTACACCCCTGTCCTACTCTACTGTAGCGTGGATGGGGGGCATTCTGGCGTCGGTGGAGGCCGCGTAAATGGCCCGCGCCAGCCGGAAACAGGCCCGCTACCAGTTCTTGCGGCTCCACTGGTTCCTGCCGCTGGAGGCCAGAGAACTTTCCGCACTCCCCAAGGCCACCCCCGCACTCAAACAGCTGGTCGCCGACCGCGACGCGCGCCGTGAACGCTTCGAGCGGATCGCCGCGCATAAGATCGCGACAGGCCGGTGGCGCCGCCAAGACGTGCCCGACAAGTGGGTCGCCAACATCACGCGGATGTACGGTCGGATTGCGAGGCAGAGCAGACCGAAGGGAGTACCATGACTATTATGCGGTCAGGGGAACACAGGACGTTGCGCGCTGAACTGGAGAGGGAAGCGGGGCGAATGAGGGAGCCAATGTCGGACGACGTACTGTCAGGGTTCAATGAGGATCAGCTCTGGACGATCTACATCGGCCTCGATGGACTCAAGTTAGCCGAACCCTTGCAATCGGCGGCTGCGATGATGGCGCAACAGGTACACAACTACGGCAGGTCTGGGTATGGTTGGTTGTAGCCACAATCCGCGGCGGCTGTTCCTCAACCAGGCAAGGAACTTCCCCCGGCTGCCGAAGACGGGAAAGGCGCTGCTGGATAACCAGTACCAGTCAGCGTCCGTCGTGCTCTAGGTCGTGGTGCGGTGGTGTCACCTCTTAGCTAAGGCTTGTAGTATCGCCTGCGTCAACCAAGATTGCAGCGTCATTCCCTGTGCTGCCGCTGCTGCTTTGGCCCGTCTCCAGATCGTATCCTCCATGCGGATATTGACCATTTTCTTCATCGTCGTCCTCTTCAGTTGTGCTTCACACCACGCAGCCCCGTCGGTGCGGTTCCCCGCCGTGCTTTTTTCTTCTTGTGCGCCGTATGCTTCGGCTCCTTGGGAGTGTCTACTCCGGCAATATCGGCGCGCCCGGGGTCGTCCAACCATACGGCTGTTCCGGCTTCGTCGTCTGGCTCCACCGTGTTCTTGTTGCTCAGTAGCTCGTCCTGCATACGTGATTCGTCGGAGCGCTGCTCGTGAACCTCTCGGAATTTGTCTAGGAGAGGCGTGGTCTCGCTGGTAGGTGGCGGCGTGAACGAAGCGTCTGGAAGACCAGTCGTGAGTTCATCGAGTTCCGCGTCGGGTAGTGGAGCACCCGCTTTCAGGGACTCGAGGGCGGTAGCCAGATTTCGCAGCCTTGCCTCTAGAGCAGGGTCGGAGTCTACTACCCAACCGATAGCACCAGCGCCTCCGGTGTGGACGTTGTTTTGCGACCAGTCGTCGCCGTCAGCTCCGTTGTTCCGCACGTACCAGATGCCTTCTTGCCCGACTACGAACCAGTCCCCGCCTCCATAGATCGTCTGTGTGTCGAAGAGGCGGTCTCCTTCTGGCTGTGCGTCAGAAGGCCGGGAACCCTTTGTGCGAATGGTGTCGCGTAGATTCACTAAGACGGTGCCCAGCTGTCTCCGTTGCTTCGTGGCTTTCTCCGCTGCAATGATCTCCTTCCCCTTCTCGGGTTCGGTTATGCGGACGGAGGCAGAGTATACGTAGCCGCGTTCGTCTCCAACGCCGAATGACATGCCGTCCTCACGGTAGTAGCGTTCTGTCGCGGACACGACCTCGACAAGCTGGTCGCTTATCTCGGGCGGATATGGCCTGTTCCAGCGGAGAATTTGGCCTGGCGAGAAGGGGTGACCGCCGTATCCTTCTCCAATCGAAACACGGAACAACTTGTTCGCGTCTTCCCCGCCTTCTCCTGTGTCGGGTTCCGCGTCGCCTGTCGGCGTATCGGCGACCAGCGTACCGCCTGCGGCTTCAACAATCTCCCTCACCCGGTCGCGTGTGCCGACGCTGAGTGCGAACTTGTTTTGCTCTGCGAATCGCAACATGGCTTCTACTGCGGGTGTGTCGGCTACAGCGCCGGACAAGTCCCAGTTCTTCGTATCGCGGTTGAACCGCACTCCTGGGATGGACTTCACAGCTGCCACAAGATGCGCGTCGTACGGGAACGCGATGAGGAACTTGCTCTTCTCTGTGTTGTGGGCGATGTGCCGCGGGTGCTGTCGCCAGTCGTCTCTGACGCCCGAGATGGTTACGCTGAATGGTTCCTGATCCACTTGTGCCTCCTGTTCATCACTTGGTTCGCTTTTGGGTATGTCAGCTGCCTCGTCTGGTGCCGTCTCGTTGGTCACTGGTGCGGTCTGCTTCATTTCCGGTGTTGTCCCTTCGTCTTCTTCGCTGGTGGTTGATAGCAGTCCGGCGCTCTCTAGCTGTCCGTGGTATTTTCGCACCAGTATCCTGCCCAACCGAGCCTGTTTCTGCGTCAGGTGAGGTGCGGCGGCGAGGGATTTGCCTATGTGCGTATCCACCTTGTTGAATCCTGCCCTGTCCTGCTCGAGGGCACCATCGCAGACGCTGGCGAGGTAACGTAGCTGCTCGTGTATCTCAGTGATCTCAGCCTCGGGAATATCTGGGAGCGCGGCCAAGGCTGCACGGCTAGTGGCCTTTGTCGTTGGCTCCTCGATCGGCGTCACTGGGGGCGGCTCGGTGTCTAGAGCCTTGTCGATGATCTCCTGCTTTTCGACCAGAGTCTTCGCCATCTTGGCGTCCAAGCTCTCATCGAACACCAAGTGCTGAATAAGAACGCTGTCCTGCTGCCCGATCCTGTGCGCTCGGTCTTCCGCTTGCGTGACGTTGCCGGGAACCCAGTCCAGTTCAGCGAACACGACGTGGGAGCTGGCCGTGAGAGTGATGCCGACGCCAGCCGCCTTGATCGAGCCGACGAACAGCTTTACATCTGGGTTGTTCTGGAAGTCGTCGACGGCTTTCTGGCGACCCTCGGTGGAGTCCTCACCTGTCAGCTTGACGGCTTCGCTGGGGAATGCTGCCATGATAGCGTCTATCACATCTCGGTGGTGAGCAAAGACGATGACCTTGCTCTCGTGGTCTAGCACGTTCTTCACGTGCTCTACGACGAACGGAACCTTGGAGAGAGCCACCGCGTGCCGCTGCCTGCTGATCTCCTCAAACGCAACTTGCGCGGCGTCGCGGAGCTTGGCGACGGCTGCGTTGTACTCATCGTCTGATTCGGAAGCCTTAGCCAGTTCAACAGCGGCGCGCAGCTGCTCGAGGTTTCCTTCGTGGTTGGCGGCCAAAGCGGACTCGGCAGCCAACTGCTTCTTCGCCTCGCCTGTAGGCTCGAGTTCTATCACCTGCCGTCTCTTGGCGGGGAGTTCGGTGAGGACGTCTTTCTTGAGACGGCGAACCATGACGGTCGACCTGAGCTTGTCTTGTAGTTCGTCCAAGTGGGTTGCGCCGGAGAAGTCCCAGCCGTAGCGGCCCTCGTAGGCTCCGGCGTACCGTTTCGCGAACCCCATGAAGTTGGGGAAGGTCTCGGGTGCCAGCGTGGACACGATAGGCCAGAGTTCGATTGGACGGTTGAGCATCGGGGTTCCCGTCAGGAACGCCTTACGCTCTGCCTGGTCGCTTATTCCGGGGACGTGGACGTATTTCCCGAGGCTCTTGTCTTTCTTCTCGCTGCCGACTAAGTGCTGCGTCCTCTGCGCCTTCGGGTTCTTGATGTAGTGGGCTTCATCTGCTACCAGCAAGTCCCACTTCCGATTCATGAGTGCAGCCTTGTGCTTGCCGAGGATATCGTAGCTCACAATGACTACGTCGACGTCCGGTATGTCCCCGTTGGCGATTCCAACGGACAGAGGGCGTACGAGCCACTTCTCCAGCTCCCGTTTCCAGTTCAACTTGAGGGATGCGGGGGAGACCACCAGCACTTTCCTGATATCCGGTGTGGCGTTGATGACGCCAACGGCTTGAATGGTCTTGCCGAGTCCCATCTCGTCACCGAACAGCACATTATCGCGCTGAACGGCGTACTGGATTCCTGCTTTCTGGAACGGCAGGTAGTCGAGTCCTTCGGGGACGGGGAGGTCGACGTTGGAGGAGGCGGCGCGGGAACCGGCCAGCGATTGCGTCTTCGCCTCCAGATAGCTCTCCAGTTCTGCGCGCAGGGCGGGGTTGGCCCACTTCGCGAGCTTGGCTGCGTTGTCTTGGAAGGTCGTCCACCAGCGGCGTTCGTCGGGGTTCCAGCGGAATCCGGCCTGCTTGGGCATGTCCTTTGTTTCGTACCCGCCGGTCCAGATGTACTTGTCGCCGTCTTTCTTGAGCCACGTTTCGGTTGCTGTCGCCATCTCAGCCCCCTTCCGTGCCGCCTACACTAACATAGTTTGTATAGTTTGTCAAGGGGTAGGAGAAGACTTTTTTCCGTCGCCGTCAGCGCCCGTGGTCCTCTGACCTCCCCAACTTTTCCAACATCCCCCCAGACCCCCCAACAGAGGAAGTCTCTTATCGCGCGTACGCGCGGGCGCGCGCGCATTAGCTACAGAGTGTAGCGCCGTAGCGATGTAGCGATGTAGCGATGTAGCGATGTAGCGATGTAGCGATGTAGCGATGTAGCGACATTACTCGTGCTCTAGCTTGGAGTTGTTTTCTCGGTGTTCTAACCGGATGCGGATTTCAGAGAAATTTTGGAGCCGCTCATCGGTTTTTTCCAACATCTCCCTGAATAGGGGTTGAAAGATGTCTTTTACCCAAGGGGCATACTTTCCGTGGTCGCTGGTGGACAGGGACCAGGACAGGCCGATCTGGTAATGCAATGAGAAGGGGATGCCAATAGCCATCCCCGAGTCGGCGATTATACCGTGTGCTTCAGGCGCCACCTTGATGTTGGTGGGCGGTCCTTGGAACCCTACCTGTTTTAATCGGCTGGATGTGTCCATCTGGTCCTCGAGGTCGACGTAGGAGTACCTCTCGGTCAGGTCGAGCAGCAGGGAGAAGTACTCGGTGGTGACGCCCGACAGGGTAGGGTTTTCGACGCAGTAGGACGCCCAGTGCCAGCTCATGTCCCTGAGCAGGGACGACAGCGTCATCCGGTTCTGCCGAGCGAATGACCTGTAGCGCTTCAGAAGGCCGCTTACGCAGAAGCGGACGGATGTCTCGTGCCACTCATGGGGTTGAACCTTGCCGGACCTGTCGGCACACGCCTTGATTGCTTCCTCGAAGGGGAGGGTGCAGAGTGCTTCCTTCGTGAACGTATCGGGGCGGATGGAGACGCCGCTCTTCTTCTTGTCAGCTTCCATCACCACTGCCCTTCACGAGCGACCCGCTCCGCTATGCGCTTCGTGCGATCCGCGTAGGGTCTGTTCCAGTAGGAGTTCCGGCATCTGGGGCATTGTTTCGGCTTCTTGGCTGACCGAGGTTGCCACTTGTAGCCGCAACGTAGGCACTTCAACATGACGATGTTTATTATAACACACGTACAAGGTGATCTGTCAACCTGCTACCATCGCTCCCTGCCGAGTCGCAGTACGCGAGGGACGTGGCCCTCTAGTGGTGGTTTGCGGCTGGGGTGTCAGCCAGTGCCCACTCAAGTATCTCGACTTGGGCATCGGTCTGCTTCCAGTTGGGATCACCGAAAGCAGAACGCTCAGGTACGTCCTCGCGGTGTGCCTTCAACTCTGCGATCATGGCCCTAATAACTCCCTCGTCTTTGAGGCCGGGGTCATCGTCACCAGTGAGCGGATTGCAGCCGAGGCCAGTCACCCAACTGAGCACTTCATCTTGTGCTCGTTTCGTAGCTGCCTCCACATGGTCTTCCATCTCCTCACATTCTTCAGATTGCCGGGAGAGCGCCTCCGCCATGTTGCTGATTTCGTACTTGGATTTCATTGTCTCCGTTCTCCTCTCTAGTGCTCCGGTATCTTCACTTCCTCACCAAACGCGACTCAAAAGGCTACCAAGTCGGTGATGCCGAGTTCGCTGCCAATAGAGCAGGAGCACTCAGCACCAAGAAACAGCTTGAGACAAAGCATAAGCTAGGGTAGGAAAACACCCCTGCAATCTTTTCCTACTACACCCCCGAAAAGCCTCGAATTAGCACCACAGAGCACCGTTCTTTTCCTACCCTTTTCCTACCCTTTTCCCTAGTCAATAATCCCCATCTTCAACGCCAAGTACACCGCATGGGTCGTATTCGCCGCCTCCAGCTTCTGCCCGATCCGCCACGTATGCGCCTTCGCCGTCCTGAAGCTGATCCCCAGCGCCTCTCCCACCGCGGTCGCATCCAAGCCCAGCTTCCGCAGGTTCAGCACCTCGATCTCCCGCTGGGTCAGCCTGTCCCTATCATCGCCCGTAACCGTCGGCGTCATCGTCTCCTCTCCCTACACATGCTTCTTCCGCAGCAGTTCCGACATCAGTATGAGGACACAGGCGGCTGTGTATGGGCACTCATCGCTGCACTTGCGGCAGTAGTGCTTCTGGATGTCCCCAGCGCACAGCGGAGCCTCCGGCAGCGGCCTCCGCTTCTCCATGTCCCCCATGTCTCCCAAGTTTTCTATATCCTCCATGACGCCTCCCTCCTCTTGGCTCCCAATCACTGCATGACGACATCACAGCACGACGACATCGGGGCCGTACTTGTCCACAACGTACTCGTGGTACGCATGGCACGCATCGTATATCGGGCCGTCAACCCGTATCTCCCCTTGGTGTATCCACAGCCCCCGCTTGCAGATCGCCTTCACCGCATCCATGCTGTGCGACACGAGCACCACGGCACATCCCCTCCCGATCAGGTCCAGCATCCTCTTCTGGCTCTTCTCACGGAACTGTGCGTCGCCCACGGCCAGCACCTCGTCGATCAGCAGCACGTCCGGCTCGGTCTGGATAGCGAGCGCGAACCCGAGCCGGACCATCATGCCCGCCGAGTACCGCTTGAAGGGCACGTCGATGAACTCTCTGATCCCCGAGTACTCGATTATCTCATCAAGCTGCTCGCGCACGCGGCGGTTGCTCATGCCCTGTATCGAGCCGTTCAACATGATGTTCTCCCGTCCAGTCAGCTCTCCCTCGAATCCGGCGGTCAGCTCGATAATGGTCCCCAGCTTCCCTCGCACCGCCAGTGTCCCCGCCGTCGGCTGCGTCACTCCGGCCAGCAGCCGCAGGAGCGTCGTCTTGCCTGATCCATTGCCCCCGATGATGCCCAAGGTCTCCCCCGGCCCAAGGGAGAACGACACGTCCCGCAGCGCCCAGAACCGCTTGTCGTCCGGCCTGATGCCGTCCTTGCCGAGCAGCTTGCCGACGATGTTGTAGGCATCCTCGCGCAGGGTCCGGTAGGAGCCTACCCGTGTCCGGTAGAGCTTCGATACGTTCTGGACTTCAATCGCTGGTTTCAACACTACACTCCTAGTACAAAACGTACAAAATGTGTGGAGTAGGAGTAGGCGGCGCCGGACTCGGATCGGGTTGACTCGTCGCCATAAGTACGACGTTGAATACAACGAGTATAGCGAGAACCGCGATCATCCCCAGAGCAATAGTCGTCTTCCTCTTCATTTCAAGTTCCCTCCTCTCTCTCTCCTCAGACCACATCCGCCAGAGTCATCTCAGTCCGCTTGAAAACCCAGTACCCGACCACCAGCAGGACCACCGCACCAATCGCCGCTATCCCGAGGTACTCCAGACTTGGAGCTTCCCCTTTGGCCAGCACCGACCTCCAGCTGTTCATAATCCCCACGGTCGGGTTCAGCATGTAGTACAGCTTCAACGAGTCCGGCACCACACTGATAGGATAGATAATCGGGGTCGCGTACATCCACAGTTGCAGCATCAGCGGCAGCGCCACCCGCACGTCCCGATACCACGCATTCAGCGGGGCCAGCAGGAGCGACAGCCCCAGCGTGAACACGAGCTGCACTACCAGAATCGGCACGACCCAGAGCAGGATCGGCCCGAAATCGACGCCGTACCAGATCATCATTCCCAAGTAGATGGTCGCGCCGATCGCGAAGTCAACCAAGCAGGCGGCGATAGCGGCCATGACGAACAGCATCCGGGGGAAATACACCTTCCGCATCAGGCTCGTGTTCGTGACGAGGCTTGGCACCGCGTTGCTCAGGCTCGCCGAGAACAGCTGCCACGGCAGTAGCGCCGAGTACACGAACAACGGGTATGGCAGCCCGTCGCTGGGAATCTTCAGCAGCGCCGAGAATATCAGGGCGAACATCATCATCATGGCCAGCGGTTGCAGGATCGCCCATCCGATCCCAAACGCACTCTGCTTATACCTGACCTTGATCGTCTTCTTCGTCAGGTTCCAGAGCAGTTCCCAGTAGTGGTGGTACTTCATCGCAGTAGCCTCTTGGCGCTCCTCGCAATGAACGATACAGCGCGCGGCCTAGCACGCGGCTTCAGCACCTCTCCTGCCCGAGGTGAGAACTCCCACGCTGTCTGGCAGTCCACACAAGCAGGATCGTCACACAGTATAATGCTCGGGTCACTCTGCATCGCAGCCACTTCGCACGAGAGCGCAGCCTCCATATCATAGACCGCAACATTCGCATCTCCGACCATGCTCCTTTTCAACACAGCTTGCTCCCACAAGGCGGCTACCTTAACGAACATACGCGGGCATTGCGTCGGCCAGTCCCGCTCGAACAGCTTGATCGTCCCGTCCTGTCCGTCGTAGTAGTTCACACCCAGCCGCACGTCCGTCAGCCTCTTCAGCCCTGCCAAGTACACTGCCACATGGGTCGTGCCGACCCCGTGGACCTTCTCGTCCGTCCCGATCTTGAGCGTCTTCCCCTCGCATCGCGCCATCACCCGTAGCACATCATAGGCGAACGACTCCGGTGTATGCATCCGAGCCAGCGCCTCCGCTTGCGCGCCGATCAACACGAATCGCTGGATAGGGTGCGTGCTGCACACCGCACCCGGGTGCCATAGCATCGCGTTCACCAGCGCACCCGCATACGACGGGGTCCAGCGGTCGGATACCTCCCTCGCGTCCTTATCGGATAGCGGCAGCGGGTAGCCGCGGACGAACGCCTGAGCTTCTATCGTCCCCTCCGGCCCAACCGCCTCCAGCAGCGCGTCCACGAGGGTCTTCGCGCCTCCAATTACGTACCCCAAGCTTCCCATGCTGACCTTCAGATTGAGCAGATCGCCGCGCACGACTCCGGCTTCACGCAGCTGCTGGACAAGCGTGTCCTTGTCAATCATCGTCATCGTCATTCCGGCTCCTCTTCTGGGCACAAGCCCTCGACTTCCCCAATCAGGTTCGCCAGCATCCGCAGCCCGTCGCAGCAGCCCTGTTGGTAATCCCCTCTGGGTCTCAACTTGCCAAGCCAAAGCCCAATCATGCCCCCTATGCTGCTCACCCACTCGCACCGCGTCTCCATGGCGGCGTCGTGGCGGGACTTCTCTCCGTATCGGGCTACCGCTTTCTCCACCCGTTGTACAAGAGCCATACGCTCCAGCGTCGCCATCTCACGGAGCGCTGGAAACTGACGCTCCCGCTCCTTGTCGTCTGCTGCCATGCGCTTCAGGTCGTCGCTGACGCCTTGCTCAAATATCATACAACCCCTAACCTCTCCGCTTTCTCCAGCAGCTTTTGTGCACGCTTCAGCGTTGGCGGAGATACGAAGCTCCCCTTGTGCGTCGCGATCGAGTCTCCCCTCTCCTGTGCCTGTGCGGCACCGTCCACTACCTCTCGCGCCGTCTCTATCTCCTTGCTCGACGGTGTATACTCCCGATTGCACACGGCTACCTGTTTCAGACTCAGGCACAGCATTCCATCGTAGCCGAGCATCCTCGCCCGACCGATGTGCGCCCTGAGCTTATCCTCGTCGTGGACGTCCACGCACGGACAGTCCAAAGCTGTCACCCCGACAGCGCGGGCAGCTATGACGATCTGGTGCCGAGGACACAGTATTCCCTCTTGGTTGTCTCCGTACGTCCCCGCAGTCGCAGCTAGGAAGTCTGCGACACCGAACAGCAAGCTATCGCAGCGGGGGTGTCGCGCGATCTGGTACAGGTTCTCGAACGCCCCAGGGTACTCGATGAGGGCGGTTGCCATCCCTTTCCCTCGGTGCGCCGGTATCCCGACGGTGATGTCCTGCGCATTGATAACCTTGGGGATCACTACGTCCACGTCGTAGGCTGCCAGCTGGTCGCGGTCGGCCTCCATGTGCGACGTCCCTTGCCCGTTTATCCGCACGGTGATAGCCTTGCCGGACGGTCCGTCCCGCAGAGAGTCACAAGCCAAGAAGTTGCACACCACATCACGCGCGTGGTTCTTCTGTTCCTCCGGCACAGCATCCTCGAGGTCGAGCATGAGCGCGTCGGCCTCGGACGCCATGGCCTTCTCGATCCAGTCGGCGCGGTGCCCTGGTACACTCAACAGCGATCGGATCGTGGTCTGCTTCCCAGTCATACCGTCCTCCTCGGCAGCATAATCTCCCTCGTCAACAACAGCACGGTCTCATCGTGCTGATTGAACATCTCCGACCGCACCTTGATGATCCCCTTGCCGTTGCGTGTCACCCGCATCTCGAGCACCTCGGTTGCGCACCGCACCGTATCCCCGATATGCACCGGCAGCATGTGCACCACGTCCGTGTAGTTCAACGCGGCCAGAGCCGTCCCGCTCACCTCCGGCACGCTCATACCGATCGCCAAGGAGAACACGTATGGCCCACACACCACTCTCTGCCCGTCAGCTCGGTGTTCCGCAGCATACTCCGCGTCTGAGTGCAGCGGTTGGCGGTTCCACGTGACCAAGCAGAACAGGTTATTGTCGCTCTCCGTGATCGTCTTCGCCGGACGGTGCTCGAACACCTGTCCTACCTCGAAGTCCTCGTAGTTTTTATCGTACATCTCTACCTCCCTCAGTAATCAATAAGAGCTTCTCCCGCCCGATGATCCGGTTCCACGAGAACATCCCCCTTGGGCCTTTGTACGGAGTGCCGTCAATGGACAGGATTTCGGCGTCGAGAACGAATCCCCGCGACCCCTTGCCGCATAGGGGATCATGCCTGAGATACAACCCTCTAGCCGTCACAGTCACCGTCCGTTTCCTACTGAGCCTGTAGTCGAATATGACCGTGGCGAAACGAGTGCCGTAGTTGTGATCCAGCCAGTCGAAGAGGGCATTCCGCAGCCTCTCGGTGAAGGAGCCGTCGGCCCTGCTGTGGCCTTGCTCTCTCAGGCTATGGAGACCGTAATAGAGTGCGGAGAAGGAAGATTCGCCACCTCTTCGGTATTGATCTAAGAGTTCACGCACAGATTTAATCTGCCGGAACGGCATTTGACCTCTCCACACTCCATTACTCTGGTATATCACCGCGCTACAGCTTTCTCTTCTCCAGTACAGCCATAATCCACAGCACCCTGCTCCGCCACCCTCTCTCCCGTATCAACTGGAACCGCGTGATCTGCCATTCCCACGGCACCATCTCCGTCAGCACGTCCTCGTCGAACGAGTGCAGGTGGTGCGTCCGAGGCGTCCACTTCGCACAGTGAAAACACAGGCACATCTGGATCACCTCGCGGTACGGCACCGTGACGATAACCTCCTTCCGCGCTATCCTACACAGGTCTGCCAACACACTAGCAGGGGCCACGAGGTGCTCCAGCACCTCCAGACACGTCACGGTATCCCACGTCCCAGCAGCGATATCCCCCAATCCATGCTCAATATCCGCCAGCAGCGTTCGCACCTTCGGGACGGCATCTTTCGTCTGTTGCACTCTAGCAGCATTCACCTCGACGCCGCCCCGCTCGTAACGATCATCACATAGCGACAGGAACTCGCCCTTGCCGCTCCCCACATCCAACACGGAGCCGACGACGTGCTTCGCTACCAGCCGCAGCCGCTTCCAGTCGCTCTCGCTCAAGGTCCACGACGCTGACCCGCGTACTTCGTGGTACAGTCCCGTCTCCAGTGCTTCATACTGCATAGCTACTCAGCTCCAAACAGCGCCGTGATGTCGGCTATCAGCTTCTCGCGGTCCAGCGGAACTACTTCCCCAATATCTGATAGTTCCCTCATCCAAAGGGGCAGCACCTCCCGCAGCCGCTCCTCGGGCGGCTGGTAAGTTTCCAACTTCCTAATATAACGCGCTAGGAGGTTGTATGCTCGATTCCTGTGTTTGGGCGGTATATCCGTTTCCCGTAGTGTTCGTAGCCAATCCTTCCATTCGTCTACGGGCTGCTTGGGTTGGCCATCCGGCACCGCCCGTTCTGAACCTATGCTTGCTGATTGTGACTGCCACTCAGCTTCGTTGCTATTGGCCATCGGCACCAGCACGTTTAGCTGCTTGTTACCCTCCCCCTGCTCGCGGGTGAGGTAGGCTATGCAACCGTCGATAGCGTCTATCACATCAGTGCAATGCGATAACCTTGCTACGTCCCTGTAGTACTCTGGCCAGCCTTCCGCCTCTGTGTCGAACGGCCCCGTGATCTTCTCCAGCCAGCCGTTCGCAGCGGCAAGGTCGGCGTCTGCCTCCTCAAGAGCCCTCTGTGTCTCAACAAGGCAACGCCGGTTTAGATCGCGGCTTCGCTCTAGCTTCTCGATGCGCTTGCGGGCCTCGTCGCGCCCTTTGTTTGCGCTATAGAGTTCCTGCTTTACTCCATCCAATGTTTCCACTAGCCCATCTCTGCGTTCTTGCAGATTCTCGTTCTCTGCCCGCAGCGCCGCGTCGTGGGCCTTGAGTTGCTCACGGAACGGCCTTGCACGCGCCACCCTCTCTGAGTCGAAGTTACCCCTACTATGGGCCTCGGCATACTCCGACAGCACCTTGCTGTAGTCGTTCGGTGTCAGTATCTTCGACTGTCCCTCTTCCTTTTCCACTCTCTCCCTCCTTCGCTATTCACCTATCTCTCACCGCTCAACCCGCAGTAGCGGTGGCGTCAGTACATTCTGAGCAAAGACGATACTGCCCTGCGCGGCGCAAACCGCTTCAAGCTCTGCTATCTTCTCCTCGTAGCATGGTTCGCAGTGGTAGTGGTCCACTGCCTCGTGCTCTTCGCACGGCGTCGCAAACCACCCACATACATCGAGGATCGCTCGTGCAGTCTCGGGACTCCATTGCGACCCACCACCCACACAATCAGACCGCATGGTCCGCCTCCCACGCTCGCACCGCGTCTCCCATCCTCATACATTTCGCCCGACCCTCTCGCACCTTCTCCAGAATGAATTTATACAGTCCTATCCACTCTGGGTTCTCGGCCAACCAAGTGTTATGCACCAGCACGACGAACACGCCCCCGACGTCCTTCACTTCCCACATCAACCTACCCACCTTGTCGGCAGCCTTCCGCATATCCAGTCCCTCGTAGAAGTTCAGACTGCAATCCATGACAGTGAGCGGCACTTCCCATATCGGCAGCGCCCTCCTCGCCTCGATATCGAACGGGTGGAATGGGCGGCACGTCCCGCAGCGGAACCCCGCGCGGTCGTGATAGCTCAGGGTCGAGTCGTACGCAATCCCTTCGGCGACTTGTAGCGCCCACGTCTGAGGTTCCCACAGCAGGTAGTGATTCCGTATACCCTGCTGCCCGTTGCGTAGGGCGATCCCGTTAAGGCTGCGCCTGAATGCTGTCTTCTGCTCGTGCAATACGTCTGCATCGGTAGCGGCGCCGAACCCACCGTGCAACCCCACTTCGTGCCCACCCTGTGCAAGAGTCTTCGCAACTACCTGCACCTCTGGCAGCGTCACAGCGGTATCACCATCAGCACGGAAGAAGTACGTGGCCTTCCCGACACGGTTATCCTCTTTCTTGATGCGTTCCAAGTACGGATCACGCTTCGCTTGAAGTGACCACCGCGCTGGGCGCAGCAGCAGATGGTCCATATCGTGTGTCAGGCATACAGACCAGCGGTCGCGCCTGATCTTCGGCAGGCTTGGGAAGTGTTCCCGCAGCCTGTACTCGATCTGCGGTATCCACTGCGAGTCAACGACTGGAGTGTGGAGTAGACCAGCTTGCACCAGCAGACTATCGTTCGCACTGAACCGTCCCCACTTGTCGCGGCGTTCGCAGCAGAGGTTCTCGTATCCCGTCAGGGCAACGAATATGGAGGCGACGTAGTCTGCAATACCGTCCGCTGCCGTGACGGGTAAGCCAACAGTTCTCTTCTTCGAGTACACATCTCGGAAGAAGTCGGACGACCCGAGCCATGCTCCAACGCTTGGTACTTCTGCTGTGTAGTTGAGCATCGCGTGCTCCTCGGGTCCGACGAATCGGTACGGCAGCTGGAGCGCCGACATGACGACTCCGAGCGTGTACTCGATCTCCGGTGCGAACTGCGGTAGGTCGTGCTTAATAGTAATCATCCGTACGCCTCACATACCAGCCTCGCTACGACCTTGGCGTCGTGGGTACTCTCAACGTACCACCTGCCCATTTCGCCTCGCCGCTCCCGTGCAGCACGACTCCACATAAGATACTCGATATCAGACTCCAACCACCTTGGGCTGGTGTTCAGCAGTGCCGATGGCTCCAAGTCTCCATAGTGCTTCGGGGCTATGTAGCACATCGTCGGCACTCCCAGCGCCATGCACTCAATAGCGAACTGCCCGTACCACCCAACGACAAGCTGGTCCACAGCGATGTCCGCCCGGGCGCACCAGGCAAGCACCTCCTCGTGCGACGCTCCTTCCACCAAATCCAGTTCTATCGGCAGTCCCCGCGCCTGCATCCTCCATATCGTCTCCACCAGCCAGTGCGTACCCTTGCGCGTCCGGTCGGATGGGGCATGGCACACCACGATCCTGTCCCGCTCCTCCCTGTCGCGGTTGGGAGTATAGCGCTCGATATCCACAGGGTTCGGCACCCACACCGCTCGCGACTCATACGGCAGCAGGTCTGGCGTGCTCACCAGTATCGCGTCCGCAAACAGGTGCGGTATCCGGTGCGGATGATCCCGCACATCGTCGCCACGGTAGTGCATGACCACTTTCTTCCCGAGTGCTTTCCACAGCGGGAGGTCCACGTAGTTCATCCCGATGGGCAGCGCCGAGTGGTAGTGAAAATGCAGCACATCGTACTCTCGGGCAAGCCGCGCGAACCAGAAGAACCGTCGAGTGATCGACAGCGGCACCTCCGGCCTGTGGTCGGCGGGAACGCCCATGTAGTTCACGTGGTACGCTGCCACATCGACCGTGTGCCCTAGTTCCCGTTGCGCGCGAGCCAGGACAGGCACCGAGGTGAAGCTGCTGTTGAGGTGCAGTATTCTCACAATACGCCTCGCAGCCAGAGTTCCAGCGACACGAGCTTCTCCACAAAGGGCGGTCTCGTGTTGTCGGCTACCAGCCGCTCCAGCTTCTTCCTGCTGAAGATATCGCGGCTGACCATCGTGTCCCAGTCCAGCATAGTACGTTTCAACTGCTCGTATGGACTCAGCGGCTCCATGGTTGCTGCCGTCATGCTCGGAGACGGTAGTGTACCGCGCCCTCTTGGTGCCGTGAGGAAAGACAACATACGCCGCACCTTGCGGGCAGCAGCCACTCCCTGCCTGCCCCCGCTGTAGTAAATGAGGCGGGCGAGCTGGTGGTTGACCTTGTAGTCAGTGTCGTAGCGCAGAGATGCTAAGTAGTCGTGCTTCGCGAACAATCCACGCTGGAACGTCCCAGCGATCCGGTCTGCCAGCGTCGCGCCGTACGCCATCTCCGCAAGCTTTGAATCCAGTATTGGAGCATAAACAGTATGGTATCTCCCCGCGCTGCGTATGAGCGTCCCTGCCCAGTTGGGCACCATGGACGTCCAGATAACGTGGTCTACGGCCTCGGTCAGGGTCTTCCCCAGCCAAGCCGATAGTTGCTCCTCTACTGCCTTCAACAGTTCACTACGCACATCACACTGGTACACATCTGGCAGCGTCGGGTAGTTGATGCTTGTTGTCAGCCCATCCAGTACCCGTTCCGCTATAGTTCCTCTTTGGAGCAGGCACGGCGTCTGGAGACGGGCTCGCCACACTTCGTTGCCACACAACCCCAAGAGCAAGATGCCTCGTTCCTCCTGCCGTATCGACGATGTGAGCGAGTCGTACGGTACTCCCGGCACGAGGCCGTCCAGCGCGTCGATGTCCGCCAGCCGCGAGTTCGTGTAGAGCTTGTGCGGCAGGTGATAGTGCTTGCAGATGGAGGCGGCTATCTGGTCGTCCTCCACGCAGCCGGAGAACGTGAAGCACCGTACGCGGTCCAGCACGCCCAGCTCGACAAGCATCGCCAAGATGCTGCGCGTGTCCAATCCTCCGGTTAGCGGCAGAATGATATCGCCTTTCTCACCGACAGCGTCGGCGACGACCTGCCGGAACCGATCATGGAACTCCTGCTGCGTCGCCAGTCTCCCGTGTGGTGCCCATGCGGAGTGTACTTCCAAGCCAGTCTCATGGACAACCGACCTAGCCCCCGGCGGAAACGTGTTGATCCCCCTGATGTGCGTCGTCGTGCCCAGAGTAGTCGCCGTGGTTCCGCACCCGAATGACATATACTCCAGCAGACTGCGCTCGTTGATCTCCCGTTTCCCCGTCTGCCGAACCAAGGCGGCGACGTTGTCCGCGACGTACACGGTATCCCCGACGATAGCGTAGTAGGGAGAGTAGGTGCCGAACGGACTGGTAGTGACGTAGACGCCTCCGTTCCTCTCGTAGAGGCTGCACCACTCTCCAGACCCGTCAGCCAGTCGGTATCCGTACACGCGGCTGTCGTCGTGGTCTACGTGCCAACCCTGCCCTCCACTGAGTATGTGCAACTTCATCGCGAACCTCCTGTTCTCTCTCCTATCCGGTCGTAGACCTGTAGCAGCTTCTGGGACTCGATCTCCCAGTTGAAGCGGGTCTCGACGGCACGGCGACCATTCTGACCGAACTCCGAGCGTGCTCCCCTATCTCGATGTAGTCTCAACAAGTCGTCTGCTAGGCACTTCCAACAGCCCGACGTGAACAGAAACCCAGCTTGTCCTGCGTGCTCGTCACCAAACCCCATGTAACGGAACTGTTCGGGGAGCGAACTGAAGGGGAGTCCTATGTAGTCCTTGAGTGAGACTGTAACTGTTGCTACAATCGGCTTCCCTGCGGCCATATAATCGAATACCTTGTGGGGACAGCAGAACTCGATCTGCGGCGAGTGCCCGAGACTGCGGATCGGGTGCACAAGCACACTCGCCGCTTGCATGTAGCTCGGGAACAGAGCGTCGTCCACCCATCCAGTTATCACGATGCGCTTATTCACCTCCGTGGGCACGCTCCACTTCAAGGACTGCGGGTGCTCTCCTACCAGCACAAGCCTCGCCTCTGGAACCTTCCGCACTAGCTCCGTGAACGCCTTGACCAAGACGTCCAACCCACGGTGAGCACCATAAGAACCGAGGTACATCACGACGAAGTCACCGTCCCAGCTGTGCACTATCTCCTCGTCGATCGGCAGCGAGTCGAAATACTCCAAGTCCACTTGGTTTCCTACAACCACCGGACGCCGACCATGTTTGCGCTCTTGGTAGTCGGCTGCCGGTTCCGAGATCGTGATAACCTCGGTAGCTTCTCGGAAGCATCGGAGTTCCTTCTGGTGCCAGCGTCCGGCGTGGTAGATTGCTCGACCTTTCCAGAAGGGGAAGTACGCCTTCAACATCTCAGGATACAGTTCGTGGAGGTCCGCGATGATCGGGATATCTAACTCTCGGGCGGCGACCAGACCGTTGTCGAACATCGGTAGATCGTGAATATGGAGCACGTTGGCCAATACTACCAGTGCTGCCTTCGCGATCATATCCGCCCAGTACGGCGACAACGATGAACCGATACCAGCACGACGGGCAAGGGTTTCCATGCGACCGAAGACCAGAGGCGGTTGCTTCACTCGGAGGACATGAACACCGTCCACGACCTCACTCGGTGCATCTTTCCCTTCGGCTTTGAGACACAACAGCGACACCCGATGCCCAGCCTTAATCAAGGATCGTGCCTCCTTCTCGATACGGATATCGGGTGGGAAGCCACACCTGTCACCGAGTACCATGAGTGTGTTCATTCGCTACTGCCCCCTCTTTTCCAACAACCACGCAGGGACTTCTCCTCCCGCGTCGACGTGCCAAATCCACCGTATCTCGTCGTCCATCAGTTCTATAGCTGACTTCTCAGCAAGGAACTCGACCCGCATCCAAGCGTCATGGTAATCCCGCTTCGCTTTCTGCTCGGAGGACTGCGCGTCGGACGCCACGTCCTGCCAGTGGTCGATTCTCTTTTCCGCGTACATCCACGCCATAATCACGGCGAGACAGAGTAGGAGCGAGACGCCGACCGTAGCGAACAGAATCTTGATGGGTCTTGGGCCGCACCATCCCGCCCACTCCGCCTCGGCTTTCAACCGTTCGACTTCGGCGCTACGGTGCTGCTTCTCCGCCTCCACCCGTTCTCTCTTCGTCTGCTTCATCGCTTCCCCCACCCCCTGACAGTCTGCATCACCACACGCACTGGAGGTGGAGCAGCCCGATACAACCGCCACGATAGTGGTTGGCCATCACGCCCGACGCGATAGAACGTGTGTGGACGCACAGCAGTCGTCATGACCTCGTCCAAGTCGAACATCGTCAATCCCAGTGACCGCAGCACGAACTCCCTGTCTTCGCAGAACAGGTCATAGTCGTACGACGGCCTCTCCAGCTCGGCCAGCGCGTCCTCCCTGTCCATCTGGCCGCAGCGCACTAGGCTCGAGAAGTGATAGCGTCTCTTGTCAATACCGAACTTGATCGGCAGCAGGTAGCATTGGGCGAACCGCGTGTAAATGTTCTCTCCGTGTTTGCAGCCGTAGTCTTGCCAGCCCAGTTCTCGCTCCAAGTGCGCTTTGGCTTCTGCTTTCACGTACG
>Ga0180431_10002718_pt1 | contig 23375 bp, 25 predicted proteins | sample SS_ome_11_FD_132459 | JGI IMG/M metagenome (GOLD analysis project Ga0180431, IMG submission 132459) | Hypersaline lake sediment archaeal communities from the Salton Sea, California, USA - SS_1_MS_1 metaG | ecosystem: Environmental > Aquatic > Non-marine Saline and Alkaline > Hypersaline >...
CGACGTCGAGTAGTACGTATTAGACACTAAATATACATTCATTGTACAGGCTCGATTTTAGTGCCTTTGCGGTGATCACCTTTCTCTTTCGGAATACCCAACAAAAACAGGCAATTACGATTTGACGAGAAATTTACTTGACAGTCAAGTGTTCAGTGCGGAAAATGTACTTATGGTGTACATCAGATGTACACCGCCGCAGCTTGTAGAAAGTAGAACATGACAACGGCCATCACAAACGCTTTCCTAGACCAAGTAATCGCCGGATTAAAGCAAAAAATACTCAATTTTGAAACGGCCGTAACCGCTCTCGAGTCGGGCGCCGTCACCGAGTACAACCTCGACACCGGTCAAACCGTCGTCAAGGTCAAAAAGGCCGACGTGTCGAATCTCCGAGAGTCTCTTCGAACCATGTACGGCCGGCTTTCCGAGCTCGACATTCGTCGTCACGGTGGCTCGACTACACAGATGATCCCGGATTACTAGGAGGCGATTATGTGGGATGCTGAATACGTAGGGCCCGACGCACCGGAACGGGCCGTTTTTCCGACCTCTACCACAACCGCCGACAGTGTCGAATATATCGACGCTCCGGGCTCCGAGCACGCCTTCTTCGACGGCGAGAAATACATCGGCGGCTTCGGCCCGACTCAACTCTTTACAATGGATTACGAGACGCTTCGGGCTCGAAGCGCTCAACTCTTTCGAGAAAATATCTACGCTCGAGGCCTTATTCGCCGGCTCTCGACAAACATAATCAACACCGGATTGCAACTAGAAGCGATTCCCGAAGAGTCGGTCGTCGGCGTTCCCGAAGATTCGCTCTCGATGTGGTCGGAAGATGTCGAGACCCGGTTCGGCCTGTATTCAAAGACTCCAAGCCTTTGCGACCATCAAAAGAGAGTCTCGCTCAACCGCCGGCAAAGACACATTCTCGAAGAGTCTCTCATCGTCGGCGATTGCCTTCTTGTTCTCCACTACGATCCGATCTTCAAGACGAACCGGCTCGAGATCATCTCCGGAACGAGAGTCGACACACCGCTCGAGGAGCCGGCCAAGGGTAACACCATTAAGTACGGTGTCGAGCTCGACGCCGACGGGAAGCATGTTGCGTATCACGTAGCGCAAGAAGACGGGACATCGAAGAGAGTCGCCGCGGTGGGTCGGAAGTCGAAGCGACGCGTCGCTTGGATGGTATACGGCACCGACCACCGTATCGACGACGTTCGCGGTGTTCCCCTTCTCGGGATCGTGATTCAGAGCATTAAAGAGATAGACAGGTATAGGGATAGCACCCAGCGAAAGGCGACGATCAATAGTATCTTGGCGATGTTCGTCAAGAAGACACAAGATGGCATGGGAACGCGTTCTCTTGGCGCCGGGGCTTCTCTTAAGGGTCAAGTCGACGTTACCGATTCCGACGGAACCACGAAGACACGGAATATACAAAAGTTCGTCCCCGGTGTCGTAATCGAAGAGCTCGGCTACGGAGAAGAGCCGGTTCCACATTCGGTATCGGGGACCGATGTCAACTTTGGCCGCTTCGAGTCGGCCGTACTCGCCGCTATAGCGTGGTGTAATGAGATCCCTCCCGAAATATTGGTTCTCTCTTTCAATAGCAACTACAGTGCGAGCCAGGCCGCCACAAACGAATTTAAAATGTTTCTCAACGGTGAGAGGTCGAAGTTCGGCGAGCAAGTGTTACAGCCGATTTACTCGGAATGGCTTATCACCGAGATTCTCACCGGCCGCGTTATCGCTCCCGACTTTCTCGACGCAATGAGAGACCCGTCGAAGGTGTACATCTTTGCGGCCTGGCTCAACTCCGACTGGACCGGAGCAATCAAGCCAAGCCTCGACATCGTCAAGACGGCGAAGGGATACGGCCTTCTCGCCGATCGGGGCTGGATAACGAACGCTCGAGCGACGAGAGAAATCACCGGAACGAAGTTCTCTCGGAACGTTCGGATTCAACGCAAGGAGAGAGAGCTCCTCGCCGAGCTCGGAGAGATTCTCGGGCCCGACCTCGAGAACATGAACGTCGAAGATGTTTCAACCGAAGAAATTGACCAGCAAGAAGCGGCGGCGGCGGCCGTTGTTCCATTATTGAAAGCAGACGGTAGAGAGTAGGAGGCGATACGATGGCAAGCAATCCCGCACTAGTAACAATCCCCGCGGCTCAATGGACGAAGGTAGCGACGGGAGCGAAAACGGGATGGATCTTCCCGCTCATCTTCGGATCCGTTAACTACGTTCAAACGTACCGATTGACCACCGACCCGGCACCGACCGACGGAGACTATTCCGAGGCCGTTCCGGTTTCTCAAGATGGGTACGAATTCGACTATTCCGTCGCCATGGATATTTATGTGTCGGTCACCGGCTCGGCGGCCGGAAAAGTTCGCGTAGACGTAGACACCTAGACAAAGGAGCTCGAGCGATGTCACCAAAAGCGGCCGAAGACAGAGAACTCTTAATTCGTATCGACGAGCGAACGACTCATATCGCGAAAGACGTCGAAGAGCTCAAACAAAAATCAATATCCGAGCACAAGGCGAAGCAACTCGATCAAGCGGCCCTTATGAAACACGAAGAAATTATGCATTCTCCGAAGGTGGCGACACCGCTCTCGAGAAAACAAATTACATGGATCATACTTGCCATCCTCGGGCTTCTTTCGGCGCTCGGGATCTCGGTTCCGGCGACATTAGGAGGCTAAAATGTCAAACTGGCTAGTGAATGAAAGCGCTCGAGAGGTCATCGGCCTCAGAAACGAACACAATATTACCGCGGCCGACCGGGCCGCCTACGAAGAGAAAATTACCGCCGGGCCTTCCGGGAAGACGAAAGTCGAAAACCGAGTCGCGTACATACCGATCAACGGCCTTCTCACGGAAGATCCGGATTTCTGGGCTTATTGGTCTGGACTCGGAAACACCACATACAAGAGCATTCGAGCGGCCGTTCTCGAGGCCGAAGCGCTATATGAGGCCGGCGAACTTGATAAGGCCGTTTTTGATGTTACCAGCTCCCCCGGGGGTAACGTCACCGGGCTTTTTGAAACGATGCAAGTCGTTAAAGATTCATCAATGCCGACAAAGACTCTCGTGCGGGACCTGGCCGCTTCCGCAACATACATGCTGATAAGCCAGACCGACGACATTCAGCTGCTCAACCGAGCGACTCAGGTCGGGAGCGTCGGCGTTATGCGAACGATGAGAAACGACGAGCAACTCATTCGAGTGACTAATACGGAATCTCCCGACAAAAATCCCGACGCTGCCACCAAAGCCGGCCTCGACGTAGTCAAGTCGGAGCTTGACGATCTCTTCGACGTTTTCGCCGAGAAAATCGCCGACGGTCGAAACACCGCGAAGAGCGAAGTCGTCGAGAACTTCGGCCGCGGCCGTATGGTCATCGCCGAAAAGGCCGTCGCCGCCGGTATGGTCGACGGGATCATAAATTCAAAAGAACAGTCGACGAGCTCGAGCTCGGCGGCCGTCAAGACGCCGGTCGAGGTCGCCGCTCATTACGAGACAACGGCTTCGGCGAAATCGACTCGGATCGAAACAAACATCGCCGCACCGGAGAAGCTCGCTTCTTCCGACGGCTCAACACCGGCCGCCGAAACAGGGACAGCGGTCACAGCAAAGGAGGTCGAATCAATGGATTTGACGACACTCAAGAGCGAGCATCCCGAGATTTACGCGGCGGTGCTCAAGGAAGGTGAGGAGAAAGAGCGGAAACGCGTCAACAGTCACCTCACCATGGGCGAGAAGTGCAAGGCTATGCCGATCGCTCTCAAGGCAATCAAAGAGGGAACGGAGCTCGACGGAGAGCTCACCGCGGATTATGTCGCGTCCCTCACCAACGCGAACGACATCGAAGCTCGCACCGACGACAATCAAGACACCGGCGACGCCGGAGCGGCCGCCGGTTCGAGCTCGGAAAGCGTCGAAGACTACGTCGCCAAGCAGGTATGCGCGATGCTCGGCGCTTCCGACGACGACGAAGAGGAGGTGTAATCATGTCCTTGACCATCAACCAATACGATACCGGCTCCGTCGTTTTCGAAGGAGACTACGAGGACGATACGCTGAAATTTGCGGCGGCCGGAACGGTTCTCAAGGGAACGATTCTCGCGCGCGACAATTCCGACGACAAGTTGATCCCCTTCGAAAAGGGCCCGCTCTCCGCTCGCAAGGTGTGCTCGGCCGAGACGTACAAGTTCGTAGACGGCGACACCATGGTTATCGATGTCGACGACGCCGGTAACGCGACGGTTACGTTCAACGCGGCCGCGGGGTACGTCGAAGACACGACCACAACTTACCCTTGTGCGGATCAAGACGGCTTGACCGTCATCATTTCGGTCGACGGCGGCGACGCTCAGACTTGCACGTTCTCGGGAGCGACAACGACTCTCGCTTCGATTCTCGCGCAAATGAACGCGGCCTTCGAAGGCGTCAAGGTCATCGACAACGGCTCCGGCCAGCCGAAGATCATTTCGGACACCGAGGGCACCGGGAGCACCATCAGTGACCCGACCGGAACCGGGCTCTTCGTAACGAACTCCGACGCTCCCGTCGCCGGCACCGGCGATGCTGTGAACGCGGACGAGGTCACCGCTCTCGAGGTCGAGACGCTCATCGAAGGCGACTCCACCGCCGCGGTCACCGTAACCAGCGGGATCCCGACCATTTGGAGCCCGACCACCGGGAGCGGCTCCGAGCTCGAGTTCGTCTCCGGAACTCTCCTCGCGAAGCTCGGCCTCTCCGCCGAAGTCATCACACCGCCCGACACCGGGGCTCTTACTCCGGTTTCGGTACTCACCGACGAGATCGTCGCCACCGGCGCCGGAGACAAGCCGGTTCGGCCTCTCCAAATCGGTAAGGTGAACAAGAACAAACTGGTTATCCACGCCGACGGAGACGCGACGAACGTCGACGAAGTCGTCAAGGATCAACTCAAAGACACCGGGATTCTGGTAGTAGAGAGCACCGTTCTCTCTCTCCAGGATAACGACTAGAAAGGAGGGGCAACTATGACGACTCCCGCAACGAAAAAGATGATCCGGGCGTACTACGAACAACGTCCCTTGAAAATGTTTCTCCAAAGTCTCTTTCAGAGTCCCCCGGAGAACTTCCACAAGTCGGAAAAGGTCGAATGGGAAGTCGAGCGAGACGGAGAAGAAGTCGCCGTCGCGATCAAAGACTATTCCACCGGATACCGGAACAACACCGCCGACGAGTACACCGCGAAGGAGCTCGTTCCCCCGGCGTACAAGGAGAGCTTCCGGCTCCACGTCTACGACCAAATGAAGAAGCAATCCGGCAAAGTCGACACCGACGATCCGGACTTCCAGGCCGCGGCCACCGCGAAGAGCTTCAAGAACTACCGTCGGATCGAGAAGAAAATCCGCCGAGCGATCGAGCTTCAATGCGGCCAGATTCTCACCACCGGCCAGCTCGACCTTAAGGACGAGAACGGGAACACCATTTACGCGATCGACTTCAAGCCGAAGGCCGCTCACTTTTTCTCGGCCGGCACGGCATGGAACGCGGCCTCTCCGACCATCGAAGCGAACATCATGACGGCCGCTCAACTGGTTCGGAACAACACCGGGCTCGACGCCGACGAGATCATCATGGATGAAAATTCGTGGGTCGCCGCCAAAAACAACGCGGATTTCATGAAGATTTTCGACTATCGCCGGGCCGACTTCGGCTCTCTAGGCGAAAACGGAAACAAGTACGCGAACACCGGCGCAACCTATCACGGAAGAATCCAGATCGGCGCGTACTGGTACAGTATCTACACCTACGACAAGACGTACACCGATCCGGAGACCGGGAATACCTCTCGTTTCTTGCCTTCGGCGAAATGCGTCGTTCGGGCTTCCGAAGGCCGGCTCGACCTCACTTTCGGCTATGTGCCGAACTTCCGGCCGATCGCTTCTCAAGCGCTCCGCTTCTTGCCGGGCCGCATGAGCTCCCGAGCTCAGGGTATGGATATGTTCCCGAACGCGTGGCTCTCGCTCGACGGCGAGGCGATGTTCGCCGGGCTCGCTTCCAGGCCTTGCGCGATTCCGACGGCGATCGATTCGTTCGCCTGTATCTCGACCGGCGTATAAGCCGAGAAAGGAGCCGGAGCAATGGCGAAGAAGAAGAAAGCAGCGAAGCCGGCGAAGGTAGCGACGAAGAAGGCCGAGGCGAAAATCGAGAAACCGATCGAGCCGACGCCGACACCGGAGCCCGTTCCGGCTCCCGAGCCGGCCACCAAGGCGCCGAAGTCCGAAAGATGGGTCGTCGCAAAGGGTCACGTCATATCCGGCCGGAGAGGCCTTCTCGAGGCCGGCGACGACGTAACCCCGGAACTAGTACACCCGCTCGAGGAGCAAGCTCTTAAGTCGTTCGAGATGCTCAAGGCTCGAGGGCTCATCGTTCCGGCTTCGTAAATGTAGGTAGGGATCACTATGGGCATTAGAGAGACGGCCGCGGCCGACATAAAAGCGATACTCGAGGATAAAACAACCGGCTTCGGTTGGGATATTACCTTGACTTCTCCGAGCAACGTGTCGGCCGCGTTCGTCGGCTTTTCGACGGATGTCTATCGAGAGTATGACGACGACGATCGACTTGTCAGTCTTCGAGCTGCCTCTATTGCCCTTAGTACCCTTTCTCTCACCGCGGCCGGGATGGCTCTCCCGGAAGGAATACACTCGGAGACCTCGAGGCCTTGGGTCGTCGAGTTCGCCGACATCGAAGGGAACGCGGGAAAGTTCAAAGTCAAAGAATCAAATCCAGACCGGGCCGCCGGTGTTGTGGTGTGCCACCTCGAGGAGTACAAGTAAATGACCGTCCCGACGCTCATCGACAAGTACGACAACCTCGAGATCGTACGCGACAAAATCGGCCAGATTCTAGCCGACGAGACGGCCTCTCAACAAGCGCTTGCAACGGCCGCCGGAAAAGATCCCGACGGTTGGAGGCTTCGAGTTTTCGTCGAGCATTCTAACGCGTGGGAACAATGGCTAAACGAGGTCGTCGACTCTTCGCCGATTGTGAACGTCACCATCGACGGAACGACGAACGACCACTCGGCCAGCTCGGCCACCGTTCAAACCACCGACGCGACCGTCTTCGTCGACATCTTCGGAGTCGGTATCTCGGAAGAAGACGGAACCGGGCACAAGCCGGGAGATAAGCTCGCTTCTTTTGAGGCATGGAGGGCTCACCGGCTCGTAAGAAATATCTTGATGTATGGAGGGTATTTTCGGCTCGACCTTCCGGCCATTGTCGGCCGCCGGTGGCACACTGCGAGCGAGTCGTTCAAGGTGACGGCTTCCGACCGTACTATTCAAACCGTCGCCGGCGTGAGAATGACGTTCTCGATACGGTTCCCCGAGTTCCCCGTCGGCGCCGATGTCTCGAACATTCTCGAGGAGATTTATGTCGAGCTCAAAAGAGACGAAGACGGAATGATCATCGCCGAGGCTCTTTATGATTATTCAGGAGAGAATTATGTCATCGACAGAAACACCGGTGATTTCGTGCTCGATACGAACACCGGAGAGCGGGTAAAGGTGCCGTAATGACCACCAACTCAGACGAATTGACACTCGGAGCGATTTCCATACCGCACAACTACGAATACGCCGACGCGGCCGCGCGTCTGGCGGTCGTTACACTGCCCGACAAGGCCGTCGGGATGTTAGCCCTTCAAGCGGACAAGGGAAGCCTTTGGAGAGTCCGTCAGGTGTCTCCCTGTATCATTTGGGAGAGAGTATCGGGAGAAGACGAGACCGAAGCGGCCGCGAACTATGTCATCGACCACGTAAACGGAGACGACGACACCGGGAACGGCTCGAGCTCGTACCCATGGAAGTCGTTTCGAGGCCTTCTCACGATAGGCCGGAAGATTTGCCATCGAACCTATGTAGAGGTGAAGGCTTCCGACGCTTACGACTATATGCCACCGAGAAATCACTTCGAAGCCGGCGGCGGCTCGCTGATTATCGATGCAAGCGGCGAAGACGAAGTCGTTCTCGCCGGGCCCTTTACAGCTACGGCGGTAAATGGTGTCGGAGACGCCGGTGTGTGGGGTGTTCCCTATGCTACCGACATCACCGTAGCCGGCGAGTCGTGGACACCCGACGAGTATCACAGTCGACATATTCGCTTCGAAAACGGAGCCTTTCAAGGCCATCTAGTGCCAATTCTGAAAAACACCGGCGACACCCTTCGAACGCATCAAGACGCTTACGGATGGGCCGTCGGCTTCGAGTTTTCTATTGTGCGAGAGCCGGTCACGGTAACCGTTAGCCATGCGATCGAATGGTCTTCGAACCGAGCCGATAATTCGGAAGAATTTCTATTTGTCGCCGGGATTCGATTCGTCGCCGCCGGCGTAAATTTCGGAGAGAGAGCTTTCAAGCTCAGAAACATAAACGCTCTTTTTTCGTTTTGTTCTCTGGTTAGATCCGACGTCGGCGAAGTGCCGATGATAATGGAGAACAGCTCGATCCAAATGTGGCAAGCTCCGGCCGGAACATTTGCGAATACAGCGCTTAATTCGATTTGGAGTTATGGATTATTCGTGAGCCCGAACAACGGTTCTCCGTCCACCGGCGGCCGAGATATCGAGCTCTTCGGGTATCGTAATGAAATCGGGATGGTATGCCTTCGAGGCAAGATAACCAGTATGTCGGCCGAAGGCTCTTATATTGGCTTTTCGCTGATCGGAGGCTTTGAAAATCAAGGTCAATCGACGAACATTATCGATCAATGTTTTTATGAGCAAATTGGCTATGCTGATAGGGCTTTTTTGTGCCATGACGGTTATACCTACGTTCTTTCGGCGTGGATAGATGGAACGGCTCGAGCGATCTCCGTACGCAATAAGGCGGGGTGTAGGCTCGATTGGCTCAAGGGCGCGAACATAACCGAAGACTATGCGGCCGAAGTGTCGGCCGGTGGTCGGATTCGACGACTCGGCTCAAATGTTTCTATTGTCGGAGCCGTCGGAGCCGTTGAATTTTCTTTTAACAGTGGAACCCATGCAACTTGGCCAGCGGCGGGGCCACCGGGGTACACCGACGGGGCCGGCTCATGGGTAACGACAGAATAAACGAAAGTAGAGGGACGGAACCCACTACAAAACAAGGAGGTTAGGAAATGCCAATTAGTACGGCAGTTGATCCGAGCGCAGTCGCGAGAGTGCTCGGAATCAAGGAACAGTACGTGGACCTTCGAGGCGGCGCGGTGGTCTATCTCCCTCAACGAGTCGCGGTCTTCGGTCAAGGTAGTTCTTCGGTAACGTACTCGACGACGAAGTACCAGCCGGCCGGACACGTCGAAGTGGCCGAGAAATACGGATGGGGATCTCCGCTTCACCTTATGGTGAAGGAGCTCCTTCCCGACAACGGAGACGGAGTCGGCCTCAATCCAGTGACGGTGTACCCGCTCGCCGAGCCGGGCACTTCGGCGCCGGCGACAATCGACGTCGCTCCGACCGGAACGGCGACGGCAAACGGAACCTTTCGACCGTATATCAACGATATACCGGGAGAGTCCTTCGTCATCCGCAAAGGCGAAGCCCCGGCGACGTACGCACCGAACATCGCCGCGGCCATCAACGCGAATACTTCGCTTCCCGTCACCGCGGCCGAAGCGGCGGCGGTGGTCACTTGTACTTCGAAATGGGAAGCCGACACCGCAAACGGGATCAACATTCGATTTGATGGCCCGACCGACATCGGAGTCGACCTCACCTCGACGGTGATTACCCATAACAACGACGGCGCGGGAACTCCCGACGTTACCGCGGCCATCGCTCAGATCGGCAACGTTTGGGAGTCGATGCTCATCAACTCGAATCTCTACACCGACACGACGACTCTCGACGAGTTCGAAACCTTCGGTGTCGGCCGATGGGGACCGGTTACGAAAAAGCCTTTGATGGTGTTCACGGGAGCCACCGAAGCGACTCGAGCGACTATGGTCGCCGCCGGCGACGCACGGAGAACCGACCGAGTCAACTCGATTCTCAACGCTCCGGGCTCCGACGGGCTCCCGTTCATGTTCGCGGCGCGATGTGTCGCTCGAGCGGCGAAGCTCGCCGGCTCGAACCCACCGTTCGATTATGCGAGACAGAAAATCGATACCATCGAGCCGGGCACCGACGCTGAACAATGGGATGGAACGAGCCGAGAGATCGCAGTCAAGGCCGGGATTTCGACTATCACCGTCGAAGACGGTGTGATCTATATGTCGGATACGGTCACCACGTATCACCCGAGTGGAGTCGAAAATCCCCCGTATCGGTATGTAGTGGACATCGTCAAGTTGCAAAACGCGATCTTCAATTTGAACCTGTTGCTCGACGTTCCGAAGTATGACGGAGCTCCTCTCATTCCCGACGACGAGTTCGCACCGGAGAACCCTTCGGCCATCAAGCCGAAAGACATCAAAGGTGTCGTGTATGGATGGGTCGACGGGCTCGCCGACGCGGCGATCGTGGTCGATCGGGATTGGATCAAGGATACCGTCGTTTGCCAGATTAGCTCAACGAACCCGAAGCGGTGCGATGTTTCGGTGACACTGAAACTCGTCGGAAATTCCAACATAATCTCCGTGGATCTGAACTGGGGATTTTACTTCGGCGGCGCCGTAGCGGCCTAGAAAGGAGGCTCTAAAATGCCAGCAATTGGAGGCAGTCCGGAAACAGTCTCTCTCGACGGTCGTGAGTTCACGTGGACCGAAGACAGTGACATTAATCGAAGCCTAGGCGGGTACACGAACACCGTTCTTCAAAACGGCGACGGCTCGTCTCGGCTCATCACAAACCGGAAGGGATGGCGGCTCGAAGGTGGCTCAATCGTTATCGACAATGCGAAAAACGATCAAGAGTACATCGAAACGCTAATCGCTTCGAAGCGCTTTTTTAACGTCGTCGTGACGTACGCCGGCCCGGTGAGCTACGCCGGGAAGGGACAGATCGAAGGTGACGCGAACTTCGCGAATCAGACGGCAAGTATGCCGATCACTCTCGCGGGAACCGGGCAGTTGAAAAAGCTGTAAAGGATCGGGGCTTGTGGCGACGTCGGTACGCTCCGACCTTTACCAGCGATGGGGCGTCGCCGCTTTAAAAAGGAGCAAACGAAAATGACAAGCGAAGTGAAAACACTAGATCTCGAAAATAAAGTCGACGAAGAATCTATCGACACGGAATTCGAGCGATTCATCGAAATGAACGACATCGACCTCGACACCGAAGGTCTCGACGACAACACTCGCCGAGACATCGAAGCCGACATTCGGAAGGTCAAGAGAGGGATCAAAGACGGCCGTATTACCATCGACGACAAAGGTCACGCGACGGTACACCCGAGAGTTAGCAAGGATCAAAAGCCTATCACTTTTGGGTATCTCACAGGCAACGCGTGGATGGAATCCGACCGGAAGAAGGGTCATCAAGACGTGCAAAAACAGTTCGCCGTTATGGGCGCTTGTTCCCGTCGTTCGGTGGCTCACTTCGGGGCCCTTCGTCAAGGGGATTTGAAGTACTGTCAAGCGGTGTTCTCGCTTTTAGCGGATCTGTAGTCATCGAGCTAGTTCGAGAGGGTCAGCTCGGCCTGATACCTTACGAACAAAGAACGAGGTTCAACGTGTATAGAGAGATGTTAATTCAAATTTGTCGGCTCTATCCGTCGTTACCGCCGGTTCGTTCTTTGACTACAGACGAGATCAAGTTTTTCTATCGGGGAATAGTTCCCGAGCTCAAACAAGCGACGAAGCCGAGGTCGAATTAATGCCAGGCCGCAAGAACATAGTTTTAAAAGCCGTTTTCCGAGGCGTCGATCGGATGTCTCGAACCGTCTCGAAGATGGGCCGAAAATTGAAACGATTCGGAGCGGCCGGCCGTCGCACCATGAAGCGCTTAAACCGGGCTATAAACCGCGTTGGAATGGCCCTTGCCACTGGCCTTAAAGCTGGGTTTATCGCCGCGACGGTGGCTCTCGCTGGCCTTGCGGTGGTCATTGGGAGAGTTGCCGGGCAAATGGACAAGCTCGCCAAGCAATCCAAGCGGCTCGATTTCCCGATCGAAGAATTACAGCAATGGCAATTTGTAGCCCAACAAGCTGGATTGACGACCGAAGAGTTCTCGAAGGGGCTCGACACCTTCTCGAAGACGGTCGGAGAGGCGAAGCTCGGCCAGGGCGCCCTAACAACGATGTTGAAACGAAACGACCCGGCGTTCTTGAAACAGCTCAAAAACACGAAAGATACATCGGAGGCCTTCGACCTTTACATCAAAAAGATGCAATCGATCGACGATCCTCAAAAGAGAATGGCGTTCGGAGCTCTCGCCTTCGGTCGAGCCGGGAAGAAGCTCGGGAACATTGCAACGCTTACCGCCGACGAGATCGCGAAGCTCAAAAAAGAGATGCTCGACAATGGTATCGTCACCGCCGAGCAAGCGAAGGCCGCCGAGAATTTTAACGACGCCATGAACTCGATGAAACTTCGAGTTATGGGCTTTTTATATGAGGCTCTCGGGCCGCTCCTTCCGGAGCTCACGAAAGTACTTCGAGAGGTTAGGGCTTGGACGGTCGAGAACAAGGAGCTCATCAAGACGAAAGTGATCGACTTCGTCAAGAAGCTCGTTCAAGGAGCCAAAGACTTCTATCAATGGCTCATAAAGTTTAACGACCAATACAAGCCGATCGAGAAGATCGGGAAAGCGCTCGAGGTGGTCGGTAAATTGATGAATTGGGTCGCCGACAATCCCGACAAGGTCAAGGCCATCGGAACGGCCTTTCTCGTCGCCGCGGCGGCGATCAAGGTATTCACCGCGGCCTTGACAGTGGCGAGCGCAGTCGCGGCCGCTAACCCGCTTGTACTAGCCTTTGCGGCGGCCGTCGTCGGAGTCGGAGCGGCCGTCGTTCAAATTATCCGCTATTGGGATGAATTGAAGATCGCGTTCGGTTGGTTATGGGATGACATCAAGAGCATATTCACAGACGGAATAGGTAAAGTTCTCAACCCGATCGCGTTCCTTGTTAGTTCAGTGAAAGACATTAAAGCGGCGTGGGATCCGACAAAGGGATTTTTCGAAAACCTATGGAATTCTATAGTCGCTGTTTTTGAAGGGGCTTACAATTCGATAGAAGACTTTGTTTCGCGTATCGTAAATACTGTAAAATCTCTTCGCCTGAAAGATCTCTTTCCATCTCATAAAAACCCACTCGGGCTAGTGGGAAAGCTCGCCATGGATTTTGTAACGAATAGCGGAGGCGGGGTAACCACCGACGGCGGCGGCGCGACCGTGCTCCCGTCGACGGTCTCTCCCGAGCAGCTCATGGGCCGAAGTATCGAAGAGAAGGTGTCGACTAACAAGACGGTTCTAGAGATCAAGACACCTCCGGGCACTTCGGCCGAGGTTACCGGGCAAGAAGGAACTAACGAAGGCCTCACGATTCAAACCTCGGGGGGTGCATAAATGTCATTCAGTACCCTAGGCGCCGACGTTCTCGCCGCTCTCGGCCTCGGAGGTGAATACGAAGACTCGGAGGGATGGAACACTCGACTTCTTCCCGCGGCATATCAGCCGAGTACCGTGCACGGGCTCACCGGTGTCGACGGAGGGCCCTTTAAGCTCACCTTCCAGTATGAAGACCTCGAGAAGACTTTCGGCCGTCACAGCTCCGTACACGAATTCTCAGAGGCCGGGAACGCGTACGTTCAACAGTTCGGCAAGATGGGCCAACGGTTCCCCATGAGAATGTACCTTTGGGGCGCCGATGTCGATACGATGGCCGCCGGCTTCGAGACTCTTCTCGGGCTCTCCGGAATCGCGACGCTCGAGCATCCAATGTACGGGCCGAAACAAGTGATACCCGTAGGTGAGATCGTACGGAGAGACAATCTCGTCACCGCGGCGAATCAAGTCATCTTTGACGCGACATTCGTCGAGACGACCGGGCTCATCTATCCGGCCGAACAAGTCGACGCACAATCCGAGATCGCGAACGCTCTCGGAGCTCTCCTCGCCGCTCAGGCCGCTCAACTCGCTCAACAGCTCGATCTTGCCTCTCCGCTCGACGGCCTCGGATTTCTCGACAGTATTCAAAACACCCTCGGGAGTGTCGTCGCCGCGACGAACGTCATTCAAGACGCGGCTCTCGGATTTCAACAAGAATTCGACGACACTTTGAACCTGTTGAGCTCGGCGGCCGGTGGTATCACCGCGACGGGAAGCCTCGCGAGTGAAACACTCGACGCCGTCATCTCGAGTACTCAAACATTCATCGGGAACGGCTCGAACTCGAGTCTTCCACCGACCGAAGTTTCGGCGGCCTATTTCTCGATTTTGAGCTCGATTTACACCGGCGTTATAGACATAAACGACACCCAAAGCATCAACGACTTTCATACGAACGAGATGACGGCCGGAGCTTCAATCGGTTCGGTAGCAAAGAACGCGGCGAACGCTCGTTTCAACACTCGAAACGAAGCGCTCGACTCGGCTCTCGACTTGATGGATCAGCTCAACGCTTACGCAACTTGGGCCGACGGCCTTTATTCTGACCTCGACGCGAACGGGCCCGGCGCCGGGAACGTCGATCTAGGGTACGGCTTTCAGGCACTAGTAAAGCTCGTCGGGCTCACCGCGGGGTACTTGGTCGACCTCTCGTTCTCGTTGAAACAGGAGCGGAGAATCGTTCTAACGTATCCGAGAACGCCTATCGACCTTTGCGCCGAGCTTTACCCCGGGCTCGTCGACGACAATCTCGACTTTTTCATCGCTTCGAACAACCTGTTAGGCCGCGAAGTTCTAGAAATCCCGAAGGGGAGAGAGATCAAGTACTACGTATGAGCGAAAAAGTCACCATAGCGATCGACGGGGCCCGATTTGGGCAGTGGGAAGATCTCTCGATAACTCGCTCGTACGACACTTTCGACACGGCCTCATTCAAGGCGCCATTTGATTCGGAGAATCCAGCTCACCGGGAGAAGTTCGAGCCGTACAAGTTTCCAGCGATTACCATTGACACCGAGACCGAAGAGATCCCTAGAGAGGCGATGGTCACCGGAACGATGTTGACTCCTATCCCGAACGACGACGTCGACCGGTCGACACTTGATGTTTCTTGCTATTCGAAGCCGGGAGAGCTCAACGACAATAATACAAGGGTCGACCACTGGACACCGCGTTACAAAAACCAAACGATCGATGTTATCGCCGAAGACATTTGTGAGCCTTTCGGGATCGGTGTTCAAATGCTTGTCGACGTCGCCGAGATTCCGGAGTTCAAAAACGTCGCGTACGCTATCACGGACAATCCGCTCGGCTTTTTGATAGGGCTCGCGAGACAAAGAGACCTCCTTACGGCCTCGGATGTCGACGGGAATCTTGTCTTCCAACGGCAAACCGATCTAGGCTCTCCGGTGGCGAAGCTCGAGAAGGGTGTATCTCCGCTCAAGTCGTTTCGGATGTCTTCGAACGTGCAAGGCTTCAAAAGCATAGTAACGGCCTTCAAAAAGGCGAGAGCCGGGAACGCGGCCGGGAACTACTACTCGACTCTGAATCCATTCGTAACAGACCTGGATACGCCTTACAGGCCGCAAAATATCACCCTAGGGGATGCAAGGGGCGCCGACGCACAAGAAGGTTCTCTCGCCGCCTACAAGCGCATGATTGCAAATCTATGCACGTACACCGCGACGGTCATCTCATGGCGAGACAAGACCGGGGCCCTTTGGACACCGAACACGACGATTAAGATCAAGGCACCGCGATCGATGGTGTATGACTTTTACGAGTTTTTGATTCGGTCGGTAACTTTTAACAAGTCGGCCAACGTCGAGACGGCGACGCTCACTCTCGGGATTCATGGCGACGCGGAGGCTTTACCATGGTCGAGCTAGGACGAGTCAAAGGCCTCGAGGCGGCCACCGACGACGGAGACAAGACTCTCGAGGTGACGGCTACCACCGCGGACCCGGAAGAAATAGAAGGTTCTCAGGCTTCGCCGGCCGGCTTCGACGGTCAACCGTTGAACGACGATCTCGCCGTAGCGGTAAAGGCTCCCGGTCAAGGTCAATGGGTCATTGTCGGCTACCTGGATTTAAAGAACGGGAGCGGAGTCGCTCAAGGTGAATCAAGACAGTACTCGAGAGACGCCGACGGAAATATCGTTTTTTCGATACATCTCAAAGCCGACGGAACCGCGGAGATCGGCGGCTCGGCCGATACGGCCGTCGGCTTCTCAACCCTGAACACCGAGTTCGAGAAGCTCAAGACGGAGATAATGACGAATCTCGCGGCCATTGCGACCGGGCTCGCGGCGGTGCCTTATACGTACGTACCGACGGCGCTCACTGCCTCACTGGCCGGCGCCGAGAAAGCGACGGTCAAGCTGCCATGACCACTTACGGAAACATCAAGATAGCTCGAGGAGACCTCAAGATTACTTGTACTCCCGACGGCGGAGAGATTACCGTCGGCGGCGGCGAAACCGAGATGGATGTCTTTCTCTATACGGCCTGTTATCTCTCGATGTTCGGTGGCAACGAAGACGACTCCGGCGGAGACGACGAGACTTATTCATGGTGGGGCAACCGAGACGAGCTCGACACCGCGAAACAATACCGAAGCCGAACGCAGTTTTTGATCCGAACGCTTCCGGCGAACTCGACGAACATTAAGCGAATCGAAGAAGCCGTAAAACAAGATCTGCAATGGATACTCGACGAGCGAATCGCAAACGAGATCAGCGTCGGCGCACAAATGGTGCAGCCGAAACGTATTCGAATCATTATTGTTATCCGCGCCGAAGGCGAGCTAAAGACGTTCGAGTTCGTCGAGAATTGGCTCGCCATGGCCGAAGAGTTCGGTCGACAGGTATTACCGCCGGCCGACGAAGAAGACTATTTGATAACAGACCCACCGGGAAGCGAGTTTATACGAGATGACTCGTCGAGCGAGTACTTGATAGAAGGGTAAGAACCATGTCAAAAAGACATTCAATTGTAGGAACGGGATCAAGACACGCGTTACACAATTTCGAGTACGCCGACGCGACGGCTCGGCTCGCGGCGAGCGGATTCCTCGCCGAGAACTTGTATCAAATCGCAAAACAAGACGACGATGATTCCCTTTGGATGTTAACGGGGATCGGCCCGGCGACTTGGCTCGAGATTCAAACGGGGGTTGGCACCGGTGTTTGGTCAAGAGCCGGAACGATTCTCTCACCGACCACTTCCGGCGACACTGTCCAGGCCGGAGACGGGACGCTAGGGCAGCCATCCTACGCCTTTCAAGGAGATGTCGACACCGGCTTTCGGCTTCCGTCGGTTGGCGAAATCGGTGTCGTAATTGCCGGCGCTCAACAGGCGAAATTCGACGCGACCGGGCTCGACATCGACGGAGCGATTACCCTCGGAACGGGAACTTCGGTCGATGAAATCTCTACCGATGGCTCATTATCGGCGGCGACCGACGACCTTCTGTACACCGGACTTGCTGTAAAAACCTATTGCGACAATCTGCTCGAGACGAATGACGCTCTCGTTTTCAAAGGCGTTATTGATTGCTCTACGAATCCCGATTATCCGGCCGCCAATAAGGGTCATACCTACAAGGTGAGCGTCGCCGGGAAAATCGGCGGTGCGTCGGGAGAGAACGTCGAGATCGGTGATACTCTTTACTGTATCGTTGATAGTTCCCCCTCCGGAGACCAAGCAACAGTGGGATCCAATTGGTGTATTGTTCAAACGAACATCGACGGGGCAGTCATCGGGCCGAGCTCGGCCGTCGACAGGTCGATCGCTCTCTTCGACGGGACAACCGGCAAGCTAATACAGGATTCCATCCCTACTATCGATTCCAGCGGCCGAATAAGGGTCGGGACCGGAACCGAAGGTAACCCCGAAATCTCTTTCGTAAGTGATGTAGATACGGGCATTTGGAGAACTGGAACGAACAATTTCCGATTTGTCGCGGGCGCGACGTCCATTGCAGGTATCAGCTCCGCAGGCCTCACGATGTACGATGGTCAGATCCTTGCCTTAGACGGAACGGTTGCGGCCCCGTCGTATTCTTTCGTGACACAGCAGAATACAGGGATCCGGCTGTTTTCCAGGGGCGGTGGCAACTACGACATGATCTTTCAGAACGCTGGCACGACGCGCCTGGAAATCAGCGCCATAACCCCACACGTTTCTGTGAACGGTAACTTCAGTGTCCTGGGTGACATTGACGGGTACGATTGCGCCCTGTCTGGATACCTACAACTCACCAATGGCGGCACGATCCAGACAACGCTGAATGGAGACATCACACTCGATCCAAATGGTACAGGCCTTGTTCGAATTGGTAATACTGGTACACCTGGAAGATCTCCAAAGTTTTACACCGATCAAACCGTTGAATTTGATGGGGTTGTGTATTCTGATAATGCTTTCACGGCTAACCGGATTTACATCGGCAGTAGTAGTTATATGCAGATTCAAACGGTCACCGACGATGGGACTCACTTTGGTATAGGCAATGTCAGCGGAGGCGGAAACAGACATCTTATTTTTTGCGATCGCGACTGGGTCCTTAGGGACTTCGACCACGACACACAGAGCGCAAATCCAACAATTTTTATACATTCGGTCACAGACCCAAATATCAGCAACACCGAATGGGGCTCGCTGCTTTACAATGCCGCCACCAAGGAGTTCAGGATTGGGGCGGGCGAGGGCGCGATCTATGCAACCGCCGCTTTTCGGCCATGGGTCCGAATCACATCCGAGATGACCGGGCTTAGTCCTGATAACGGATGGATGATATACAATAGTGACTATCAGAAACCATGGTACTACAACGGCACTACATGGCAAGTGAGCGGGGAGACTATCCAGCTACAAAATCGTTCCGGGGGAACGAGAGTCGCCGGTGACGTTGTCATTATTGATACTGGTAACGCGAAAGCCGTTACTACTACAACTTTATCTTTTAATGAACTTTGCACCGGTGTGGTTGTTATCGGCGGAGCGAACCTCGCACAAATGACGATAGCATATTCTGGAATTTGGCCGGTCAAGGTTACCGGGGCGGTATCTATTGGGGATTCCCTGTGTACTTCTACGACGGCAACCCGCGCTTATGCACCCGGCACTACTGGCGAATTTGGACAAATGGCGAGGGCTTTGGAAGCGAATGCAAGCGGCACCGCCACAATAGACGCTCGAATCGGATGCGTTTCGGAGGTTTTCTAAAATGGCGTACAATAACTACAAATCGATATGGAAAGATATTGTTGACAATGCCGGCACAGATCTGGCCGACATCATCGCGGCACTGCAAACAACAGCTTGTTTTTTTCAGTTTTTGTCAATGAGAGACTGGACAAGAGCCCGATCGTGAGTGGATGATAACTCCGGCTTGACGTCGGATCAAAAGACATATGTCAAGGGTAAAATACCAACCTAAAAAGGAGCAAACGAAAATGACGAAAGCAACGAAGAAAAAGAAACCGGTAGCGAAGAAGGTCACTCCGATCAAGTCGGCGAAGAAGGCCGCGGCGGCGAAGAAGGCCGCGCCGACGGCCGAAGGCAAGCTCGCCGAGCTCCGGGCTTCGCTCGACAATTTGAACAAAGCTCATCAGCAGCACGCCGGCCAACTACAAGCAATCGAGCAACAAATCTTGATGACACAAGGAGCGATACAAACGCTCGAGGAGCTTTCCGGGGCAAAGAAAGACGGCTAGAAAATGCGAACGATCTCCGAGGTAAACACCGCGATAATTAGCCAGCTCGAGCTAGAGCTCAATAAGGTCTTACCGCTCTTTCCGAAGGCCGCGAATCGCGTTATCTCGAAGATGCTCGCCGGCGCCTTTATCTTGCTCGGGAAGTACCTCGGGGTGTCGTTCTTCCAAATGTTCGTTGTTACCGCGACTTGGGAGCAAATCGAGATAGACGGGAAGTTCGTCAAGCCTCTCGAGCTTTGGGCCGACATCTTCGACGTCGGAGCTCCCATCGGCGACACTCACGCCGAGCTAGAGATCGAGATACCGACCACCGCGGCCGGCGACACCATCAAAGCGGCCTATCAGTTCCGGCACCGGCCGAGCGATTTAATTTACTTGTGTACGGCCGACACCGTCACCACAACGCCGACGACTACGGTTCCGGTACAATGTACCACCGGAGGCGAGATCGGCAACCTAGACGCCGGTGTCGGTGTTGTGCTCGAAGTGGTTGAGCCTCGGTCTTCGATAGCGGATTCGGGAACGGTGTCGGCTCTCACTGTCAACGGTGCCGACGGAGACACAGAGAGTGTTTACCGTCAAAGGATACTGGACCGGGCAAAACTTCCGGCCGAAGGTGGGGCGCCTTACCATTATTGGACGTGGGCCACATCGGTAGACGGGATTCCGTACGCTTACCCGTACGTTTCGACCATCATTCCGACGGCCGTCGAGATATACGTCGACACCGAAGACGGTTCGGCACCGACGGCGGCTCAACTCACCGCGGTCGAGAACGCGGTCGAAGCCGAGCGGCCGGTGAGCGACAAAGTCGACGTCGCCGGAGTGACGTTCGTCTCTTTCGACGTCGAAGTTCGAGACCTAGATTCGAAGAATCTCAACGACGCGAAGACGAGAATAACGACGGTAATCAAGAATTACTTCCGGAGCCGAGAGCCGTTTATCGATGGCGTATCAAAGCTGCCAGCGAGAGACATTCTGTCATCGGGAGAAGTTCAAGGTCTTGTGATGGAAGAAGCGGCGAGAATCAACGCGACGCTTTCCGGTGTGTCTATCACCTTGGCGACGGTGCCGGTCGTTCTTTGGTACTTGGGCCGAGATAACCAAAACCGCGGGAAGAAGGTCACCGCGGCCGTCACGTATCCCTAGGAGGGTATTATGTCAATGTGGAACATCTTCCGACATCTTCTCCCGAGGGCGCACGCGTGGCGGGTTTTTTTCGAAACACAGATTTATGACTTCTTCAAGGGCTTAGGTCAAGCGATTGTAGACGACCCGATCTCCGAGAGCGACAAAACGACTCTAGGAGTGTTTCCGGAGTTCACCGAAGACCTTGACGAGTACGAAGAGCAGTTCAACATCCTACCGGTCGAAGGCCTCACCGACGCCGAAAGAGCGGCCAGGATCGAGGCGGCCTGGAAAGCTATCGGAGGTCAAAGCCCTTCGTATATCCAAGGGGTACTTCAAAAAGCCGGCTTCGACTTGTACGTTCATGACTGGTACGATCCGAGCTACGTTCCCCCGCCGGTGCTTCCGGTCATCAAGGCCGAATGCGGAGAAACCCCGATGGAATGCGGCGAAGAGTTCGCCGAATGCGGAAACACCGAAGATCAAGGCATAGCGAGCGGCGAGGCCTGGAATCCGATAGACTATATCGTCACTCCCGGAGTCCCGTACAAGCTCTTAATCAACAAAGACTACACCGTGAGCGTCGACTTTTATGGGGAATGCGGCGAGCCTCTCGCCGAATGCGGCGAGCCTACGATGGAATGCGGGAACTATTCGGCCATCAATTACGACGAGACGCTCTTTTATATCGCTCCATACTTGTCGGCCTGGTACTATTATATATACATCGGATCACAAACTTTTATTAGCGCGGTGAACGTTCCGAGCGAGCGAGCCGACGAGCTCGAGGATCTCGTTCTAAGCTTGTGCCCGACTCACAAAAAGATCGTTTTATGTGTCAACTACACATAAGGGAAGGATAGAAAACAATGGCAATCTCACCGAAAGACGTCTTCACCGGAAAAATCGATATTTCCGACTTGATAAACTACCCGCTCGGGAAGGCGAGAGATGTCGCGGTAGCCGGAGACGGAACCGGAACGCCGTTCGTCGCCGCTCTCGTAAATGACATCTTTGGTTTGCAGCAGTGGCTACTGTCCAAGGCCGGGATCACTGCGAGCGGAACGAATGACGGGGCCGTAACTTCTCAATACGGCGACGCGATTCGAAAAATCTCGGGCTATCCAGGGAAAATGGATATAGTGACTTGGCCAACGATTCCGACCGGGCTCCGGGCCTTCTTTCTTGATGGCTCGATGGGGGCGACAGTATCCGTCGCAACGTATCCCGATCTAGTTGCCGCCTCTTATGTCGGAGACGGAAACAACGCGGCCGCGCACGCCGCCGACGGTAAATTCTGCAAGACCTCCGACGCGGCCGGCCTCACTCCAAGTACATCGGGAGCCTACCTTACAATTCCCGATATGCGGTTTCGAGCTCCTCGAGGACTCGGCGGAGGCCGCTACATGGGCCACTACGAAGCCGATCAAGTTCAGTCGCATAACCACTTGATAGTCGACGTCACCGCGGCGGCCGGCGTTCAAGACGCCTACATCGGCGCTACGCTCTCCGGAACCGCCGGAACGATCGACGGCCTAGGCCATCCTCCGGCCGGCCCTACGCAGGCCAGGGGGGACGCGGTCGCCGATAACGACGAGATGGGAGAAGCGATCGGAACTCATGGCGTCGCTCGACAGGATAGCACCGGCTCGACAATAACCGGTCATGGCCGAGTCGGAACCGAAACCCGAATGATGAACGTCGGGATCAAGTATATTCTTTGGTACTAGACAATGAAGACCACCGAACAACTCCGAGAGCTTATAATCACGCAGATCGAAAACGAGATCGGTCAAGCTATACCCATCTTTCCGAAGGTGTTCTTTCGAGTGCTGGCTAAGGTGGTCGCCGCGGTCTTTATTCTGCTTTATAAACGCGTCGGCTTTTACGCGTTACAACGGTTCGTCAAGTCGGCTTCCTGGGATGAAATCGAGGTGAACGGGGTGCTCGTTCGGCCGCTCGTTCTTTGGGGGGAGCTCATCGGAGTCGGGCCGCCGAAGGTCGGAGTTCAGGCCGAGTACAATGTTCAGTTTACCCTCGAGGAGGGCGCCGAAGATCAATACTCGACCGGGATCAAAATGATGCACGAAGCATCGAAGATTATGTTCAAGACGGTCGAGTTCTTGAACACCACCGAGCGGCCGATTTGTAAAGTTCGAGCGTTTGCCGACACTCAAGGGAACGCCGGCGCCGGCGACCAAGGGAACTTGGCTCTCACCGAGATGACTCTCGTCAAGCCACCGGCCGGCCTCGGTAAAAAGGTCGATATGCTTCTTCAAACGAAGGAGGGATTTGACGCCGAGACCGAAGCCGAGTATCGAGAGAGAGTCGTCGAAGAGTACAAGGTTCGGCCGCAGGGGGGAGCCTACGTCGACTTTCGGAAGTGGGCTCTCGAAGTGCCTGGAATCGTCGAGGCGTACGTATACACCGGATATGTCGGAGAGGTCATTGTGTATATCGCCGACAACGACGGTTTACCAAGTGC
>Ga0180431_10002719_pt1 | contig 23368 bp, 20 predicted proteins | sample SS_ome_11_FD_132459 | JGI IMG/M metagenome (GOLD analysis project Ga0180431, IMG submission 132459) | Hypersaline lake sediment archaeal communities from the Salton Sea, California, USA - SS_1_MS_1 metaG | ecosystem: Environmental > Aquatic > Non-marine Saline and Alkaline > Hypersaline >...
GGTCTCCCGCTTCCTTCTCGTCGACGCGCAGGATGACGGCGTTCATGACGAACTCGTCGACGGGACACGCGCTCACGGGCGTGCCCGATCGGTCGACGTGCGCCTTGGTCTCGATGTACGTCCCGCTCTGCCCGCCGATGTCGAACCGCTGGCAGTAGACCTTGTGATCCGCGGGCAGCTCGGGCGGATGGGGACACTCCGTGATGGTCGCGCCGGGATAGGCCGACGAGTACGACCACATGCCGTTCTCGATCCAGCCTGTGATGTCGACGTATCGCATCGGACCTACATCGCGTCCAACAGGGCCTCGAACCGGGCGGCGACGTTCCGCAGGTCGCCGGTCCGTGCGTTGGGTGTGGTCAGCACCATTGGACCACCGAAGCTGGCGCAGCGGAGGATGGAGATCATCTCCTTGACCTCGGCGTTGCCGTGGGCCAGCGGCTGTACGACACCGTCGTTGCAGGCGTCCTCGACGTCGAGCTGGTCGACGAATCGCCGGAGCTTCTGTTTGTAGCTGTAAAGGAACGGTGCCTCGCCGGCCCGCGCGAAGTTCGCGCCGTTGAACGTGAACCCCACGTCGGCGCCGGTCTCACGCAGCGCCAGCAGCATCCGCGACGCCATCAGGCTGCCCTGGACGCCGTTGTACAGGGAAAGCCTCAACCCGCGCTCTGACGCGAGGGTCGCGTGCTCCTGTGCTTCGGCCGACAGGGGCAGCACGATCCGGTCGACCTGGTTGTCGACGGCAGCGTCCATGAATCGGGCCACCGACTCGGGAACCGACGCGCACCGCAATGCGGTCACGTGGCATTCGCCCTTGCGGAGGGCCTGCACCGTCGTCCGCAGGTCGTCGGCGGCGAGCCTGTGGACGGGTCGGCCCTGGACGAGGTCCAGCTCGATGTGGCCGACGCCGCTTGCCCGGAGGTTCTCAATCATCTCCGGCACGTACCGGCCCGCCAGGCCGCTGGCCGCGACTACCGTGAACGCCTCGCGGCCGAATCGCTCGCGCCGGAGCGCCGCGCGCTGGGCGACGCAATCGGCGCAGTTGGGATTCTCGCACAACACGAAGGCGGGATCGGCGCGGCCCGCCTCCAGACAGACGTCGATCAGGTCTTGGCTCTTCATCAGCCGGACAACCGAGCTGCCGATCCGCCCAACCCGCAGCACGCCCTTCTCGCGCAACAGCGGGTCCAGGCCCACGAAGTCCCGGTGCGGGCCGGGGAACCGTCGGATCGTCCGGGTGACCTCGCCCTCGTCGGTCATGAAGGTCTTGGTCCGGTCGGTCAAGTAGGGCGGTTGGAGCATTTCCTCCGCCGTGTGTAGCGTCGTGCTGCGGTCCTGGTCCACGCCGAGTAGACAGACGTACCCGCCGCGTTCGGCGATGCGCATGTAGGGCGTGTCTTCGGCGTGTGCGGTTTCGGCCTTCCAGTGGTCTTTGCAGAGCGCCTCGGCGGCCGCGCCGATGGCGGCCACGCTGGCCAGAGGATGGACGCTCCGCACCGACCGCGGGTCGTCGCGGACCGCCTCCGTGATGACGCCCAGCGCGCCGAACGTCGGCACGACCAACGTTCCCCGTTCGCCCAGCACGGACAGGAACGCGTCGACGACGGTCCGCGCGCCGCCCTCGACGAAGCCAAGACTGGACAGCGAGCTGTGGAGCAACACGACGTCGCCTTCGCGGAGCCCCAGGTCGCGCAGTCCTCGTTCGATCTGATCCCGCGTCATTCGCGGCCCTCGGTGAAGACGTGGCCCTTGGGCCTCGTCGACGGACCACAAGTAACATCCGCAACGCGTGTTCGTCAACCGCTTGGGTGTCCTTCGGCATCGCACTTGCTCCGTGGTTTGTTGAAAGCTATAACCCCGTGCAAGCAGAGGCAGGCGGTGCCTGCCGCGTCCTACCCGAAGGGCCGGCCAACCGTGCCGGCAGACCAGTTGCCGGGTCGGTGCGTTGGCGTGTCACGGAATTCGACGGCTGCAATGGGCGATCGCGAAGACATGTCGCAAAAGGCGGTCGGCGAGAATCGCGCTTCGACGGGGCCATCGGGCCTCCCTCGTCAGCGTTGGATCAAGGTCGTCGTCGCGGTATCGCTCGTGGGCTTCTGCGCCGTGAACACCCGCAATTTCGTCAAGAAGGTGAACGCCGGGAAGTCCACGCTGAAGATCTGGTTGCCGTGTGCGGCCGAGATCGGGCGCGACGAGCTTCTGTACACCCACCACCGGAACTACATCTATCCGCCCTGGTACTTGGTCGTGATCCGCCCGTTGACGTACGTGTCGAGAACGGCGGCGGCCATCATCTGGCAGATGATGAAGTACGCGGCGGTGGGGGCGATCTTCTGGTTGGTTTGGGACCTGCTGTCGCGGGACGGGCCGCTGCCGACGTGGGCGAAGCTCGGTTCGGTCGTCATGAGCGCGCGGTTCATCCTCAACGATCTGGGGCACGGCAACGTCAACCTGTTTATCTGTCTGCTGGTGGTTTTGGCGGTGTGGCTGTTGGCGCGGGGGCGGTTGATTGCCTGTGGGGTTGCGGTGGCGGTAGCCGCGTGCATCAAGATCACGCCCGCCTTGTGGGCCGTGTACCTGTTGTACAAGCGGCAGTGGCGAGCGCTGGTGGGGGTCGTGATCGGTGTCGTGATCTGTCTGGAGCTCGTACCGCTCATGCTCCTGTCGCCGGCGATGAACCACGCGTTGCTGCGGCGCTGGTACGCGCACGTGATCACTCCTTACGTGTCGAAGGGACAGGTCTACTCGACCCGAATCAACCAGTCGATGGCGGGGGTGACGAATCGCCTGTTGGGTCGGAGCGAATGGGCGCCGCGCGACGAGCCGATCGCGCTGGTCGATCTGGACGATGAGACCCTCAAGTGGGTCCAGCGCGGGATTGGGTTCGCCGTGATCGCGATGTTGGCGTGGTTCTGTCGAGGGGCATTGCCCGAGCCGGACCGGTTGGCGTTGGCGGTCGAGTGGTCGCTGGTGGCCGCAACGACGCTCGTCCTGTCGGGGTACACGTGGACGGGTCATTTCTGTCTGCTCATCCTCGCCCACGTGGCGGTGTTGGCGTATCTGGCGAGGCGTGGGGAGCAACGTATCGACCGGCAGGTCCTGGTCCTGACGATCATTGCCTTGGCGCTGTGCTCGTTGACCAGCGATCTGATCACGCCTGCGGGCCGGCGATGGGCGGCCGCGGTCGGTCTGATGCTCTACGGTGTACTGGCGCTGGCGGCCGCGCTGGTGTTGATCCGCGAGCGCCGTCGTCCCTCGGCAGTGGCGCGTGACAGCACCCATTCGCGTTCGGGACGCGGGGGCTCGGAAGGGCGTTGACGGCGGGCTACGTCGGCCTTCGGGGATCATGGTTGGCATGCTCGTCCAGCCACTCTTGTAGCATGTCGGCCTTGGCGGTCCTGCCGAGCCTGCGATAGGCCTGGCATTCGTATTCCAGCGACAGAACGGGGACGGCCAATCCATCGAGGTCGACGAAACGGCGGTGCTCGGACACGTCGACGCGGTCTTCCCATTTCCCATCCGGGAGGCGTTTCTGAATCGCCCCCATGATTTCGACGCTCACGCCATCGATGCACAACTCGCCGAAATGGGAACGGATCGTCTCGGTGGACGAGAACTGGACCTTTCGAACGACGTGATCCGAGAAGCAGCGCTCGATCTCGTACGCGCCCGGTTCGTCGGTTTGGATGTCGATGTCATGGACCGCCACTTCAACGCCCTGGAGCGCCTGGCCGAGGCTGCCAGTAACCGCCCAGGTCGTCTCAGTGCCGCTCAGGTGGGAACAGATGCATCCAACAACGTCAATGAAGCGCGGGTCGATCATCTCGATCCCCGACGACGGCACGACAGGCGGCGTCACTTGTCCGGGGCCGCGACGGGGGCGGGTCCGTCCGGGAAGTCGCGTCGCCATCGCTTGCGAAGCTCGTTGAGCGTTCCGGCGAACCAATAGATCTTTCCGCGGACGGCCCGCTTGGCGTTCGGCGGTATGGGCCCGACGTTTACGATGCTGTGCAGGCAGTCGGCCGGGTGATGGTCACTCACGTGGGACGTTCGCTGCCAGTAGATGCCGCAGACCCAGGTCCGCTCCCTGTTCGTTCGCGTGACCAGGCCGTTGTCGATCTGCTCGAGCATGCGGGCCTTGTAGGGTCCGACGGTGAGCATCGCTGCCAGGTCCCCACCGCTGCGCTCGGTGTCGACGCGGACGCCAAGGGGCGTCCGCGCGCCGACGGGCGATGACGTGGCCGGCAGGGCCTGCCACGTGCGTTTTCGAAGCACGTATGTGAGGCTCGTCTTGGCGGGCTTGTCCTTTTCGTGTCGCCGCCACAGATCGTATTCGCTGAAGGCGGGTGTCTGGGCGATGGTCCGCCGCCAGGCGGCGTTCGTCGTGCCGCTCATTCGGAAGCACTGCTGGATGCCGTAGTAAGCATTGAGCCCGGCCTGGTCGGTCTGAACGACGAGGAGCAGATCGATGCCGTCAGCCACGGGCGCCATGTAGAACGTCCATTGCTGCGGCACCCAGCCCTTGTCATCCACGCGAAGCTCGTTCTTCAGCACGCCCGGTCGCTTGCCGAAACGCCGCTCGAGCTCGGCCATCTCGGCGGGATCGATCCCTGCCCGCTCATTGTCGTCGGGCACCTGGCCGTGCACGATCGGCGTGTGTTCGTGGAATCGGTACCCGATCCGGTTGTCGGGATGGCGCCGGTTGGTGAACGTGGCGAAGCCGTTGCCCCTGGCGAGCTTGGCCATGATCGGTGAGTCAGCGGACATGTTGGCACCCGATGCCGATCCCCACGCGCACGTCGTCAGCAGCGCAACCAGCGGGACGGTGCGGTGGCGAAGGGGACGTTCATTGTGTTCGCCCATGGTCGCGTTCCTCGTCAGACAACCCGGACGCCAGTCGGTTCGAGCCGCTGACCCGACGCCGGGACACCCGAGCTTGCCGGGCCATCTCTACTGATGTACGGTGCACCCGACGCGTGCCCTGTGTGCCATTCCAACGGGAGAGACGATCCATGTCCAGCGGGAAATGCAATCGGCCAATGAGCAGGCGGGCGGCCATGCGTGGTATGGCGGCCGGCGTGGCCGGTGCCGCCGGCCTCACGGGCGCTGCCGGGCCGTCCAAGGGGGGCCTCTCGAAGGATCGACCCGCCACGCAACCGGCGAAACGCCTGACCCCCAGCGGCGCGATCCGCGTCGAGCGGCAACCGACCGGCTCGGAGATCTGGCAGATCGAGACGCAGCTCAAGTACAGCCACACCTACGCCAGCATATACGGCGAACGGTCGTGGTGCTCGGCCGACTCGCGCTACTTCGTCTACCTCAGACGGAACGAATTTCTGTGGGGCCGGAACAAGAGCGAGTGGATGCGGGTGGAGCTGGGGACATGGAAGCGATGCCGACTCGACATCGGCACGGGCCGCCCGGGCTGCGCCATCTCGCACGACGGCGTCTTCTACTACCTCAAGCACTTCGCCGACGACGACGCGGTGTACCTGATGCGGGCGGACCTGCGCGAGGGGATCCCCCAGAAGGTCCACCGCATGAAGGGCCTCGTGCAGAGCCTGGGCACGGCCTCGACCGACGGGCGGTACTACGCCTACGGCACGGTGTTGGACAAGCAGTGGAAGCTGTTTGGCGTGGTGCTGGTCGATCTGAAGACGGGCCGACAGGAGGTCATCGATCGCGACCCCTATCTGTGCAACCCGCATCCGCACTTCGAACCGGGCGAAGGCAAGTACCTACTGATCCAGCATAACCGGGGCTGTCGGTTCTCGCCCGAGGGCGAGCGGATCCGCATCGTCGGGCCGGAGGGGGCGACGCTCTACCTGCTGTCCGTGCCGGACGGCAGGCGGACCCCACTGCAAGTTGGCAAGCCCTACACCGCCCCGATCAGCGGGCACGAGGTCTGGGCCGGCAAGACCAAGGAGATCTGGATGACGGCCGGTGACCTGTGGGCCGTTCGAGAGGGCGAAAAGGCTCGCCAACTGACCAAGGGCTTTAACTTCGTCCACGTCCACGCGTCCCGTTGCGGGCGCGTCTTTCTGTGCGGCAATCACCGCGGCGAGTACGACCTGGTCCTCGGCTGCCGCAAGACCGGCAAGACGGCCGTCGTCTGCTCGGCCAAGACGCGGACCGACGGCCCACCGCGCACCATCAAGAACACGCACCCGCGTCCCTACCTGACGCCGGACCTCAAGTGGGCGATCTTCCTGTCCAACCGCAGCGGCAGCCCCCAGGTCCACGCCGCCAGCGTGCCGGAGGGGCTGGTCGAGCAGGTGTGCAAGGCGTAGCGGGCAAGTCAGCCGTGCGACGGCCGAACACAATGTACTGGATTGCGGCGTAAGGGGAAGCGGTATTCTAAATCATCTGCCGACAGGATCTTGCGACTGTTGGCATGCCCCGAGGATTGCTGGAGAGTCGTTCAATGCCAGGTTCTGGTTCCAGCGCGGTGCGGAGGCCGAGACGATCTGATCCCCGGGCCGCGGAGAATCCATAGGCGGAAGTCTTGTGTCAACCGAGCGAAAAGCGGCTCAAGAACACCTGCAGCGCAGGGCTTCCCGGCGATGGCTGTTTCGCCTCGCGGCGATACTGCTGAGTCTGTCGCCGCTGGTGCTGTGCGAAGGTCTCTGTACGCTCCTCGATTGGGGCCGACCCAGCCTTCACGACGACCCCTTTGTCGGCTTCCGGTCAGTGCGACCGCTGTTCGTGCTGAGCGCGGATCAGACGCGATACGAGATCCCCAAGGCCAGGCAGACGCACTTTCGCCCCGAGTCCTTCTCGTCCAACAAGCCGGATAACGGGTTCCGCATTTTCTGTCTGGGTGGATCGACGGTTCAGGGGCGCCCGTTCGCGCTGGAAACATCCTTTCCTACCTGGCTGGAGATCAGCCTACAGGCCGCCGATATGAGCCGCCGCTGGGAAGTCGTCAACTGCGGCGGCATCTCCTACGCCAGCTATCGTCTGGTGCCGATCTTGCAGGAGGTGCTTCAATACGAGCCTGACTTGATCGTGCTTTACACGGGGCACAATGAGTTTCTGGAAGACCGTAGCTTCGACCATATCAGGCGGCGCGGCGAATTCTTGAACGCGTTGATCGCAGCGGCCTCCCGATTGCGCACGTTCACCCTGATGCGGGAAGGATACTTGCGCCTTCAGGGCATCTCGTCAGAGGATTCCGCTCGCGTCCGACCGCTCTTGCCCACGGAAGTGGACGCCCTTCTGGATTACCGCGGTGGCCTGGAAGCGTATCACCGCGACGACCGGTGGCGTCGCGGCGTCATCATGCAGTACCGTCAGAATCTGCGTCGCATGGTGGCATTGGCCTGCGACGCAAAGGTGAATCTAATTCTCGTCAATCCTGTCAGCAGTCTCTGCGACTCGCCACCGTTCAAGTCGGAGCATCGGGCAGACCTGAGCACGCAGGAGCGAAAGAAGTGGGAGTCGCTCTGCCAGGGCGCGCGACAGCGTTTTCGCCGCGAGGACTACAATATCCACGAGGCCATAGCGCTGTTTGAGCGGGCATGCGAAATAGACCGCTTGCACGCGGGCACCTGGTACACGTTGGCCGAGTGCTACCGAACCGTTGGGAGGATCGAACAGGCTCGCGACGCATACGTGCGGGCGAAAGAGCTGGACGTCTGCCCACTGCGCATCCTCCAGCCAATGAACGAGGCGGTGCTCGAGCTCGCCCGTGAGACGCAGACGCCGCTGGTCGATGCCCAGGAACTCTTCGAGCGGCACAGTCCGCACGGCCTCGTGGGTGGCGACTGGCTCCTGGACCATGTCCATCCGGCGATCAAGGGACACCAATTGCTCGCCGACGAGATCGCCAACAAGTTGGTCTCGCTAGGGGTGGCCCACCCGAGACCCGGTTGGACCGAAAGAAAGAAGCAGCGGTTCCGAGCACAACTCGATGGATTGGATGATCTGTATTTCTTCAAGGGGTCCCAGCGTCTTGAGAATGTCCGGTCTTGGGCGCGAGGCCGAACCGAGGACGTTCGACCTTGATCAAAGAGTCCTTCGAGCCCATGCTCAGGTGTTCGGGGTATCACTGGCGACGGGTGTTCGGCCGACGGTTCGATGGTATGCTGGCATCCCGAGAGAGCCTTCAAACGATGAAGTGATGTGGGTGGGCCGTTGCCTTGGCGGCGGGGACACCCAATGCCGGCCTGGAACGGAGAAAAGCAAATGTCCGCAGACAAGAGCGTCCGCACCATGAGCCGACGAACCGCGATTCGCGGCATGCTGGTCGGGACGGCCGGTGTCGTCGGGATGGCCCGGCCCGGGTTTGGGGCCAAAGGGTCCCCATCCAAAGGAGGTGTTCGAGTGGGGCGCGAATCGAACGGATCGGAGGTCTGGCAGGTCACCACCGAGAAATACAACCATTCGAACATCTACTGTGAGATGCCCTATTGCTCGGCCGATTCAAGGTACTTCGTCTATGAACGCCGGAACCCGAAGCTGCCCGGCAAGAACAAGGTCGAGTTCATGGTGGTCGAGCTGGGTACGTGGAAGCAGCATCGACTCGACGCGACCGTCGGGCTCGTGGGCTGTGCCATCACGCACGACGGGGTGTTCTGCTACCTCAAACAGGTCGGAAAGGACGCGTTCGACCTGATGCGCGTCGACCTGGCGAAGGGCCGCCCGGAGCAGATCCACCGTATCGAGGGCGAAGAGCGACCCAGGAGCTTCGGGGCCGTGACGCCCGACGGCCGATACTACCTGACCGGCAAGAAGATCGGCGACGACTACCAGATGTTCGGCATCCTACTGGTCGACCTGAAGACCGGCCGACAGTCCATCCTCGACCGCGACCCGTTCATCCTCAACCCCCACCCCCAGATCGAGCCGGGCGAGGGCAAGCAGCTCATGATCCAGCACAACCGCGGCGGGAAGTACACGCCCGACGGCAAGCGTCTGCGGCTCGTCGGGCCCGAGGGCGCGACGCTCTACCTCGCCTCCGTGCCGGACGGCAAGCGGACTCTCCTGCAGGTCGGCAAACCCTACACGACGCCCTGTACGGGCCATGAGGCCTGGATCGGCAAGACCAAGGAGATCCTCTTGACGGTCGCGCCGAGCGGGGAGTTCGCGCCGGACAAGGGGAACCTGCTCGGCGTTCGTGCGGGCCAACCCGCCCGCGTCGTCGCTCGGGGGTACCACTTCGGGCACGTCGGCGCGTCCCGATGCGGCCGGTTCTTCTCCTGCGACGACTGGCGGGAAACCTACAAGGTCGTCATCGGCTCGATCCGAACCGGCAAGACGGCGGTGGTCTGCGAATCCCGGACGAAGCCGGGCCGTTCGCAAAACACCCACCCGCACCCCTACCTGACGCCCGACCTGAAGTGGGTGATCTTCAACTCGAACCGGAGCGGGTTTCCCCATGTCCACGCGGCGAGCGTACCGGCCGGGATGATCGAGGAGTTGGGCCAAACCTAGTCCTTGTAGATTCTCTGTTTCATTGTGTCGCAGGGACCCCACCGCCCGCACCACAAAGGTCGGGCAGCGGTGTGCTTGTGGGGATGGGAAGACCACGTTATAGTGCACGACGCTACAATAACGCCTTGGAGGTTGAGGGGGTGGTCCTTCAAAGCGAAGGTCCAATCCCACCCTCACATCTCCTAATAGGGGCTGACTCCGCGGGCCGGTGGCCCGCCGGGACCTGATGTACGGAGGCCCGGACCATGCGATGGCAAGACGAGATCAAAAACAGCATCACCACGCTCGATCAATTGAGCGAATACGCCAAGTTGCCCTTGGACGAGGACAAGCGCCTGCGACGGGTCGCCAAACGGCATCCGATGGCCATGACCCGCTACTACGCGTCGCTGATCGACTGGACCGATCCGGACGACCCGATTCGTCGGATGGCCGTCCCATGCGTGGAGGAACTGAACGTCGCCGGGACGTACGACACGAGCGGCGAGGCGAGCAACACGAAGATGCCCGGCCTTCAGCACAAGTACGCGCAGACCGCGCTGATCCTCGCGACCAACCGATGCGCGATGTACTGCCGGCATTGCTTCAGGAAGCGATTGGTCGGCCTGACGAACGAGGAGATCCTGAGCCGGTTCGGTGAGGCGGTGGCGTATGTCAAGCGGCACAACGAGATCAACAACGTGCTCATCAGCGGCGGTGATCCGCTCATCCTGCCGACCCGAGTGATTCGCGAGTTCCTCCGAAGGCTGTCGCCCATTGCCCATCTGTGCTTCATCAGGCTGGGCAGCAGAACGCCCGTCACGTTCCCCCAGCGGATCTACGGCGACAGGGAGCTGCTGGCCGTGCTGAAGCGGTACTCCGCCGGTGACAAGCGGCTGTTCCTGGTCACACAGTTCAACCATCCCCGGGAGATCACCGAGCAGTCGACCAGGGCTGTCAGCCGGCTGATCGAGGCCGGCGTGGTCCTCAACAATCAGACCGTTCTGCTGAGCGGCGTGAACGACGATCCGGATACGCTGGCGGAATTGCAGAACAGACTGGTGGGCATCGGTGTCAATCCGTACTACGTCTTCCAGTGCAGGCCCGTCAAGCGCGTGAAGCATTGCTACCAGGTGCCGTTCCGCCGTGGTTACGAGGCGGTGGAAAAGGCCAAGCGGCAGCTCAACGGCCACAGCAAGCGGTTCCGCTATGCGATGTCGCACAAGACGGGCAAGATCGAGATCGTGGGGATCATGGGCAACGACATTTACCTCAAGTACTTCCAGGCCAAGAGCCCGAAGAACGCCGGCCGGTTTTTCAAGCGACGACTGACCGACAACGCGGCCTGGTTGGATGACTTGGGACCGTGAGCCAAGCCGCCAGCAACACCGGGGATCACGGTCGAAGCAGCGGAAGTCCTTTCGATCAAGGATGCATCCGGGCGAGACCACGATCGCTCGATTGCGGGATTTCCGTGCTTTGTTTTGCGGCCGACGCCCGCTAGAATGCCCGCCTGTTCGTACCACCTGACAGTCAAGTAGGGCCGGCTGTGCCGACCGCTTCCTGACAACGTAGGAGGTGTTTGATGGAACTCGGTGTGCGGATCCGCCTGAGCGTGATGATGTTCCTGACGTACGTGATCTGGGGCGCGTGGCTGCCGCTCCTGCCGGTCTATCTGGGACACCCGGACATCGGATTCACGGGGGAGCAGATCGGCCTGGTCTTCGCGACCATGGCGATCGCGTCCGTCACGGCGATGCTGATCAGCGGGCAGATCGCGGACCGATGGTTCTCGACGGAGCGATTCCTATGCGTCAGTAGCCTTCTCGGTGCGGCCGCACTCTATGTCGTTTCCTTGCAGACAAGCTTCTGGCCGTTCTTCATGGCCTTTCTGGTCTACGCCATCATCTACGTGCCCATCCTGTCCCTGACGAACGCGATCAGCTTCGCGCACATCCCGGATGCCCAGCGAGATTTCGGGGGCATCCGCGTGTGGGGGACCCTCGGGTGGGTCGCCGCCAGTTGGCCTTTCCTTTTGATCTTGGGAGACAAGGCCACGGTGGGCGACCTCAGGTGGATGTTCTACGTGTCGGCGGCGGTTTCGGTGGTCTTGGGCGTTTTCTCACTGACCCTGCCGCACACGCCGCCGAAGCGTGAAGCCCGCGAGCGGTTCGCCCCGCTGCGGGCCCTGTCCCTGCTCGGCAAGCCGGCGTTCTTGGTCCTGTTCTTGGTGGCCTTGAGTGATTCGATGGTTCAGTTCTGCTACTTCATCTGGACGGGGCTCTTTCTCGAGGCCCTGGAGGTACCGGCCAAGTACATCTCCGCGTGCATGAGCATCGGGCAGATCGCCGAAATCCTGACCATGTTCGCCCTGGGCTACTTCCTCAAGACCTTCGGCTGGCGGAAGGTGATGGCCATGGGGGTCTTCGCCCACACCTTGCGATTCGGCATCTACACGCTCAGCGCCGGCAAGCCGGAGTTGGCCTGGTTGGTGGTGGCCAGCAATGTCGTGCACGGTGCCGCCTATGCCTTCTTCTTCGCGGCCGTCTACATCTATGCAGACGAGCACGCGCCCAAGGACATTCGAGCCAGCGCCCAGATCCTGTTCAACCTGGTGATCCTTGGAGCGGGTCAACTTCTCGGCAGCTTGCTGTTCGGGAAGTTGGGCGACTACTACACCACCACGACCACGCAGACCGTGGGCGAGGTCGTCACGCAGGTCAAGGTCTTGGACTATCGAAGTCTGTTCCTGATCCCAACCCTCTGGTCGCTGGTCACCGGGACATTCCTGCTCATCGCGTTCTGGCCCGGCGAGAAGCCGCCGGCTGAGGAGAACGGCGACGTGCCGGATTCCGGCCTGGGCGAGGGCGAGGCCGAGGTCGAGCAGCGGCTTCGCGATCTGGGCTACGTCGAGTAGCGACGCCCGGCGTCCCGGCGTTCAACCGACAGGACAATCCCTTCGCGTGCTTCGGTTCAGAACTCGGCCTCCCCCGCGCCGTTCCGCACGTGCTGATTTAGAACGTCGTGCCGAAGCTGAACTGGAAGTACTGCTCGTCGTCGTCGTCGTCGCGAACGACGGGGAAGGACAGGTCGAAGGCCATCGGGATCGGGCCGAACCACTTGACGATGACGCGGGCGCCGAAGCCGACCGAGACCCGCCACGCGCTGAGTCCGAAGTCCTCCTCGACGGTGCCCATGTCGGTGAAGGCGACGCCGCGGAGGACCTTGCCGTAGATGGGGAAGTTGTACTCGCCCCCGGTGACGAACATGAAGTCGCCACCGACGCGGTCGTCGTGGATGCCCGCGCGGGGCGAGATACCACGGAACTCGAACCCGCGGACCGACCCGATACCGCCGCCGAAGAACCGCTCGAAGACGGGCGCGTCACCGAAGATCTGCCCGAGCCGGCCGTGCAGCGTCAGCACCGACTTGCGATCGAGCACGTCGGTGCGAAGCGTCTTATGCCAGGCGTGCGTGGCGATCAGGCGGCCGAAGTCGTAGTCGCCGCCCATCGCGCCGGCCTGCTCGTAAGAGACGCTGAACCGGCTACCCTGCGTCGGCAGGAACCGGCTGTCGGTCGTGTCGCGGACCAGCGTGCCCTTGATGCTCGTCAGTAGGTGGTTGCCCTCCATGGCCCGGATCTCCTGGGCGTCGTCGAAGTCGATGCTGTCGATGTCGACCCCCTCGACCCGGAAAGCCACCTCGCCCGCCCAGCCGCGGAGCAAGCCCTTCTGGAACCGATGCCCGAAGCTCGTCACCGAGCCAATTCGCTGCTCGGAGTAGGCGTCGCGGCCACGGGTGAACAGGTAGAACCCCTGCCCGAAGCTGATGGGCTGGTCGAGGAGATACGGCTCGCGGAAGTCGAGCCGCAGCCGCGTGAACTCGGTGCCCGGCTCGAACTGGAGTCTTAGAACCTGCCCGGCGCCCTTGAACGACCGGCCTCGGAAGAACTCGCCCGCGGATCGGGGCACGTCGAACAGGTCAAAGTTCCGGTTCTCGACCGACAGGCTACCGACCACGCCGCTGTTGCTGGTCACGCCCACGCCGATCAGGAACGTGGTTGTCTCGGTCTCGGTGACCTGCACGAGCGCATCGCGGACGTCGTCGGCGTCGCCGACGGGCGTGATGCTGGCCTCGCTGAAAAGCCGGGTCTCGCGGAGACGTTGTTCGGCCCTTTCGGTCTTCGTGGTATCGTACAGCTCCTCGGGATAAAAGCGCAACTCGCGCCGGACGACCTTGTCCTGCGTGCGCTCGTTGCCGCGGACGACGATCCGGCCCACACGGTACTGCTTGCCCTCGTTGATCCGCAGGGTCACTTGGATCTGACCCTTGGCCTCGGAATAGACCCACTCGGGGGTACACTTGGCGTTGATGTAGCCGACCCGGCCGTACTCGGTCTCGAGGCGTTTGATGTCGGCCTTGACCCACTCGTTGATGTAGGGGCTGCCGGGCTGGATCTTGAGCGGCAACAAGATCAGGTCGTCGTCCCAGACCGTGTTGCCCTCCGCCTTTATCGTCTCGACGTAGTAGCGGACGCCCTCGTTGATGACGAAGATGAGGATGAGGTCACGGCGGTCCTCGCTCGTCTCGAGGCGGTAGGAGGCCTCGGCGTCGAGGTAGCCTTCGTTGCGGTAGAAGTTCCGCAGGTCGGCCGCGTCGCGCTGGGCGCGCTCCTCGTCGAACTCGCCGGTGCGGAAGATCCAGATGTAGGTCTTGGTCTTGACCTCTTTTTTCAACCGGCGCGCGGGGTAGCTGTCGTTGCCCTCGAACAGGATCTTGCGGACGCGGACGCGCGGCCCCTCGACGATCTCGTAGACGACGCGGCGTTCGGTCTTGAGGGCCTCCTCGTCGACGGTGACGGCCACGTAGTAGTAGCCGGCCTCTTTGTAGCGTCGCTCGATGTTGTCTCGGCCCCGGTTGACGGCGAACCGGTCGAGGGGCGAGCCGGGCGCCAGCTCAACGTCCTCGTGCAGGTCCTTGGCCTTGAACTTCTGGTTCCCGACGAACTCGACCGTTTCGACCTCGGGCTTCTCGGTCACGTGGAACGTGACGATCACCTGATCCCCGTCGAGTCGGCGGGTGGCGTAGACGTTGTCGAACTTGCCCGTCTGGTGCAGGGACCGAACGTCCTCCTGGACCTGACTGTGGTTGTAGGGCTGGCCGACCTTGGTCTGGAGTTCGGCACGGATGGCCTCTTCGGAGACCAGATCGGCCCCCTCGATGAGGATCTGCTTGACGGGCCGGCCCTGTTCGGGTGTGGCCTCGGCCAAGGCGGGGCTCTCGGGGTTGGCCTCGGCGAGCCGGGGGGACTTGCCGGCGGGCGCAGGCCTGCTCGCAACGCCCGCGGCCACCGCGACGCTACGGTCGGACGCAACCGTTCCCGTAGCCAAAACGGCGAAGATGAGCCCCGCGAGGTGGCCGCCCCACGAGGCAGTCGGACCAACTCGGTACACTCTTTCGCGCCTCTCGAGTCGAGCAAGCGGTACAGTCTAACCGCGCCAGTAGAGAAGCAATATGATACACAACGACCCGCACTTGTCGAGGGGTGATCCGAGAATTTCACAGGTTATTCCCGCGGCCCGACGCGGCCCGGTGCGTGACCCGCCCGTCGCGCCTGCGGATCGGGCCGCGCCGCGTTAAGTGACTTTGGCTACAAAGCTTATCCCAAGGCGCCCCCCAGCGCTCGGGCGAGACCGTGCGACCGAGGACCGCTAGAACGGCGTCTCGCCACTACCCGCCGGGGCGTAGTCGTGTGCGTTCCCGGGTACCGGCTCAGCCTGTCTGGAGAGGTTCCTGAATCGGGTCGAACGGGGGTCCCACGTCAACTGGACCACGCCGGTCGGCCCGTTCCGCTGCTTGGCGACGATGATCTCGGCGATATGGGTGGGTTCTTCCTGGTCCTGCTTGTAGTAGTCTTCCCGATGGAGCAGCAGCACCACGTCGGCGTCCTGCTCGATCGCGCCCGACTCGCGCAGGTCACTCATCCGAGGGCGATGCCCCTCGCGCCCCTCGGGCTGACGGTTGAGCTGAGCGATGACCACCACGGGGATGTCGAGTTCCCGCGCCAGGGCCTTGAGCGCCCGGCTCATGTCAGCCACCTCTTGCTGGCGGCTCTCGATCCGCCGGCTGGTGTACATCAGTTGGAGGTAGTCGATGAAGATCGCGGTGAGATGGTGCTGGAGGTGCAGCCGTCGGGCCTTGCTCCGCAGCTCCAGCGCGGTCATTCCCGGCGTATCGTCGATCAACAGTGGGGCGTGCTCCAGCTCCCCGCAGATCACCATGAGATTGCGGATGTCCTCCTCGCCCAGTCGTCCCTTGCGGAGTTTGGCCGAATCCAACTGGGCCCGTCCGCACATGATCCGTTGGGCCACCTGCTGGGCGCTCTGCTCCATCGAGAAGAACGCGACGGGGTTCTCGTCGTCCACGGCGATATTCTCAGCTATGTTCAACCCGAGAGCGGTCTTGCCCATTGAGGGGCGGGCGGCCACGACGATCATCTCCCCCTTTTGCAGCCCCCCGAGGATGTGGTCCAGCTCGTAGAACTGGGTGGGCAGTCCGCTGACATAGTCGTCGTCGTGCTCGCTGAGCTTGTCGAAGACGTCCTTGACGATGTCCTGGAGGTTTTCCGCCTGTCCGATGATCCGCTGTCCGGCGACGTCGAAGATTTTCTGTTCGGCCCGATCGAGGACCTCCCGGGCGGGCGCGTTTTGGGCGTAGGCCATCTCCATCAGCTCGCCGCTGGTGGCGATCAGGTCGCGAAGCATCGACTTGTCGCGGACGATGCGGGCGTAATGCTCGGCGTTTGCGGCCGACGGCACGGACTCGGCCAACCGAACGATGTACTCGACGCCACCGATCTGTTCCAGCAGCCCCCGACGCTCGAGCTCGGTTCGCAGGCTGACCAGGTCGATCGGCTCACGCGCGTCGTACATCGTCACGAGCGCGTCGTACAACAGCCGGTGATCGTTGCGGTAGAAGCGCTCCTTGCCCTCCGGACCGATGATCTGCAGGACCTCGGCGATCACGTCGCTCTCGAGCATCATCGAGCCGAGCAGGGACATCTCGGCGTCGATGCTCTGTGGGGGAACGCGCTCCGGGCGATCAGGACTGGCTTTCGTTGGGGGGTTCGGACCCTCCATGGTCGGGCGCCTCCTGCATCGGGTCCTCGGCCTGCGGGTGGTCTTCGGCCGGGGCCTCCTCCACGTCAAGGGCCTCGCTGGCCCGTTCGCGAACCACCCACACCTTCACCTCGGTCGACAGGTCGTCGGCGAAGACCACCGGCACCATGACCGAGTCGAGCTGGCGGATGGGGTGGTGCAACCGAACTTGACTGGCCTCGATGTCGTATCCTTCCTCGCGCAGCGCCACGGCGATCTCGCGCGGGCCGACCGAGCCATACAGATGCCCTTCTTCGTTGGCGGCCGCCGCGATCGTCACCTCGACGTTCGCCATCGCCTCGACCCGGGACTCCAACTGGTGGCGTTGAGCGATTCTCATGGCCTCGGCACGTTTCTTCTCGTCCTCGATGGCCTTGAGGTTCACCCGCGTCGGTTCCACGGCCAGGTGATGGGGAACCAGGTAGTTCCTCGCGTATCCTTCCGACACCTCGACGATATCGCCGACGTGGCCCAACTTGGGCACGTCACGGCGGAGCAACAGCTTCTTCATTGTACATCACTCCCGATGTCCGGGCCAGCCGCCGAGCGCTAGCCCTGGAACGGCAACAGGCCGATGAAACGACTCCGCTTGATCGCCCGTTGCGCCGACCGCTGATGGAACGCACAGTTGCCGCTACGCTTGCGGGAGAAGATCTTGCCCCGGTTGCTCAGCAGCTTCATGAGCGACTGAACCTCCTTGTAGTCGACCTCATCCACCTTGTCACGGCAGAATCGGCAGTTGTCCTGCTCGCCCCAGCGCCTGCCTTTCGATTTTGAAAACGCCATTGAACGGTTTCCTCACGATTCGCCGTCGCCCGGCCGATTGGACCGGCGACGATTGGATCTCGATGACTCGCCTCCTACGGTTCCACCACCTGTAATCCGTCACGCGCTGGCTCGCCCCGACCTCGCCTCGCCGCTCAGAACGGGATGTCCTCGTCCGACGGCGGGGGCGGGCCGCCTTCGTCATCCGACGGTGCCGGCTGCTCAGGGGCGGGCCCGGCCGACGCCGGTTGCTGGGCAGGGGGCGCCCCTTGACGCGGGCCACCGCCTCCGCCACCTCCGCCGCTACCGACGAAGGTGAATCGCTCCGCAACGACCGACAACCTGCTGCGCTTTTGGCCTTCCGGCGTTTCCCACTGGTCGAACTTCAGTCGACCCTCGATCAGGACGGGACGGCCCTTGCTCATGTATTGGTTGAAGGTCTCGGCCTGGCGACCGAACATGCTGCACTGCGTATAACAAGTTTCCTCCCGGTCCTGCCCGTCCTGGCCCCGCCACCGGCGGTTGGTCGCGACGCCGAACTCGACCACGGGGGTGTTGTTGGGCGTGTACGACAGTTGCGGATCGCGGGTCAGGTTGCCCATCAAGATTACTCGGTTGTAGCTGGCCATGATCGTCTCCTCCGCGTCCCGACCCTCTCGGTCGATCGCGTCCTTGAATGGCACTCACCGTGGTCTCCGCCCGAAGACGGGCCGCCCTCGCTTCGCCCGTTGCCGCCGGGGCGGGTCAGGCATCCGGCTTCTGGTCGCCCGCCGGTTCCCCCGCCGGTTCACCCGATGTCGACGGCTCGGGGGCCGACCCCTGGGCGTCTCCCTTCGCTCCCGTTTCGGCAGGGGGGTCCTCAACTGGGGAGACCGCCTCATCGGCCAGTGCGACTTCGGCGGCGTCGCCCGTTGCCGCCGCCGTCGCGGGCTCGGGCTCGGCCGGTTCCTCGGCTGGCGGCGGCTTGGCCGCCTCTTCGGCTGCCCTGCGGAGCATCGCCGATTGCTCGGCGGCCTCCTTGTGGAACTCGTCCAGCTTCTCCTCGCTCAGCCTGCACTGTAGCACCAGCAGGCGGAGGACCATCTCGGACAGACGCGCATCCCGCTCGATCCCGGCGATGCTCGAACCCGAGGCCCGGAAATAGGTCAGCACGTAGCAGCCACGCTTGCGATGCCGAATCTCGTAGGCCAGACGACGCTCATCCCACTTCTTGACGCCGATCAGCTCCGCGCCGGCACGCTCCATGATACGGGCGACCTCGTTCTCCGCCGTCTGCCACTGCGAGGCCACGGATGGATCGAACAGGAACATCCCTTCATAGGTTCTCAGTTTCAACGCGACGTCTCCTCAGATTGCGCTTCGGTCGGACCCGTCGACGGTCCCGACGATTCGTCCTCGCGCGCCAACGGGCCGTTGAACCGATTCATGGCGCTCTCCACTCCCTCACGGATCCAACATGTTACGGCATCGGCCGCCACGGCGACCGCTTCAGCCAGCAGCGGGGCGTCGTCCTCGTCGGCACGGCTCAGCACGTGGTCGACCGCCTCGTCGCGGTCGGCCGGGCCGATCCCGATCCGAACGCGAGCCACCTCGTCGCTCCCCAGCCGCCGGATAATGTCCGCCAGTCCCTTGTGCCCCCCCGCGGACCCGCTTCGTCTGACCCGAACGCGACCCACCGGCAAGCTCAAATCGTCCATCACCACCATCAGATCGCTCAGCGGCAGCTTGTAGAACTGCCACGCCGCCAGCACCGATTCGCCGCTGCGATTCATGAAGGTGGTCGGCTTGAGCAACATCACCTCCTGCCCGCCGACGCTCGCCCGGTCCACCAGACCGCTGAACTTCTCCCGCGTCACCGCCACGTTCCACCGGCGGGCCAACAGGTCGACCGTCTGGTAGCCCAGATTGTGGCGCGTCTCGGCGTATCGGCGGCCCGGGTTGCCCAATCCGACGATCAGTTTCATGTGCTAACGGCTTTTCGCCCCAACACGCCAACCCATTTGGTCCCGTTCCGTCGATCGGCCAACGATTGTCAAACCGGGCGGGTGGCAGGGCCTCGTCAACCAGACCAGTGCAACCCCCCGAAACAACGTTCGGGTCTACCTCGCAGGCCGGCCACCCACGGATCTTGGGAACAGCTACTGCTCTTCCTTCTGTTCTTCCTTCTTCTCGCGGCCGATGACCTCGGGTTCGGCCTGGGCTTCCTCCTCTTCGGCCTCGGGTTCCTCTTCCACTTCAGCCGCCAGGACACGGATGACGACGACGGACTCTGTGGCTTCCTGCACCGCCTCGACGCCCTCCGGCAATTCCAGGTCGCCGACCTGCAACGTCTCGCCCAGCTTCAGTGCGGTCACGTTCGGCCGGATCGACTCGGGAATGTCCAGCACCTTGCATCGCACGGCCAGGTCCACCATCACCTGGTCGAGCACGCCTCCCTCACTGAGGCCTGCGGGGGTCCCGCGAAGCTCGATCGGCACGCTGACCTCCACCACCTCGTCCACGTCCACCTTGGCCAGGTCCACGTGAATGGGTGTTGTTCCGAGGTAGTCGTACTGCACTTCCTTGATCAGGTACCGCTGCTCGGCGCCCTCCAGCCGGAGCTGCAACACGTGACTGCCGTGCTGAAGGGCGACTTCCACCTCATGAGCGGGCAGGACGATCGGTACCGGGTCCGTCCCTCGTCCGTAAATGATGGCCGGCACGCGGCCCTGTTCGCGCAACCGACGGGCGTTCTTGGTGCCCACCACGTCTCGCTTGGCGGCCTCGATCGCCTGGGTATCCATCTGGTCCGTCTCCTTTGCCTCGTCGCCCACCGGCGGCAGCGCCCGGGCGTAACGCTACTTCAGGAACAGACTGCTGAGCGACTCGTCTCGATGGATGCGACGAATCGCCTCGCCCAACAACTCCGACAGACCCAGCACCTCGATCTTCTTGTCCCCGAACGCGGTCTTGCCGTTCAAGGGAATCGTGTCGGACACGACGAGGCTGTCGACGGGCGCGTCGGTCAGCCGTTCGATCGCCGGCCCGCATAGAACCGGGTGCGTTGCTCCCACAGTGACCCGCTTGGCGCCGAATCCCTTGACCAGTTTCGCGGCCTCGCAGATCGTCCCGCCCGTGGCGATCATGTCGTCGATCATCAGGACGTGTTTGTCGCGCACGTCACCGATGATGTTCTGCACGATCGCCTCGCTGCCGCTGATCCGACGTTTGTCGATCACCGCCAGGTCGCCCTCCAGGTGTTGGGCGTAGACCCGGGCCCGCTTGACGTTGCCCACGTCCGGACTGACCAGCACCACCTCTTCCGTGATCGTCCTCTGGAAATAGCTCGAGAACACCGGTTCGGACGACAGGTGGTCCACCGGGATGTCGAAGAACCCCTGGATCTGGGCCGCGTGCAGCTCCATCGTCAGCAACCGGTCCACGCCGGCCTGCGTGATCAGATTGGCCACTAGCTTCGCGCTGATGGGCACGCGACCTTCATCCTTGCGGTCTTGCCGCGCGTAGCCAAAATAGGGCAGCACCGCCGTGATCCGTCGGGCCGACGCCCGGCGTAGGCAGTCAATGAACAGCAACAGCTCCATCAGGTTCCGGTTCACCGGATGGCAGGTGCTCTGGATGACGAACACGTCTCGGCCGCGTACGTCGTCGTCCAGCTTGACGATCAGCTCGCCGTCGGGGAACTGGTCGATGCGGACCTGCCCGATCCCGACGCCGAGGTACCGGCAGATCTTCTGCGTCAACGCAGGATTGCTCGAGCCACCAAAAACCTTCAGCCCGTTCATGCCTCGATCTCGCTCAATCCGCCGGTGCTCGGGACCGGCGGTAGGTACCCCGCGTACGGACCTACCCGGCCTGGACTCGAACCAGGAATGCCAGGTCCAAAACCTGGTGTGTTACCGATTACACCACCGGGTAAACGTCGCCTTTCCTGTTGCGACGGAAGCGTCGTCCACATGCTCGCGGTAAAGCGGATCTGTCCTGAGGCTCGAGTTGGCCGCCGCGAGCGCCAACCCACTGCCCGATGCCCACCGTCGGCCGACCCGGTCGACCACAGCGACATCAAGCGGCCCCGAATGGAACAGAGTCGCCAGCCATCTGCCCAGCGGCAATACGTGTACCCTATTCGATCATGAGGCCGGGTGTCAAGCATACCGGCCAGTCTGATTCCTGGCGGCCGGATGGGTTTGACGAAGGTGGACCGGTCGGCGTGCGGCAACCCCGTCCCTCGAGCCGGGGGCGGCCACCCCGACGGTCGCCTTATAAATAAAGTGAAAGAGATCCGGCAATTTTCTTGACATTATTCAAGTTGCGCGGCATACTCCTTAGTAGGATTCAACCATGGCCGACGAACCGATCGGGAACGACTGCCCCTACTGCGGGTCGCCCATGACCGTGACCCGCATGACGTGCCATCGGTGCAGCGTGTCCATCGACGCGGTGTTCGGCGTGTCGAGGGTTGCGAACCTGCCGGTCGAGCACCAGCGATTCATCGAGATGTTCGTGCTGGCCAGCGGGAGTCTCAAGGAGATCGCCGCCCAGACGGGTGTGTCGTACCCGACGGTGCGATCGCGACTGGACAAGATCATCGAGGCGTTGCGAAACGAGATCGCCAAGACGCACGAAGTCAGGGGCAGCATCCTCGACGCAGTCGGAGAGGGAAAGATGACGGCCGAGCAGGCCGCACGATTGATCAAGGGTATCTAGAGTAACGACCCATGGGTGCGGGCGAAGATTCGCGAACCGATCCCGAGGTCAGCGCCGCGTCAGACACCCCTGACCAGGACGCGCTGCTGGACGACGCGATCCGTCAGGCCGATCAACGCCTGGTCGCGTCGCTCCAGAAGGATGAGCTGCGCCGCCGCCGCCGACGCTGGTGGGCGCTGGGAGGGACCGCGATGACCATCACCATAGCCGTCGTCGCGGGGCTGATCCTGTCATCCGCAGGCGTCAAGCCGGGCGCAACGCCGGAGACAGCGCCGGCCATCCCGGCGGCAGGCGTCCGACAGGTCGACCCGAAACAGGCGGCGCTGCTGACCACGAGCGGATGGCAGTTGGCGTGGGCCGGCAAGTGGGACGAGGCCAACCCCAAGTTCGAGGCCGCCGTCAAGCTCGATCCGTCGAATACCAACGCCTGGAACGGGCTGGGGTGGTGCCGGGTTTGCGCCCAAGACGATATCGGGGCGGTGCAGGCCTTCAAGAAATGCGTCGAGCTGGAACCGGACCACCCGCCCGCAAACAAAGGACTGGGCCAGATCTACTTCTCCCGGCGGCATGACCAAAAGGCCGAAGCGCACTGGCTAAAGGTCGCGGACAAGGCATCCGGGGCGCAATATGGGTTGGCAAAGATGTACCTGCTTCAGGGCAAGTACGCAGAAGCGGCCAAGTGGGCCGAGAAGATGGTGGCGGCGTCGCCAGACGACGAACTGGCCAAGAGGATCCTCGCGGCCGCAAAGGCCAAGACGCTCGGTCCCGAACTGCGCAAGCGGATCGAGCCGGCGCCGAGGGAGTATGAGATCGGACCGGGCGACGTCGTGGAAATCACCATCCACGAACTGATCCGCGCAGGGAGCATCACGACCGAGACGCGGACGGTCAGCAATCTGGGCAACGTCAATCTTCCTATCCTCGGCAAGATCAACCTCAACCAGATGACCGAGGAGGAGGCCGAGGCGTTCATCAAGTCGAAGCTGACAGACAGAGACCTGCTTGCGCACCCCATTGTCAATGTGGTCGTCCGGGAGAAGCGTCAGCGAACGCGCCCCGCGACCCGCTCGAGCAAAACCATCAGGACGCCGCTGCGCACAACGAACGGGCCTTCTGTCAACTGAACAGCGGTAAGTCCGAGCGACCTGGGACGTCCGCCCGATTCACGTAGATCCGGATCTGCCCGGATTCAGGAGGTATGGAACCATGCACGCCCCACTGCTTTGTTCTCTGGTATTGAGCACCGCCGCTGGCTCGCCGTTCAATGCAACTTCAGGGCCTCAAGCAACCGGTTGGCAGGTGCGATGGGAAGCCACGCCCACCAGGGA
>Ga0180431_10002723_pt1 | contig 23344 bp, 15 predicted proteins | sample SS_ome_11_FD_132459 | JGI IMG/M metagenome (GOLD analysis project Ga0180431, IMG submission 132459) | Hypersaline lake sediment archaeal communities from the Salton Sea, California, USA - SS_1_MS_1 metaG | ecosystem: Environmental > Aquatic > Non-marine Saline and Alkaline > Hypersaline >...
CCGGCGGACCCTGCCGCGAGTGCAGTCGCGCGCGCAGATGCTTACGCACGACACCCGCAAGCAGCGGACCGCCCAGCAACGCCAATCCTATACTGATGGCCGCACTCATGCTCTCAACCCTTGCCTTGCCGAAGACACAACTCCGGCTCTCGACATTAGAAACTCATCTAGACAATAGACTGCTGCCACACAATGCCGCTACTGACCCCAAGCAGCACAAGTCGCCGGCGTCACTTTTGTCTCGGGGGCTTCGGGATGCCCGCTGATGGATAGAGCCACTTGAAATAACGTTTGAAGTTCAACATAAAACTGTGTACCGGATACGTTACTTCCTCCACCGGGTGTTCCTCGCCACACAACCACACCGGCACATCGCGCAGCTTCGAATTGCCCAGCCGAGATATTAGATATGCCAGCAGCAGACAGCCGGCGAATGCGGCCAGGATCATGGCCGGACCCCACGCGCCCACTGTCCCCCCCTGCGGTGTGGAAAGACTGACACTGAACACTGAATCCCCGAACAGAGCATGGAAATCCACACCGGGCCCGAGGCTCAAAGCGGCCGAAACCGTCTGGTGCAGGTACTTCAGCGGCAGCAATGGGATGACCCCGAACAGCACACAGAAACCCGCAAACACCCACTGGGGAACTGCCATGCTCCATGGCACTTCCCGCCGCTCGACGCTCTTCGCGACCCGTAAATCGCCCAGAAACACAAGGCCTACGAATTTCAGCAGCACCGCCAGCGTGACCGCCGATATGAAGATGGCGGCAATGCCCAAGAATACCATCACTGGCATCTGAAACCCCGCCAGTAGGGAACTCTCAAAGATGAGCCACTTGCTCGCGAAGCCGTTGAACCCCGGTATCCCCGAGATCGCTAAAGAGCCGATTATTGCCGTAACTGCTGTTGCCGGCATGATGCGCATCAGGCCGCCGGCCTTCTCCATGTCTCGCGTCCCCGTCCGATACAGCGCCGAGCCGGCACTGAAAAACAGCAGGGATTTGAATGCGGAATGATTCACCGTGTGGAAAAGAGCCGCGATCAACGCCAGCGCCGCCAGCTCCGGATGGGTCACCAGCAGAGCCGCACCGACGCCCATTGCCAGCCAGATGTAGCCCATCTGTCCAATTGTGGAAAATGCCAACAAACGCTTCGTGTCGCTCTGCTGCAGCGCCGTAAACGTGCCTGTCACTATCGAGGCAGTGCCAAACAGCGCAGCCAGAATGCCCCACACCGCAGTCGCTCCGGACGGCGGCATCATCACAACCAGAACCAGCAGACACCGGTAAACACCCATCTTCACCATGCAGCCGGACATCACCGCTGAAAACGGCGAAGGCGCTGCCGGATGAGCGTACGGAAGCCAAAAGCCGAACGGCAGAATCCCCGCCTTCGTCGCCGCGGCAACCATAAACAGCCCGATGCACACGTGGGCAAGCCACGGCTGCGACATCAGCAGCATCCCCAGGACCTGCTTGAAATCTCCGATGGCAAACGAGCCTGTCGGCGTCAGGTAGTACAGTATTGCCACGGCCACTATCATCAACACTACCGCCGCCTGGCTCACGACGAAGTAGATCATAGCCGACCGCCGGACTTCCGCATCGCGCTTCTCAAACACCACCAGGGCATACGACGTCAGCGTCATGATCTCCCAGAACACGACAAAAAAGAACAGGTTGTGTACCGATAGAAGTGAGAAGATACTTGCGAAAAACAATAGCAGCATCGGGTAGTAGCGCGCCAGGCTGTACTCATCATAGTGCAGCATATAGCGGATCGAATACAGCGTGCTGCACACTGCAGACAGCGCCGTTAGCAGCAGGAAGACGGCGCTCAGTTCATCAATCTCGAATATCAGAGCCGTATTGACCCAGGGAACGTTGAACACCGGGGAAGCGCTGTGTACCGGACCGCCTGCCAGTACCGCGAATGACAATTGCGTTACGAACACACCCGCGACCAGCGCGCAGAGAAATGCCACATAACCACTGATGACACGGCTACGCGACACCAACGCTGTAATCCCGGCCCCCGCAACCAACACAACAACACCGGCAATCAGTAAATCCGCGCCTGTCATCGTCAATTCACATTCCTGACTTCGGTGATTGCGTTACACTCTTGCCGTCATGTCGCAGTGACTTAGCCACTCCTCAACCCATCTGTACGCCCGTGCACCTCTGACTAGGAATCGCCCAGGGCGCCTACGAAGTCGGCGATGGCATCAGCTACTTGTACGCTCAGACGCTCGCCCCATGCCAGGTGCGCGGGCTGAATCGCCAGCAACAGCACCCGCTTGCCGTATTGTTCCGCCAACAGGTCGGCCAGCAGGCTCAACGAACAATTGTGTGTAGATATGTTCCAACCGCTCAACTCGTGCCGGTCGAGCAGCCGAATGGCACCCGCCTCAGCGCCCATGTCCGCCGCGTCCACCAGCATGATTGTGGTTGCCTCGGTCGTGTGCATCTCCGCGAGATAGTTTTCTGGCACATCCTCACATTCCAGGTAGGGCTTCCCGGTCCGTTCCGCTACCGCCCGCCCTAGCATCAGTCCTGCCGCATCGTCTCCACGTAGCGGGTTCCCAATCCCCACGATCAACAAATCGTGCTCAGCCAGTTCCCCCACGCTCTCCGCAGTACCTGACATCACTCGCCCTCAGGTCGCGTCCTGCAACGCCTGCATCGCCTCGACTTCATCATATCGAAACACGGGCCCATCCAGGCACACGTACTTGTCACCTATCAGACAATGCCCACACTTCCCGATCCCGCATTTCATGTGCGCTTCCATGTTGATATACATCTGGTCATGCCGGACCCCCATTTCCGTAAGCCGGCTGACGACCGGACGAATCATCACTCCCGGCCCGCACATCAGCACCGTCGTCTTGGGTGCGTCCAACTGTATCTTATCGAGTAGCTCCGGTACATACCCGACATTCCCGGGCCAGTGCTCGTCAGCCACGTCAACGGTCTGCTGGCACTCCATGTACGGCGAGTCCCACCAGTCTTGCAGATCCCTTTTGTACAACCTGTCCTGTGGAGTTCGCGCTCCGTACAACAACGCAATCTGCCCATAGGCGGCCCGGTTATCGAGCATGAAGAAGATCGCCGACCGCAATGTCGGAAGCCCTAGACCGCCGGCGACAATCACAATATCCCGCCCCTGCATCTCTCCCAGACCAAAGCCGTTACCCATTGGACCCCGTACACCAACGTATTCCCCCACATGCATCCGATGCAACGGCACCGTCACATCACCCGCCGGGTAGCGCCGCACCGTCGTCTGGAACACGTGGCTATCCTTCGGATGAGAGCACAGACCGAACGGTGCCTCGCCCGCTCCCAGCACTGAGACCTCCAGAAACTGCCCCGGACTGAACACCATGCCCGCATCATCGTCCGGCAGTCGCAGAGTAAAAGTCTTCTCCGTCTTCGTCTCGATCTCGATGTTCTCGATGACCGCCAAACGCGGTACGTAATCATCTGATCGGGTCATGGCTTCCCCTGTGCTCCGCTAAGATGTCGCCTCTGTCGGGGGCCGTCGAACCAATTCACACACCGTCGGCATACCCATGTGCCCCAGGCAGGCGATAATGCACCGCCCACAGCCCACGCAACCGTGCCGGCCCCGCTCCTTGAAGTGCTCATAACCGAGCTTGTGATACGAGTACATCCGTGCCCGATACGGAGTAGCGAAACCGCGCACACCTCCGGCTGCCTCGCGCGGATAACCAAATAGCCGGCACGAATCCATCTGCCTGATCCTCGCACCCGACTTCTCGTCATACTTCAGTTCATTCACATCAAAGCACGTGCACACCGGACACAGATACGAGCACGCGCCGCAACTATAGCAGTGACGTGCAATCTCCTGCCACGTTGCCATATTCACCGTGCGAGCACTCACCCGACGCACCGCCGCCGCCAGATTCGCGTGCAGCTCAAACAGCTCCTCAATCGCTTTCTTCTTCTGCGCGTCCCGTGCCTTGATGACCTCCGGAGTCGCAGGTGCCAGCAGTGACTCCCACTGCCTGCGAATCCGTTCACCCTTCTCAGTCGCGAACTCCACCAAGTACTGCTCGCCCACCGGCGTAAGCTGCACGTCATAGCCGCCGTCACTCACCGGCCCCCCACCCTCGCAGCACGGGCAGAAGCAGGTCTCTGCCGCAGGCTCCGCGCACGCCATTGCGATCAACGTCGCCACCTTGCGCCGCCGACCGTACAACTCGTCCGCAGGCTCACGCTGCAGAAAGAAATGATCCAAGTACTGCACTGCCGCCACGTCACACGGACGAATCCCAAAAAGAATGAACGGCGACGGCGGCGGCGGCGGAGTCAGTTCCGGCGGCCCATCGTCCTTCAGTTGGTACTCGAAATACACTTCCTTCGGCGGACGCAGGTGTTCGGTAGGGGAGACCTGTGAGTTGCCGTAGCACAACTCTATCTCCGCCGGACTCGACACTTCGCGAAAAAAAATGTCCCCCCTGGGTGCTTTTGTGGGCGCAACGACCCGGTCACCAAGAGTGAACAACTGCCCTAGCGCCTCAGGGAACTTGTCAGCACTGAGCACACAATTTCTCGTACCTCTAGCCATCTCAGTCTTGCCTCACTCTGGCGGGGGTGCAGCGGTACGCCAATCCGCCCGTACATCTGTTATAGCGTCCCGGACCCAGCAAAGTCTCCATCAGCTGCCGCTGGTGCGCCGGCAGCACAACAAGCCCCGGGGGCAAGTTCTGATGGGGGTAAACATGAACTTCGGCCCGGCCCTTCGCACTGATGAGAGTCATCAGCCGCCCCGGACGCAACCGCTCCCGCTCCATATCATCCGCATTCATCAGCACGTGACTACTGCGCCAGTCACGCATTTCGCGGTAAAGCAGCGGCAGCGACCACATCCGCCCGTCGTAAATCCACCAATGCGCATCAAAACGCCACAACAACTCGTACCGCCATTCCTCAGGGTCCGCCACCTCAATCGGCGTGAAGTACTCCTGCACTTCCAGTTCGTCATAGCAGTTCGCCGGCAGACTACCCACATCCAGAGCTACATCCTCCGCCGACCGTAACCGCGACACATCTACACACGCGTAGCCAGGTACCTGCGCACAAATCTGCTCCCATATTTCATCAACTGTCTGCGGCCCCCGTGCACGCCCCAGACTTTCCGCGAGTTCTCCAAGAACTCGCGGCAGATACACTGATTCACCGTAAGGCTCCACTATCTGACCGCTCCAGCGTACTTGCCCGTCAAGTGAACTGAAGCTCCCATCGCGCTCCCCAAAACCACTCACCGGCAACGTCACATCCGCCACACGGGTCACTGCCGTCCGGAAGCTGTCCAGCACGATCAATACGTCCAAAACCTCTCGCAACTCATCGAGGCCGTCCCGGTCCAGCCAGCTCATCAAGTCCTCACCAATCACGATCAGACCATCAAGCCTCCGCTGATTCAAATCCAGCATTTCGTACAGGCCTACACCATTACCCTCGCAACAGCCGCAGCCTTCATCGGGCGACGTCCGTTGCTCCACCGAATTGCCCGTGAAGTACGGCACTACACCCATGTGCCCAAGTCCCACCGAGTTTGGCGTCCCGTTAACGGCGAACACGTCGGCACTGACATCTTGCAGTCGGTTGAGTTGCTTCGCCAAACTGGCAGTCGTTACCCCGGCGAAGGGCGTCGAAAACGCGCGTGTCGAGAGAACGATGGCCACCCTCGAGCCGCCCTTCAGCACCTCCACCAACTCCTGGAAGGACTCGGCCAGGCTATCGGCCCCTAACCTACGCAACTCGTCAGCGCCGTTACTCTCATCGGTCGCATCCAGTGTTTTCGCAAGATGCTGCAGGACTGCCGAACCGGCGGCCGGCGTGTGTTGTACGAAGATGTCAGCCGCGGTACCCAGCCCGTCGTCTATCTGGTCAATGACCGCCAGCGTTGCGCCCATCTGCTGCGCCCGCGTAACCCATGAGCAAGCCTGCGCATTCAAATACCCGAGATTCGAACTCAGGCACACAATCACGTCGTAATTGACCAGCTCCCGCAACGGTGGCTGGGTGTGCGCATGACCAAACTCATGCTGCAAGCCCCAGATAGAGGGTCCGTCAACACTTCTCCCGAAATTGTCTATATTGCCGGTACCCAGTACCCGCCGGGCAAACTGCGTGATCGCAAACCCTTCCTCATTCGTCAGATGGCTTGCGGCCACAATGCCCAGCCGTGACTCCGAAGCATCCAGGTGGGGGCGCAGCAACTCGCTCGCCTTCGCGATCGCATCATCCCATCCAGCGGCTGAGCCGTTGAGCAGGGGCGAAGCAAGCCGCATCGAGTTCCGCACCATGTCACCCATCTGCCAGCCACGCACACATAACCGCCCCTCAGACACCGCATCATTGCGGCTTGGGGCGGTAAGTACGAGGCTGTCTTCCCTGCACTCCAGGTACAGCCCACAACCTGCGCCACAACCAGGACACACCGCAGGAACGAACCGAGGCATCAGTACGCTTCCTTACCAGTCGTAGTAAACGAACTAGCTATGCTGGTCCGCCAGACCTTCTTAGTTTGTATGCACACCCAGCGTTGCTCCTAATCCCTATTCCCCATCTCAAATGGTTATCGTTTCTTGATGGGTGGGCTGAACAAGCATCCAGTTTGCACTGATGTTCTACCTAGGAACTCCCGCAACCTTCTTATGCTGTTGAAAAGTTTTCAAAAAGCCGGTTTCGCCATGCTCCATTAAGCTCTCTAGCGCGCAGGCTCTGCAAGATCCCGGCAGTAGTCGTGACAACAATCCCACATCGCTGGAAAGCAATACTTCCCAGCAGTGACGACACTGTCCCCACATCATATGGGCACCGAGGACAGGTGCCTGATGGTGTCATCCCGACCCATGCCGGGTATCACGACCGACACGCCAATCCCGAGCCGGTGACCGCAGTCGTACACCGCATGATATACACCTGACCAGACTTCCGGTTTGCGGATGGTGCTATGGCGCGACATGATAAGCGCGAATTGAGAGCAAGGCCCGCGTTCTTCGTGCACAAAGGCGGCGATATGTGGTAGAATTGGGGCGCTTGGAAAGAGATGCCGCCAGGGAGATGCGTGCTTATCATGGAGAATGTGGAACTGCGCCAACTGCTGCCGCCGCTACTGTTCATGATCGCTGTACTCGTGTTTTTCTGGTTTATGATCATCCGCCCCACGAAGCAGCGGCAGAAGCAACACTCCGACCTCGTCAAGTCGCTCGAAAACGGTGACCATGTCGTCACCGCCGGCGGTATCTATGGGACAGTCGTGCAAGTTAGGGAGCAAACCGTTAAATTGAAGGTCGCCGACGGCGTCGTCATGACGATGGACCGGCGGGCAGTGCGTAGACGACAGTCTGAGGAGGCTGAAAACTAAGTGCAGGTCGCAGCGATGGTCATGGCAGCTGTGGGGCTGGTAGTAGCCGTCTTCGCGGCCGTATTGGCTTGGCAGACGAAACAGGTCGCAGACCCGGAACGGATGGATAGGCTCGAAGCGCTCATCACCCGCCAAGCACCCACCGAGGTGCTCAAGCGCCTGGAGAACGATGTCGGCGAGCTGTCGCGGCACGTGAAGCAGCTCGATGAGTACTCCCACGAGCTCGGGAAGCGGCTGGATACGGCGGTCCAGCGCGTCGGCCTGTCGCGATTCAATGCCAACGAGCAGATCGGCGGGGACCTGAGCTTTGCATGGACCGTGCTCGATGCACGGAATCACGGCGTCATACTCACCGCCGTCACCGACCACCACGGCACACGCGTATTCGTTCGAGGTATCGTTGCCGGCCAGCCGCAACATCCACTTCTGCCCAATGAGGAAACGTCACTGCAGCAAGCGCTCAATAGCTGATGAAGCCGACATGGCAGCACGATATAGACGCATTTGTCACGTACCTGGTGGCTGAGGCAGGACTGTCTGAGAACACGGTGGCCGCGTATCACCGTGACTTGCACGACTTCGCCAACTTCCTGCGCGAGACGGGTACTGACAGCTTCCGTGAAGCCCGCCGGCAGAATGTGATAGACTACCTCGGCCGGCTTCGTAAGATTGGGCTGAAGCGCAGCACCGTCGCGCGGAAGCTCACCTCCGTGCGCCAGATATACAAGTTCCTACTCCGCGAAGAGCTCACCGACACCGACCCCACCGCCAATGTTGACGGCCCGCAGCAGTCCAAACGCCTGCCCGAGGTGCTTTCCGAGCAGGAGTGCATGAGGCTGTTACAGACCCCGGACACCGCTACCCCCGCAGGCCTGCGTGACGCGGCGATGCTCACGCTGTTGTATGCGACCGGGCTGCGGGTGTCCGAACTGATCGGCCTCGATATTCACGCGCTCAATACCGAGGAGCAGCTCATCCGTGTCAAGGGCAAGGGCGGGAAGGAACGGCTCGTGCCCGTTGCCCCCGTGGCGCTGGAGATCGTGCAGCAGTACATGACCACGGCGCGGGCGGAGTTCAACAAGCATGCCGACGCCGCCGCGATCTTTCTGAGCAGCCGGGGCCGCCCGTTCAGCCGCGTAGGGTTCTACATGATAATGAAGCGGTATGTCGCCGAGGCGGGGCTGCCCCGGACGACCTCGCCGCATACCCTCCGCCACAGCTTTGCGACACACCTCCTGCACGGCGGAGCCGACCTGCGCGCGATTCAGGAAATGCTAGGCCACTCGAGCCTCTCGGTTACGGAGACCTATACGCACGTTTCTGACCCGCACAAGAAGAAGGTATATGATGCGTCGCACCCGCGCGCCGGCCGCAGAAGCGCATCAGATGATGAGGGATTACAGTGATCGGGATGACGCGGGAAGCGATGGCAAAGCTGGCGGCCCTCGAACTGGTTCAGCTTGAGCAGGAGGGCCGCGATACGACTGCGCCTCGGCGGAAAGCTGAGGGGCCATTCGCGGAGTTCTGGGAAGCGGCGGCGGCCGCACCGATGCTGCCGGAGTCAGATTACCCGTTCGTCGAGCCGACTGAATGGGACGAGATTGTAGCGGTGTGCCCGCGCCTCAAAGACGGCCCCGAAGTCCTCCCGCATGACGCTGCGCTGGAAGAGCGCATCCACGGGGCATGGTTGGGCAGATGCGCAGGCTGCATGTTGGGCAAACCCGTCGAAGGGTGGACGCGAGCAGAGATAGCCGCGTTGCTGAATTCCGCCGGAGAGTATCCTCTGGATGATTACTTCCCGGTCATCACAGCGCCGGACGGTGCCTACAAGAGGGGGTGTGAAGCGTGCCTGCGCGGAAATATCGTCCGGTCAGAGCGGGATGATGACACCGACTACACGCTACTCGGCCTGCATCTGATGAAGACCTATGGGCGGCAACTGCGGACCGCCGATGTCGGAGCGGAATGGCTACTGCGCCTGCCCTACCACAAAACTTATACCGCTGAGCGGGCGGCGTATCGGAACCTCGTCATGGATGTGCCGGTGAGGGAGACGGCTGTGACGTGGAACCCGTACCGGGAATGGATCGGCGCGCAAATTCGTGCGGATGCGTTCGGGTATGTGTGTCCCGGCTGGGAAGCTGAGGCCGCACGACTCGCGTGGCAAGACGCCGCCCTGTCGCATGTGAAGAACGGGATCTATGGGGAGATGTTTTTTGCCGCGCTGATAGCCGCAAGTCTGGTGAGTTGCTACGAGCAGCTCGGGCAGGTTATTGAGCGGGCAATGGCAACGATACCGCCGCAGTCGCGCTTCGCCGAGATGGTCAGCACGGTGACCGAGTGGTGCGCCGATGATGAGACGTGGGAGCAGACATGGGAGCGAATCAGTGCCCACTACGGGCGGTATCATCGCGTGCACACAATAAACAATGCGGCACTCGTGCTGATGGGCCTGCTGCACAGCGACGGGGACCTCGGGGATGCCATCTCGATTGCGGTAATGGGCGGCTGGGACACCGACTGCAACGGGGCCACGACAGGTTCAGTTATGGGTGCGCTGGTCGGAGCCAAGGCCATCGCAGACAAGTGGCGCAGGCCGCTGAATGATACGCTGCACAGCGCGCTCGATGGCTACAATGTCAACGCCATCAGCGAACTGGCCGCGGAGACCGTGGAAGTTGGGCGCAACACTTCTCATCCTGCCCCTATTCCTCCGGTCGGGGGCATATCGGGGAAGTAGCGGGCAAACAGCCGGTCTCCGTAGAATAGGTACACATACAGCGTCGCCCCGGTGAGCCCGCCGATGGCATACCGGGCAATGTTACTCCCCAGAGTTCCACTCGCCAGCGGGCTGATGATGCCCTCGATGAGGCCTGCGACAATGAAGATCGGGATCGTACCTGCCACCAGCCTGACAGCTTCGTGCGCCGCAATAACGAGTGCATCACGCCGCAGCATGTCCCCCGGGTTCACCAGGCTGTAGCCGAAGCGCAGGCCGGCCGCCGCCGCCAGCAGTATCGCCGAGATTTCGATGACACCGTGAGGCACGACGACGGCGCCCATAGTGATGAGCTTCCCCTGATAGGCACCGAGACCGAGCGCCGCACCAAGCATCAGTGAATTGCCCGCCAGCAGGTAGAGCGTACCCAGCCCAAAGCTGATGCCGGCCACGAAACAGATCAGGGCGACCTTGATATTATGCGTCATCAGAAAGCCGGCGAAACCAGGCCCGCCGATGGCTTCCGATATGTCGCTGAAATATTCCCCCGGGGCGTTGGTCTCAGCCAGGAAGCTCTCCACTTGCGCGCGGAAGGAGGGCGTCGTAAAAATCTCGGCCCACCCGGGGTTGCCCGCCGTAGCGAATCCCCCGATCAGCGTGCCCGCGACGAGCAGTCCGGCACAGACGATGAAGTAGCGCAGGCATTTCTTGAAGGTTGCCGGGACCTCGATGCCGAAGAAGTACCCCAGCCGCACACTCCGACCATGTCTGCGCGCGTGCATCACGCCGTGTGCGCGCCCCATGAGTTGGTTGAGGTACGTGACAGTTTCCTGGTGGTAGTTGCGGGTGCGCGCAAGCGCCAGATGCGAGGCCGCCTGCTGGTACAGTGAGCCCAGTTCGCACAGCTCTTCGCTGCTGAGTTTCGACACGCCGCCGGCTGAGTGGCAGCGCTGCAACAGGGCCTCAAGGCGCTCCCATGTCGGCTTGTGTCTTTCAACGAATGTGCGCAATACGCCGCCTCCAAACGCCGCCTCCAAACACCGCCTCCAAACGCCGCCTCCGAATGACAATGCAACACGAGACGATAACGGTACAGACACCTGAATACGTTGAGATCGAGTACGAGCTTGCCGGCATTGGCTCGCGGGCCCTGGCCTGCCTCGTTGACACCGTGGTCCAGGCCGTGCTCACCGGAGCTATTGTCGCTCTCGCACTCTACCTGTTATCCGTAACTTCCCTGTACGGGCCGGAAAATCCTCTCGGAATCCTGCCGATGATTCTGCTGGGCACCGCAGGCACCGTCACCTTCATCGCCTACTGGATTATCGTCGAGATGGTCACAGATGGCCGGAGCATCGGTAAGCGCATGGCTGGACTGCGCGTGATTCGTGATGACGGCACGCCTATCAGTTTCTGGGACAGCGCGATCCGCAACCTCGTCCGCCTCATTGACTTCTTGCCTGCCAGCTACTTCATCGGCATGATCTCGGTGTGGGTAAGCGGCCGGTGCAAAAGGCTTGGTGACTATGCCGCCGGAACGGTGGTAGTCAAGGAACGGGAGGCACAATTACCCTCCGCGGCGCATCCGGCTGTCTCCGCGGCGAGGCACGACCAGGATGCGACTGGCGGTTCAGCTACCAGCGCGCTGATGGCGAAGGTGCGGCTTCTATCTGATGAACATGCCGCCGCCGCTCGCCGCTTCATCCAGCGCCGAGACGAACTCGACCCCCATGCGCGTGCCCAACTCGCGAACCGTCTGGCGCAGAGCATTTGTGCCGACCTCGACGTCGGTCTCGGAGCGTGGGCCGATGCCGAAGCGTTCCTCTCCGAAATCGTCTCCTGCCTGAGTCGGGCCCGAGGCGGCGAAGATGGAGCCGGGCCCTCTCCCCGCCGGTAGCCCCGCTCTTTCTCGGCGGCAAAACTGCGCACCCAGATGCGGCGACCGTCGGTGTAGATGTCCACAGTACCCATGATGTCAGTCGAGATGAGCGGGATGCGCCGCTTCTGGAGCCGTGCGCCCACCTCCGGGTGAACGGGTATGTAGCGCCTGGCGGCTCCGCTGACTACGGCCAATTGCGGATTGACTGCATCAAGCAACTCCGCTGTGCTGCTGGTATTGCGGCCGTGATGGGGCAGCAAGAGTACGCTGCTGGCGAGTCTGACCCCGTGCACGCGCGCCCACGTGAGCAGCGTCTCTTCCCCATCCAGCTCCATATCGGCCGGAAATAGCACACTCACCTCCCCGTAGGTCAGCCGTATCGCGATGCTGTTGTTGTTGACGTCCTCGTCCCGATTCCCCGAAGCGATTCGCGATGGATGTACAACTGTGAGTTCCGCGCCACCGGCCAGCTTCAGCTTGCAGCCGGCACGCAGTGTCGTCGTCTCTATCCCCAGCCGACGAGCTGTCCGCACCGCCTCGCTAGCGTTGCGTTGCGCCGGAGTCGTCAGGCCATTGGTGGCAAAGCGCCGCACTTTCAGTTGCTTCATAATCTCGACCATCCCGCTGCAGTGGTCGCTGTCACCGTGGCTCATGATCAGAGCATCGAGAGTCCGGATGCCACGCTGTGCGAGGTAGGGGAGGATAATCTTGCGTGCAACCGGCCTATACGCGGCTGGACTGGAAATGCCGTTGCCGGCGTCGAACATGATGTGATGCCCCGCCGTATCGCTGATAAGAGCGCAATTCCCCTGTCCCACCGCCAGCACCGTGATCCGCAGATACTGCGAGGGTGTCAATACCAGAGCGGCCACTAGAACGCCGATGCCGGCGACAGCGAGTGCTCCCACCGCTACCCACTGCCTGCGTTCAGCTTGCTCCGCAACCGTCTGCGTTGTCCTCGCATAGAGCACCCACCAGATCACCCCTGCGGCCACATACCAGGCCATCATGGCCGCAAGCGGCATGTGAAAGCCGACTATGGCTGCACCCGGGATACTGGCGGAGCCCTGCACCACCCACAGCGTCACGAAAAGAACTGCCCGCGCCACGCCGCAGGGAATCACCGCCAGCGGCAGCCACAATGAGCCGAGCAGCACCGCGATGAACCCACTCCACAACACAATGACCCGCAGTGGCACCGCGATGAGATTTGCCAGAATCCCGCCCATAATGAGCATATCGAAATGGTGGGCGATGATCGGAGTGCTCAGCAGCCATGCCCCCAGCGTCACGCCCGCCAGAGCCATCAGGTACCGCCGCAAACTCGACGCCTCGCGTCCCGCACTCGCCTGCTTTCGCGGGTAGAAGACAACCACACCGATGACGGCGGCGAAAGTCAACTGCACCCCAACGGCAAAGGGCGCCGACGTGTCGGCGATACAGAGAGCGATAGCCGCGATGGACAGCGCCGTCCAGAAGTCATACCGCCGCCCGGTTATCATGCTCAGCACCAGCAGCAAGGCCATGGCCAGACTGCGCACAACCGAGGCGCGTAGCCCTGCAACGAGTGCGTACATCAGCAGCGGCGGGAGCACGAAGACGATGACCCACCAGGGCAGACGGACGCGGATGCCTTGAACGAGAAAGATGATTGCCGCCGCAACGAGCGTGACGTGAGCGCCTGATACAACCATCAGGTGCACCGTGCCGCTATTCCGGAAGGCCTCAACGATATCGCGGGGCAACTGCACGTTATACATCCCGAAGACCATGCCGGCGAGTAGGTCGGCGTAGAGCTGCTTCTGCGGGCCCGGCATGGCCGCCCTCAGGACGCCGACGACATGAAGCCGGATTCTGGCGATGGCAGTATCGAGGGCCGCTCGCCAGAACGGTTGCGGGCCGAGAATTGTGATTGCCTCGGCCCGGCAGATCGCATGAATCCCCTGACGCGCCAAAGTGCGCTTCTCATCCCACTGCCCGGGGCTGGTGATGACACCAGGAGACCACACGACCACATCGCTGAGCAGCACGGTCTGGCCGGGCGCGACCTCAGGTTCCGGCGGCAGGTTGCACAGCAGCTTACCCTTGACCGGAATGTCGGCGCCATGGGCAGCGGCAGCACTCACCGAAATCTCGATACGTTGGCCGAATTCGCCGCCGAAAATCACCCGCGAAACGCCGCCGGTCAATGTCAGCGGGCTGCGAGCGGCCAGATGCATCGGGTCAGTCGGCGAAGGCTGGATATTCGTCGCATGAAGACCGGCACCGAGCAGACCTGTCGCCGCGCAGATGAAAAGGAGGGAACCCGACAGCCTCATTCCCACATCGAGAGCGACCAGCACGAGCGCTACGCCCGCCAGTACTAGTACTGGTAGGGGAGAGGGAGTCGCCCAGTCCGCCCAGATAATCCCCGCGACCAGGCTTAGCGCCATCAGCGCCAGTGGACGACCGACAATCCGGTTGACGAGACCGCTCGCACGAGGGCCGGATGCGCCAAACTCAGACTCGCGTCTAAGCGAAGATGCCATCGGTTAAAGGGTGATGTAAGGCTTGATCTGCTCGAACGTGTCCGCACCGATGCCCTTGACGTTGAGCAGGTCTTCGAGGCTGGAGAAGCCGCCGTGTTCGTGCCGGTAGTAGATGATTCGTTTCGCCATCTTCTCGCCGATGCCGGGTAACTGCTGGAATTCCTCGGGACCGGCGCGGTTGATGCTGATCTTGTGTGCCGGAGCTGCAACCTGCGGCTGCGCGTCAGACTTCGGCGCGGCCGGCGATGCTGCGGGTGAGCCCTGCTTCGGAGCAGTGCTCGGCGAGGGCAAGCCCTGCCCTGACGAACTCCTATCTACACTACTTGTGGGCGTTGTTTCTATGACCTGCGCAGGCGTCTCTTGCTGTGGGCTTGGTTGAACCAGTGCAGCAACCACGATTTGCCGACCATCTGCGAGTAGTGCGGCGAGGTTGACGCTTTCGACATTGGCCCGACTCGTGAAGCCGCCCGCCGCTTTCACTGCATCGGCGATACGGTCACCGGGCCGCAGCCGGTACACGCCCGGCCGATTCACCTCTCCCACCACGTGGACCACGATCTCCTCTGGCTCTGCAGGCTGCTCGACTGCCAGAGTGATCGGCTCGCCACTGGTTCCACCTGAAGCCCTCAGGCTGATGACGAACACGCCCCCCAGGAGCGCAAGCAACCCTATCGCCAGGACCAGCTTCTGCGGCCTGGTCAGCGCCAATGCAGTCTCCCCTCCCTACAGCGAGGATCAATTCGTCACGATATTCACGAGCTTGTCGGGTACTACGATAATATTGTGAACCTCTTTCCCCGCCAGGTTCTTCTGCACCTGCTCCGCATCCTGAGCCCTCTGCGCAACCTGCTCCATGTCCGAGCCCGCCGCTACGGTCAGACGGTGCCGCACCTTCCCATCAACCTGGATCACCACCGTCACTTGCTCCTCGGCGGCGACGGCCATATCAGGCTCCGGCCACGGCGCATTAAACAGACTCGGCGTATGCCCCAGCAGCTCCCACAACTCGTCGGCGATATGCGGCGCGAACGGCGACAGCAGCATCACCAGGTACTCAACGGCTTCGGAGAAGACGGCACGATCGGCGGCTGCTTCCTCCGCAGAACTAGCGCCGCTTCTCACTCGCTCGGAAAAGCTGCCCAGCTCATTGCTCAGCTCCATAATCGCGCTGACGCCGGTGTTGAAGTGCATCCTCGCGATGTCATCGCTCACCTTGCTAATCGTCTGGTGGGTCTTGCGCCGGATAGCTCGCTGAGCCTCGTTGAGGTCGCCGGCGACCCGCTCCGACCAGCAAGCATCGCAGACCTCAAGATTATCGGTAATGAGCCGCCACACACGGCGCAGGAAGCGAAAAATCCCCGCGACGCCCTCGTCGCTCCATTCGGCGTCTTGGTCCGGCGGCCCAACGAACAGCACGAAGGTCCGCGCCGTGTCAGCACCGTACTTCTGGATGATCTCATCCGCCGACACGGCTCCGTGACGTTTGCTCATCTTCACCAGCTCGCCGGCTTCGGTCCGCGTGCAGATCATCCCCTGCGTGAACAGCTCGGCGAACGGCTCCACGAAATCCACATGGCCCAGCTTGTGCAGCACCTTGGTGATGAAGCGCGCATACAGCAGGTGCCGGACGGCGTGCTCGACGCCCCCGATATAGTGATCCACCGGCAGCCACTGGTCCACATCAGCCCTGACGAAGGGGTGCTCCTCGTCATGGGGATTGATGTAGCGCAAGTAGTACCACGAGGAGCACACATACGTTGTCATGGTATCCGTCTCGCGTCTCGCCGGGCCTCCGCACTTCGGGCAGGTCGTATTGACAAACTCCTCGTTGCCGGCCAGAGGCGATTCGCCGGTTGGCTTGAATTCCGCATCCGTTGGCAGCAGCACCGGCAGGTCCTCGTAGGGTACGGGCACCGTCCCGCACTTGTCGCAATAAATAATCGGAATCGGCGCCTCCCAGTAGCGCTGCCGTGACAGCAGCCAGTCCTCCAGCCGATAGTGAATGTCGCGATGTCCGATACCCTCGGCTTCCATATAATCGGCGATTTGCTCTTCGGCCTCCGTGCAGATCATCCCGTCAAATTGCTGTGAATTGACCTGGATACCGGTGGCCTCGAACGATTCCGTCATCGTGTTCCCGTCGAAGTCCTCACCTGCGGGCTGGATGACGACGCGGACTGCCAGATCATACTTGCGCGCAAACTCAAAGTCGCGCTGATCGTGAGCCGGAACCGCCATAATCGCGCCGGTGCCATAGCCCATCAGCACGTAGTTAGCCACCCAGATTTCCAGCCGCTCGCCGGTGAGCGGGTGAATCGCATACCGACCGGTGAAGATGCCCCGCTTCTCCGTGTCCACCGCGGCGCGGTCAATCTCATCCTCCCGCAGCGTCTGCCGCACGAATTCGCGCACCGGCTGCTCGTATGCGGTCCCCTTCGTCAACTCTCCGACCAGGGGATGCTCCGGAGCCAGCACCATGAAGGTGACGCCATAGACCGTATCAATGCGGGTGGTGAAGACCTCCATTTGTTCGTCGGAGCCTTCAATATCGAGGCTAAAGCTGACCCCTTCGGAGCGGCCGATCCAGTTCTCCTGCTGGATGCGCACCGAGGCCGGCCACTTATCCAGCAGCCGGAGGTCGTCGAGCAGATCATCGGCGAAGTCCGTGATCCTGAAAAACCACTGCCCGGGCACCGCGCGTGGCTCAACCTCACAACCGCACCGCTCGCAGACGGACCCGTCGAGCTCCTCATTTGCCAGTACCGTCGCGCAGGACGGGCACCAGTTGACCGTAGCCTCGCCCTGGTAGGCCAGCCCGTTGTCATACAACTGCAAAAACAGCCACTGCGTCCACTTGTAGTAGGCGGGCTCCGAGGCGTTGATCTCCCGGCTCCAGTCGTAGGTGATACCGAGCGCGTCGAACTGCTCCTTCATCTGCTCAACGCACTGCCGCGTCCACTCGGCGGGATGAACCTGGTTTTGGATTGCGGCATTCTCGGCGGGCAGGCCGAAAGCATCCCACCCCATCGGGTGCAGCACGCTGTAGCCGCGCATTGACTTGTACCGGCCAATGACATCAGCGATGATATAGTTGCGCACATGGCCCATGTGCAGCTTGCCCGACGGGTACGGGAACATCACCAGCAGATAGAACTTGTCTCCCGGATCGTCGTTATGGGTCTCGAAGAGCGCATTCTCGGCCCAGTTGGTCTGCCACTTTCGCTCAATGGTAGAAAAATCATACGGTTCAGACACTGTAAATACTCCCTATCAGTTGTGTATAGCGCGCGAATTTGTGTTGTCGGCAGTAGTCAGAGGTGTGACCAGTTCCCAGCCTGACTTCGCTTGTGTGTAAAGACAGCCAATCTTGCGTCGAAACGGGGTGAGGTGTCAAGGGCCGAGCGGGAGCGGCTGCGAATTTCAGCTGTCGGCACCTGGCACAAACTCGGCTGAAAACCCCTATCTTCCGGTTCCAGCCGTTACCTAAGCCCCCCTTACTCTTGTAGGCGAAGCTTCTGCTTTCGCGTCGCTCGACACTGACAAGTGCGGAGCTCATACTAAAGCAGAAATGCGGCGCGTGCGGGAATTTACATTCACCGTCCGTATTCCAAACGAAAGCTGCCTGGCCACAATCCAAACTCACATCCGTCTGGCAAGGCGTATTGACATGGGGAGAATCTTTTGTTAATATTGCATAAGTAAGGAGACACTAACAAGCGATGCAAACAGAATGACTTCCGCTAAGCAATAAGGCCGTTTTAGGCCACAATATAGAGATCGCCACAGGAGTGATGAAATGACGAGACAGGCAGCAGCAATCAAACCATGTTTACAGCCAACGATGAAGTTGCTGGTATCGTGTCGTGACGGTGAGGGAAAGGACAATGCGCTTGCAGTGGGCTATGCGTGTAACTGCAGCTTCGATCCGCCGATGATAATGGTAGGGATTGTCCCTTCGCGCTTCTCATACCACATGGTCAAGGAGAGCGGGGTTTTCGTCGCCAACCTCGTCTCGCCTGCGCTGAAGAAGGAGTTCTATTACCTGGGTTCCAAGAGCGGTCGGGATGAGGATAAGCTGGCCAATCTGGGGATCCGATTGGAGAACGGGGTAAAGGTGAATGCTCCGGTGCTTGCGGATTGCCCGGTGAGTATTGAGTGCACGGTTTTCGATTCGCTGCTAACAGGCTCGCATGAGATGTTTGCGGGCAAGATCGAGTACGTACATGCGGATGCGGAAGTGCTGAACGCCGATAACGAGATTGACTTCGGCATGGTGGACCTGCTGTAGTGAAGACGCTATGGACTTAGCAGCAATGCTAGCAACTTTGCCCCGGTAACTGCTTCATACTCAAATATTGCGTCATTTAACGCGCACGGATGCAGTGCGACGTCTGTATGAAGCTGATCCTGTAGGTGCAGCTTCCTGGCTTAGCACGAACTGTTGACCATTTAAACCCTCCACTCTTACAAGACTGCCATTCTCAACCTCTCTCACCTCCTCGATGACCTATCGAACGTTCCCGACCAGATGTCCATCCTCGACCAGGAAATGGCAACGCTCGTGGGGGATGTCATCCCATTTTTATTCAACTCCCCGCGCGGCTTGACTCGCACTATGTTAACCTGTATGGTATTGGCATAGATGATGTGGGCCAGATCATGGAGCTTTTCCCGATCATTAAGCGCAAGTACATAAGGCCCCCCGCGGCACCTCAAAGACCAACGTTGCACCACAAAAACCATATCGATTACACAATTGCCCGAGCGGGCGGGCCGTGTACGCAGCTGTCCACGATGGACTTGACTCGACTGCATGAGGAGACTGCACGATGGCGAAGATATCAGAACTGCTCCAGGACATTGAGAAGTTCGGGATCGTCTTGCCGGAATTCCAACGTGAGTACGTGTGGGCTAAGGAGCAGGCAAAACAACTGATGGTTTCTCTCTATAAGGGGTACCCGACTGGCAGCCTACTCGTGTGGCGCACGGATGAGCCTCCAGACATAAAGCATGAGGAGGTCCCATCAGACAAGCTGGGCGCCGTCAACGTTCTGCTCGATGGGCAGCAACGGCTCACGACACTCTACATGTTGATCAAGGGACAGATCCCACCCTACTACACGGATGCCGACATCATGTATGATCCGCGCGACCTCTACTTCAACGTGCACACGGAAGAGTTCCAGTACTACCAGGCCTCGAAGATGAAGAAGGACTCGACGTGGGTGCCTGTGGTGGACTGCTTCGTCGACGATGCCGTGGACCCTATCGCAATCGCTACAGCCGTCACGGACGATGCTGCCGCGATGAACGCAATGGCGACGAGGTGCTACAAGAACCTCGGCAGGATCAAGAGTATCCTGGGCTCAGACTACCCCCTCCAGATTGTTCCCGACTCGGCCACCGTGGATGACGCAATCGATGTCTTCGACCGCGTCAACAGCCTCGGGACCAAGCTGACGGATGCCGAGCTGGCTCTTACTCACATGTGCGGAAAGTGGTCGGATGCGCGCAGGCAGCTGAAGCAGAAGATTGCCCAGCTCGGCGGGAAGTACTTCGAGTTTGATCTGAGCTTCATGGTGCGTTGCCTGACTGGCATTGTACGGGCACGGGCGATCTTCGAGCAGATCCATGACGCGACGGCCGAAGAACTACAGGCAGGCTGGGAGAAGCTCAGCAATACGCTCGACTACCTGGTGGCCATCCTCCCAACACACGCACACGTTCACTCGGTTGATGACCTAAACACGGACAATGTACTGGTGCCAATAGTGGTATTCCTGGCACGCGGGAGCGGTCAGTTTGCTTCGCAGGCGGAGATGGAACGCTTTATCCACTGGCTCTACGCGGCCCACACGTGGTCCCGCTATACGTCACAGACGGATGCAAGGCTTGACCATGACGTTGGTGTGGTGTTACGCAGTGTGAACCCGTGCGCGGAGCTGCTGAATGCGATAATCGACCAGCGCGGGCGCCTTGAGATACAGCCGAGCGATCTCGACGGGCGCTGGGTCCAGCATCCATTCCACAAAATGGCCTACATCACAGCCAAGGCCCAAGGCGCCGTCGACTGGTTCAACGGCGTGCCGCTGGGGACGGTTCAGGAGGGCTCCTACAGCTTCCACAGCCACCACATCTTCCCGACGTCGCTCCTGTATGACGAGGGTGGGTTGATCTCCGGCAATCACATGGATTCGAAGATGGTCAACGAGATAGCCAACAGGGCGTACCTCACCGCCAACAGCAACATCACGCTCTCCAATGAGCGACCCTCCGTGTACCTGCGGGAGATCGAGGCGCGCTATCCCGGTGCCTTGGAGAAGCAGTTCATCCCTATGGACGAGGACCTCTGGGAACTCGAGAACTACTCTGAGTTCCTGGCGGCCCGGCGGGTGCTGATGGCCAAGGCCATCAACTCGTACATGGAATCGCTAATCACAGAATATGCCAAGATGGAGGAGATCACCCTGGAGAGCCTGCTGGCCGCCGGTGAGAGCCAGAGCGTAGAGTTCAAGTCGTCTCTGCGATGGGACCTCCGCCAGGAACAGATCAACAAAACCCTCGAGAAGGTGATCCTGAAGAGCATCGTGGGGCTCATGAACGCGGAGGGCGGCCACCTGATCATCGGTGTTGGCGATGACGGGGAGATACTGGGCATCGAGGATGACCTCAGATCCATGGGCAGTCAGGGCGACGCCGACGGCTACCAGCAGCGGATAATCCAGATGCTCAGCGACGAAGCGGGAGCGCAGTTCGGCAAGCATGTGCAGGTGAGCTTTGAGCAGCGGGAGGGCCGGACTGTCTGCTGGTGTAACGTACGCCCCTCGCCGCAGCCGGTGTATGTGAAGGATGGCGGCCAGAAGCAGTTTTTCGTCCGCGTCGGCAACACGACGCGCCCCTTCGACGCCCAGGAGGCGCATGACTATATAGGGATGCACTGGGAGCACTGACTGCATAACGGATAAGACGGCTGCTCCCTCGTCAACCGGAAAACGCCGCGCCTGGGAGGGCTCGACGCGATGTGATCGGCATAAGCCAATGCCCAAGGGGTTGCGGATTACCCGTCTCTTACCCCCTTGCGCAGTATCCATTACCCCCCCCGCATGAGCTCACTTGTGCCCTGCGAACAACTCCCGTACCTGGGCAGCCAGATCGCGCGCCAGTGGCCCCCGATTCTAGCGCGGTCTAATGCCCCAATCACCAAGCTCATAGCAGCGGCCATTGAGCGACATGCCGGCGATCGCATCAGGGGGGGCGCCTTCGCAGCCGATCCCCGCGCCCTGGCTGATTCTGATCTGGTCCTCGCCGAGGCAGGCGGTTTCCACATCACCCTCGCGGGAGGTAACGACTTCGGCTCTCTGCAACTCCCGGTGCCCCGGACACAGCACTACGCCCAGGTTGTGTCGCACCGGCATCTCGACAGGAGTGAAGCGCAAATGGTGCTGGTTGATCCATTGCCGCGTATCCTTGACTTGACTTGGTGGCGGGTCCCAGCCCTCACTGAGAGAGAAGAACGCGTTCGTGTGGCACATAAAGTGGCCGGCAAGCGTACTGCGGTCACGTTCCAGCAAGAAGCTACGGGCCGCCTCGTCCACCTCAAACCGATTCCAGGAATGGATATTCCACTGCAGGGAGGCCGTGATGTCCGCCGCTGTCACAAGCTCATCAATGACCACGAAGCAGCCATGGGCTTTAAGGTAAGCGACATGCCGGCGACAGCGTTGTGCCAGGATATAGCTGGCGTCTGCATTCCCCAGCATATAGGCGACGTTTTCATCCTCATACGGATTCTGGATTGCGCCCGCCGAGTCCCGAGAATTTATCAACTGCCCGCAGTCCGACAGCGTCACGCAGTTGTGGGACTTGGTATGCCAGTTCCAGTGCACATGATGCGCCGATCCATATCCAGCGTAATAGCCGCTGGGCATTGCCAGCACCTTGCCGGCCACGTGGATGATGAAATCATTGTTATTGGCGTGCGAGTGGCTGAAAGCGCCATAGGGGTCGGAGCGGAAGATGAATGCCACGTCCCTGCCGGGGTCATTGATGTGGGTTCGGATCGCGGCCCAGCCGGCACCCTCAAAAACGCGCAGGAGGCCCTCGGAATCGGGTTGCTGCGGAGAGCTGACTGCAGGCGTCGGAGGCGCGATATAGAGTTGGGCACTCACTTGCGGCATCCGGCGGGATGGTGGGTCCTCGCAGTGTTCGGCTTCGCGGCGAAAGGCTGCCACATAGTCGGCTAGGCCCTGAGCCCCAGTATGCCGTTGGATTATGTCAACGAGATCGGCATTACGCTCCCAGGTGCTTTTCCAGCGCTCGGTATGGTCGCCGAAGCCCATCCACTCGGCATAGGGCGGGAAGCACCACTTGCGCCAGTATCCATGATTTGCCCAGAACGGTCGGCGGTACAGATCAATACCAGTCGCCGTCTTCAGAGCGGTGGCGAACATGGTCATAATTCCGACGTAGGCGAGCCCGTATGATGGCCCCGCGGACCAGGCACCGTCATCAGCAGCCCATATCGGCCAGATGCCACAGAGCACGGGCCGAAGCCAGTCGAGCCACTGCCGGGCCTCCGGGATATGTTCATGGAAGACGAGGCCGATGAGGCCCAGGAACACGATTTCGCGGCCGGCGTGAGAATCAAAGCGCGTCACACCGTACGAGCCCTGGTTGTGCATGTGTTCATAGGTGATCTCGCCGCGTCGCTTGAATTGGGCGATGACCGACTCGCGCTGCTCATCGGTGAATATATCCCAGACCCAGTCGCACACCTTGGTTCCGTCCCATATCACAGCCATGTGGGC
>Ga0180431_10002725_pt1 | contig 23329 bp, 18 predicted proteins | sample SS_ome_11_FD_132459 | JGI IMG/M metagenome (GOLD analysis project Ga0180431, IMG submission 132459) | Hypersaline lake sediment archaeal communities from the Salton Sea, California, USA - SS_1_MS_1 metaG | ecosystem: Environmental > Aquatic > Non-marine Saline and Alkaline > Hypersaline >...
CCTCGTGGGGATAGTGATAGACAAGAAGCAATTGCGCGAGCAGTACGAGGAGCCCGCCCATCCTTATCATCTTGCGATGGGGTTCATGCTTCAGCGGTATTGTGGTCTGCTCAACCACATGAACCGTCGCGGTGACGTCATGGCTGAAAGCCGGGGCGGCCGGGAGGACCGCCTCCTGAAGGACTCGTACGAGCGGACGTACTCACGGGGTGCCTGGATGACGAGGGCGGGGTTCTTCCAACGAGCACTGACGAGCGGGCAACTGAAGCTCAAACCGAAGTCGGCCAACATCGCCGGGTTGCAGCTGGCCGATTGTCTGGGCCATCCAGTGCGTCAGATCATCTTGATTGAGAACGGGCGGGTGAACGGGCCAGCCAGGCCCTTCGCGTCCCAATTGGTCGGCATCTTGGAGCAGAAGTTCAACCGACACCTGTACGACGGGCGGGTCGAGGGATACGGCAAGGTCCTTTTCCCAAAATGAAAAGGCCCCTTTCAGGGCCCTCTCACGCTCGCCCTACACGGGCGATCCACCTCCAGCCTTCTGGATTAGGAGTATGATACTTGGCCATCACGCAGATGTCAAGCTCGCAATCGCGCTGTCTGTCGCAGTCTTCCGGCGGAGTTCTGTGAGGGGATGAGCCATGAGTCAAGCAGGGCACAGGTGGGGTGCGATGGTCCAGCTGCGCCCCGATCAGTTGCAGGAGATCGTCGAGCGGACGCCCGTGGCCTACTGGCCGCTGGGCCTGATCGAGCACCACGGCTGGCACCTGCCGGTCGGGTTCGACGGCCTGAAGGCGGAGCGGCTCTGCCGGCGCTTCGCCGGGCGGACGGGCGGCGTCGTCCTGCCCGTGATGTGGTGGGGCGGCGGGGGAGGGCACGGGGGGTTCAGGTGGACCTTCTACCAGCCCCTCGACGCGGCCCGGGCGGTCCTGGAGAACACGCTGAGGAAGCTGGTTGCGTTCGGGTTCCGGTGCGTCGTCCTGCTGGCGGGGCACTACCCCTGGCAGGGGCTCATCCGGGAGGTGCTGCCCGCGCTGGAGGAGGAGCACCCGGAGGTGCTCGTCATCGCGGGAACGGAGGCGAACGTCGGCGCGCCGGAAGTGCGGCTCAGGGGCGACCACGCGGCACGGTGGGAGACGTCCTACGGGCTGGCGCTCCTGCCGGAGCTGGTGGACCTGTCCGCGCTGCGCGAGGGGCGCACGGAGGCCGTGGTCTGGCCGGGCGGCGCGGCCCCGGAGGGCGAACGCCACCCGAGCGTGATGTTCGACGCCGACAGCCCGCTGTTCGCCCAGGCCGGCGAGGACGCCCGGACGGCAGACGCCCGCGAGGCGGAGGAGATGCTGGAGCGGCTCGTCGAGCACGTCGCCGCGCGGGTGACGATGCACCTCTCGCACGGGGATTGACCACGACGAGGCAACGAACACAACGGATCACCACGGAGGCATCCGCCGTACGGCGGACACGGAGAACGGCAACGGTAGAAGGGGGACAACGGCAACGGCGAGAACCGTGGACGCTGACCGCTGAGCCCTGAACCCTCTGTGGTTGACAGGCCGGGGCGCTTTTGTTTACAAGGATTCTGGGCGGACTATCGGAGTGGTTACTGTCGGGGCGAGGCGATGACACACGTATTGACGGCCGCGCTCTTTCTTGCGGCCGCGGTGACGGGGGCTCCCAATGACCCGTACCCGCCGGACGAGGGCAAGAAGATCGTCTATGCGGCCCTTCACGAGGACCCCCACGGTCTGGACCCCGTGCAGATCGGTGACACCACCTCGCACGGCATAGCGGCGCAGGTTTACGACGCGCTCTACGAGTATCACTACCTGAAGCGCCCTTACGAGCTTCAGCCGGCCCTGGCGGCCGCGATGCCCGAAGTATCCGAGGACGGGCTGACCTACACCATCCCGGTCAGGAAAGGCGTTCTGTTCCAGGACGATCCGTGCTTCGCCGAGACCGGCGGCAAGGGGCGCGAGGTGACGGCGGAGGACTTCGTTTACGCGATAAAGCGCCTGGCTGACGAGGGGAACAAGCCTCGCGGATGGTGGCTGCTCGACGGGAAGGTCGTCGGGCTGGACGAGTTCCACGAGGAGTCCGTCAAGGCGGCCGCCGAAGGCGCGGAGATGGACTACTCGCGCGAGGTCGAAGGCCTCCGGGCGCCGGACCGCTACACGCTCCGGATACGCCTGACGGAGCCCTACCCGCAGTTGAAGTACGCGCTGGCGATGACCTACACGGCCCCGGTCCCGCGGGAGGCCGTCGGGTACTACAGAGATGACTTCCACAACCACCCGGTCGGCACCGGGCCGTTCCGCATCAAGGAATGGAGCCGGCGCTGGCGGCTGATCCTGGAGAGGAACCCGACCTACCGCGACGACTTCTATCCGAGTGAGGGGGAGCCGGGCGACGCGGAGGCGGGCCTGCTGGAGCCCGCCGGGCGGAAGGTCCCGTTCATTGACGAGGTGTATTACACGGTCATCTACGAGGCGCAGCCGTCGTGGCTCTACTTCAAGCAGGGATACCTGGACGCCTCGGGCGTGAGCAAGGACAACTTCCAGGAGGCCATCACGCCGGAGAAGGACCTGACGGCGGAGTTCATGGCCAAGGGCATCAGCCTGACGAAGGTGCCGGAGGCCGCCGTCTTCTACGTGGGCTTCAACATGGAAGACCCGGTCGTGGGCGGGGACAACAAGAAGCTGCGGCAGGCCATGAGCCTGGCCTACGACACGGAGTGGCGCATCGAGCATCTCATGAACGGCCGGGGCATCTCGGCGCAGGGACCGATCCCGCCGGGGATATTCGGCTACGATCCCGAGTTCCGCAACCCTTACAAGGGGTATGACCCGGAGAAGGCCCGGGAACTGCTCGCTGAGGCGGGCTACCCGGGGGGGATCGGCCCGGACGGCAAGCGGTTGACCATAGCCTATGACATCGGCCAGCCGGGGCCGGAGGCTTTGCAGCCTGCGCTGGCCTTCGCGGCGGACATGGAGAAGATCGGCATCAAGGTGGACGTCAAGACCAACACATGGGCGGAGTTCCTGCGCAAGATGCGCGAGGGGCGCCACCAGGTCTTCAACACGGGATGGATACTGGATTACCCCGACCCGGAGAACTTCCTCCAGCTCCTCTACGGGCCGAACAAGGCGCCCGGCCCGAACGGCACGCTCTACGACAACCCGGAGTACAACGCGCTCTTCGAGCAGATGAAGGCCATGCCCGACACGCCGGAGCGGCTGGACATCATCCGCAAGATGGTGGACATCCTCGTCGAGGACGCCCCCTGGGTCCCCAGCATCCACACCGTCAGTTACGTCCTTCGGCACCAGTGGTCCCGGTACGCCAAGCCGCACGGGATAGGGGGAGGGTATCTGAAGTACCGGGACGTGGACGTTGAGCTGCGGCGCAGGCTGCGCGGGGAGTGGAACTCGCCCAACTACGGGCTTCTGTTCGGGATACTGGCGGCCGTGGCGGGTGCCGGGCTGGCGCTCGCCTTCGTCGGCAAGCCTGCGCCGGGGGGGATGGGGCAGACGTGACGGCTTACATCATCAGGCGCGCGCTGTACACGATCCCGCTCGTGCTTGGGGTCTGCCTGATCACGTTCGTGCTGTTCGAGTGCGTCTATTCGCCGAAGGACCGCGCCATTCGCCAGCTCGGCAAGCACGCGACCGAGGAGCAGATTCAGGACACGATCCGCCGGGAGGGGTGGGACAAGCCTGCGGCGGTCAACTGGAAGGCGCCGGGCTTTGCGAAGCTGACCGACACGCGCTTCCGCGAGCACCTGGTTCGGCTTCTCCTGCTCCGGTTCGGCCGCTCCGAGAAGACGCACGAGGAGATCTGGGGGAAGATCCTGAGGGGCGCGGTGCCGTCGCTGAAGCTGACGATCCCGATCTTCGCCATGGGGCTGTTCGTCGGCATCTGCCTGTCGCTCATGGTGGCCTACTTCCGCGCGACGTACCTGGACCTCGGGGCGGTCGTGGTCTGCGTGGCGTTCATGTCCGTTTCCATCCTGGTTTACATCATCGGCGGCCAGTACCTGCTGGCGCAGAACATGATGCTGTTCCCCGTTTACGGCTACGCTCCGGGGGTGCACTCGGCTCCCTTCCTGCTGTTGCCGGTCCTGATAGCCGTGCTGAAGGGCATGGGCGGGGACGTGCGCTTCTACCGGACGGTGTTCCTTGAAGAGGTCAACCGCGACTACGTGCGCACGGCGCGCGCCAAGGGCCTGGGGGAGAGGGTCATCCTGTTCAAGCACGTCCTGAAGAACTCCATGGTGCCGGTCCTGACCCGGACCGTCCTGGCCATACCGTTCCTGTTCATGGGCTCGCTGCTCCTGGAGAGGTTCTTCGGCATACCGGGCCTGGGCAACATGACGATCGAGGCCGTCGAGAGCGGGGACTTCAAGGTGCTCAGCGCGATGGTCTATCTGGGGGCGCTCCTGTTCGCGCTGGGGAACCTGGCGACCGACATCAGCTACACCTTCGTTGACCCGAGGATCAGGCTGCGATGAGCGCGGAACCGGACGAAAAGGTGCGCTCCCTCTGGGGCGAGGCATGGCACCGGCTCCGTCAGAACCGGCTGGCCATGGTCTGCCTGGCCGTCATCGCGCTCTATGCCGCCGTCGGGCTGACGGACTTCGTTCCCGTCAGGTGGACCGTCGAGGACGGCGGGACAACCAGGGAGAAACGGGGGAAGCTGCTGGACTGGGCCTTCGCCCGCGCCGTAGGCGAGACGGACAAGGAGCAGAGCTACTCGAAGCCCGGCCGGGAGGGGCACCTGCTGGGCACCGACATTCACGGGACCGACGTGCTCTACAAGGCGCTCAAGGGCATCAGTGTCGCCATATTGCTGGGTAGCCTGACAGCGGCGATCTATATCCCGCTCGGGCTGCTGTTCGGGATCGTCGCCGGGTACTTCGGCGGCTTCGTGGACGACATGATCGTGTACGTCTATTCGACCCTGGCCTGTATACCGGGCATCCTGCTGCTGATCGCGCTGATGGCCGTGATGAAGAAGGGGATCCCGCAGCTCTCGATCGCGCTGGGCGTGACGGGCTGGGTCGGCCTGTGCCGGCTGATACGGGGCGAGACGCTCAAGCTGCGGGAGGCCGACTACGTGCTGGCTGCGCGCGCCGTCGGGGCGAGCCACTTCCGCATCATCTTCCTGCACATCCTGCCGAACCTGTTCCACCTGGTCGTCATCACGTTCACGCTCGGATTCAGCGGCATCATCATGTCGGAGGCCGTGCTGACTTATATCGGGGTGGGCGTCGAGGCGGACACCGTCTCGTGGGGCATGATGATCTCGAACGCGAAGATGGAGCTCTCGCGTGACCCCAGCGTGTGGTGGCAGTTCACCAGTTCGGCCGCGGCGCTGTTCATCCTGGTGCTGGCGTTCAACGTCTTCGGCGACGCGCTGCGCGACGCGCTGGACCCGCGGCTGCGTGCGGGGAGGGCCGCCTGATGATGCCAGGCCGACCGCTGCTGGACGTGCGCGACCTGACGGTGCACTTCTACACGGACGCCGGCGTGGCGCGGGCCGTGGACGGCGTCTCGTTCGCAGTGGGCCGCAAGGAGACGTTCTGCCTGGTGGGCGAGTCCGGCTGCGGCAAGTCCGTCACGGCGCTGTCCATAATGCGCCTCGTGCCGGCGCCCGGCAGGATCGTGACGGGCCGGACAGCCTTCGACGGACGGGACCTGCGCGCGCTGTCCCCGCCGGCCATGCGCGAGATGCGCGGCAACAGCATCTCCATGATCTTCCAGGAACCCATGACGGCGCTGAACCCTGTCTTCACCGTCGGGAACCAGATCGTGGAAGCCGTCCGGGAGCACCGCGACGTCTCGGCCTCGCAGGCCCGGGACATAGCCGTGGAAATGCTGGAGAGGGTGCGCATACCGGAGCCCGTGCAGCGATTCGGGGAGTATTCGCACCAGATGTCCGGCGGCATGCAGCAGCGCGTGATGATTGCCATGGCGCTCACCTGCCGGCCCCAACTCCTGATAGCCGACGAGCCGACGACGGCCCTGGACGTGACGATCCAGGCGCAGATACTGGACCTGCTGCTGGACCTTCAGGATGAACTGGGCATGTCCATCCTCCTTATCACGCACGACCTGGGCGTCGTGGCCGAGGTGGCGGACCGCGTGGCGGTGATGTACGCCGGCCGCATCGTGGAGCACGCCGACGTGCGGACGATCTTCCGCAGGCCGTCGCACCCGTACCTGGTCGGGCTGCTGCGGTCCCTGCCGGCGATGTCGGAGCCCGGCCAGAGGCTCAACGTGATCCCCGGCCAGGTGCCGGACGCCCGCCGCTACCCGCGGGGCTGCCGGTTTCATCCCCGCTGTCCCATCGCCGTGCCGCAGTGCGCCAGGACCGAGCCGGAGCTGCGCGAGGTGGGGCCGGGGCACGAGGCCGCCTGCATTCGCCTGGAGGGCTACTGGCGCCGGGGGGAGATGGTGCCGCCCGGCCTGGAACTGGTTGACCCGGGGGCCGCCGTCAATGCCTGAAGAGAACGTCATGCTGGACGTCCGCGACCTGGAGAAGCACTTCCCTGTGCGCGGCGGCGTTCTGCGGCGCGTCCGGGGGTGGGTGCGCGCGGTGGACGGCGTCTCCTTCCAGGTCCGGCGCGGCAGGACGCTCGGCCTGGTGGGGGAGAGCGGCTGCGGCAAGACGACGGTGGCGCGGACCGTTCTCCGGCTCATTGAACCGACGGCCGGCGCCGTCTATTTCGACGGGCAGGGCGTGCGTGCGATGGGCGGCGCCGCACTGCGCGCGCTGCGGGGCCGGATGCAGATGATCTTTCAGGATCCCTACGGTTCCCTGAACCCGCGCATGACCGTCGAGAACATCGTGGGCGAGCCGCTCAGCGTCCACGGCGTGGCCTTCGGCAGCCGGCGGAGGGTGATGGTGGGCGAGTTGCTGGAGCGCGTCGGCCTGTCTCCGGCCTACGTGAATCACTACCCGCACGAGTTCTCCGGCGGGCAGAGGCAGCGCGTGGGCATAGCCCGGGCGCTGGCGCTGGGCCCGGACCTGGTCGTGTGCGACGAGCCGGTCTCGTCCCTGGATGTCTCGATACAGGCCCAAATCATCAACCTGCTGGCGGACATCCAGCGTGAACGGGGCATATCCTACCTGTTCATTGCCCATGACCTGAGCGTCGTGGAACACATCTCCCACGAGGTCGCCGTGATGTACCTCGGACGCATCGTGGAGACGGCGCCGCGTGAGGCGCTCTACGCCGATCCTCGCCACCCGTACACCCGGGCCCTGCTGGAGGCCGTGCCGACGGGCGACCCGGACAGGAGGCGGCGGAAGGCCGGGCCGGCCGGAGACGTGCCGTCGCCGATCAACCCGCCGCCGGGCTGCGCGTTCCATCCGCGCTGTCCCCTTGCGGCCGGCGAGTGCACCGACGCCGTGCCGCCCATGGTGGCGGTGGCGGAGGGGCATTACGTGCGGTGCTTCAAGGCGTGAACCGGCGAGGTTTGCCGCACGCCCGGCGTCAGGATGGGGTTCTGCAATAATGCCTAAGGCAGTCTGACGTCGATGCTCTTCTTCTCGCGGGCCTTCTCAATCCACTTGCGCAGGGCCGCCCGGCGGCTGTCAAGTGTGGATGCGTTGAGTTGCAGCGGTATCCTGGTGATCTCTGACAATATCTCGCCAATCAAGGTTGCCAGGGTCGTGTTGGCCTCGTTGTAGGCGATTGCAACCAGCGGGTTCACGAATTGCGCTCCGACCACCGGCCCGTGGGGGAGCTTGACCTCGCCCCGGATGACGTCCAGCGCCATTTTCCTCTCCAGGTCGCCGGCCTGGGCGTTCTGCAGCGTCGTCAGGTTGTCTGCGATAAGCCCCTTGGACGTCAGCGGCTCGGTCAGGAATTCCTTGACGGTGGCCGACGCCGCCACTGGCACGGCATCCGGGTCTGGCAGTAGATAGAGCAGGGCGGCGCGCAGGTCCGCCACCCTCGCGGCGGCAGCGTCGCTGGGGTTGGCCAGATAGCTGCGCAGGGCGCCCTCCAGCTCGTGCCAGACGTAATCGGCGTGCTTCTGGTCGGCGCGCTGCCTCACTTCCTTGTACCAACCGGCCCGCCACGCGGACACTGCGGCCTGCGTCCAGGGAGGGGTCCCTTCCGGCGGCGCGTAGGGCAGACCGGTCAAAGCCCCGAGCAGAGCCGCCAACTCCGTACGGAGGCTATCCGGGGTGTCGCTACTGACGAGGGCGCCCAGGATGGGCTCAATGGGCTCCAGGTCCCCCTTGTCGCGAAGCGCCGCGATGGCCCTGTCCCGCTCGGCGGTGTCCTGAGTCGTCAGGCCGAGGCGAAGGACCATCTGCCAGGGCTGCTCGAGCAACGGCGGCAGGCTGCTGCCGTTCGCCGCGACCCACTGGTCGACCCGCGCGCGCAACTGATCCACGCTCAGGCCGCCCGCCTGGTCGGCTGGCAGGATGTTGTTTATCCGGCACAGGGCAATGCCCGGCGCAGGCACGAGCAGGTTCGGCACTTCCCCGTACAGCTTGGCAGCCAGCGCCAGGTTGACCTTCTGCACCTCCGCCCCCGATCCGCCGCGTCCCTCCCATATAACGCCCAGCGCCGTGGCGGCCTGATAGCTGATCTGGAGGTCCGCGTCCTCCAGGGCCTCCAGCAGCGGGTCGGTCGCCTGCTCCGCCTTCAACTCGCCCAGCAGCAGGATGCAGTGGCCGACCAGGTTCACGTCATCGGATTCGTGGCGGCCCTGGAATTCCGCAAGTGCGGCCTGCACTATCTGGTCTGCCGTTTCGGGCTGGTCCTGTTGCACCTGCCGAACGAGCCGGGCGCGGACCTTTCCGCGCTCGAAGTGGGAGGTCGCCCGGAGTGCCGAGAGCGGGTCGGAGACACCTGAGCCTGACGTTGCGGCTTCCTGGCCGACAGCAACCGTCCATGACGCGCACAGGATCACACAAAGAGCACCCAACGCCTTCCTGCATAGTCCCATGGAGTTCACCCCGTCAGACGCTGTCCCCGGTATGTGACACTTCCCTGAACCCGTTGCCACGGCATTTGTAACAAAGCCGAGGCGCACAGTCAAGGGCCTTCGCACGAAATCAAGGCCATGAATCGGCTCCCGACGGTACCCGAGCCCGAGGCGGTTTCCACGGGTTCACCGGGCGGCCCGACGAGTGTCTTCGTCCACCAGGCCCATCTCGAAGAAGCGGCAGTACCCGCGCACGCCCTCCGCAGGGTCGGCCCGGAAAAGCTGGCGCTGGAAGTAGGCGCACCCGAGGCAATCGGGGATGAACTCGCCGCGGCAGCGCTTCGGCCGGTCCGGCGCCTGACCGGGGCCTTCGTCCACGCTTGCCTGCGAGGCCCCGGGCAGCCGCGGGGCTGCCAGCAGGGCGAGCACCACGCCGAAAACCGGCAGAAGGCCGATCATCCACCACAGGAGCGGACTGCGGCCCTTCCGGCCGGCCACGAACGCGCTGAAGAACGCGCAGAACACCACCAGCACGACGGCATAGTACATCGCTCTTGCCCCGGAGGGTGACCGGTATCGTACTTCGCTCTGCCGCGTGATGCAAGGGGTCTGTTTCGCGCCTGGTCGGCGGCGGGGCGGTTTCGTTGCAAAGTACCGCCCCTGCCCATATGCTGGTAGTGACGCTCTTCGCGCGGGGTTCGGGTGCAAGTGTTCGGTGACCTGTCAGCCTGGCAATGGGTGGGCGTTTCGGCCGCGGCCGTACTGGTGGGCCTGTCAAAGGCGGGCTTCGGCGCAGGGGCGGGCATACTGGCCGTGCCGCTCATGACCGCCGTCCTGGGGCCGGCCGGCATGCTTCCCGTCATGCTGCTCGTGTTGATCACGGGCGACGTGTTCTCCATCGTGCACTACCCTGACAAGTGCGACGGGCGGAACCTGGCCATGCTCGTGCCGGGCCTTCTTGGCGGCGTCCTGGCCGGCTCCGTGGCGCTTGGCTGGTTCCTCGGCCTGCCTGCCGGCGATCTGTGGATGAGGCGCCTCGTCGGGTTGCTCTCCGTGGCTTTCGTGGGCGTCCAGCTCTACCGAATTGACAGGGAGCGTCGCCTGGGTCTGGTTGACGGCGTTTACAGGCCGCGAATCTGGCACGGCGTCGGCCTGGGGACGTGTGCAGGCTTCACGTCCACGCTGGCCCACGCCGGGGGCCCGCTCGTGGCGCTGTTCCTCTTGCCGCAGAAGCTGGAGAAGGGCGTCTTCGTCGGCACGGTCGTCCGGTACTTCCTCGTCGGCAACGTCGTCAAGCTTGCACCCTATCTCTGGAAGGGCCTCTTCACGCTCGACCGGCTGGCCCTGGCGGGTGCGCTCGTGCCGTGCGTGGTCGCGGGCACTCTGGTCGGCGTCTACCTGCACCGGCGGTTCAGTGATAAGGGGTTCCGCCTGCTTGTCTACACACTGGCCCTCTGCGTCGGCGCGTACCTGCTCAGCGGCTGGAAGCCCGGCGGGGGGCCGCAAGAGGCCGGCCTCGATGCTCGGGACCGGTTCCAAATGGGCGTGGCGGCGTACCGGCAGGGCGATTACGACGCAGCCGTCTCCGCCTTCGAGGCCGCCTCCACGGACGCCCCCGACCTTGCCGAAGCGCGGTTCAACTGGGGGCTGGCGCTCTACGGCGCCCGGCGCTATGCACTTGCGGAGCGGACGGTGGCCGGGGCCGCTGCGGGGGACGATGCTCTCGTTGACGCGCGTGCGGAGTTCAACCTGGGCAACTGTGCGTATCGGCGCGGCGCCTTCGACCGGGCCGAGAGGCTCTATTCCGCCGTGGCCGAGCGGTGCCGCGCCGGGTTGGCAACGCCCCTGACGAAGGGCGAGGGCGGGCTGCCCGGGGAACTGCTGCGCCGGGCGGAGCACAATCTCCGCTGCAGCCGGCGCCGCCTGGCACGGGAAGCGATCGGCCGGGCGGATTCGGATGCCGGGTCTCCGCGCGTGAGCGACGGCTCGCCGGAGGCAGCGCCGGCACAGGACGGGACTGCGCGAGCGGCCTTGCCGCCATCGGAAGTGACGGGCGTTGCGGGCTCCCGTGTGTCCGGCGAGACGGGCCGTCGCACGGTCGAACGCATCCTGGCGGACGTGGCCTCGCGCGACACCGGGCCCGTGCTGAGAGACCGGGGTGCGGGGCCCGCGGCCACGGGGCCTGACTGGTAGGGGTCGGGGCCGACTTGACAACCGGCCCGATATCGGTTTATCTGTTGGGCGAAACGAACGCTGTGGTCCCATAATGAGGCCTATCTGATGGATGACCCAAACGGCGACAACCTGCCGCTAATGAAGAAGGTCCGGCAGTTCCGCGAAGCGGAGCGGATCAAAGCGGCAGGGCTCTATCCGTACTTCCGACCTATCTCATCCGCCCAGGACACCGAGGTATGGCTGAACGGCAAGAAGGTGGTGATGCTCGGCTCGAACAGCTACCTGGGCCTGACCAATAACCCGGAGGTCAAGGAGGCCGCCAGGAAAGCGGTGGACAAGTACGGGTCGGGTTGCGCCGGCTCGCGCTTCCTGAACGGGACGCTGGACATACACCTGGAGCTGGAGGAGGAACTGGCGGCCCTCGTCGGCAAGGAGTCCGCCCTGCTGTTCTCCACCGGGTTCCTGACTAACCTGGGCATCATCAGCGCGCTGGTCGGCAGGGACGACTACGTTCTGACCGACAAGGAAGACCACGCCAGCATCGTTGACGGGTGCCTGCTGTGCTTCGGCGAGCTCGTTCGCTTCGCGCACAACGACATGGAGTCGCTGGCCGCCAAACTCACCAAGTGCGGCCCGGACAGTGGCAAGCTCATTGCGGTTGACGGTGTCTTCAGTATGGGTGGCGACATCATCGACTTGCCGGCACTGACGCAACTGGCCGAGGAGCACAGGGCGGCCGTGCTGGTGGACGACGCCCACGCCATCGGCGTGATCGGGGAGAACGGGTCGGGGACGGCCTCGCACTTCGGGCTGACCGACAAGGTGCACCTCATCATGGGCACCTTCAGCAAGGCGCTGGCCTCCCTGGGCGGCTTCGCTGCTTCGGACCGGGAGACTATCGAGTACCTCAAGCACAATTCCCGAGCCCTGATCTTCAGTGCGAGCATATCCCCTGCCAACACAGCGGCGGCGCTGGCATCGCTGCGCATCATGAAGCGTGAGCCGGAGCGGATCGAGAGGCTCTGGCAAGTCACGAATGACTTGCGGAACGGGCTCCAGGAACGGGGCTTTGACACCGGCAAGAGCGAGACGCCGATCATCCCCGTCCACATCGGCGAGATGGAGACCTGCTTCAAGTTCTGCAAACGGCTCGAGGAGGAGGGCGTCTTTGTCAACCCCGTCGTGCCGCCCGCCGTTGCACCCACCGAGACTCTCCTGCGCGTCAGCGTGATGGCTACGCACACCGATTCTCAGGTAGCCTTCGCCCTCGAGGAATTCGGGAAGATCGGCAGGGAACTCGGCGTTGTCTGATGCGCCGCGGCGGCCGCTGGGGAGTGGCTGATGAGCTTCGAAGTCAAGGAAGTTGGCTCGCGCGGGGACATGCGCCAGTTCATAGGGCTTCCCCTCTCGCTTTACACCGACGACCCCCGGTACGTGCCGCCCCTGCTGGCCGAGCGCAAGGAATTCCTCAGCGACCGCAATCCCGCCTTCGACTTCACGCACGTCCGTTACCTGCTGGCCCGAGACGACGCGGGCCTTGTCCTGGGGCGGACGACGGCGCACGTGAACAGCCGCCATAACGAGTTTGCGGGCGAACAGACCGGTTTCTTCGGCTTCTTCGAGTGCGTCGACGACTTCGACGTCGCACGACTGCTGATGGTCGAGGTGGAGCGGTGGCTCGCGGAGCAGGGGATGGATACCGTCCGCGGGCCCTTCAACTTCTCCACCAACCATGAGTGCGGGTTCCTCACGTCGGGTTTCGACACGCCGCCCGCCGTCATGATGCCCCACACGAAGCCCTACTACCCGGGCCTGTTCGACCGGCTCGGCTACCGCGCGGCCAAGGAGTTGGTCGCATACGATTACACGTACACTGGGAAGATACCCGAGCACCTCGTTCGGTTCGGCAACCGAGTGCAGGAGCGCAGTCCGGCGCGTATCAGGACCATTGACATGAGCAGGTTCGAGCAGGACGTGACGGAGGTTTTCTCGGTTTACAATCGGGCCTGGTCCGAGAACTGGGGCTTCGTGCCGATGACTGCCGAGCAGTTCGCATTCTCCGCCCGCAGCCTGAAGCGGATCGTCGATCCTGAAATGGCGCTCATCGCCGAGATCGACGGCGAGCCGGTCGGGTTCTTCCTGGCGCTGCCGGACATCAACGTCCTGCTCAAGCACATGAACGGGCGGCTCTTCCCGTTCGGGTTCCTCCGTTTCCTCCTGGGGCGGAGGCGGATCAAGTCGGTGCGCGTGATCACGCTCGGCGTGGTAAAGGAGCACCGCAACAAGGGGATAGACAGCTTGCTCGCCTGCCGGGCCTTCCAGAACGGCGCGCGCAGGGGCTACAAGCGTGCCGAGTTCTCCTGGATTCTGGAGGACAACGTGCTGCTTCGCCGTGGCCTGGACCGCATGGGCGCCGTGCCCTACAAGACCTATCGCATCTACGAGAAGAGCCTGTGAGAGTCCTGCTGACCGGCGCCAACGGCTTCATAGGAAGCCATCTGCTTCAGGGCCTGCTGGAGCGGGGCTTTGAGGTCTCCATCCTGCTGCGGCGGACCAGCGACACTCGCTTCATCGACGAGGAACTGGACCGCGTGCGCGTCACGTACGGCGGACTCAGGTCCGCCGAGTCGCTCCGGGAAGCCGTTGACGGGGCCGAGGCCGTGGTCCACTGCGCGGCCAAGACGAAGGCGCTGCGCCGGGAGGAGTACTACGCCGTCAATGCCGAGGGCACGCGCAACCTCGTCGAGGCGTGCAACGCCTCCGGCGCGCCGCTGCGCCGATTCGTCCTGGTCTCCAGCCTGTCCGTCTCGGGCCCGGGCACGCCGGCCGACCCCGCGCGCGAGGACCGCCGACCCAGGCCGGTCTCCGACTACGGCCGGAGCAAGATGCTGGCGGAGCGCTGGGTGCGCCGCCGCTGCCGCGCGCCGCACAGTATAGTGCGGCCCGGCGCCGTCTACGGCCCGCGCGACAGGGACTTCCTCCTGGTCTTCCAGACGCTCTTGCGCGGGATAGTGCCCCTGGTCAACGGCGGCAGGCAGATGGTCAGCCTGATATACGTGCGTGACGTCGTGCGGGGCATCCTGGCCGCACTGGATTGCGACGCAGCCTCGGGAGGCACGTACCACCTGGCGCATCCCGCCCCGTGTTCGCAGCGCGAACTGCAGCGGCGAATCGCCGACGCCATGGGCGTGCGCCCCGTGCCCGTGCTGGTGCCGCACGTTCTGCTCTATCCCGTGTGCGCCGTGCAGGAAGCGGCGGCCCGACTCACGGGACGGCCGAGCATACTGAACGTGCAGAAAGTGGCCGAATACGCCGCCCCCGGGTGGGTGTGCGCGACGGACAGGGCGGCGGATGACCTGGGCTTCGTTGCCGAGACCCCTCTCGATGAGGGGCTCCGCCTGACGCTGGACTGGTACTTGCAGCACGGCTGGCTGAGGCCCAGGTGAGCGAGGGACCATGCGGGGCTACCGGACCATAGACTATCTCACCCAGGGATACGTGGCCTTCACGGGCCTGGTGGTCCTGTTGTTCCACGGGGACCGCCTGCCCCACTGGGAGCTTCACTTCCTCGTGCACGCGGCGGTCCTCGTTGCGGCCCACGTGCTGATACGGGTCGAGAAGAGCCGTCCCGGCGGCCTCCTGTCCTTCCTGCGCGCCTTCTACCCGATGATCCTCTACACCTTCTTCTATTTCGAGACGCACAAGCTGGACGACCTGATCTTCCGGCAGCCTTTCGACGGGGTGTTCATCGGGCTTGACCGGGCCCTGTTCGGGTGCCAGCCCAGCCAGGTATTCGTCCGCAAGCTCCCTTACCTGGCCGTCAGCGAGGTGATCTACTTCGGGTATTTCTCCTATTACGTCATGCTCCCCGGCGTGGGCCTGGCACTCTACTTTCGGGACAGGCGCCGCTTCTTCAACTACCTGACCGTCGTGAGCTTCGTCTTCTACGTCTGCTACGTCACGTACATCTTCCTGCCGGTTCGCGGGCCCTATGCCAGGGACGTGATGGCGCCGGCGGACGCCGAGATGCTGGGTGAGCGCGTCGTGCCGGAGCAACTGGAACGGGGCGTCTTCTACCGGATCATGAAGTCCGTGTACAGCTCCCTCGAACCCGCCACGGGAGCGGCTTTCCCCAGCAGTCACGTGGCGGCGGCCGTGACCGCGCTCTACTTCTCGTGGCGTTACCTGAAGCGCGTCCGCTGGCTGCACTTGGCCGCCGTGCTGTTGTTGATGGTGGCCACCGTTTACTGCGGCTATCATTACGTCGTGGACGTTCCGGCCGGCCTCCTCACGGCGGTCATACTTGTCCCCATCGGGGAGTTGATCTGGCGGGCGGGCGCGCCGGCCGGGGCTGACCCGCCCTTGACAGGCGGGGCAAGCTGCTGAGGGTTCCTATCTGCGCTTCACGGAGGTGAGGAAGTCATGGCGTTCAACGGGTTGGGGATGCACCTGGGGAATCTGTGCAGGCTGTCGGATGCGGAGTCGCGCTCCATCAGCGCGGAGAACCCGGACGGCGCGAAGGGCAAGGGCGGCATGGCGGCGGAGGGCGTCAGTTCCAACGCCGCCCGCGACCTGGGGCGCGGCTGGAAGATCGCGCCCTTTATCCGAATGCAGCCGGGCCAGACCACGGTTCTGGCCGATATCGAGGGGCCGGGCGCCATACAGCAGATATGGATGACGCCGACCGGCAAGTGGCGCTTCAGCATCCTGCGCATCTACTGGGACGGCCAGGAGCAGCCTTCGGTCGAATGCCCCCTGGGCGACTTTTTCTGCTGCGGCTGGGGGGGCGCGGTGTTCGTCAACTCCCTGGCCGTCTGCGTCAACCCCGGCAGCGCGTTCAACTGCTACTGGGAGATGCCGTTCCGAAAACACTGCAAGATCACGATCGAGAACATCGCGGACGAGGAGGCCACGCTCTTCTACCAGATCAACTACACGCTGACCGACGTGCCGGAAGACGCCGCCTGCTTCCACGCGCAGTTCCGCCGCACGAACCCGCTGCCGTACAAGGACGTGTACACCATCCTGGACGGCGTGAAGGGCCAGGGGCAGTACGTGGGCACCTACATGGCGTGGGGCGCCAACAACACGGGCTGGTGGGGCGAAGGGGAGATCAAGTTCTACATGGACGGCGACGGCGAGTTCCCGACCATCTGCGGCACGGGCACGGAGGACTACTTCTGCGGGTCCTACTGCTTCATCGTTAAAGGCCAGTACCGCGAGTACAGCACGGCCTATGCCGGCCTGCACGAGGTCATCCGCCCGGACGGCGTTTACAGTTCGCAGCAGCGCTTCGGCATGTACCGCTGGCACATCATGGACCCGATCCGCTTCAAGCAGGACCTCCGGGTGACCATGCAGGCCCTCGGTTGGAGGAGCGGGGGGCGGTTCCTGCCGCTCCAGGACGACATTGCGTCCGTGGCATTCTGGTACCAGACGCTGCCTGCGGCGCCGTTCCCCGCGCTGCCGGACCGGGACGGGCTGGAGGTCATCTGAGGCCGGACGGCGGGTCCAGGGCGGCGGCCATGCCCTTGAAGATCAGGTCGGGCTCGTGGTGAACCTGGCGGTCCCGCAGTGCGGGAAGGAGCAGGGGGGCGTCCGTCCCCGTGCAGACGACCGGCGCGGCGGCTGCCCGCGTGTACCGCGATATGAGGGCGCGGACGCCACCGGCGCAGAACCAGTAGATGCCCTGCCGGAGCGCCTCGGCCGTGTTCCGGCCCGGTGTCGAATCATCGGGCGGAGGCTCCGTTGGCTCCACGAGCGGGAGCATTGCCGTCTGCCCGTGCAATGCGCGCGCCGCGAGGTGGAACCCGGGGGCGATGGCTCCACCGGCGAAACGGCCTTCAGCGTCCACCAGGTCGATGGTGATGGCCGTGCCGGCGGACACGATCACGCACGGGGCGCCGCAGGTCTGCCGCGCCCCCAGGGCAAGCAGGAGCCGGTCCGTGCCGACCCTGGCGGGCTCGTCAACGAGGGTTTCGATCGGCACCTGCAGGTCGCGGCCGAAGAACTCGACCGGCGTGGCGCTCACGTCGCGCCAGAACGCGGCCAGGCCCTCGTCGGCGTCCGGCCGGACGGAGCACGCCACGGACCGCACCCCGTCGGCGCCCTGAGCCGGCCCGTCGCCGAGCGCCTCCCGCAGCCTCTGCGCCAGGCTCTCGGCCGGCAGCGTGGCGACCCTGAGCAGGACCTCCCAGCCGGCGTCCCGCCGGACGGCGCACTTGACCGTCGTATTGCCGACGTCGAAGGCGACCAGGGAAACGGGGCCGTGTCGGCGTGCAACCATGGCGCGATCTTCCCTCACGTGCCCTGCGCAGAGGGGGTGCCGTCCGCCTGCTCCGTCGCCTCGGGCGCTGGTATGTCCCAGACCGACACGGCGCCGTCGTTCTGGCCGATCACCAGAAGCCGGGAGTCGGGGCTGAACGCGGCGGCGTAGGGGTCGGCCTCGCACGGGAAGGCCGCCAGTCTCTGCGCGGTCCCGACATCCCACACCTTTAGCGAGGGCTCTACGTCCCCCGTGACGAGCAGTCGTCCGTCCGGCGAGAACGTCAGCCCCCAGACCGCGTGCTTCAGCAGTGGCTCTTTCCCCACGGAGACGATCATCTGGGCCACCGTTTTCCCTTCCAGCACGTCCCACAGCGCCACGTCCCTGAGGCCGCTCTTGACATGAGCGGTCGCAAGCAGCGAGCCGTCGGGCGAGAAGGCAAGCCGCAGGGGCTTGGCACCCGCGAGGGTCTGCACGAGGATGCCCGACTTCACGTCCCACAGCCCCGCGTGCTGCTTGTCGAGCGCCGTCGCCACGATGGTGCCGTCCGGGCTGAACGCCGCCGGGTGCTCGCCTTCGAGCGTTCCCTTTTCCAGGGCCTTCCCCGATTCGACGTTCCATATGATCGCCTTCTCGGCGTCGGCGGTCAGAAGGCGCGTTCCGTCCGGTGAGAACTCGACCGTGTTGACGCGCCCGGTGTGTCCGGCCAGTTCATGGAAGCGCTGCAGGCCCTCCAGCAACCAGACGTCCGTCGTCCCGCCCTCGAACCCGATGGCGATGAGCCTGCCGTCAGGGGAGATTGTGGCGCGCCTGGCGACGCCCGCGACCGGGATCTCCCGCACCAGGGCCCACGTTGTCGTGCCCCACAGGCCGACCGGCTCGCCGGGCTTGGTGACCGCGAGAATGTCACCCGCAGGGGCGAAAGTCACGGACTTGACGGGCACGCCGGACTCCTTGATGCTGCGCAGCGGCTTGAGCCTGGCGGCGTTGGAGGGCCGGATGGTCGAATCCAGGCGCAACTGCAGGGCGGCGAACTTCTCACGCCGCTCGCTCGATCCAGCGTCCGCGTCGCTGCTTGCCGCCACGGCGGCGGAATCGAGTATCTCCTGAGCCCTTTGCCAGTCGCAGGCGGCCATCGCTGCGGCGAACGCCTCGCCGTGCTGACCGAGGTAGTACTCGTCGGTTCTCGCCGCCACCTCGTCCATCAGGCCCTGCGCTTCCGAGGCATGGGGCCCGTCGGGGAACCGCGCCAGGAACTGCTCGACCATTTGCCGGGCGTCGTCGCGCCGGTAGGCCGCGTCGAGGCCTGCCTGCAGCTCCTGCCAGCATCGCTCCGCGAAGCCGGGCTCGACGTCGCCGATCATGTCCTGCAACTCGGGTAGGGGCGAGAGGGCGGCGCGCAGCGCTGTCAGTTCCGCCGCCATCTTTCCGGCCTCTTCGTAACGTTGATCACGCACTGCCGCCAGGAACTCGCGCGATGCCTCGCTGACTTGCTTCTGCGCCGAGCGCTGCACCTTCCAGGTCAGGCCCTTCACGGCGATTCTCTCCTCGGCGAAGGCCGCGAACCGCACAGCCTCGGCCCACATGCCGTTCGAGACGAGTTGGCCGAGCCACTGCCTTGCCTCGTCCTGACCCGCCAGGGCCCTCTCCAGGCCGGCCACTGTTTCCTCGAGGGTGCGGGACGTGACCACGAGTCGCTTGAGCAACACGCCCGAGACAACTGCCAGGACCATGCTCGAGAGCACGACGGGCAACAGTACCCTGCGGTTCCGCCATCCCCACTTGCGGACGCGATACCAGGTGGTGGCGGGCCGGGCCATGATCGGGCGATCAGCCAGGAAGTTCTCCAGGTCGAGCGCGAGATCGCCGGCTGTCTGGTAGCGCAGCAGCTTGTCCTTTTCAATCGCCTTCAGAATGATGGTTTCCAGGTCCTCCTGGATGGCCGGCACGAGGGCGCTCGGCGAGATGGGCTCCGCCGTCTGGATCATCTTGAAGACATCGGCGCCCCGCGCGTGCTCCAGGGGATAGGGGGGCATCCCCACGACGAGTTCGTAGAGGATCAGGCCGAGTGCGTAGACGTCGGTGCGCTCGTCCACGAGCTTCGGCCGGCCAGCCGCCTGCTCGGGGCTCATGTAGCGCGGGGTTCCCAGGAAATCGCCCGTGACCGTCAGGAGCGACCGTTCGCCTTCTTCCTCCATCATCGGGCGCGACAGGCCGAAGTCCAGAATCCGGGGCCGGTTCAGGTTGTCCACCAGGATATTGCCGGGCTTCAGGTCGCGGTGGACGATGCCGTAGCTATGCGCGTAGTGGACGGCGTCGCAGACGCGCACCATCATGCGGCATATCTCCTCCGTGCTGAGCACGTTCAGCCGCACGTAGGTCAGCAGGTCGAGGCCCTCGACGAACTCCATGGTGAAGTACGGCTGGCCGCCTGCCTCGCCATACTCGAATACGGGCACGATGGCGGGGTGGTTGAGTCGCGCCACGGACTGCGCTTCCCGCTCGAAGCGCCTGCGGTGTCTGTCTCCCGCGAAGGCCCCGCCGAGCATCATCTTCAGCGCGACGATGCGCTCCGGTTGTCTCTGCTTTGCCTTGTAGACGGCCCCCATGCCACCACGGGCGACGAATTCCAGGATCTCGTACTTCTTGCCCAGATGGGTGCGTATCCACTGGAGCGCGGCTTCACCGGGAGCCTCCTCCTTTGTGATGGCCCGTCCGACGCCGGTGGTCACGTCAACTGCGGCTTTCACGACAGGCTTCCGCCCGGCGCCGGTCCTCGTCAGGTTGTCGACGGCGGCCTCCAGGGAAAAGCCGCAGCGAGGGCACTTGCCCGGCGGCTCGTCGGCGGGCATGGTAATTTCCTTGTGGCACTGCGGGCAGTTGAGCCGGATTTGCGGCCCGGCAAAGGTGGGGGCGTCTTCCAGACTCGACGAATCGCTCGGCCCGTGGGTCAGGGCCTCAGAGTCGGGCGCGGAACTGATCTTCTGCCCACAGGACGCACAGGTCAGCGACTTCGCCCCGTCCGGGGCGCTCATCAGGGACCCGCAGTAGGGACAGGTAACTTGCACCGTTTCCCCTCGGTATCTTGATGCGGCGGGAGCTGTCTGACTCTGGATTATAACCCGGCGGCAGAGCCGGAGCCAACGGCCACGCCCGCGGACGGGCCGACTCTCACGGCAGATCCCTGGTTGCGCCGGCGATCAGCTTGATGAACTCCAGCGCTGCCCCGACGGGGTCCCGACCATCTGAGGCAGCCTGGGACATCCTCTTGACGATGGCGCTGCCGACGATCACGCCGTCGGCGGCCTGCGCGACGGCACGCGCCTGCGCCGGCTCCGAAATGCCGAACCCGACGGCAACGGGAACGTCCGTTAGATCCTTCAGCTCGGCGATGTTCTCCACCAGGTCGGGCGGAAGCGCGGAGCGTTCCCCGGTGATCCCGCGCACCGAGATGTAGTAGATGAACCCGGCAGCGTGCTTGATCGCCATGGCCCGGCGCTCTGCTTTGGTGGCGGGTGTGACGAAGCAGACGAGCCGGAAGTCCCGCTCGTTCGCCATGGTGAAGAAGGAGGATGCCTCCTCCACCGGCAGGTCCGGCACGGTGGCGCCGTCTATGCCGGCCTCGACGCACCGGTCCATGAAAGCCGCCATGCCCATCCGGTAGACCAGGCTGTAGGAAATCATGGCGACCACGGGCAGGGAGCAGGTCTCTCTGGCCTCGCGGACCATGTCGAAAACCTGGCCGATGCGCAGCCCCTTTTCCAGCACCCGGTGGTAGGAATCCTGGATGGTCGGCCCGTCGGCGACGGGGTCGGAATAGGGGAAGCCCAGCTCGACGAGGTCCGCCCCGGCCCGCTCGGCTTCCTTCAGCAGGCGCAGGCTGGCGCCGAGGCCCGGATCACCGGCCGTGAAGAACGGAATGAATGCCGCCCGTCCGGCTTTCCTGAGTTGCCCGAAGCGTGCGTCGATCCTGTTCATTTGCTGAATCACACGTTGATATCGAGGATGTCGATCACTTCGGCCAGGTCCTTCTCGCCGCGGCCTGAAAGGCAGACCACGTGTATCTCGCCCTGCGGCGGACGGTTCCCTTCCTTCAGCAGGTAGGCCACGGCGTGTGCGCTCTCCAGCGCCGGAATGATGCCTTCTGTCTCCGTCAGGCAGCGGAACGCCGCGAGGGCCTCTTCGTCGGTGACGGCGGTGTACTCGACCCGCCCGGTCTCCTTCAGGTAGCTGTGCTCGGGCCCGACCCCCGGGTAGTCCAGGCCGGCCGAAACCGAGTGAACCGGGCTGGTCTGGCCGTCCTCGTCCTGGAGGACGTAGCTCTTGGCCCCGTGCAGGATGCCCGGCCGTCCGGTGATGAGCGTGGCCGCGTGTTGGCCGGGCTCCATGCTGCGTCCGCCGGCCTCAACGCCGACCATGCGGACGGCCTCGTCCGCCAGGAAGGAATGGAACAGGCCGATTGAGTTGCTGCCGCCGCCGACGCAGGCGATGAGGCAGTCGGGGAGGCGGCCCTCCTGCTCGAGTATCTGCTCGCGCGTCTCCCGGCCGATGACGGATTGGAAATCGCGGACCATCATGGGGTAGGGATGGGGTCCCGTGACGCTGCCCAGGATGTAGTGCGTCTGCTCGAAGGAGGCCATCCAGTCGCGCAGCGCCTCGTTGCAGGCGTCCTTGAGGGTCCTGGCGCCGGCCGTCACGGGCACGACGCGCGTGCCCAGCAGCGTCATCTTCAGCACGTTCGACCGCTGCCGGCGCATGTCCTCGGTGCCCATGTAAACGTCGCACGGCAGCCCGAACAGGGCCGCCGCCGTGGCCGTGGCCAGGCCGTGCTGGCCGGCCCCGGTCTCGGCTATCAGTCGCGTCTTGCCCATCCTCAGGGCGAGCAGGGCCTGCCCGAGTGCGTTGTTGATCTTGTGCGCGCCCGTGTGGTTCAGGTCCTCGCGCTTCAGGTAGATGCTCCCGCCTCCCACGCGTTCGGTGAGCCGTTCGGCCAGGTAGAGCGGCGTCGGGCGGCCGGCGTACTGGCGCAGGTAGTAGTCCAGCCGCTGCTGGAAGGACTCGTCCTGCCGCGCCTCCACGTAGGCGTCTTCGAGTTGCTGGAGGGCGGGCATGAGCGTCTCGGGGACAAATCGTCCGCCGAAATCGCCGAAATAGCCCCTCTCATCTGGCTTACGGTGCATCATCGGACAATACCGCAACAGGAATGGCGGGTGCGTGGGGAGTCAAGACGCACTTCGCGTATACTACGGCGCAGCACGCACATCTGTCAATGGAAACGGCCCGGCTGAAGCGTCGCTTCGCACATCTGCGCCTCACGCGTCCTGCCGGCGCCACCTTTGCGCAATCGGGAGCCGGCGCCCCGGCCCGAACGCCTTGCCCGTCACCCGCAGCGCCATGGGCGCCTGCCGGCGCTTGAACTCGGCCCGGTCCACCATGGACAGGACGCGCCGGACGATCTCCGCGTCGAACCCCTGGGCCACGATCTCGTCGAGTTCGAGATTCTCCTCGACGTACAGGTTCAGAATGGGGTCGAGCACGTCGTAGGGCGGCAAGACGTCCTGGTCCGTCTGGTTCGGCTTGAGCTCGGCGCTGGGGGGCTTCGTTAGCACGGATTGCGGGATGATCTCCCGGTCCCGATTGGCGTACCGGCACAGCTCGTAAACCATGATCTTGGGCACGTCGCCGATGACCGCGAGCCCCCCGACCATGTCTCCGTAGAGGGTGCAGTAGCCGACGGCGAGTTCGCTCTTGTTGCCGGTCGCCAGGGGGAGGAGACCGAACTTGTTGGCGTAGGCCATCACCAGGCTGCCGCGCAGCCGGGCCTGCACGTTCTCCTCGGCCACCCCGGGCTCCGTGCCCGCAAAGGAGGGCGCCAGCGTGTCCTGGACTGCGACGCGCAACTCCTCAATGGAGACACACGTGAGTTCGACGCCCAGGTTGGCGGCGA
>Ga0180431_10002726_pt1 | contig 23316 bp, 27 predicted proteins | sample SS_ome_11_FD_132459 | JGI IMG/M metagenome (GOLD analysis project Ga0180431, IMG submission 132459) | Hypersaline lake sediment archaeal communities from the Salton Sea, California, USA - SS_1_MS_1 metaG | ecosystem: Environmental > Aquatic > Non-marine Saline and Alkaline > Hypersaline >...
GGTGCCGATCCGCCTCGGTCATCCGTGCCACTACCGGCGGGGGTAGTCGTTCGTCGCGAGGTAGGTCGCCCTGTCGCACCCGAGATGCTCCCAGGGCTCGTAGGGGTCGAGGCGCTCGCGGTCCTCAGGAGAGGGCAGTGCCGGGCGAACCTTCGAGGCGGTGCGCCGGCGGTCGTGGTAGGCCTGCTCCATCCGCCCGGTCTCAAGTCCATCCCAGGCGTGGCAGGTGACCGCGCCCCAGGGGCCGACGAGCACGCCACGGAGGGCGATCTCGTCCAGGTAATCGGGGTCCATGACCCGCACAGTCGGGCAGCTCACCTGCTCCTCCACTGCTCGCAGAGGTAGCTCGCGGCGAGGGCGTAGCCGATGACGGCGATGGCGCCGACGATGGTGACGAGGACCTCGCGCATCAGTTCGCCTCCGGAACAGGCTCTTCGTCGAACTCGACCTGGGCAGCGATGAGGCGCTCGGCCACCTCGGCCATCTCCTGGGAGAGGAGGTCGTTCACCTGCCGCAGCAGCCGGCTCTGCGACTTGCAGCACCAGAGCTGGGCGAGGAGGACGGCCTTCACCCGGCTGTCGAGGGTGTCGAAGCCCATCTTCTGGGCCGACTGGTCCAGCTCGTCGATGGTGGGGAGGAGGGACATCAGAAGGGCACCTCGTCCAGGTCGAACGGCTCGCCGGCGTCCTCGTACTCCGGCTCGGGGGCGTTGCCGCTCTCGATGTGCGCCACGAGCTGCTGCCAGCGGCGGTAGTCCATCTCGTTCTTCTTCTGGTACTCCGGGTTGTCCGAGGTGCGGACGCCCTGGGACACGAGCCACTGGGCGTAGCCGTGGTGCCCGCTGCCGGGAGCGGCGTTGAAGAAGTGGCGGTAGGTCTCGCCCTTGTACTTGCCGAACTTCAGCTCCCAGTCGAGCCACTGCTCGGCACCAGTGAGCGGAGACCCGCCCTGCGTCGGAGCCGGCTGGCGCTGGGCCGGACGCTTGACCTGAGCGGGGGCGCTCGCCGGCGCGGGCTCGTCGAGGTACTTGTTGCCCTCGAAGGCCGGCGACACCAGTCCCTCGGAGCTGTCGCCGGTGGCCTTGCCGGTGAGGAAGATGTCGGCGCAGAACCCGAGGTAGGACAGGGCCTTGGTGATCCCGTCGGTCAGCGCCTTCTTCGGCGCGTCCGTGTCGATGCGACCGGAGCCCCAGGCGCAGCAGCCGACGGCGTCCACCGTCTGCTCGCGGTTACCCCACCACAGGGTGACCCGTGCGATGACCGAGGGGCCGGGCCCGTCGGCGTACTCGACCGTCCACCCCCAGCCCTTGCCGACCGGGCCGAAGGCCGCCGTGGCCTTGCGGATCTTGTAGTAGGCGTCGATGGCGGTGAAGCCGCCGCGCTGGTTGACGCGCTTGGTGTAGGCCGGGTCGGTCTCGTTGACCGACGACCACAGGGAGAGGTTGTCGGCGCTCACGCGAAGACCTCCTTGCGGGCCTCGCGGATGCAGTCGTCGTAGACCTCCGCGATCCCGCAGAGCGCACCCCAGAGGTGGTTGAGCGCGTCGTACTGCGCCCTGGTCAGGGTGAGGGTGACGGTGTCGTCCTGGATCCGAGGCGAGCCGCAGACGAGCGGCTGCACCGCGTCGGCTGCGATGCTGGCGAGTCGATACTCACCGAGGAGTTGGTTGGTCATGGCCTTTTCTTGGAAGGCCCACGAGCACCAGGGTCATCGACTCGCCGGGCAGCAAGTCGGAGGTGTAGAGCACGACAGGGTGAGGCGACCGGCAAGGAAGCCGATCGCCAGGACGACCGTGACGGCGATCGCCGCGCATCCGATCTCGAACTTTGGGTTGGCTTCGTAGATCATCATTCCTCTGCTGTACGACTGGTAGTGGATGAGCCGGTGCTCGTGGGCGGGTTGTCAGGGTGCTCCGGTACAGGCACCGGCGGCACGCTGATCATTCGACCACACTGGTCGGACACTTGACCATCCACCTGGAGATTTCCTTCAGATTCTCCCTCCCGGGATTGAGCGACCTGTGATGCCGCGCCGAAGCCGAGACGAGCGGCGAGCAGGGTGCTGGCCTCGACGAGGTGCTCGACTCCGTCGCGGAGGTAGTGTTGCTCGGTGGTGGTGATCGAGGCGTGGCCGAGCAGGCGCTGGATCGCCCGGGGCGACGCGCCGGCCTCGGCGGCGTGGGAGGCGTAGCTCATCCGCAGCGCGTGCAGGTCGACCTGTCGCCCGGTGCTGTCGACGAGCGGGATGCCAGCCCGCTCCCGGGCCGCGTGGAAGATCCTCAGGATGTGCGAGGCGTTCTGTGTGGCCGCGTAGGGCCGCCCGATGGCCGAGAGGAACACGGGGTCATCCTCGCCGGGCCGACGCCCGTACACGGCCTCCCAGGAGGTCTGAAGGGAAGCTACAGCATCGACCACGGCGGCGGGGAGCGGGACCACCCGGGCCTGCCCAGACTTGGTCACTCGGAAGCGGACGCGGGCGGCGTCGAGATCCCAGTCGCCCCAGGTGGTGGCGAGGATCTCACCCCGCCGGGCTCCGGTGCCGAGGATGGCGGTCAGCAGGGGGGCCTGCGGGACGAGCCGGTAGCCGGCCTCCTCGTCGAGCTGGCGAGCAGCCTCCAGCAGGTCCTCGACTTCCTGCTGGGTCAGGGGGCGGCGCAGCCGCTTGCGATCCTTCTCCTTCACCTTGACGAGCTTGACGCCGGCGAAGGGGTCGGTGTCGAGGAGGCCCCACTCCAACGCCCAGGAAGTCAGGCGTCTGACGCATCCGGTCTCGTAGTTCACAGTGCTCGGGGAGATGACCCCGAGGCGTTGCTGGCGGTAGGCCAGGAGCTGAGGCCGAGAGAGGTCGGTGATCAGAATGTCGCCCGCGTGCTCGCCGAAGCGCCGCAGGACGCGGGCGACCTTGCGAACGGTGGCCGGCGAGACGCGAGTCTCCAGGTCGGCGATGTGGTTGTCGATCAGGGAGAAGAGATTCATGGCTGGTTCAGGGTTCGATTGTTGAGTCGGGTGCGCTTGTAGTTGGCGAGGAGGTTGAGGTCATCTCTTCCGTGCGTGAAGTACCGCATCGCACTTCTTTCCGTCTCGCGCTCTCCCGGGTGGGCGACTCCTGCTCTGGTAGCCCAGCTCCTGGTCCCCCTCTAGTGGTCGTTGCTCGGATACATTGTCCCGGGCTTGGGATCCCCGGCGCGGGTCATCCTCGGTTGTTCTTGACGGCTCCAGCAGGGCCAGTACAATCCGCGAGCGAAGCGAGCGGCAGAAGAGGGACAACGGTCCGCGAGCTTGACACTGGGGAAGCTCGAACAGCGTAGCGCCTTCGAGCTTCTACGGCATCAGCATCAAGCGTCCGTTGAGCTTGAACCCCTTCAGGTTACAACCCCCCGTTGATACAGGAACAATGGGACACAGCTCCCACCTCCCCGATGAGATGAAAGCAGCTCCCCTGGGGTGATCATCTCTCCCGGCAGGGGATCGAGTTCCGAGTGCATACAAGATCGCGGCGTCACCACCTCGTGCATGAGACGGTGACGCCGCGAGAACTATAAGCGCAGGCGCTAGTCGGTGATCTCCTCGTGGATGTTGCGCCGGCGGTAGGGCCTCAGCTCCTGCACGACCATCTCGACGAGGGCCCTGCCGTCCACCTCGGACACGCACGGGAACACCTTCCACCGGCGGCCATCAGGATGGCGGAACTCCATCACTTCGACCTCGTCGAAGCGGTGGCCGTACTCGTCGCGGTGCATGGTCACGGAGGACCGTACGAGTGCAGCGCCGGCGAGGTCCTTCAGCATCGCGAGGCTCACGACGGGAAGACCTCCGGGTAGGCGAGGATGATCCGACTGCGGGCGTCCTCGACCTCCATCGGCAGGTCGCCGTCCTCCTCCTCGTCCCACCTCTCGAACGCGATCCTGCCGATCTCGGGCCGGGGGCCGGCGGCGATCTCCTTCTCAAGCCGGTGCATCGCCTCGGGCAGGGGCTCGGCCCATGCGTACTCGACGATCTTCCTGCGGAGTTGACTGAGCACGGTCCACCGCTGGTGCTGCCACCTGTCGAAGCGATGGGGCTCGTCCTCCAGGTCCAGCGCGTCCTGGATGGCCTCGGCGGCAGTGCAGGATACCTCCCGGAGGGACCATGCATCACGACGCTCCGCGTCGGACCACTCCAGGGGCTCGCGGCTAACGAACACGGTCGCCGGAAGCTGGCGAGGAATGTGGATGGTGACGATCATGATCAGCCAAAGAGGTAGGGGTTGATGTCGGCGGGGTCAAGCTCGGCGAGGGCCTCGCGAGCATCCTCGATGTCGGTGACCTCGACCTCGGCGACGACGCCGAAGGTCGCGTGGGTCAGCGCGAGGAGCGGCGCTCCCGGCGAGCCCTCCATGGTCCAGATCGGGTCCAGGTACTCGGCGAGGACGACGCTGTGAGTCTCTGCCCACCAGGGCAACGGCAGTTCGTGGTGCTTGTACATTCTTCTGTGGGTTGGTTGTGGTGTTGGCTTGCCTCGTCAGCAGGGCCGGAGCCACCGGCACCTGGACGCTAGGCCCCCCTCGGGGGCCCGGCGTTTCGGCCTAGCGGATCATCGGCGCAACCTCCCCGATGTCCCGGACGAAGCTCGCGAGCCTGTCCAGCTGGGGCCCATCCAGCGTGCCGATCCAGCGCAGCGGTGACTTCTGTATCAGGCAGGCCTGCGATTTGAGGTAGCCCTCGGGGGCGTCCCCGTACACCGCCCCGCAGACCATGAGGCTGGGCAGGCTGTACAGGGTCCGGGCGAGGTTGAGGATGGTCCGAGCGTCGTTGGTCATGGTCTGGTCTCCTGTGGTTGCGGTTGGTAACTGTGGATCTGCGGGGCTTGCCTCATCAGCAGGGCCGGAGCCACCGGCACCTGGACACCCCCCCCCGCGAGGGGGAGGGCGTTTCGGCCTAGGGCTACAGGTCGGCGTCGAGCTTCTCGATGGCCTGATCGAGGGTGCGGACGACCTCGGGGTCGAGGCCGGCGTCCTTCGCCGCGTGCCACGCCGCGACCACGAGGGTCCTCACGGCGGTCTCCAGCTCCTCCTGGGGGAGCGCGGTGCCCTCGCCGTCCTCCAGGTAGAGGCGGTCGGTGGCCCCGTTCGCCAGCAGCCCGGAGGCGAGGATCGCCTCGGCGGCGTTGCCTCGCCGGGCCCAGGACACGGGGACGCCGAAGTAGCTACGGGTGGCGGTGATGTCGGTGCTCTGCGTGATGATGGACATGGGCTGATCCTCCTGTGGATCGGGTTGTGGTTGTGGTTGGCGCTCGCGGCGCACCCCCCTAAGCCGGAAGGGGCCAGAACACCGAACGGGGTTTTCAGTTTTTTTTCTGGGGGGGGGTCAGGCGCTGGCGAGGTCGGCCAGGATGGCGCGGGCCTCCGCGACGCCGCCCCACAGCTCGATCTCGAGGCCGACCTCCTCGCCGTGCGGACCGATGAGCCAGAGGAATCTGCCCCCTCGGTGATAGTCGTCGGGGGCCACGATGGCGATCACGACCCGGCTGATCGGGGTCTCGAAGGCGGCTTCGAGGCCGCGCAGGGTGGAGGTGGGAATGCCAACCTCGTGGAGCGCGAGGATGTTGAGGTCGTCGGCCCAGGAGGGCAGGTCGTGCTTGTTCATGCTTCTGCGTTGTGGTTGGGGTTGTGGTGTTGGCTTGCCTCATCAGCACGCCGGGAGCCACCCGGTCGTGGACGCCGAGCCCCCGAGGGGGCCCGGCGTTTCGGCGTTGCTCAGGCCTCGACGGGCTCGGGCTCGACGGGCTCGGGCTTGCGGCCCAGGATCAGGTCGGCGGCCTTCTGGGCCTTGCCGGCGGCCTGGATGAGCCACTTCGGATTCTCCTCCAGCTTCCGCATCCAGGACCGCAGGTAGGCGGCTGCGTTCTCCTCCAGGTCGGGCTGGGCGATGCCAGCCTCCGAGGCGAGGAAGCAGGCGGTCATCTCCGCGACGAGTTCCTCGAACGAGTACTCGTGGCTCCCGAAGGTGGTGGGGCTCAGGCGATCGAGCCGAGACGAGTGCCCGGTGGAGTGCCCCAGCTCGTGGTAGAGGGTCGCGAAGTAGTGCTCACCGGAGTCGAAGGCCTCCCGCCGGGGCATGGTCACCGCGTCCGTGGAGGGCCGGTAGAAGGCGGCATCCCCGCCGTGGTGGAGGCCTCCAGCCAGCGTGGCCGTGTAGGCCTCTACGAGGGCCTCTGCGGCTTCCAGGCGGGCGGAGAGGGGTTCCGGGTCGCCCTGCCCTTCGCGGGCCTTCAGGACGCGCTGAGGGAGCCCTTCGGGCCAGTCGGCTTGCCCGACCTCGAAGACCGTGAAGGTGCGGACGAGGGGGATGGACCGCTCCAGCTTCTTGCCGGTCTTCCGGTCCTCCGTCACGAAGTTCCAGAAGTACGCGATGGTGCCCTTCTCGCCCTTGCGGACCTGCCCGCCGAGGGCGCTGATCTGCCGGTAGGTGCCCCACCAGGAGTCGCCGCCGCCGATCATGCTGAGCCACAGGTAGTTCCCCCCCCGGTACACCTTGCCGGTGCTCAGGGAGCGGGGACCGGCCTCGGGGCCACCCTGCCAGGTCTTTCGCCAGGGGCACTGGCCCTCGGCGAGGAGGGTAAGGATGCGCTCGGTCACCTTCTCGTAGGAGTTCTGCTTCATGCTTCTGCGTTGTGGTTGTGGTTGTGGTTGGCTTGCCTCGTCAGCAGGGAGGGGGCCACCCTTCCCTGGACGCTGGACCCCCGGAGGGGCCCGGCGTTTCGGCGTTGGTCAGGCCGGCAGGAACCCGGTCTGTTCCGCGAGGCTGCCCAGGTGCTTGGCCTTGGAGGGTCGCTTGAAGAAGGTCGTGGTGCCGTCTCGCGACACGGACACGGAGGCTGCCTTGAAGGTGACCACGGCGCTGGCTTGGAGGCCGCTGAGGGCCTTCGGCTTCGTGCCGAAGTACACCCTGCCGTCGCGACCGACGACCCTCATCGTGACCCGGGGAGACATGGGCCACCCCTTCTGGGTGTACCGGAGAGCGTGGTCGAGGTCGCTCTTCGTGACCCCCTCCCAGACGATCACACCCGTGATGGCGTCCCCGACCTCGGGGATGGCGAGGAGGGTAGCGGTGGTGGGGATGTCGATGCGGGTGCTGTTCTCGTACTCGACGACATAGCTCTTGGACATGGTCGGACTCCTGCGGTTGTGGTTGTGGTTGTGGATGGCGCTCGCGGCGCACCCCCCTAAGCCGGAAGGGGCCAGAACACCGAACGGGGTTTCTGGGCTTTTTTTCTGCGGGGCTTGCCTCGTCAGCGGGTCGGGTGCCACCCGGGCCCGGACAGCCCCCGAGGGGGCCGTTTCGGCGGTTGAGGAGAGGGTCAGCGGGTGAACTCGCACCAGACCTTGCGGCCCTTGTCGGCGTCGCCGAACCCCTCGGCCTCGATCCGGGCCTGGAGCCGCGCCTGCTGGCCGGGGGTCAGCCACCTCTTGATGTCGTGCTTGACGGCCCGGCCGCTGCTGACGGCGAAGTGGATGAGGTCGCAGCCGCGCTTCACAGGGTCCTGCTCGCTGGCGTAGGGGAACTCGACCCCATCGAGGAGGTGCCCGGCGTGGCGAAGCATCCGCTCCCCGTGACGCTCCCGGGCCAGCTCGTTCCGCAGGGTGCGGACGGCCTGGGCGCAGTCGGCCAGCGGGATGCCGTAGAGGAAGAGGCGGGTGACCTCCTCCTCGCTGATCTTGAGGCAGTACTCGCCCCGAGCGTCCCACAGCTCGGCTCGGTACTCCTCGAAGTACAGGCCCTCGTCGTTGACGGCGTGGATGTTGGCGGGCTTGCAGCGGTCGGCGACGAAGTTCTTCAGCATGGTCGTGCTCCTGTGTTGTGGTTGTGGGTGGCGGGGACTCCCCCGCGCTGGCCGCCGGGAACTCCCCCGACGCCGGGATCCTAAGCCCGAAACCCCCCAGGAACCGAACCCCAAACTCCCAGGGAAATCCCATGAGCGACTGCAAGTGCCAGCAGAAGCAGCACTTAGGCCCACGGCGGAACAGCACGATTCATGTGCTAGGCTCATGGCGGTGAGGGCGGGGAGGGAGCGAAGCGGTGGTGGAAGCCAGCACAGGGGCACACACAACAATAGGGTGGAGCGACCAGCGGGAGCGACCAGGACAAGGGAGTCCAAGGGGAGACAACGGGAGGTCACCGGAGGCCAAGGGGAGACCAAAGGGGAGACCACTACCCAGGCTCTGACAGGCACAGAAACGGGCACGGGGGGGGTGTGGGGGGGGTGACCCCACCCACCTAGGAGCGCTCCCGAGGCTCGTGGGCCCTCTCCCCTCCCTTGTCCTTGGTGCCCAGTAGATGGCACGATGGGCTCCCCTGGCTGCGTGGGTACGGAGGGTACCCGAGCACCCTGGACCCCCCCCAGGGGGTCGCTCCAAGGCCCGGTTCCGGGGTCGTCCCCGAGCCCGCGAGGGGGGGCCCTGTTCTAGTTCCCCCAGCCTGTCCCCCAACACCTGGAAGCGAGCGGACCCCTTGGTCTGAAAATATCTGAGCTACTGAAAACCTGATGCCGAAGGAGAAGCCTACGGAGAGTCCGGGCGACCGGATTGTGGAGCGCGGCAGCTTGCCGACTGGTGCTCAGTTGCGGCTGATGGCCCCGACGGATGTCCGTCGAAGTCTTGACCTGTTCGCGAATGATGAGGGGAGTCGGTTCCGTTGGACGGACCTTGCTCGCTTCATGCAGTTGAGGGCGTTGGGTCTGACGGTTCGCCAGTCTGTGGCGGGTGTTGGTTGGAGCTTCGGTTCCTGGAATCGGTGGCGTGTGGACGATGTGCATGGTCCTTGGTTGCAGGACCTGGAGCAGGGTGCCCGAGCGATTGGTGCCACGCGGTATGCGGAGCGCCTGTGCGAGCTGAGTGCCGAGTCGAAGGACGACCGAGTCCGGGCGACGACGACGACGTTCCTGTTGCAGCACCTGAGTGACGCTCACTCGAAGACGGGAGGCGAGTCTGCTGGTTCGTCTGGTGCCCAGATCACGGTGCGGGTGGAGACGATGGACGGGGTGGTTGTTCCCCCTGGCGTATCCGGCCCTGGTCAGAGTGAAGAGGACGAGGAGGAGGGCTGATGCCGTCTGTGTTCCCGTTCCTGCTCGGCGGTGTCGAGAGCAGCGTGTCCCCTGCGCGGGTGGACTTCGGGGGGGTGAACGCTCTCCATGTCGGTTGTGACTGGATCCAGGTGGTCCACCTGACCTCGGGGGGTGTGGCCTGGGACCTGTCGGCTGCTTCGGCGACGGAGAACTGGTCGGTGGAGGTGCGCGAATCCGAACGCTCGACGAGCGTGGCGATGAGCGGAAGCGTGCTGCTGTCGGTGTCCGAGACGGACCTCTCGACGGGCAAGGTGGTGCTGTACCTGGATGGGGCGGCCCTGGATGCTTCGAGCGCCCGCCGGCAGTACTGGCTGACAGTGACGGCGACGGCTGGCGGCTACGACTGGCCGATCCTCCAGGGGACCCTTGAGGTCCGTGGTCACCGCTCGACCTGATGTCCGAGGCCGCGTCCCGCCCCCCGTACTCGGCGGAGGCTTCTCCTGGCGTGCCTGAGAGCGCCTCTGCTGGCTCGCGAGGGGCAGAGGAGTCTTCTGCTACCTCCAGGGCGGCGGAGGCCCTCACAGCGGCAGAGAGCCCGCCTGTCGAGGGGAGTGGCGGAGGGCCGAACCCGCTGCCCAGCTACCTGAACATCGTGCTGGTGAACTTCGACGACGCCGGCCGGAGCCAGTTCGGCTGGTACTCGGAGTTCAACCGCTGGCCCTCTGCGAGCCACCCCTACGCGAAGACGCCCTGGATCGACAGCAAGATCGCCCAGGGAGTGCGGTTCACGAACGCCAGGGTGGCTGCTCGGTGTGCTCCGACCCGTGCCTGCAACCTGACGGGCCGGCAGCCCCACATCTCCAGCGCCCACCCTCACGGCACGGGCGTCGGGAACATCCCCCAGCAGAACGGCCTGACGGCGGAGTACCCGGTGACGGAGGGCGTGACGGCGGACATGAACCCGTGGCCGAAGGTGGTGTCGGAGCTGACGAACCACTACCTGCTCCATGTGGGGAAGGTCCACTGCACGGCCCACGACTTCAACGGCACGGCGGCCATCGAGCGCGAGCCCTACTCCCAGATCTGCACGGAGATCGGCTTCCACCGGGCGTTCAAGACCGAGCTGGGCATCCAGAACATCCCCAGCGAGCCGTTCCGTGGGTACACGGGGTTCGATGCCCGCAGGATCGACGCCGACGGCACGGAGAGGGTGCTCGACCCCGGAAGCGACTACATCACGACCTGGGAGCTAGGCCAGATCCAGGCCGACCTGGCTGCAGTCTGGGCCGAGGACGCGCAGCGCCCGTTCTTCGTTCACTGGTGGACGAACAGCCCCCACCAGGTCATGCCGGCGGTGGAGGTCTCCACTACGCCTGGGTGGGGGCTCACCGCCCGGACGGCCACCTTCACCCAGCAGGAGCTGATCCCAGGGGTGCGGAGCGCCGACGGCAAGGTGTCCTACGATGTCATCGACAACGAGTTCGCCGGCGACTTCCTGAGCTACGGGCCGGGCTATGACGAGGACGGCCTCCCTTCGAGCCCGTTCGACCCAACCGACCCCGACTACCCTTACGGGCCGAACGGGGCCGTGAGCGTGGTCTGGCGCCGGCACCTCGCCCAGTTGGAATCCTGGGACGCCTACCTCCAGTCCTTCGACAACTGGCTGGAGACGAACTACCCCGACCAGCACGCGAGGACGATCTACGTCATCCACTGCGACAACGGAGAGCAGGATGTCGCCGTCACGCCGTACAAGGACGGGGCGTTCTCTCTTCTCGGGCCCGAGTACAGCGTGCTGCCGCCCACGAGCGACGGCACCGTAACCGGCGACACCTACCACGACCCGGACCAGGCCAAGGACACCGTGTACGACGAGGGGATCCTCACGCCCCTCGTGGTCTTCGGCGAGCCCCTGCCCGAGGCCGTGCGCGGCACCGACAGCGACATCCTCACCGACGCCACTGACTGGCACCCGACGATGCTCGACCTCCTCCGCCCTGGGTGGGAGTCGGCGCTATCCGCAACAGAGCGTGGCAAGATCGACGGGGAGTCCTGGGCTCCTGGCCTCTGGGATGCGGACTACCTGGGGCGCGAGTACTCGCTGCACCAGATCTACCAGCCGTCGCCCGCGCCCGAGGGGTCCCTGAGCCGCATCCAGCGGTGCGTCATCGACCGCGAGGGCTTCAAGCTCATGCGGGCCTACGAGGAATCGGTGCAGGACGACTGGTTCCTGTTCGACACCGCTAACGACCCCGGCGAGACCACGAACCTGTACAGCAACCCCGCCTACGAGGACAAGCTGAAGGAGCTGCGGGGCGTCTACAACCAACTGATCGGGAACGAAGACTGATGGCCGACAACATCACCCTGAACCCTGGCAGCGGCGGCAGCGTCGTGGCCTCCGACGACATCTCCGGCGTTCAGCACCAGCTCGTCAAGGTGGAGTTCGGCGCCGACGGTGTCGCGACCCCCGTCAGCGATGCCAACCCGCTGCCGGTTCAAGCCACCGCCAGCAACCCTCTCCAGGTTCGAGAGCAAGGCGCCCCCAGCATCCACAGCGAGACCCTCACGGTGAGTACCGGCAACTCTCCCCAGACCGTCGACCTGAACGCGAGCCTCGGGCGAAACGCAACGACGGTGCTGCTGCAGCTTGTGAGTATCTCTTCTGCGACTGGGTCAGTGGCGTTCGACTGCGACGGGAGTGGCTCATTCTCCAACACCCTCGTCATCGCCGCCGCCTCCGGGCCCCTTGCTGCAGCCAACGACATCTTCAAGATCGAAGGGCTTTCCATTGACACCCTGCGCTTCACCGAAGCCGCTGGCACTGCGTCGTACAGGATCTTCGCTTACTAGATGTTGCTGCCTCTGTGGCTAAACGGGTTCTCGATGAACCCGGAGCAAGGAGCTGCCGTCGCGTCCTCTCGGACGAGCGCCAGCCTGTACGCGCCTGGGGCGCTGGAGACGAAGAACTACTGCATGGACGGAATCCCTCGCATCGTCGTCACTCAAGGCCAGTGGCCCGGACTCTACTGCCTCATGCGGACTCGCACTGGAGCGCCGGTAAACAAGGCCAGCGTGCAGGGCGTCACGGCCTTCGTCTTCCAGCCCAGCGTGACCGGGGGCGACCCCGTGTCCGTGGAGTATGTCCCCGTCGAGGACGCGGTGTACGACTCTGTCCAGTACTCCGACGCTCGCCCCGAGGGCTTCAATGTCTCGCACACCTTCGAGCTTGATCTGCCCCCCGAGGCGTCGGGCGGATCGGCCTACCTCCTTGAGCTGGCTGTCGAGCTGACGACAGGCGAGGTCATCACCCAGAAGGCCCGCGTCCTGATCGAGCCCACCCTGCACCGACCTGCTGGCGCGTACTGATGGCGACGGCGTACACGATGCGCGGCCCGCACGCGGAGCTGTTCACCGGGTACGGTGACTGCCTGCTTGAGGGCCCCGTCGGTACAGGCAAGTCGGTCGCAGGCCTGCTCTGGCTGCACTCGATGGCGAGCCGGATCCCGAACAGTCGCTGGCTGATGGCGCGGAAGCGGCGGGTGGACATGAGCCAGTCCACCCTCGTCACCTTCGAGAACAGCATCCTCGGGCGCGATCACCCCGCCATCCACGGCAGCGCGTCGAGGCCGCAGCGCCGGAACTACCTCTACCCCAACGGGGCCGAGATCGTCGTGGCGGGCATGAACAACCCGACCGCCGTCCTCTCGATGGAGTTCAACGGGGGCTTCCTCGACGAGTTCGTCGAGTTCACTCGCGAGGACTACGAGCTGATCTCCGGGCGTATGCGGAACTCCCTGAACACGGGAGGCCCCGGCGAGCGGGTCATCACCTGCACCAACCCTCGCGGCGCGTGGCACTGGGTCAACCTCGCCGCCGACGCCGGCCTCTTCCGCCGGCTACAGAGCCGCCACTGCCACAACCCCTCGCTCTACAACACCGAGACGAAGGAGTGGACCGAGGCGGGGAAGCGGTACTTCGAGCGGATCCGGCGGGCCTTCACCGGGGCTCGCTTCTCCCAGTATGTGATGGGGGAGTGGGCCGACGACTCCGGGCGCGTGTTCCCGATGTACGACCCCGACATCCACATCCTGGACGCCGAAGTCGTGAAGGACGGCAGTCGCCTGTTCCTCAAGCGCAAGATGCTCGACGGCACTCCCTGGACCAGGGAGATCATGTGGACAGCCGCCGGCGTGGACTGGGGCTACTCGGTGCCCGGCACGATCCAGGTCTGGGGCTGGGACAAGGACGAGATCGCCTACCTCCTGGCGGAGGTCTACCACTCAAGGAAGGACGCGACTTGGTGGGCGCGGCAGATGGTGGACCTCGCCCGCGAGTTCAGGCCCGTGCGGGTGATCTGCGACAGCGCGGAGCCCGACCGGATCCATATGTTCAACGACTACCTGGGGGAGCTGTCCAAGCGCGAGGAGGACCGTCTGGCGATCCGCTGCTACAAGGACCGCTCGGGCAACCTTGCCCACCTCCAGGCCCTGATGCTGCCGTCGCAGTCCACGACCTCGAACCCTACGGGATCGAGGGTGTACCTGCTGAAGAACACGCTGCGGAACGAGCCCGACCCGGACCAAGCTGGGCGTGGCCGGCCCGTCTGCCTTCACGACGAGCTGCTCAACCTGATGTACCTGGAGCGGGACGACGACAAGCCGCTGCGCGACAGGATCGACCCGACCCTCGACAACCACGCTACCGACGCCGCGCTGTACTTGCACCGCTGGGCGTGGCAGCGCGATCACCGTAGCCGGCCCGAGGAGCGCCCCATCGAGCCCGGCTCGTTCGCGGACATCCTCGGCCACCGCGCCAAGCTAGAGGCGGCTGCCGCCGCACAGAGGAACTAGATGCTCGACTTCAAGGACACCGACCTCGCCCGCAGGGAGATCCAAGCCGCCCGCAACCTGACGCGGCGACAGATCAGCAACTTCGAGCGCCAGCAGAAGTACTACACCGGCCCCTACTGGCAGACGACCGAGGGGCTCCAGGCATTCGGTGCCGACGAGGGGCAGGACAGCCAGGACGGCACGCACTTCGAGTTCGTGGCCCTGATGATGGCCCGCCTCGCGTTCCGCGTGCCTCGCGTGTCCGTCACTTCGAGCCGCGCCGGCGCCCAGGAGGAGATCGCCGTCGCAACGAAGCACGCGCTGAACCGCGTGATCCGCGACTCGAACTACCGGCACACCCAGCGGCAATCGGCCCTCGACTTCCTCTTCAACTTCTCCGTCATGCACCTCTCCCGAGTGGAGAGCCCGCTGTACGGAGGCGAGGAGTCGGAGATCAACCCGATGTGGCCCGAGGCCAACCGCATCTCGCAGAAGGCCTACTTCCGCGACCCGATGGCGCTCGACGACATGGGGCTCGTGCGCTACGAGGGGCACGACACCTTCCTCGACAAGGAAGACCTCATCCGCATCGCCGAGGAGGAGAACAAGAAGGAGCGCAACGAGAAGCTCCACTGGGACCTTGAGGCCATCGACGCCGCCCCCGAGGGTAGCTTCGACGACGACGGCAAGGTCGATGTCCCCAGCCGCAAGCAGGTGTGCCTGACCACGGTGTGGGTGCGCGGCTACGAGGACAAGGACCACCCCGGCACGGACAAGGGCTACAACGGCACGGTCTTCTACTACGCGAGCGGACCCGAGGAAGGCGACGACGCCATGCTCCTCGTGAAGCAGGAGCCCTTCTACGGACCTCCGTGGGGGCCCTACTATGTCGGCACGGCGTACTCGGTGCCGGACGCGCCCCTGGGCCTGTCGCCCCTTACGGCGGCAGAGACGCAGATCCGCGAGCAGCAGCGTCACGCCAAAGCGGTGGGCGACAGCGCCGCGAGCTTCAAGAAGCTCCTGTTCGTGGACAGCCCGGACAACACGCTGGGCCAGCGGGTCGCCAACAGCCCGCACCTCCATGTCCACAATGTCGCCGGGCTTGAGCGGAACCGGATGGTCGAGGCCACCTTCGGCGGAGCGGACACGCAGTCCGTGCAGTACCTCCAGCTCTGCCGGGACCGGGTTGACCGGATGCTCGGCATCAGCGAGGCGATGCGGGGCGTGGCGACCGGGCAGGCGACCGCGACCGAGACGGCCCTGGCGGGTCAGGCCGGCGGCGTCCGCATGGCCTGGATCCAGGGCTCCTTCATCGAGCTGCACGAGCGCCTGTTCCGTGGCATGGCCTGGTATCTCTACCACGACAACGAGGTGGCGATCCCCCTGTCCCGCGAGGCCGCCGAGGAGCTTGGCACCAACCCCGAGATCGGGCTCGTGTACCGTGGCGGTGACGAGGATCGGGAGAGCGGGTTCGCCTGGGCGGACCTGGAGCTCAACATCGAGCTGCGCTCGACCGAGCACGAGTCGGACGAGGCCAAGCTGGTGAAGGTCCAGACGGGCGGCCAGCTCCTGATGAATGTGGCCCAGCTCGCTCCCGCCGCCCCGTGGGTGGACTGGGAGGCCGTGATCCGCATCCAGGGCGAGGCCCTCGGGCTCCCTCGGCTGCATGAGCTGTGGGACGAGGACATCTACCAGGAGTTCGTCGCCCGCCAGCTCCAGATGGAGGCCGCCTCCGGCGCTGGAGCCGACCCGGAGTCGCGCTTCGACAGCCAGGTGAAGGCCGCCGCCGATCGTCGCCTCCAGTCCAATGTGAAGGCTCGGCCCTTCGACATGAGTCAGATGATGGGCGGCGGGGGTATGCCGGGCGAGCAGTCTGGGGCCCAGGCCGCCGCTCCCCTTAGGTCTGGGCCTGCCGGGTACGGCGGGTCCGCTGGTGGTGCCGGCGGCACCGGAGGCGCGTGATGCCGATCTACGACTTCCACGACGAGCGCACCGACGAGACCGTCGGAGTCTTCTTCGAGTCCATGCAGGGCGAGCTGGGCCCGCCGGCAATCGGGGAGCTGATCCCCGGCACCTGCCTTCGCAGGGTTCCCTCTCTCTTCGCCGAGCCCGTCGTTAGGACCCTGGAGTTCAAGGGCTACTCCCAGCCCATCTGGGCCAAGGGAGCCAAGCACTACGACGCGGACGGGACCCCCTGCTTCTCCTCCCGAAAGGAGGTGGACGAGTATGTGGCCGTCCAGAACGGCCAGACCGAAACCGACGGACAGGGCCAGCAGGGTGGGGAGATCATCGCCCACGACGCGATCTAACCCACTCGGCCCCAGCCGTCGCAACGCCTTAGCCCCCAGGCGCTTGTAGCGGGGGTGGAACAAAGCCCCCGATCTGGTATCGGAGGGACTGTAGGAGCACATGGAAACCGAACCGGACCTGACCCCCGAAGAGGTCGCCTCGCACGACGCGCAGGTGGACGCTCTCCTCGACGCCCAGCTTGGGGACGACGACCCCGAGCAGTTCGACGCGCCCGAGCTGTCGATGCCCGAGGCGCTCACGGGGGATGATGCAGGGAACAGCACCGCCACCTCGTACTCGGAGGACGACTACCACACTGCGTGGCAGGCCCTTCGACGGGATGGTTGGACCCCGGAGGCCATCAACGCGATGGACCGGGAAGTCTTGGTGGCTCAAGGCCTGGGAAGGGCCGAGCGCCAGCGAGATGTGGACGCTGCGTTCACCGAGCGAGCGGAACTCCGCAAGCAGCTCGGACTCGACAGCACGGAGGCTAGTGAGGGACTGGCGGGAACCGATGACCCCGAACAGGGATTCGGCTACCCCGCTGCTACTGGTGCAGACCTCGCCTCTCTAGCGCGACCCGTTGCCGAGATGATCGCAGAGCTTGACGATCCCCAGGAGATCGCGCAGGCCCTTGGAGGCTTCGTCCAACAGGCCATTCAGCAGCAGACCCAGGCGGCGACGATGATGTCGAGCCTGGAGTCCCGGGCCAGAGAGCTGACGGATGGCTACGAGGGAGATGTGAACGCTCTGATGCAAGAGGCGTACAGCCTTGGTCAGGCGGGCCGGCACTCCAACCTTCAGGGGATGGAGAGGTTCGACGCGCTGGTCAAGGACGCTCTCGCGCTGAGTGGTCACTCTCAGTTCACCAGTAGCAACCGCGCGACGACGAAGAGCGGAGCCCGGCCCCCGATGATGGGGAACCGGGTGGCATCGAAGCCCACCTCAGAGGCAGAACGCCTCGACGCACGCCTCCAAGCAATCATGAACGGAGAGCGTGACATGAGGAAGCTCCGCAGCATCTGAATCGCGCACAGTCACCAAGGAGGTGACACATGGCCGGTTCTCCCCTTGAGGAGTTCACCACCCTCATGCAGAGCACGGGTCCCGCTTGGATGCGTGGCCCCGAGGCTCTGATCAACGACGCGGTCCGCTCGACCTACACGGGCAACCGCATCTGCGCCGCTGGCTCCATGATGGAGATGTGCCAGGGCGGGGATCAGATCGAGGACATCATCTTCCTCGGCGAGACCTCCGACTACGCCCGGTACAACCCCAACGAGGCCTTCAGCTACGACATGCCTCAGACGGGCGTGAAGTGGACGGCCCCGTGGGCGTTCGCCAAGGCGAGCGTCTCCTGGACCAAGCAGGACATCGGGCTCAATGTCGAGTCCATGGGCAAGAAGTACCGCGCCCAGGTCTACAAGCGCGTCATGCACCAGAAGCACCAGAACCTCTGGACTGGTGTGTGCAACGGTATCGAGGACGAGTTCTGGGCCCGCCCGGACTCGGTCGAGATGGAGTCCAGCACCCCCACGGGCGCTCGGAAGCCGTACTCGATCCCGGTCTTCGTGAACGAGTTCACGAACGGTCTGGTCCCGAGCCAGGTTGACGCTTCGGGCACTGCCTGGACTACGGTTCAAGGCATCAACCCGACCGGCGTCGGCAACAGCAAGTGGAAGCCCTACTCGGTGGGCGGCGGCGCTGGCGCTGCGGCTCCCACCGCCGGTTACGACTTCGACGCTAGCAGCAGTGCTACTGCGCTGGATGCTGCTGGCCTGTTCCCGGCTTTCACCAAGGCTTTCTGGAATCTGCGGTTCGACCGTCTGCCCAAGAAGGCGGAGTACAGTGACAAGACCAGCTCGCCCTGCGTGATCTGGTGCTCGCTCCAGGGTCTGGTGAACTACGAGCACGCGCTGCGTGTGAACCAGGACACCTTCCGTGGCATCGGCAAGACCTCGGGCCAGGATCCGGCCTACGACGCGCCGACCTTCCGTGGCATCCCGCTGGAGTACATCTCGGCCCTCGACACGGCCAAGCTGTACGCTTCGGACGCCAACGCGGTGGACGAGACGGTTGAAGGCAGTGCTGACACCGGAGCCAAGGCCGGCCCCCGGTACTACTTCATCAACTCGGAGTACCTCAAGTTCGTCACCCACACGGAGAACTACTGCAAGATGACGGAGCCGTTCATGCCGTCCGCGCAGCCGTTCACTCGTGTGCAGGTCATGGACCTGTGGAACAACAACATTGTTCGCTCGCGTGCCCGTCTAGGCATCGTTGGTCCGAACACGGAAGTCACTGCGTCCATGAACGCCTAAGGGAGGCACTGAACCATGAGTCAGCAAATCGTCCAAATGGGAGGCGCGGCCCCTGGCCTAAGCGGGGATCGCGTCACGATGTATGTGCAGAACCCGACCGCCCTGGCTTTGGCTAAGGGCACGGTGGTGCGAATCACGCGCTCGTCCAATAGCGGTGTCGAGGTAGCCAACGCCATGAGGGCGGCGCCCGCGGGGTTCGAAAGCATTCTGGCTGCAGGCGGCATCTACGGCGTCCTGCTTGAGGCCAGCACGGCTGACACCACGGCCCTGGTCCATGTTTGCCTGCGAGGGCGCGTAGACACCCTGCTGGCGAAGCCGTCGGGTGGCTCCGCCATCAACGGAGATGGCACCCCGCTTATTCTGGCTACTGGCCCCAACACTGGAGGCTCCTCGGAGTATCAGGGGCACCTGTGCAGTGCTTCTGATGCCCCCGCGTCCGGTGACGCCCAAACCGGACAAACCGTGGCTCCGAACCCGCACAAGATCATTGGCTATTATGTCGACGCTCTTGCGAACGCCATCCCGGATGACTCGGCGGCGCTCCGGACCATCGACTTTGACGGCATTGCCGGTTACGGCATGGCCCTCGGTCCCATCGATGTGACCCCGACGCCGCCCGCAGGCGCTCCGTCCTGACGAGCTATGGTCCTCCTCGCCGCTGACTCCAAGCTCGTCGCAGAGCACGCTCTAGGTGGTGGGATCTCTTCGGAGATCACGCCGTGGCGTGTGCTCAACGAGGCGGGCGCTTGGCTGACCAACATCCGGGCGTGGAACTGGCTGGCTGGCGGGATGGAGGCAATCGCCACCACCGCCGACCAGTCTTGGGTCCCGCTGCCGGAGGACTTCGGCAGCATCATCGGAGTGGACAGCGGCGAGGGGTACGAGGGGAGCGTCACTCTCACGACGCTCCCCGATCTCCTCCGCCTCCGGGCCAATGGCCTGGAGGCGGCGGGGTACTACTACTGGGCGGCGGTCAGCTACGACCACGCCGACATCACGGGCACCTCGACGGAGCCCGAGGCCGAGGTCACGCCTACGCCCGAAGCTGTGGCGGCGGCGAAGAAGTACCCGACGGCCCGGCTTGAGCTGTACCCGACCCCGACTGCCTCGGTGACCGGCGGCATCCTCATCCACTACGAGCGTGGGTGGCGCAAGGTCAGCGAGGACACGGACACGATCTTCCTGCCGTCCTGGCTGGAGGGCGTGTACCACCGCGCCGTGCGGATCTTCGCTCGCGGCTACGAGGAGGAGGAGAGCTACTCCAAGGACGACGCCCTCGACCGACTCATGATGGGCAGCGAGTGGGCTGCAGCCATCGCGAAGGACACGCGCCAGCAGACCGACCTTGGCCGGCTCCAGTACGGTGCCGCTCAGGACGGGGGCCATGTCCGGGCTCACCGCTTTACCGGGATCGTGGGCGACCTGTAGTGCCTGAGAACCGCCCGCAGATCCCCGTCCCCCTGGGGGGCATCAGCCGCGACATGGCTCGCGCTGACCAGCCCATGGGCACCTCGGAGGAGCTGACCAATGTCCGCTCCGTGGATCCGCTGACCGGGCGCGTGCGCCTGTCCCAGCGGGCGGGCAGCTCGAAGCTCGTGGAGGAGCAGGTCACCTCGGGCAAGATCGACGAGGTCGTCTCGGTGGCCTACGATGTGCCGAGGGTGACCTACGAGCGGATCACCGCCTCCCACCCGTTCGAGTGGACGGTGGTCGAGGAGGGCGCCGACGAGGTCGTGGACATCACCACCGACCGCCAAGGCAACACCTACGCCCTGACCCTGGACGGCTCTGTCGAGAAGCGCAACTCGAAGGGCGAGCTGGTGGACACCATCAAGTTCCCCGGCAAGGGTGGCGGCACCGCTGTCCGGCGCATCGTCGTGGACGAGCTGGACTCGGTGTACATCGCGTCGAACCTGGATGTGACGGACGCCGACAAGTCCCAGTGCTCCCTGTTCAAGTTCCGGCTGACTGAGCGCGGCGACGGCAAGGACATCTACGAGCAGCAGTGGGAGCTGTCGCTGGAGAGCAACTCTGCCCAGGACACCGTCGTGGACTTCGCAGTCCGCAACGGCCTGATCGCCGCCGTCATCACTCAGAAGAGCGACGGGGCCTACAAGCTGAAGGGCTACATCGGCGCCTTCGGCGGGTTCCCCCTGGCGCTGTACGAGCAGGACGCCCCAAGCGGGACGACGAGGATCACGCTGTCCGAGAGGGGCGACATCTTCCTCGTGGCCCCCGAGGACGGCTCCCGAGGGCTCAGTAGTGGCGAGGACGGCTACGGCGGCGGCATCGTCTCGTGGACCCCGCACAGTGAGTTCGAGGCTACGACTCGACTGCACTCGTGGTTCGACGCGGAGTCGGTGACGCCTGGAGAGGACGGCGTCGTGGAGTCCGTGCCCGACCGGCGCTTCCTTGCGACGACCGCCGAGAACCCTCTCTCCGACACGAACACCCTGACCACGGGGCAGCCCGGAGGCTACACGCCCGGCCACACGATGGCCGAGGAGCCGCCGACGGACATCCAGCCGAACAGGTCGCTCGGCAAGGCGCCGCACACCAGCCCGGTGACATCGGGAGACTTTCTCCCACCGCCGACGAAGGGCTACGCCACCGGGGCGAGCTTCCGGTGCCTGGACTTCGACCAGAGTGCGCCGTCCGAAGCGGGGGGGACATACACGGGGCAGGTGCTCCTCGGGCACCACAGTGGGTTCCTGATCAAGGAGATCTTCAAGTCCGACACCAGCGGCGACGGCTACCCCGACAGCGACGGCAGCTACGCGCCGGGCGCTGGGGACCCCGACTGGGGCTGGGCTCCGGGTGTTGATCAGGGGTATCGCGCTTTCGCAGACGGTGGCTGGTCCGACGACGACACCAGGGGCGACGGCTTCACCATGTGCTTCGCCGTCGAGCTTCCCGACAGCTCGACCGGCGCACAGGTGATCGCTTCCTCGGCGGAGCAGGCGGCCGACAACTCCTGCCAACGGTGGGCGCTGCTCTACAACTACCCGAGCCCCGGCGACCTAACCTGGCGGAGGCAGGGCACGGGGTATGACACGAAACTCGACGGTGCCGTTACAGACCACACAATCGCGGAGACCGCCTGGCGAGATGTCTCTGGCGGCAAGAACACCCGTCGCTTCGCGGTGCTGACCTTTGTCCACGGTGGGACCGCCGACAAGGACCACGACGGTTCGGGGGAGAACCCGAACGAGTCGACCTTCCGCGTGAATGGTCGCCATGTCGACCGCTACAGCGGGACAACGATGGCGCAGGAGGGCTCGATCCGCTTCGGACACCCCACCTTTGCGTCTACCGGGGTGGCGTTGAGCGACCCCGACTTCGTGCCCCCCGGTAGCTTCGCCGGGTTCGACGGCAAGATCTTCGAAGGCCTGTGCCTCTACCACCCCGACGGCACGGCGGCGAACAACCTGGACACGGTAGGCGTCTCCTTCGGAACGGGCTGGGGCTCGGTGCAGCCCTACGACACATCGACCGGAGACCCCCCTGCTGTGGCCTGGAACGAGGCCTCTGTTTCGAGCGGGATGTACTCTGGGTCCCTGGACCGCACGGGATACACCGGGGACCTCGACGCCTTGGCGGCGTACACGAACAGCGCCACGACCGTGGAGCGCATTGAAGGCTACCTTGCTCACCGCTACGGCTCGGGCGATGTGCTGCCTGAGAAGGACCCGGCGGTGACGGATACCCCGACGAACGGTCGCTACTACAGCCACCCGTTCGCCGGCAATCGCGTCCCGATTGGCCTGAAGGACGGCTACCTGGGGCTGGAGCGCGACCCGTTGGCGCCGCTGTCTTCGGTGCGCCCGATCCTTGCCAAGTACTCGGGCTCCAACGGTGATCCGATCTGGGCGCTCAACGGCGGCGGCATCGGCTACGGGGTGGTCACGGACAACTTCGGCTTCCCGGTTACCTACGGGGAGTCCGAGAGCACCGACTCTACGGTGGCCCGCCGAGTGCTGGACAACGGATCGTCCTACGACGACAACGAGGCCGAAGGTGCTTGGAGGCTCAAGTCGTCCAGCGATCCGGTGGACAGCAAGGCGATCCTCTTCTCGGACGCCGAGGGCGACATCTACTGGCCGGGGCCGACGCTCGCGGAGTGGAGCACGGTGCGGAAGCTGGCACGGGACACCGGGGAGACGGTGGCGGATGTCGCGATGCAGAAGGGCAGCCAGCGGGCTCTCTGCGTTGCTGGGTCATCCGTGCCCTACCCGCTGTACCTGGACGACGACCTGAAGGGGCCCGAGTTCCTGTACATCGGCGGAACGCAGGGCAAGCCCGCGAACGGCCCGACGCTGTCCAAGCTGCGCCTGATGTCCCAGACCCAGGCCGTTGCCGACGGAGCCTCGCTGCGGCGTCACGACCTCGTGGTTGTCGGCGGGGGCGACATCAAGCAGGTGAAGGACGGCGTCGTCACGACCGCCGAGGCCGCTGCCTTCGAGTCTGGGTCCCCGTACATCCAAGGCGTCCAGCTCTTCGGCGAGGTGTTCCTGACTGACGGCGAGAAGGTCAAGGTGCTGAACCCCCGGACGGGGGTGGTCACGGACTACGCTCCGACGGACGGGGGCGAGATCCCCGAGCGGTGCCGGATCCTGACCGCGTGGCGTGGCCGGCTGATCTTCGCCCGCAGCGCGGACAACCCCTACGAGATCACGGCCACCGAGCTGGGGAACCCCTACGGGGCGAACATCTACCCGGCCACCCCGAGCGTCACCCAGGCGTGGCGGGGGACGGCGGCCGGCGTCGGTCGAGCCCCTGACATCGTCAACGCCTTCATCCCGATGAGCGACGACTACGCCATCATCGGGGGCGA
>Ga0180431_10002727_pt1 | contig 23302 bp, 17 predicted proteins | sample SS_ome_11_FD_132459 | JGI IMG/M metagenome (GOLD analysis project Ga0180431, IMG submission 132459) | Hypersaline lake sediment archaeal communities from the Salton Sea, California, USA - SS_1_MS_1 metaG | ecosystem: Environmental > Aquatic > Non-marine Saline and Alkaline > Hypersaline >...
CACCGGGTGATCCCACCGTGCTCGTTCCTGCGCGCGGCGGGAGCCCTACCCGGCGCCACCCGTTGAGAGACGGCGGTCCGGGGCCTGGATTCGGAAAAAGGTCCGCCGCTGGCTTCGTCGCTGTGTTGGTTGGGCACTCTCAACGGGTCCTGTCACCGGGTAATCCCGCCGTTTGAGAGGTGACGGGCCGGAACCGGAAGAGGATTAGCCGGCGGCTTTGACGCTGAAGAAGGAGAGGGCGCATGTTCGGGGGACACAAGGTCAAGATCGAGAAGGAGATCTACGAGAAGGCCGAGAAGTACGCCAAGGTGGCCGGCTACACGTCGGTCGAGGAGTTCATCAACCACATCGTCGAGAAGGAGATGTCCACCTTCGGTGAGGCGGACTCCGAAGAGGAAATCAAGAAGAAGCTTCAGGGGCTTGGGTACATTTCCTAGCTCGATTCTCGGTTCCCGGGGAGAGGTGTATGAACGCCATTCAACACGCGGTCTCGAAGTTCTTCGACACGGTCTACGCGCCGCTCGAGTCCTTGGGCGCCTTCTGGGCGCTGTTCGTGATGTCGGCGGTGACGGGCGTCGTGATGCTGTTCCTGTTTAAGTACACGACGAACCAGGAGAAGATGAGGGCCGTCAAGGATCGCATCAAGATGCACTTCATCGAACTGCGCCTGTACCAGGACGACATGCGGGTCTTGTGGAGGACCCAGGGTCGAATCCTCAAGGCCAATCTCCAATACGTGCGTCTTGTGATCATTGCGGCGATCCTGATCGTCATTCCTGTGGTGTTCATTCTCTACGACATGGATCCACGGTTCGGGCACCGGCCCCTGGAAGCGGGGGAGTCGGCCATCGTCAAGGTCAGGCTCTCCGGGCGCGGAGGACTGCCGGAAGTGGACCTCCTTGCCCCCGAGGGCGTGGAAATCGAGACGCCCAAGCTGCGCATTCCGACCGAACGGGAAGTCGACTGGCGCGTGCACGCCACAAGGGCGGGTGTTTTTGATCTGGCGTTCCGCATCGAGGACCGGGAATTCATCGGGAAGATGGCCGTGGGAAGGCCCTTCGCGAACCTGGCCGACGGGCCGAATCTCAAGGGTTCCATGGTGGAAGCCATTGAGATTGCGTATCCGTCCCGGCGCTTCGGTTTCGAGAGCTGGATCGGGCACTGGCTGACGCTGTTTTGCGTGTTCTCCGTGGCGATCGGTTTCGGGCTCAAACCGATATTCCATGTGGAGTAGATAGAAAGAGCAAGCCACAGATTTCACAGATGCACAAACAAATTAAAACGGGCGACTCAACGAGTCGCCCTTCTTCTGTGTTTTTCGAACGGGCCTTGCGCCGCGGCGCTCGTTCCGGCGAGCGCTCCCCGCGGCCGGCCCTGGGTATGGCCTATCGACTCTCAACTTTCGACTTTCGACTCTCCGCAGTTCGGGCCTTGCGCTGCGGCGCTCGTTCCGGCGAACCTTCGCCGCCGAGCCCTGCCCGCAGCCAGCCCGAAGCCCGAGAGCCTTCACCACGAACCACACGAAGGGCGGCCCGTTCCGGGCCGAGAGAGTCGATAGTCGAAAGTCGAGCTCGGACTTGACCCTGGTTCTGTGAAATCTGTGCAATCTGTGGCTGGCTCTGGGTTTGACCGGCCGTCGCCTTGTCGCTCGCTCACGCCCCGAGCTTCTTCAGAATAATCCCCGCCAGATCCGTGATGTTCAAATCCTCCGGCGTGGCGTCCTTGCTCCAGAAGAAGGCGTCGTCCCAGGTGTGCATGCCCTCGAGGTTGGTGCGCTTGAAGAGGTCCGTTTCCTTGGGCGATCCCTTGACGTCGAAACCATAGTTGCCCACGGCCACAAGATCCGGCCCGTCCTGAACAACGGGTCCCGAGTAGACCTCGCCCCGGTCGAAGATCTTGAAGAACACCTTCTCGCCGTCGTGCTCGAGAGCCTCCAGGCCGGCTCTGATCTCGGTCTTGACCTTCTCGAGCTCGCCCGCTTCGACCGAGCCCTTGGGATAGCGCCCCCTGCGGTGAATGTAGATCCGGTTCGGGTCCATCACGAAGGCCTTGGCATCCGGCGAAATATCGGCCAGGGACTCCGGTGTCTCCTTCTCAAAGCGGAGAAACCCGTTCTGAACCAACCACCGGTTGAGGTACACCTCCTGCTTGATCCCCGTGAACCCGTGGTCCGAGAGGAGAAAGAAACCGTCCCCGTCGGTTCCGGAAACGTCTCCGAAGGCGTCGTAGATCCTGCCGACAAAGGCGTCCACCTTGCCGTAGTACTCCAGGGCGCGGGAGTGGAAGGCATGGGATTCGTTCTCGATCGCCGACCACAGGTAGTGCTGGATCCGGTCCGTCCCGGTGATCACGAGCTCGAAGAGGTCCCAGTCGATTTCCTTCCAGAAGTACTCGAAGGCGCGCTCTCGCCCCACGAGCGTCCGGTCCAGATCTTTCATCAGGAATTCGTGGTCTTCCCGGCTCTTCATCGTGTCGATGTCGATCCGGTAGTCCCACTTCTCAAGAAGGGGCTTAATGACGGCAGGGTGGACGGCGCGGCCGAGGTCGATCGCCACGAATCCCGAAATCAGAACGCCCGGAATCTGCCGGGCCGGATACGTCGACGGCTGGTTGATCACCACGGAGCGCTTCTTGGACTCACCCAGCCGGTCCCAGAACGTTGGGGCCTTGAGATCCCGAAAGGAGGGAAACGTCATGTTGTAGGTTCCGGATTTGAGATCGGTGAAGCCGTAGATCCCGTGGGTTCCGGGGTTCACTCCGGTCATGAAGGACGGCCAGCTCACCGCGGAGATTTCCGGCAGCGTCACCTTCATCCTCCGGTGAGTGCCCGTTCGGAGAATCGCGTCCATTCGAGGTGTGATCCCTTCGCGGCAGAACCGCTCCAGCATGGAGTGCGGCACGCCGTCCAGACCGACGACGCACACGCGGGTCTTCGCCTTCTTCCGCTTCAGAAACTCCAGAGCCAACGCAACCGTCCTTTCTGACGACCGTCAATAGCAGGTGAAAAGCAAGCCACAGATTGCACAGATTTCACAGAGAGGGTTTCAGGGTTTTACCCTGAAGCCGCACACCCAAGATGATCGCCACAGCTCCACCATCCGCAAGCCGATTCCGGTTCATCACCCGCACCGAGTGTTCGGGTGAAGTTGCTCTTCCCCGGTGATGATTACCGGGGAAGATGGCTTCAATCTGTGCAAATCTGTGAAATCTGTGGCTGATTCTCTTCTAGCGCATTTAGATGTAGCCCAGATCTTTCAGACGCTGTTTGATTTTTGCCTCTTCCTCTTCCGAGTACTCCTCTTCCGCGTCGGCGGCCGGGATGTTGCCCATGAGCTCCAGGGTCCGGATGATCTTGTTGACGGATTCTTCTTCGGACTCCTTGTCGGTGTCGATCAGAATCTCGGGATTGTCCGGCGCCTCGTACGGATCGTCCACGCCCGTGAACCCTTTGATCTCGCCCGCCATCGCCTTCTTGTAAAGACCCTTGACGTCCCGCTCGGACAGCACCTCGATCGGGCACTTGCAGTAGACTTCGACGAAATTGCCGATGAGCTTCCGGTTTTCGTCCCGAATGGCCTTGTACGGAGAGATGGCCGCGGCGATGGCCACCACTTCGTTTCGTGTCAGAAGATTACACACGAACCCGATCCGGCGGATGTTGATGTCCCGATCTTCCTTAGAGAAACCGAGCCCCTTGCTGAGATTCGTCCGAACCACGTCGCCGTCCAGGACTTCGACTTTCAGTCCCCGCTCAAGGAGGATCTCTTCCACCTGCTTGGCGAGGGTTGACTTGCCGGACCCTGAGAGTCCGGTGAACCAAAGAGTGAATCCCTTCATCGTTGCCGTCCTCCTTAGAGTAGGGGAGTCCCGATCATCTCCTCGGGAACCGGAATTCCGAAGTACTTGAGAATCGTCGGTGCGATGTCGTAGATGGAGTACTGATCCTTCGCTGAAGCCGAAGGCGGAATGGACGAAATGAGAATCCCGTTTTGCGCGTGATTGGCGTCGTCGGGGCCGGTGTCGTTTTCGTACATGTAGATGGAACCCACACCCACCGAGCCGGCCGAGCGCCAATCGAGGTTGCCCAGGTACACGACGAGATCCGGCGCGATGTTCCGGGTCTCGCCGTAGATATCCTCGGGACGGAAGGCGCGGGTCCCGATGTTTCGGCCCTCTTCGTCGGCGATGGCTTCGAGCTTCTGAATCATTTCCCGGCGGAAGCTCTCGTACTCGGCCTCGGGAATCACGCCCTGTGGCTCGCGGCCCTGGACGTTGAAGAACATTCGGGAATAGTAGCCGCCCTCACCCCACGCCCGGGTCTTTTCCCAGTCGATCATGCTCATCTTGAGGCGGGTCTGCTCCTTAGGTTGTTCTTTCAGGGTCAGGTAGCCTTCCCGCTGGAGCCATTCGTTGATGCAAATGGCTCCCACCATGGTCTTGGCGCCGTGGTCGGATACGACGAATACAGCCGTGTCGTCATCCACCAGCTTCAACGTCTCGCCGACCTCCCGGTCGACCTCCTTATAGTAATCGAGAATCACATTCTCGTACCTGGTGCCGGGCTCGTAGAGCCGGTGGGTCTTATCGAAGTAGCGCCAGAAGGCGTGATGGATGCGATCGATGCCCATCTCCACCACCATGGCGAAATGGTATTCGTCGCGGCCGTAGAATCGGCGGAACGCCTTGAACCGGCGCTCGGTCATTTCGTAGATCTGCCGGAGCAGGTCGTCCTTGTTGTCGGTCCGGAAATCCTCGACGTCGATCATGTAGTTGCCCCCGGCCGCCCGGTCCAGCTCCGCCTTGATTTCGTCCGGATACGTGTACTGGACCTCTTTGTTGGGCGTGAGGAAGCTGGCCACCATGACGCCGTTCAGGGGTTTCGGCGGGTAGGTCTGAGGAACGCCGAACACGAGGGATTTCATCCGGTTCCGAGAGAGGTAGTTCCAGACCGTTTTCGCCTTGACGTACTTGGCGTTGGCGAAATAGAGGTCTTCATACCCGTAGCTCTTGCGGTTTCGGAAGCCGTAGAATCCCAGCATGCCCGGGTCCCGGGAGGTCATCATGGCCGTCCAGGCCGGGACGGTGATGGGAGGAACGGTGGATTCCAGTTTCGCGCGAAATCCTTTCTCGCCCAGCGCCGTCAGGTTTGGCAGGTGTTCCTTCCACGCGTCGAAGACCAGCTGGGGGGTTGCGCAGTCCAAACCTAGGATCAGAAGTTTCTTCATCGATTCGCATCTCCTTCGCGAAGGTGCCTCCCGTCGGATTGTCCGACGGGCCTACTTGGCGCGCGTGCTCTCCATCAGGATCTCCGCCACTTCCGGCCTCGTGAATTCCACGGGAGGAAGCTTGCCCTCGGTGAGCATCTGCCGCACCTTGGTCCCGCTCAGGAACACGTGATCCTCCGACCCGTGCGGGCACGTTTTCGTCGAAGCCATGTTGCCGCACCGGGTGCAGAAAAAGGCGTGGTCGAAGAACAGCGGTGTGATGGCGATCTCCGCCGGATCGAACTCCCGGAAGATGTAGTGCGCGTCGTAGGTCCCGTAGTAGTCTCCCACGCCGGCGTGGTCGCGGCCCACAATGAGATGAGAACACCCGTAGTTCTTGCGGACCAGGGCGTGAAAAATGGCTTCTCTCGGTCCGGCGTAGCGCATGGCGGCCGGGAACACGGAGATCGCCGTTCTCGTCTTGGGGTAGTAGTTGGCCAGCAACACTTCGTAGCATTGCATGCGGATCTCACCGGAGATGTCGTCGCTCTTTGTTGCACCCATCAGCGGGTGGATGAGCAGCCCATCGACGATTTCGAGCGCGCACTTCTGAAGGTATTCGTGCGCCCGATGGATGGGATTCCGGGTCTGGAACGCAACCACCGAGTTCCAACCCTTGGCTTTGAAGAGCACGCGGGTCTCCTTGGGGTCGAGCCGGTAGTTGAGAAACGTCGTGTGCTTCGGCCGGTTGACGGCGCTGATTCTTCCACCGAGGTAGGTGTCCCCGATGGACGCGAGATATTGAACGCCGGGGTGCGCTTCGTCCGAGGTCAGAAGGACTTTCTCGGCTTCCTCGATCTTGTCGATAGGGAACTTGTCCTCGAGATGGAGAACGCCGAGGACTGTGCCGGCGGGATCCTCGAGGGCAATGTCCTGACCTTCCTTGAAGTCGGCGGCGTCGCCCTTGCACGAGAAGACCACGGGGATCGTCCAGGGGAGTCCCTGGTCGAGCCGCATCAGATCGAGCACGGACTTGTAGTCGTCTTGCGTCATGAATCCTTCCAGGGGACTCATGGCTCCGGCGGCAATCATCTCGAAGTCGGCGAGCTCGCGCTCGTTCATTCTCATGCGGGGCATTCCCGGAATCTTCTCTTCGAGGGCCTCCCGTTCCTTGCCTTCTACGAAGCGGTTCACGAGCTTTCCACCGTGGGGCTTGATCATCCGTCTCTCCCTTGAGTGCGATCAGAGGTTCGCTTCCAACCTATCGACAATTCCGTGCGGCTCCCTGAGGATCCTGGAGGAAGACCGGGGACGCCGTATCCGGCCTAGTCAAGATAACCGAGGTTTCGGAGCCGCTGCTTGATGGCTTTCGTCTCTTCCGGAGTCAGCTCGTCCTTGTCGGCGGGAATCCCTTTCTCGGAGATGATATCTCGCAAGACGTAGACAATGAACTCTGTTGCCGAGCTGAAGCTGGATCCCTGGATCAAAGTCTGCAGTTTTCTGTATAGCGGGCGTGGAATCTTGATCGTAACGCGTGTTTCCCTCATGTCTGCCCCTCCGTTCCAACTCCCATGACACTCCAATCAGAGTCTATGGTACCGCATTTGAATTCCAATGTCAACCCACTTTCAGGCTCTTTCTGGAGTACTTATCGGGTGGCCGGAGGGAGTGCTTTAGGGGGAAAGGGCACGAGCCGGGGCGCTTGAAGGAGACGGCGCCTGTTCCTTCATAGGACCTGTAGGACTCAGGGGACCGATAGGACCTATTCCATCGGAAGGATTCTAGAGAGCTCCGCCACGGCCCACTCGACGAAGCCCGAGCAGGTGTCGTGGAGGCCGCGCTTTTCCCAGGTGCGGCGTCCCGCGGCCGTCGAGATGTCGATCTCGATCAGGCCGTAGCAGGCCGTGTCGCCGAAGCGCTTCTTGAATCGCGTCATGAAAGCGCGGGTGAGCTTGTAGCAGAGGGCGTTATCTTCCTCGGGCCTGTCGCGCCCGAGCCTGAGACCGATGGCTAGGAGTGCGCCGGTTACGGCGCCGCACGTCAGGCCGGATCGGGCGAGGCCCCCGCCGAAGGGGGTGGCGACACGGGGAATCGTGTTGGTGCGAATCCCCCAGTACTTCGCCATGGCCAGGAGGACGGACTCCGCACAGTTGAAATCGCTGTCGAAGTACCGTCGAGCAAGGGTGATTGCCTGGTCACGAGTCATGGGCGTTGTTCTCCTTCAGGGGTGTTGAGCCAGGATACTACAGAGGTGCGGATTCTTGAAGGAAATCAGCGCGGGCCGCCCCTGGATTCGGGCGCGATGCGCTTTCGGCACGGGCCTTTTGCCGCGGGAAAGGTCCGGCGGCTCTCTCCCGCAGCGTGAATGGGGGATTCGGGTCTGCGCGTACGATGGCAACTCCTTGCGTTGAAGAATCCCACGCTGCGGTTTTCGATCCGGCGAACCTTCCCCGCGGCCAGCCCGAAGGCAGAGACTGGAGATTGGATATTTGACACGCGAACTCGGACAAAGGTGGAACGGCTACCTCTCCTTCCACGGAGAGGTAGCCGCATCCGACACCCCACGCCCCGATGACACCGCAGCCGGCGAGTGTGTTTTCGAGGGCGCAGGGTGAATTCTTGACGAACATGTGGTTGCTGTTTCCGGGATCACGGAAGGGGAGATCCCGGGAGGCGTTGTCGAGATTGCGCCGGGAGTTGGCAGAAAGGCTGAGAATAAGAAAGCACCGGCGCGCTTCATGGCTCCACCTCCACCGACGGATCAACCGCCGATCAGAGACGATCAGCTCTGGGCAATCATGGCCTCTCGAGCCCGAAAGCCTACAGCCTTAGCCATTGGCGTCTGGTGCACACTCCGTGAATCGGATTCGTGGAACCCACATCATGAGCCTCGACACGTTGATATTATACCACACGATGGGCGAGCATGCAAGCGGGTTTGGGGCATTTCGTGGCCGGCCCGGGAGGGATGTCTCGGTTGTCGGCTCTCGCCTCTCGGCTCTTGAAGTAGACCCGCACCCCGAGGCGCGCCCATTCGCCCTTTCGCCCATTCGCCCTTTCGCCTAAGATGTGGCGCGGGGAGGCGCGATGCGTTTTGCCGTGAGAGCCGCATATCCTGAAGAAGGCGGACGTGGCTGGGACGACATCATTCGGTCTTTCGAGCCGGTGGGCTGGGTTGAGGTCGCTTTCGCCAACCCCGGGCTCTTTGAGTCCGTCCCGGTCGAGGCCGTCGTAGAACCGTTCGAGACATCATCCGTGCGCGCGGCGGCTGTGCACATGGCCTACGCCAAGGTCTCGGACCTTCGGCAGTTCGAGCGTACACTCAGCCGGACCCTCGAGATTGCGGATCGACTGGCCGTACGCCACATCGTTGCGCACCCCAACCGCGGGCGATTGTCCGACGTTCTGTCGTTCCTCGATGGCGAAATCTCGCCACTCCTCCGGTCCAGCGACAAGATCCTCTGCTGGGAGGTCTTCGACAACCGCCGGAGGATTCTGGGGGGACTGAAAGAGGTTGTCGCGTTTTGCCGGGAGAGACAGAACTTCCGAGCCTGCTATGATTTCTCCCACGTGAACGGATCTCAATCAGATGTCGAGAGCGAGGTGCTGGAGTATCTCGACTGGATTGCCCACTTCCACGTCTCGAATCGAGTCCGAGCGGGCCGTATTCAGCACCTGCCTGTCTTCTGGAATGAAGAGGCCGGGGACTTCGGGCGCGATCTCGATCTTGAGAGCATCCTTCGCCTGCTGGCAGGCGAAGGATACGCGGGAACGGTCACGCTGGAATACCAATCCCAGTTCGATTCCCGCCTCGTGCCGGACGCGCTGCGCCTGATCGAGATATTTCCCGGATAGTGGATCTGTGTAATCTGTGGCTGGGAGTTACTCTTTCGCTTTGCCGCCGTGTCCCACTACAGATCCGCCAGCGGGTCCGGGTTCTCCTGGAGGAGGGAAGGCTCGGGCGACGCCGAGGGCCCGAAACCGGCCAGGTCGCAGCTCTGCCACCACAGAAGATCATCCGCCGCGCCGAGGCGCATTCCATAGTCGTAGCGTTCCAGGAGGGAGTGGACCGTTCTGGCGCCGGAGAGAGCCAAACGGTTCCACTTGCGATTCTCATCGTCAAGATCCTCATAGGGAGGCTTGGCCGCTTCCGATAGATCCTTGAGGACGGCCGTGGCCCACTTTGCCTTTCCGCTTTCACCGAGGGTGACAAGAGAAGAGCTTGCCCCTTCGGGAAAGACGGGTGACCAGACGGGCAACCCCGGTTCCCTCAGCCCGAACGGCCCGGTGCCCTCGGGAGTTTCGTGGAGCGTGAGGTAGGCCCGAACCGCCTGTAGAGAGGCCCCCAACTTCCAGGCGATTTCGGCGTCGAACACGGCTTCCTCCGCCTCGAAGGTGAGCTCCTCGGGCGGGATGCCGGACACGAACCTGCGCGTGCCGTCGGCCAGAAGACCCTCGACAAAATATACGGCCAGGGGGTGCTTCGGATGATCGGGGCGCGTCACGGTGCGCAGGAGCCCCGCCAGAGTTCGAATGTTCTCGCGCGCCTCGCAGTGGTAGACGGCCTGCTTACCGGCTCCGAGAAGAACGAGGATGACCAGGAATGCAATGACTGCCCCGGCCGTACCCGCCCCGAGCGCTCCCCAGCTTCCAAAGGCGATGATGAAGGAAAGCGTCTGAAGAAATCCGATGGAGAAGACCAATCCCATGACCGAATAGCAGGATCTCCACGCGGGGATCCAGGGTCTCCGGAAGAGAACGGCGCTTGCCAGCGACGTCAGGGAGGTGTTCACCAGGACGTAGACGATTGATCCGGCGGGGAAGGCGAGGAGAAAACGATCGGATGCGATTCTCGCGGCGAATCCCGCCTCACCGGGGAGCCCGAGGACGCGATCCAGGATGATCGCGCCGGCTGCGGCCGAGAGCGCCAGGTTGGCCCAGTTGGCCGCGAGAAGATGGGATTTGGGCGATTTCCGTTGACTGATCGTGGCGGCCCAGGAAGAGAGAGCCGTGATCGTGGCACACCCCACGGCTACGGGGAGTCCCGACGTCGAAAGCGCTGCGACGGTGACGAAACCCGAAAGGGTCACGCGAACTTGACCGGGGACTTCATGGAACGTCAGCAGTCCCGCCATCAGGCTGCAGACGAACCAGGGCAGATAGGAGAGAACGGGCAGCTCCGCCAGCCGGGCGGCCGCGAGTCCAAGGGCAGGGAGCGCCGTGATGAACAGCGCCAGAGCCGCCCACCGGAATTGGGCCGGCTGGAAAACGGGCCTTGTTGCGCGCCGGATCCAGTGGGTGCATCCCGGGGGATCCTCATAGCTCAGCTGGCTGTCGACGACGAGGAGCTGGACCCAGGTTCTGGGAGACGCGGGAGCTGGAATCTCGGTTTCGCGGCGGATGTCCGTTCGAATTCTACGTTCCGGGCTCGGCATCAAGTTATCCTGTGCGGGAGTATGGTCTGCGTGGAGTTCTCGAGTTTCACGGTCACCTGAAACGCGTGCAAGTGTCGCAAGAACCATTCCCGGATGTGGCGAGAAGGTCCGGTTTGTGCGCACGAGCCTCCACATGCGCGGGGTCGGCTCCCTCGCGTGGCCAACCTTGCCTCGTTGATCGACAACATGTGCAACATTTCTGGCCGAACGCCAAAAAAACACTCGGTTGCCGGGGGCGACAAGGCGCCGGCCCTCGAACCCTATTGACCCGCGGCCGTTTGCGACTTCCTGTCCCTGAAGGGAGCCGCCCCGACCAGGAATCTTTGCCTCCAGAGCCTTGACTTGTGTGCCCGTGATTGCCACAATGGGCGATCCGCCGAACGATCGTCGAGGGGGTGAGAATGGGGAACGTTCTGAAGCTGCTTCTGCCGGCGCTGGTCCTACTCATGCTGCTGAGTGTTGCCGCCGCCGGAGCCACACCGCCGGGCGACGCGCATTCCGAAGCGTCGGTCGAGGATGCGATTCACGAGCAGAATCACGGGGGGAGCGAAGGAGGTCACGGCGGCCACGATCTGGGGAAGCACCTTCCCCTCTGGACCGTCATCCCCTTTGGTGGAATTCTTCTTTCCATCGCGCTCTTCCCCCTCTTCGCGCCCCACTTCTGGCACTCGCATTTCGGCAAGGTCTCCGCGGTCTGGGCCCTGTTGTTCGGTGTTCCCTTCCTCTTCGTCTTTCGAGGAGATGCGCTCTACGAGATCATTCATATCTATTTCATCGACTACTTCCCCTTCATCATCCTGCTGTGGGCGCTTTTCACGGCCTCGGGCGGAATCCACGTCGGGGGAGCCTTGCGGGGGACGCCCGCCCTCAACACGCTCCTGATCCTGATCGGCACGGTCCTGGCATCGTGGATGGGAACGACGGGGGCTTCGATGGTTCTCATCCGTCCGATTATTCGCGCAAATCGGGACCGCAGACACAGGGTGCATATCATCTGCTTCTTCATCTTCCTGGTGAGCAACATCGGAGGATCGCTGACGCCCCTCGGAGATCCGCCGCTCTTTCTCGGCTTCCTCCACGGTGTGCCCTTCTTCTGGACGTTCAACCTCCTCCCCCATATGCTCCTGATGGTTGCGCTCATTCTGGGTCTGTTCTTCATCGTCGACACGCTGTATTACCGGCGAGAGGAGAGGGTGCCGGAGGCGGCCGATGTGGAGAAAGAACCGATTCGAGTTCGCGGTCTTCACAACTTGCTCTTCCTCCTCGGGATCATGGGCGGTGTTCTTCTCAGTGGAACGTGGCGGCCCGGAACCGGCGTGGACATCTACGGCGTACACGTGCCGACACAGAACATCGCTCGAGATTCCATCCTGCTTCTTATGGGAGTCCTCTCCCTGGTCGTGACCCCGAAGGCCGTCCGGCGGTCCAACGAGTTCAGCTGGTTCCCGATCAAGGAGGTCGGCTACCTCTTCGCCGGGATCTTCATGACGATCATTCCGGCGCTCGCCATTCTGCGCGCCGGGAGCGAGGGGAGCCTTGCATTCCTGCTGGCGGCGGTGAAAGAACCCGTCCACTACTTCTGGGTGACCGGCGGGCTCTCCAGCTTCCTCGACAACGCGCCGACGTATCTGACCTTCTTCAACTCAGCGCTGGGACGGTTCTTTGCCGGGATGCCGGAGCCGGTGGCGGTTGGACGGCTGATTGGGGAGCAGGCCGTCTATCTGAAGGCGATTTCCGCCGGGGCCGTGTTTATGGGCGCCAACACCTACATCGGAAACGCGCCCAATTTCATGGTGCGGTCCATCGCCGAGGAGCAGGGCATTCCGATGCCGAGTTTCTTCGGATATCTGATCAAGTACTCCATCCCGGTGCTGGTTCCGCTCTATGTCATCGTGACTCTTGTCTTCTTCTAGAGACGCGTGGGGGGGTTTTCTATGTCGCAGTATCATGAGCTCGTGATCGACGGAACCTACGACATGGTGCGGGGGTTTGTGACCGGGTTCCTGTCGGGAAGGGCGTATCCGACGCCCGCAGTATTCTCCCGGGAATGCGGGATTCGAAGGGTGAGCCTTGGAGAGAAAATGCTGGCCTGGACCGGGGTACACGGACAGGGGGCGCATATCATCGTGGAAGATGAGATCGTCGGTGATCTCATTCGCGAAATCACGACCAACGAGGCGGGACTCGATTTGAAAGTCGTGTCCAACCGGCGGATCAAGAATGCGACCTTCGATTTCCACTACAGGGTCTTCGCCCGGGTTTATGCGGAGGAAATCAAGACGATCTTCGCCGCCACTTCATCCGGAGTGACGGTCGGCTTCGAGGAGGGGCCGGAAGAAATCGTGAAGCCGGATGCGAAAGGGGTGGAGATGTACACGCCGGATCACGACTTCCAGTTCTTCGCAAAGGGCTCGATATCGGGTGGTTTTGCGCACATCTGTCCGCTCTTCGAGAAGCTGGCCGAGCACCCGCTGGTGGAAGTGGGTGAGATTCATCTGGAGTACGAGGAGTAATTGCGACCCGGCGACAGGGGATGAGCTCGGGCCTTGCGCTGCGGCAAAGGTCCGGCGTCTCTTGGCCACAGCGTGAATGGGGGACGACGGTCTTCGTGCAAGGTGACAGCCCTCGGCGTTGAAAGATCCCACGCTCCGGCCTTCGATCCGGCGGACCTTCACCGCAGCCGGCCCGAGCTGGGCCAAAGAGCGAGGAGACGATATCCCCCCGTTCGTCCCGAGTGCGGCGTAGGATGCCGAAGGCCAGGTGTTGCCGTGTATCGAGGGATGAGAGGCAGCGTGTGAAAGGGCGAATGGGCGATTATCACGATGCCCATGCCCATGTTCCTCGCCCTTGTTCCTTGCCCTAATAAAACCCCCTCACAATCATCACCACATACGCCGCGTATATGAGAATCAGCACGGCGCCCTTGATCTTCGTCAGCCTGTGACCGATCCGCATCAAGAGGAGCATCGTGAGCACGATTCCGAGCATCCACGGGAAGGCGAAGTTGATGATCTTCTGCTCGACCGTGATGGGAGCGACCGCGGCGGACATGCCGATGATCCAGAGGACGTTGAGAATATCCGCGCCCAGGATGTTCCCCACGGCGATCTGTCCCTCACCTCGACGCGCGGCCGCGATGCAGGCGCCCATCTCGGGCAGCGAAGTGCCGAAGGCGATTAAGGTAAGTCCGATGACGGCCTCGGGGATCCCGAGCGACTCGGCGAAGCGCGTCGCCGCCCAGATGATAAGGCGGCTGGCCGCAATGACGCCCGCGAGTCCGAGCCCGAACAGGAGGCAGCATCGGCGGAGGGGATAGCGGCGGGACTCTTCGTCCTCGACCTTGGCCGGGCCGAGCACGGCCGCCGACCCTCTGCGGCGGCGCGATTCACTCCACAGAACCCACCAGTAGTACCCACCCAGAATGATCAGCAGGACGGCGCCCTCGAGGCGGGAGATGTGGCCGTTCCAGGCCAGCACGTAGGCGAGGACGTCGATGGAGATGAGGAACAGGCCCGCGCTCCTGAGGATTCGAGGCTCGATGACCATGGGGCCGACCGAGAAGATGGCCGCCAGGGCCATGGCCAGGCCGTCGTCGGCCATGACCGAGCCGAGCGCGTTGCCGAGGGCGATCTCCGGGTGACCCAGGTAGGCTGACTGGACGGACACGGCCAGCTCGGGCGCAGTCGTGGCGAACCCGACGAGGAGAATCCCGACGACCATCTTGGGAAGGCGAAAGGTCTCGCCGATCCTCGAAGCGGAGACGACAAAGAGATCGGCGGCCCAGCCGAGACCGGCCAGGGAACCGATGAGTACAAGAAGACTGATGATGTCCATTCGGCGGTCCGATCCGCGAGAGTCCGGGGGATTGTAGCAGACGCGATCAAGTGGCGAAAGGGCGAATGGGCGAAACCCCAGCCACAGATTCCACAGATTACGCAGATAAAAAGCGGGTATACCCCCTGGCGGATCGGATCTACGATCCGCCCCGCCAGCCCAGGCGATAGGGTCTGTAGCCAACCGCGGGCGCCTGGGAATGGCAACTCCAAAACAGACATCAGAGCATTCTCAATTGGCCACGCGGTTGCAGATTCTTCCCCGTGAGGCAAGGATTTGCCTCACCACGCGGCCCATCTGTGTAATCTGCGAAATCTGTGGCCGGCTTTTTCACAACACCGGCATCTGAGCAAAACTCATTGCGAGTTGGGAGGCATGTACCCATAATGGGGTCGAGCGGGAGGAAAGATGGACCGGCTTCCGACAGACCCTGATACAAGAGGCATGGGGTTTCGCGCCGACGCCGCATGGCTGGTTCTGGTAGCCGGTGTGGCGGTTCCTCTCCTGTCTTTCCTGGTGCCGAGCACCGTACAGCTTCATTTCCTTCTGTTTTTCTCGGGAGCGGGGTTGGCCACGCTCCTCTACCGGTCCGGTAACGTGGCCGAGTGGGTGGGACTCTCCATTGCGAGCTCGCTCATCCTGTTTTCCTTCTGGACGGGTCTCCTCTGGCACTTCCGTCTGTCCGCCCCCGGCGCGCTGTGGGGTGCGATTCTGGGCACCAATCTCCTTCTGGCGCTCATTCTCAGATCTCGACCCAAGCGAATCACGTTTCGAGTCGGTCGCTTTGATGTTCTGGTGCTCGTCCTATGGGCCGTGATTCGAGCTCTTCAGGTGGCGGTGTTCATCAAGAACGGGCACACAGTGGACGGCGCGGGAGAGCCGTCATTTGTCGCCCGGGGCTGGTTCGCGAGAGACACGCTGTATTTTTACGCGCTCGTCGAGCAGGCTGCCTGCGGACGTTCGTGGCCGATGTGGAACCCCTTCTTCGGGGGCGTGCCCATCGTCTATCCGCGGCTCCTCCACGTCGGGCTCGCGGGGCTTCTGACCTTGAGCGGGGAGAGGATCAGTGCGGCGGCGTCGGGATTGATGGCGTTGGGACTGATCCCGATTGTCACGCTCGGACTCGGGCTCGTCAAATCGGCAGCCCGCCGCGCCCGCCGTCAGGTCCGGTGGCCGATCGCGGGCGTGGTTCTCCTCTACGCATTGGCGCTCAGGCTCGACGTGGTGCTGTACCCACAGACCCAGTTTTTCGTGCTCGGCTCTTTCCTGCTTTTCGCCCGGGTGATGATGATCGTGGGCCTCCGCCCCCTCAAGGGCGACGCCTGGTGGATGACCGCGGGATGGATGCTGGCGCTTTTTCTCATTCTCGCGCACCAGGTTTCCGGGACGGCGGCGCTGTTCTCCTGGGTTCTCATCTCGGCCGTGATGGGGGCCTCTCGGGGGTGGCGGGTTTGGAAATGGGGCGCGTGGGCCGGGTCGGCGGCGGCTCTGGTTCTGGTTGTTCTTTTCCCGGGCGGGGACCCCCATCTTCGTTCCCCCGGTGGCGAGATTGACTGGAGAGTCGTACAGGTCTGGACGGCGAATCTTCGAGGGTGGCTCCCGGCGTTCGCTTTCACCGTCTGGGCCGGTTTCTTTCTTCGACGGCTGCGCCCGCAGATCTGGTCCGCCGCGGGCCTCGTGATCCTCACCCTCTGGGTGGTCGTCTGGGGCGGCATGCAGGACTACGTTCATTCCCGGATTATCCTGGTCTTTAACGCCGAGCGGTATCTCTACCACGGATTCCTGCTTGCCTTCCCCGCTGCCGCACTCCTCTTTTCCCACTACTGGCGGCTGTGCCGGGGCCGAAGGAGCCTGCGCGCCGCCCTGCTGCTCCTGCTCATGCTTCCGTTCCTGCAAATGCCGCCGCTCTCCTACAAGTCCCGCGGCCTCGTGACGGACGATCCCGTCGTCATCCCGAGTGACCAGCTCAAGGTCTACGGATGGATTCGGGCGAACACGTCCGCGGACGCGGTGTTCCTCCAGGGACCCGTTCGGGGGCCGTCCGATCTCGAACGATTTGAACGGACGCTTCCCGCTCTCACGGGCCGGTCTCTGTACGTGGCCGACATCTACAACATCTGGGGATACGCCGGTATTCCGGCTTACGAACACACGAATCGCCTGAGATTCGTCCGGGACGCATACGCGGGACGGTATGGACCGGGCGCGCTTGCGGAATCGTGTGTCGCCCGGGGAATCGACGGCGTTCTTGTCGCTCGCGCGAACGAGCCCTCACCCGTGGGACCCCTGTTCCCGGACCCCTGGTTCGAGCCGGTCTATCGAATGGGGAATGCGAGCCTTCTCCGGCCCGTCCCGCCGACTCGTTGACCTCCGACGGTCCGTCCTGTATGATGGCCACTCACGATCCGTGCCGCCGCTTCGCCTGCGAGGCGGCCATCCGTGGTTGCGCACCGGCCTTCAGACGAGTAGAAACCGACCGTCGCCGATTGGAGAAGAATTCCCATGAACATCAGCGATCTCGTTCAACGCGCCGACGACGCCCGAAAGGAAGGACATCTGACCGATGCCTCTCTGGCGAATTTCAAGCGCTGGCTGGAGAACGACGAGTACGCCGAGTTTCGGCCCGAGATGGAGAAATGGATCCATGGCGCCGAGTGGGAGAAGATCAATGATTCGTTCGGAGCCGTCCTTCCGTTCGGAACCGGAGGACGCCGCGGTCGGGTTGGAATCGGGCCCAACTGCATCAACTCGCGCACGATCGGTGAGTCCGCACAGGGAGTGGCCAGCTATCTCCTGAAGAGTTGGGAGGGAGAGGGAGCCCCCACTGTCGCAATCGCTTCGGACACGCGGAACACCTCGCCCGAGTTCACGCAGCTCACGGCCGAAGTGTTTGCCGGAAACGGGCTCAAGGTGTTTCTGTTCGACGGTCCGAGGGCCACGCCGGAACTCTCGTTTGCGGTCCGGCACCTGGGAACGGATCTCGGAATCGTCATCTCCGCATCCCACAATCCTCCTTCCGACAACGGATTCAAGGTCTACGGGAAGGACGGCGCGCAGATCGTTCCGCCCGTCGACGAGGAGATTATCCAGGAAGTCGAGAAGGTGAAGGAGATCAAGCGAGTTGATCTCAAGCAGGCGACCATCGAGAACAACTTCGGATGGATCGGGGCCGAGCTGGATGAGATGTACTGGGAGCGAATTGCCGGCCTCCGGCTGGTCGAGGACCGTGAAGGCATCGACGTGGTGTTCTCCCCGCTCCACGGCACGGGATTCACGTCGGTGAGGCCGGTTCTCGAGAAAGTGGGAAAGGATCGGGTGCGGATTGTCGAAGCTCAGGCCACGCCGGACGGGAACTTCCCCAACGTCGCTGATCACCGGCCGAATCCCGAGGAACCGAAGGCGATGGAGATGGCGATTGCGGAGGCGAGGGAGAAATCCGCGGATCTCGTTCTGGCTACGGACCCGGATGCGGACCGACTCGGCGTTGCCGTCCGCCGCTCGGTTGACGAGAACGAATGGGTGAGGCTCAACGGGAATCAGATCGCTACGCTCCTGACCTATCACATTGTCCGGGAGCTGAAGAAGAGGGGAGATCTTCCGGAGGGCGGAGTCGTGGTGAAGACGCTGGTCACCACGAGTCTCATCTCCGATATCTGTGAGAGCTTCGGGGTCGGCGTCCGCACGGACCTCCTGGTGGGATTCAAGTACATCGGGGAGGTGATCAACAAGGATCTGGCTGGGAAGGAAGACCGCTTCCTCTTTGGGGCCGAGGAGAGTCACGGGTATCTGGTCGGGACCTTTGCCCGCAACAAGGACGCCGCCGGCGCGGCACTGATGATGGCCGAACTGACGGCGGTTCTGAAGGCAGAGGGAAAGACGCCCTACGATCTTCTCCAGGACATCTACCGAGAGTACGGATACTACCTCGAGGAGTTGAACTCGGTCGTGCTCGAGGGGGATGAGGGACTGGGGAAGATTCAGGCTATGATGAAGGGGTTCCGCAAGAGCCCGCCGGCGGAATTCGCCGGCGCGCGCGTCTTCAGTATCGAGGACTACTCCACCGGGACGTTCATTGATCCGGCGACCGGGAAGGTCCTCAAGGAGATCTCAAAGCCGAGGGGCAATCTTCTCATCTTCCGCCTCTCCGAGGACGGCCGCAACTGGCTGGCGGTCCGGCCGTCCGGCACCGAGCCCAAGATCAAGTTCTACCTGAGCGTGGTTGAGGCGGTCGAGCCCGGCGGCGACCTGGATGCCGCCAAGCGGGCGGCCGCGCATCGCGCCAAGCGCATCTGGGACGCCGTGCCGCGCGGGTAACGCGAATGGGCGAAAGGGCGGACACCCAAAAACCCGAGCCACAGATTTCACAGATTTCGCAGATGGGCTGGACATAGTGTGCCGCCCGACTCCCCGGTTGGGCTGTCGAAGGGGGAATGACGCGGTCTACCCGCCACCCCACCCGACCCACCGTTCACCCTGAGCCTGTCGGCGGGCACATGGAGCCGGGCAGCGCATGCCGGTTTGCCCCCTGACGTGTGTCTAATCCGTTGATGTTTCGTCTGCTACGTCGTTTCACGCCGCCTGACCTCAGAAGAAAAGCCACCCAACGGAAAAAAAGTCGACGAAAAACGGGGGGGTAGCAAGTTAATGCTGCTGAGGGGCTCCGCGCCGTGGCGGCAACGCGCGCCGGGTTCGCTGCCTGTGGTATCGGCCGCTCGAGCCGGGTGGTATTGACGCCGGTCGGGAACCGAAGTAGAGTAGCGAAAGACATATTGCAAAAATATCAAACATGGGGCGATTGAGCATTGAGGGCAAATACTCCCGGAGGTGATCTCACGATGAAGGCACTTCTCCTTCTCGCGTTAGCTGCAGTTATAGGCGCCCACCCGGCCATCGCCGGCGAGAATCCCTCGGCCAAACTGGCGATGCATGTGGTTGCGTCGAGTGAGTATCTGGATTGCGGGGATCTCATTCCCGCGGCGTGCGACTCAATCAACGTCGATGCTTCTATCGCTGAGATCCTCGCTGCAGGTGGCTACGGGTACGTCGCGTTTGTGGCGTACGATGTCGAAGGAGTTACTGGCGCTGAGTTCGCCGTGACCGGTTGGCCCACGGGCCGAAGCGCGCCGTCCCTGAGTGGGCCGCACTGGTGCCCGGACGACGCGCTGACCATGGGTGATCATCTCGGAACGGGAGGAATCACGAGCTTCTCCTGTGAGCAGGCATCGGGCGAGGGACTCGTATTGATCGGCTACTGCTCCTTTGGCCCTCTTGACGAGGAAGATCTCCCCATCACGCTTGAATACGCTGCAAGTGACTTCTCGTATCCGAATGATCCGCACAACTGCGTCCTGGATTGCACGATTGACTATCAGGAGGACTCCTTGGTCGCGGTTACCGGATGCATGATTGGGGGAACACATGAGGGGCAGCCGGACTGCATGGAAGAGCTAGGCAGCGGATCAAGCTCTGGTCCTTGGAACGTGGAAATCGTGCAAGTGATCGAGATTGCGGCGGGGGATTTCATGGCGCCCGCCTGGTCACCCGATGGCGCAAAAGTGGCCTTCACGCGATCCCAATTCACGGGTCTCTTCGTCAGAAACGCGGATGGTACAGGTCCTATTGTTGAGCTGAGTACCGGAGCGTCTGCAGGTTACAGGCCTGTCTGGGCACCAGACTCGCGGGCCATCCTACTACAGGCAAGGACCGGCCGGATGTGCCAATCGCTCCAACTGGCCGACGTTGAGTCTGGCGAGATCACAGAGCTTGCCGGTGATTTACGAAACCTCGGGGGGCTGAGGATCAACAACCTTGGGGATTTGGAGTTCAGGAGCGCGAGAGGACTGAAGGTTCTCGATATGGCGAGCCACCGGATTGTTGATGCCGACACCTACGATGCTGAGACTGGTGAGACCAGCTGGGATTTCGACTTGGACGGGAGGACCGGGCATTTGAGTATTCGTAGCGCTGATGGGGCCCGGCATATCGATTTTCCCCATGCGGTCGGTTACTACAGGGTATCGCCTAACCGTGACAAGATAGCTTTCGTTGGTTATCACGGCGGACTGTTCGTGTCCAATATCGATGGGTCGAACCTTCTTCATCTATGTCGCGGATCCAGTCCTGAGTGGTCGAGCAGTGGGCGGTTCTTGGCTTTTGGAGTCAGCGAAGATGATGGACACAGAATAACGGGCAGTGAGCTTTTCGTAGCAGACACCCATGACGGTAGAGTGGTTCAGATCACTCACACGCCTGACGTGCATGAGATGTTCGCTAGCTGGTCACCCGACGGAAGGAAGATTGCCTACGACACAGAGAATGAGGGAAAGATCTACGTGGGCATTCTGAGATGGGCCAGATAGTCAGAGTTTCGAGATCCCGGAGGAGAGAATCGTGGTCCAGTCAAGGTCGCAAGTGGTATTCACACCTGCCCTGGTCTTGGGGGTACTTCTTGGAATTGCATGCCCACCGGTGGGACTCGGTGATGCTCTTGGCAGTCAGAACGCGGAAGACTTCTATCCTGGCGTGTGCATAGATCCGGGTCATGGCGGACCGAATGCCTGCCAGTATATTCCCCCGACTGGACCCCCCGGCTGCCAAGCCTATGGATCTCATGGCCCCAACGATCTCACTGAAGATTGGGTCAACCAGGACGTGGCAGAGAGGTTGTACAGCCAGCTGTCATACATCTACACCTATGCCCGGCTAACGAGAACCAGCCTCACCGATAGTCTGTCAATTGAGGATCGAGCCCGGATAGCGAACGAAGACGAGAATGTGGATCTGTTGATTTCGGTTCATCATAATGCGGATTCAACAGGGACTGCTCAGGGGACGGAAACCTTCTGGTATGACTACCAATACTACCCCGGTGTTTCTGGGTGGAGTCAGAATCTCGCGGAGCAGGCCTTGGTGAGCATTTGGGAGAAGTTCGGATATGACATGCGAGGGGCCTTTCCAAGCAATTTCCTCCTCCTAAGGCGGGCGCGGATGCCAGCGACATTGACTGAAGCCTCCTTCATCACGGAGGCCGACGAGGCTGAGCTTCTCGAGGAAGATTCGCACCGGCAGGAGGAGGCCAACGGCCTTCGGAATGCTTTCCTGGAGTACTGCGATGGCGTAAGTTGCCCCGAGGGGTTGGCCTGCGAAGACGATGAAACATTTGATCTCTACCGATTCAGCTGGCTGCCGGTTGAAGGGGCAGACGGCTATGTCCTGTACTACTATCCCGTCCCTGGGTACACATGTTATGGAGTCTATCCCGCTCCGATCTGCGAAGTCGCGGAGACACAGTGTACTGTGTCCTACGATGATATGATCTGTGGGGCTTACGACACGTGGCATTTCGCCGTCCAGGCGTATGTGGAGAATGGACAATCCGGGCCCTTCTTTGGCGGACTGTCAGAGTGGCTGGATAGTTCCCGATGCACGCCTGTGAGCATTACGCGGGACATCTGGAACATCGTTGCCACTGGTGGCGAGCACCAAGTTACCCTATCGTGGAAAGCTAGCGATTTCGAAGAGGGGGAGGGCTTCTACATCTACAGAAGCCCCAACGGCGGACAGTGCTACGATTGCGACCCACCTTTGGGCTATGTTCCATTCGACCCGGAGCAGCAAGACTACAGCCTTGTGGACACGAGCACGGCCTACAGCACGACCTATTTCTACAAGATCGAGGATACAGAAGGACATGACTGGTGGGGTCCTGCCTTTGCAGCTCCAACAAGCGGTGTGGAGAATCCCCCTATGCCCAGCCCGACTCCGACGCTGGCGGTTGACAGAATCGGGCACGGCTATGTGCATCTCTGCTTGGAAGAGGGATCCGAGTATGCTTCCTACTATCGGGTTTCCTGGAAGCCCGAGGGCGGCTCGTGGACGGACACGCTCCACCACGCGGAGAAGTGTCTCGACAGACCCGACCTTGACAACAGGACAGTCTACATCTTCAAAGCAATCGGCGAGAATATCTCGGGTCAGACAGGTTCCTCCATAGAGGTGAGTGCAATGCCCATGCCGCCTCCGATCAACTTTCGCGGTGAGCCTGGGTATGAGTGTATTCATTTGTGGTGGGAGGGGGTGGACCTGGCTTCCGGCTACAGACTCTATTACTCGTCTGACTCACAGAACGTCTGGGCTGAGGTTATTGATCTCGGCGATACTACCGCAACGACCTTGACAGGCCTGGAAAACGGTGTTCTGTACTACACCAGGGTTGTGGCGTACGACCAATTCGGAAACGACACGGATCCCTCCAACCCTTACAACGCGACACCGCACGGCTACCTGACCGTGCAAACGATGGAGAGTCATCTGCCGGAGAGTTTTGCTCTTGGGACGAACTTCCCAAATCCCTTTAATCCCTCGACTGTGATACCCTATAAACTCCCAGAGGCCTGCGGCCACGTTCGCATTGACATCTATGATGCGAGAGGCAGGCGGGTACGAACGCTTGTGAATGCTGCCGGCACTCCGGGCTGCTACTCTGTCAGCTGGGATGGTAGGGACGATCGGGGGCGAATCGCTCCGACGGGAGTCTATTTCTGCCATTTCGAAGCGGGTCACTTCTCTCAGACGAAGAAGATGCTTCTGCTCAAGTGAGGCACGTATTGCGGGACGGGGACGGGATACACTGTTGGTTTGGTTGGCACCCAGACCGCTTCTCGGTGCGGCGACGGGCGGATTCTCTTGCCACGAATGGCGGGGGGGATCCTTGAAGCAGCTCCTGTCGGGGGTATGGAGAGATCTGCGGCATGCGACCTTTCCCGATAGACTTGAAAAGCATGCATAACCCTGCTGGTGACACGTATGCGCACGGCACCCAGGAGTGGG
>Ga0180431_10002728_pt1 | contig 23299 bp, 21 predicted proteins | sample SS_ome_11_FD_132459 | JGI IMG/M metagenome (GOLD analysis project Ga0180431, IMG submission 132459) | Hypersaline lake sediment archaeal communities from the Salton Sea, California, USA - SS_1_MS_1 metaG | ecosystem: Environmental > Aquatic > Non-marine Saline and Alkaline > Hypersaline >...
ATAGACCATACGGTCTTTCAGCATTAATAAGTGGGCTTTAAAAATTCCTGAATGTTTTCTAAACTCTTTGGGGATTTCTGAAATCAACTGTTTTATCTGATTTTCTGCTTCAGAGACGGCATTTATAAAGCGTCTTTTTTCGTAGTCAATCTCAACTTCCTCAATTTGTCTTTTCGGGATCTTAACCTTATGGTAATCAAGCAAGAAAGCAGGACCAATGACGACCCCGGGCGAGGCCCCTATTCCTTTTAATGTTATCGAATCACATTCTTTTTCTGGAATCATGATCAATCCAACTCGCCAAAGCGATTTTTTACGAGAGTTTTAAGATTCGCCACTGCCTGATCTGCATCCGGACCAACTGCCCTGACCGTCAGGACGCTGCCATGAGGACAGGCAAGGGTTAATACCTCAAGAATATTTTTCCCATCTACTTTTTTCCCATCTTTTACAAGCAATACAGTAGAATCAAATTCACTTGCCTTTTGAGCGAAACGGCAGGCCGGCCTGGCATGAAGTCCTAGACGATTAAGTATGGTTACAGTATCTTCAATTTCCATGACTTCACCGATGAATTATAAGTCGTGTCAAAATAAAAGTTACTGACCAATCTAGCCAAGCTGGCCTTGGACAGAAGCCGCAATATCACTTACATTTATAAATCATTTATCTTCAAAATTCTATACGCCGATATGGATCTCACTGTACAAACAAAAATCGACATGTACCAGTGCCTTGGATGATCTTATAAAGAAAAAGTAAGCTTTCATGGGATTAACGGGGTATTTAAGCTGGGTGTAAGTAAGGTTAGTAACAGAGAATCAACTGTGAATGGTGACCCCATAAACTCTGACAATTTACAAAAATAGCTGATAAGTAATCAGGCAGGGCTCAGAAAATGTGTGGCATTTGTGGTCTTTATGATTTGGAAGGTAGCGATTTAGGAGATGGTTGCGAAGAAATAGTTCGGGCCATGGTAGAGCATTTGCATCATCGCGGGCCTGACGGAAAGGGATATTATTCCCACGGCCCAGCGGCTATGGGTCATGCACGTTTGAGTATCATAGATCTCACCACAGGCCAACAACCCATGAGCAATGAAGATGATTCCATATGGATTGTATTTAACGGTGAGATCTTTAACTATATAGAATTACGGGCTGGGCTTGAGGGTAAAGGCCATATATTCCGAACTACATCTGATACAGAAGTGCTGATTCATCTTTATGAGGACTTGGGTACGGATATGTTGTACCGACTAAATGGTCAGTTTGCCTTTGCCGTTTATGACAAAAGAGAGAGATCACTGCTGCTCGCCAGAGATCCCTTTGGAATCTGTCCCCTGTTTTACTTTGAAAACACAAAACTCCTGGCATTTTCTTCAGAGATAAAGGCACTGCCTGAGGTCCCTGATGTGGAACTTGCGCTTGATCCTCTTGCCTTGAGCCAGATTTTTACATTTTGGTCGGTGCTTTCCCCTCGCACTGCATTTAAGAACATAGTGTCTCTTCCGCCTGGAAACTGGCTTAAGATCAGACCTGAAAACGGACTTTCTTCTCACAGGTGCTATTGGCATTTGGATTTTCCAAAGCAGGGAGAAGAAGATAATAAAAAATCAGAAGCAGCCTGGGCGGAAGAAGTTGAAGATGCCTTGGTTGCATCAGTCCGCCTTCGTCTCAGGTCAGACGTGCCGGTTGGAGTATATCTCTCCGGTGGCCTGGATTCCTCCATTACCGCCTCCATAGTTAAAAAACTAACATCAACACCAATAGAGGCCTTTTCCCTGGCCTTTGCAGATGCATCCTATGACGAATCTGCATTTCAGCAGAGATTAGCTAATTCAATAGGGGTGCACTATAATACGGTAAGGGTAAAAAACCATCAGATCGGTCAGGTCTTTCCAGAAGTGATCATGCATGGCGAAAGACCGATCTTAAGGGCAGCTCCGGCCCCACTGTTTTTTCTCTCTGAGCTGGTGCAAAAAGCGGGTTTTAAAGTAGTCCTCACTGGAGAAGGGGCAGATGAGCTTTTTGGAGGCTATGATCTCTTCAAAGAAGATAAAATACGCCGTTTCTGGGCAAAAGCCCCTGATAGTCTTCGAAGACCTCAGCTTCTGAACCGCCTTTATCCGCATGCACCTCTGGCTAACACAAAGGCCGGGCGTATGCTCACGGCTTTTTATCACAAGGACCTTCTTCCTACCAATACCTTTGGCTATTCCCACCGTCCTACATGGAACAATACCAGGACACTTACTGCCTATTTCAGTCAAAATCTCAAGGAATCCATCGGGGATTACAATCCCGTTGAAGAACTCAAGGCCAGTGTGCCCGATACCTTTTTCTCATGGCACTCGTTACATCAGGCCCAGTTCCTTGAAACCCGTTTGCTCCTGTCAGAGTATCTTTTGAGTTCCCAGGGGGAAAGAATGACCATGGGTCACTCGATTGAAGGAAGATACCCTTTTCTTGATCCGAATGTGATATCTCTGACAACACGAATTCCGCCGCACTTAAAGCTTAGGGGCCTAAATGAAAAATATATATTACGCAAGGCCTTTGAAAAGCTTCTTCCTGTAGAGATAGCAAGTCGTCCCAAACGGCCTTATCTGGCTCCAAACAAGGAAAGTTTTTTAGACCGACCGGATGTCTCTAAGATTTATGAAATCCTTTCACCTCACAGGCTATCCAGAAGCGGTTATTTTCATGTGTCAAGGGTGGGCAAACTTCTGAATAAATGCGCTAAGGGTGGACAACTGGGTTTCAGAGACAATGCCGGATTTTTGGGGATATTATCTACGCAGATATTGTGGGAAAAGTTCCTGGCTCAGGAGCCACTTTTCTAATATAGAATGCCCTACTTTTTTCTGACTGTCGTGCGTTCTACTACTTTGCGGTAATAGATCTGATCCTTTTCCAGGTTGACGGGCCTCTTGCGTGACATGTTGATTTTGGTAACCATAAGGTTTACTTTCTGGGCCTGTCTGTAACGTTCCTGCTCATCCTCCAGGCTTTCCAACAGATCTATCGCAGTCTTGATTTCCTTTTCGTTTTGGAGCTCCGGGGGTATAAAACCGGCATTTCTGAGTATTTTGTATGCCATCCGCAGATCTGGAGGTATTAACGAGTCGTCTTCAAAGACCAGCGGTTTGCCTTTACCCTCAATGTCGTCAAGGTCTCCTCGCTCAATAGCTTCTTTGATCCGGTTTTCTGCTATTCTTTGAAAGTTGAACATTGCCGGATATTTCTCCGGGTTGTTATTAAGAGAGCCGTAGGGTAATAAATTATTTATTAAGATATTATAAAATAAGTTGCTTGTAAATTACCGGCTTTTTATAGATTCATCTGCTTTTTAATAATTTACAGCCATGTTTTCAGTAGCCAGTGCGGCGGTGCATAATCCGGCAGTCATGTCAAAACCAGCCCAGGAAACTGGCCACACCCAACCCCATCAGCAACAGGCCTGAGCCGAACTTGGCTGTACGTTCCCAATTACGGCGCGATTCGCGGCCAAGCCGCATACCAAGCCACGTAAACAACACGGAAAAAAAGGCAATAGTACTGGCCAGGGTTAATGGTTCGACCTTGCCGAGACCCAGACTAAAACTTACGATTAGATTGTCAATGCTCAGCCCTGCTGCCAGCAATATCAGTCCACGCCACCGTGTAACATATCGGGCCAGCTTTTCGTCTTTCCGACGATTGAGGATAGCCCCGATCACACCCAGCAGGCCAAGTCCAAAAAGCAATACGCCCCCAATGAAGTTAGTCTGCAAAGCAATAGCCCTGGCCGCCTCAGCACCAAGCCAGATGCCTATAAGGGGCACCCAGAACTCAAACAGACCGAAGACCAGCATCACTCGATATCGTTTCGATGCCTGTCCCAGGGCTCCCAGGGCCAAAGCAACGGCGAGATTGTTCGACCCAATAACAATGCCGATGATTACCAGATCAATTATAGTCATGCGAACCGAGAGAGATGTAAACGAGGCCTGGAATGACAGACAAAAGCGTGAAACACGGTATCCATCTTACATACAATGTCAAAATAATAATAAACAATATCGAATACAGGCACTGGCATTATTTTTCCCTTAAAGGATGGCTTTAACCTAAAAACAGGTAGAACTTCGGTCAATGAAAAAATTATAGGCCTCCGATTTCAGGTATATGGTGCTTTTCAGACACTGAATTTTTCCCGAAAGAAAGCTACATAAAAGGCCCATAATTCTTTTTCTTGAGACTGATGCTTATGGGAATGCCGCCCCCATCAACCGTTTCTTTGGGGGCGGTGAAAGCGATACGTTCCTTTGCATTACTGAATATTCTGTTGACAGGTTTAATAAAATAATCTAATTAACTGTTGTCATGAATAAGTTTAGAATATCTTTCGGTTTTGCAACATGGATTTGCCCGCTTTTGTCTGTCGCGCATAGCCATGCGCTTTTCTGCCAGACACCACCCTGATCAGGATTGTCTCTGCCGGAAAAAGTTAAACAGTTCTTAGTCCAGGGAGAGATATAACTAAATTCATCCCTTTGTTGTAATCAAGGGTCTGCGCCTTCAGTCTAGTCGCGTGTCCGAACAGATCTTTCGTATTGAGGGGCAGAACGGGCGCCTTCTCGTCATGCCAGCTTCCGACTTGGGTTGCTGTGTCGTCTTGGGCTATGTGTATGTACCGTGTGTTTCTTTTGAAACGGGCATAATCTGCGACCATTAAATTTTTACGGCACGTGGCGATCTTGGCCGCGGAAAAGCCGACACCTCATAAAAACATGAATATGAAAAGCCTATGTGACGTATCCTGCAAAAAAGAAATCAACCGTCGCCGTACCTTTGGCATTATCAGCCATCCGGATGCCGGCAAGACCACCCTGACCGAAAAACTGCTCCTGTTTGGCGGCGCCATCCAGATGGCGGGCTCGGTTAAGGCCCGAAAGGCCGACCGTCACGCTACTAGCGACTGGATGACCATCGAACAGGAGCGCGGGATATCAGTGACCAGTTCGGTCATGAAATTTAACTACCGTGATTTTGAGATCAATCTCCTGGATACGCCCGGCCACCAGGATTTTTCCGAAGATACTTACCGGGTGTTGACTGCTGTGGACAGCGCGGTCATGGTGATAGACAGCGTAAAGGGCGTGGAGACACAAACCCGAAAGCTGATGGAGGTCTGCCGGATGCGCAATACGCCCATCCTGAGCTTCATCAACAAGCTTGACCGCGAAGGTTTGGCCCCCCTTGATATCCTGGATGATATCGAAGAGACCCTGCAGATAGAGTGCGCACCTCTTTCCTGGCCCATCGGAATGGGAAAACGCTTCAAGGGCATCTATAATCTTCATCGCAGGGAACTGATCCTTTTTAACCCCGGCCGGAAAAGTCTGCCGGAGGACACTGTTACCATACATGATTTGAGTGAACCGCTACTGGATGAAATTCTGGGCAGACAGGCAGAAGAACTGCGCGACGATGTGGCCCTGCTGGAGGGTGCGGCCAACTCTTTTGAGCTGCAGGAGTTTCTGAAAGGCAACCAGACTCCTGTTTTTTTCGGCAGCGCAATCAACAATTTCGGTGTGCGTGAACTGCTCGACACCTTCGTAGAGGTGGCTCCATCCCCAAAACCCAGGTCGACCACCACCCGCATAGTCTCACCTGAAGAAGAGGAGTTCTCAGGATTCGTCTTCAAGATCCAGGCCAACATGGACCCTGCGCACCGCGACCGGATTGCCTTTCTGCGCATTTGCTCAGGTCGCTTTCAGCGAGGCATGAAGGTGCGTCATCACCGTCTCGGCAAAGACATTCAAGTCGCCAATCCGGTCATCTTCATGGCCCAAGACCGCTCCCTTGTTGATGATGCCTGGCCCGGCGACATCATCGGTATCCATAACCACGGCACGATCAAAATCGGTGACACCTTCTCAAAAAAGGAGCCGCTTAGTTTCACCGGCATACCGAATTTCGCGCCTGAGCATTTTCGCCGTATACACCTCAAATCGCCACTGAAGTCCAAACAGCTCCACAAGGGGTTGATCCAATTGGTTGAGGAAGGTGCAGTACAGGTTTTCCATCCATTCCTGGGAAATGAATTCATTCTGGGGGCCGTTGGTGTGCTTCAGTTCGACGTGACCATGGCACGGCTCAAAGCCGAATATGGCGTGGATGCTGCTTATGACCAGGTCGATTATGCCACCGCCCGCTGGGTTAGGTGCGAGAACAGAAAACAGCTGGCTGAATTCAAAAGGGCGAACCAGCGCAACCTGGCATTGGATGCAGAAGGCAACCTGACCTATCTGGCGGATGGAGAATGGCGGTTGGGATTCGTGCTGGAAAAATGGCCTGAGATCAAATTTATGAAAACAAGGGAAATCAAATAAGCACTGAAGGTGAAGTTTAATTAGATGGCCTGGTTATCATAATAGCAGATGGTTTTTTTTGTGATCCCGAGGACCATATACTGATTTCCATGGCACGATTACAGGCTGCAGACCAGGGAATTTTCAATGACGATATACCTTAATCAGCGCAGGAGAATCAACCTGTTTCTATGATCCGGAAACTACTGGAATCGGCAATATTTTTACCATCAAGAAAAATTAACACCGGAAAGAAAGACCGTCAATTCACGGTTAGGGGCCTGCGCCCGGCGCGGCGACGCAGCCAATTGACCGAGCGTAGAACTGAATGCCTGGAAACCATCCAGCGTACGAAGCCCTGTTTGCCCGGAAAATTTATAAGTATTGCCCCTACCAGCATAGTGAGGATACCCTGGCCGGGTAACACGAGCATAACGATTCCTACCCCAATGAAGATATATCCTATGACGTTTTTGGCTAACAGGTAAATGATACGCAGCACCTTCCTGTCATGGAACATCGGTGGCCTCTTGCGTCCGTCCTGCAAATAGTAATCGTCCGGGATTCTCATTACCAGACAGGGTATGGCGATTAGCGTGCCAATAAACATTGCGATCGACAAAGTGCCCAGCCACCACACCACCTCCTGGTTATTTTGAATCCATTCTAAAATCATGATCTAGTCGTATTATGAGAATTATTTTAGTTTATAATCAGATGACATGGACTAATGAGACTGTTGCCCAAGGCCGGCTGCGAATATTGAAACAGAGCGGAACTATAACAATGACATTCACTGTAGCGTCAAAAAACCAGCGCAAAATAATCTGTGGTTTACCTGTATCAGGGCAATGTTTTTTTGCTGAACGAAATTCGCTCCATCAAATGAGAAGCGGTGTTTCTGCGTTCTGAGAAAAATGTGGTAAATTGTCAGCCAAATTCCAGCCCTGATTGACATGTATCTATCGCTGAGTTCTTATTTTGATTTCCATTTTACCTCTATCTCTATCTCGCTTTTGCCTTTCTCTATTTTGAAACCATATTCCACATCCATTACATCTTCAGGTAATTGGATTCGTTCTTCTCCTATGATTACTTCCCCTGCCTCAATCTGTATAACGAGATTCTTAAGGAATTCAGCAAGCTGTTGTCTGTTGTGTGAGTACTTTTTTCGATTTCTTTCTCAGGTTTACTCATTTCTTAAATCCTCCTATTTTTTTTAGACTCATAAAATATCCGAATGTTCAGCATGCGCGAGATGCTATTATATAAATTACCATACCAACAGATGAAAAATTGATATTTTTATACCGCTTGAGCCTTGTAGAGCGACTTCTTGTAATGTCGTTTAAAGCCGTTTTTTTGGCCATTTTTTAAAATATTCATAGTGCTGACAGGAAGGGTCGATAGCAAATCGCTTTTTACGGTTCGGACTGAAAAAGGCATTTCCATGTCATATTAATTTTTCCATAGTACTATTTGAAGCTGCAGGCCAAGGAATTATCAATGTGTCGAGAAGGAGAGTAGTGTATATAAAATCTTAAGATTCTTTATTCTTCCAAAGAGATGACCGGATTAAATCAGAATAAGCAACGTTTTTCAATCACATTATGCAACCATCCAATGGTCTTCCAATTTCCAATTTCAGGCAAACAATTCTTTGAGCAATTTCCCTTTGCAGAGTAAGTGATAATGGGTTAAGATAGTATATAATTGTATCTTTGTTTAGTTTTTTTAGTAGGTTGATCAATTTCAATATACTAAATCAAAGCTGCTTTTTCAATTATTTTTTTGTTTTTTTTCAGTATGTTGAATGTCTTCTCAATCGTTTTTTCCAACTGCGAAACTTCAATCAGACCAGATTAAATCCTTAAAATAATGAAACATAATGAATAGCCGGAGGGAAATTTGGTTACGGATAACTGTCTGAAAACAGATGATATTGTTTTTCAAAACCCAGATACCGAGGACGGTAAATATTTTTGGGAAATCGCAAAGGCATCTAAGACACTGGATGTTAATTCAATATACCATTATCTGATCATGTGCCGTCATTTTGGCAGCACATGTATAGCCGCCAAAAAGCGGGGACAGGTAGTCGGATTTGTCACTGGTTACATTCCGCCTGATTCACCGGATACGATTTTTGTCTGGCAGGTGGCGGTTGATGAAAGGCATCGCGGACGGGGCCTGGGCGTCCAGATGCTGGTAAATATCTTTAATAAAGCTAAAGCAGTCAATATTAAAAATCTGGATGCTACTATCACCCCCTCAAACCTGGCATCTGTCAATCTTTTTAAGGCCACGGCCCGAGTGTTAAATGCGCCGTTTGAATTTGAAAAAGAATTCTTCTCCGCTGAGAATTTTGGAAAAAATGTTCATGAGCCCGAAATCCTTTTTCACATAGGCCCGATTTCGAATTAATTTTTAAGAAAAGGAGTAAATTAATGAGAATTTTTGAACAGATAGAATCACGTGTCCGTGGATATGTCCGATCCTTTCCGGTAATTTTCGAATCCTCAGAGGGTGCAATAATGACCGATGAATCGGGCAAACAGTACATCGATTTTTTTGCCGGGGCGGGAACTCTCAATTACGGCCACAACAACAAGCGCATTAACGATGCATTGATTGAATATATTAATAACAAAGGGCCGCATCATACCCTGGATATGGCAACAACCGCAAAAAAGAGATTTTTGACAAAGCTTTATGACACCATTCTGCAGCCGCGGAATCTGGAATACAAGGTCCAGTTTACCGGTCCTACCGGCACCAACTCCGTGGAAACTGCGATTAAACTGGCCCGTATGGTCAAAGGACGGTCAAACATCGTTGCTTTTACCAATGGATTTCACGGGCTTACCATGGGTGCTCTCTCCATTACCGGAAATAACTTTTATCGAGATGAGGCGTACATCAGCCGCTCAAATGTCAGCTTTATGCCCTATGACAGTTATTTAGGACCGGATTTCAGCACTATGGATTTTTTCCGGAAAATGCTTACCGATAACAGCAGCGGGCTTGATCTGCCGGCTGCCGTGATAGTAGAGACCATACAGGCGGAAGGAGGAGTTCACATTGCCAGTGCAGAATGGCTTAGGGAGCTGTCACAGGTGTGTTATGAATTTGATATTTTGCTCATTATTGATGATATTCAGGTGGGTAATGGGCGGACCGGTGACTTCTTTAGTTTTGAAGACTCCGGCATCAAGCCGGATATGGTAACTCTGTCCAAGGCCATCGGCGCCGGTCTGCCGCTGGCGCTTCTGCTTTTCCGACATGATCTGGACCAGTGGAAGCCGGGTGAGCATACGGGCACCTTTCGGGGCAACAACCTGGCGTTTGTGGCATCCTATGAAGCCCTTCATTACTGGGACAATCTGGATTTGAGCAATGCCGTTAAATACAAGTCAGAGCTAATGAGAAAAAAAATTAAGGCGATTGTGGAAAAATTTCCGGAACTCGATGCAACGGTTCGGGGACGCGGTATGATATTCGGCCTTGAGGTTCCGGAGAGGGGATTTTGTTCACAGATTTCGGAAAGATGTTTTGAAAACGGTTTGATCATCGAACTTGCGGGTGCGGACGATCAGGTTGTAAAATTCCTGCCGCCTCTGGTCATTGATGAGGAAACCCTTTTAAAGGGAATTTCAATTGTTGAACAATCCATAGGTGAACTCGTCGCAGAAAAAAAGGAGAAACTTACAGGGGAAATGTGATGATTGTAAGGACATTGGAAGAAATTATCGAATCTGAAAATGACATTTCCTCAAAAACCGGGACATGGGTTAGTCGTCGCCTGCTGCTCAAAAAAGACGCAATGGGATTTTCGTTTCATGACACCACGATATTTGCCGGAACGGAGACACTTATCTGGTACAAAAATCACTTGGAGGCGGTCTATTGCGTGGGTGGTGAAGGAGAGCTGGAAGTTATTGAAACCGGAGAAATTTTTAAAATTCAGGATGGTACCATGTATGCGTTGAACGCACATGAGAAGCACTATTTGCGGGCATTTTCGGACATGCGGATGATCTGTGTGTTCAACCCCCCGCTGACCGGAAAAGAGGTCCACGACAAGGACGGGATCTATCCTCTGGTAGGAGACTGACTTTTTTGGTTACGTCAAGGCTGAGTTTGAGTAATGATAATCGAAAAAGAATCATAGATGGTAGATACCCGAATCACAAATTCGGTTCTCTGGAACCTGTTTCTTATCACCGCCGGTTCGTTCATTATTGCTCTGGCGCTGAAAGGGATAGCCTTTGAACACGCCTTTATTCCCGGCGGGATTTTCGGTGCGGCATCTCTGGTTTATTTTGCCGGTGACCTGGGGCACCCCAGTATCTGGTATCTGTTGTTCAATATTCCGCTATTTATAATAGCCTGGAAATTTATCAGCAAACGGTTTCTGCTATATTCCTTTTATGCCATGATTATATTTACCGTCATTTATGCACTTTTGGAGGTAACGTTTAAAATCCATAACCAGCTTTATGCGGCAGTCGTCTGTGGAGCAATGTCAGGTCTGGGGTGCGGCATCGTGTTGCGGTCGCTGGGATCCAACGGCGGACTTGATGTGATGGGCGTATTGTTTTACCAAAAATTCAATATCGGTCTCGGCAAATTTTATTTTTTCTTTAACGCTGTCTTGTATACATTTTGCTTTGTATACTTTGAAAATGACCTTGTTATTGCCTCCATGATAATGCTTTTCTGCAGCTCCTTTGCAATGGAGTATGCCCTTTCCATGTTCAGCCAGAGAAAAATGGTGCTGGTTATTTCAGACAAACCCAGGGAGATTTCCGCCATGGTCAACCAACATTTCAAAATGGGGTCGACTCTTCTCAATGGGGTTGGAGGCTATTCCGGAGCACCGAAACAGATTGTTTTAACAGTAATCAATAATATTCAGCTCAAAAAACTGGAAGAAATCGTGTTTACCATTGATCCGGCCGCTTTGTTTATCGCTGAAAATACATTCTCTGTCATCGGCTCGAATCTGGCCCGGCGGAAAATTTACTGATTTAACAGGCTCTAAAAAACTATGGACCTTGGCTACACTGCTTTAAAATTTGGCTCAAATGTTCGTTTATAGACATAAATTCTGATATCGAAAGCATGATGGCACAATAGAGAGCAAAACTATGTTTTGCTATACACATTTCAACAGCTATAATTCAGCATGTTTGTCTTAGGATTACAGGGAAGCCCACGCACCAACGGGAATACCAGTATTTTACTCTCGGCATTTTTAAATGCGGCTGCAGATATCGGTGCTCAAACAAAGTATCTGGATGTAGCCCATATGGCTATTGCTCCATGTAAGGAATGCGGCATTTGCGAAAAGCAGGGCTTTTGTCCCATTGATGATGACATGCAGCAGATCTACCCCCTGCTCCGCAGCGCAGATCTTGTTGTCATGGCTACCCCTATATTTTTTTATGGTGCTACAGCCCAGATAAAGGCCCTTATTGATCGATCCCAGGCCCTGTGGGCGAGAAAATATCTACACAAGCTCAACGATCCGCGTGGAAATTGGCGCCATGGTTTTCTTTTATCCCTTGGGGCCACAAAAGGAAAGGATCTCTTTCGGGGTGTGAGCCTTACGGCCAAGTATTTTTTTGATGCGGTAGGCGCGCATTTTAAAGGCAGCCTTACCTATAGACAGATTGAAGAGCCTGGAGATATAAGACAACATCCCACGGCCCTTGCAGATGCAAGTAAAAAGGCAAGGGCCCTTGTGATACCCTCAATCAACAGAAAAAAAATCCTCTTTATCGGCACTGGTGATACTTGCCGCAGTCAGATGGCAACGGCATTGACACAATGCCGCTTTGGAGACAGAATTGAAGCCGAGAGTGCAGGGATCCGCCCTGCAGGGGAAATCAATCCGCTCATGGTAGAGGCTATGGAAGAAAGAGGAATTGATATGGCCTTTCGCAGACCAAAATCCATTGAACAAGCAATCCGCTATGGAAAACCCGATCTTGTTATATCCGTGGCCTGTGGAGAGACTTGTCCCACCTTACCAGGAGTACCTTGTCAGCATTGGTCTGCGCCTGATCCTGCCGGCAAGCCGCTTGAAACTATGCGGCGGATAACGGATGAAATAGAAGAGAAGATTAAAAGACTTGATTTTTGAAGGAGCACCAAATGAAAATCTATCCAAGTGGAAGGATGGGTTTTTACAAGATCGAGCAATGAGATTTGCAGTCCACCAACCGACTTTTTTGCCTTGGCCAGGCCTGATTTACAAGGCAATGCAAGTAGACGCACTAGTGTTCCTGGATCTGGTTCAGTATCCAAGGGGATTTTCCTGGATCAACCGGAACCGCTTAAAGTGCATGAGCGGGCCAGTTTGGTTTACTATTCCGGTGGTCAAAAAGGGACAGGGCCTCCAGCCCATTGACCGGGTCCGGGTCTTGGATGCACACGGTTGGCGGCGTAAGCACCTGATGACACTGAAGCACTGTTATAAGAACGCCCCGTTCTTTCAGGAACACTTTGCTTTCTTTGAGCAACTCTATACCAGAGCGCCTGAAAAGTTGCTTTACTGGAACATGGCAGGCATTGACTACATTTTTCGCTATATTGATTTGCATAGCTCTTACCTGCTTCAGTCAGAGATAGGCGTCAAGGCCAAGGGAACAGGTCTTCTGGTTGCCATTGCCGAAAAACTGGGTGCGAGTGAACTGATGGCCCCCAGGGCAGGGAAGGGTAAGATCGACATTTCCCTGTTAAGGGATGCAGGTATCACTGTCCATTGGCTTGACTACCACAGTCCTGTCTATCCTCAACTCTGGGGAGAATTTATCAAGGATCTGTCGGCTATGGATCTTCTTATTAACTGTGGCCCTTACAGCAGGAGGGTCTTGGAACGGGCCCAAAACTAGGGCATGCACTTCGATGGTTTGTCAAATCTTATTATAGGATGTGAGTTACCTCAGATATGACAATGATAATCAGAGCAGACTATGCGGATCCACATCCACTTCCATTCTTACGCTGGATGGTACAATCTCCGCTTTTCTTGATAATAGAATAGTGCAGAGTGCCCTTAGTTTCGAAAGTGAGGATGACTTTAAAAGTATCTGCCATCTATAGCGGTCTTTGATTTTTGCTCTTGGTGATGGAGCCGGTCCCAGGACTTCAACGCGAGAGCCCCCATCGCCCTTGATGCCTGCTGCAAGTTTCTTTGCCAGTTTCGCAATGTTACCTGCAGTATCGCAGACTTGGGCCTTTTTCCGGCCGGAAAAGCGAAGATTAATCAATCGTCCAAAAGGCGGATATCCCAAAGTCTTTCTAAGCTTTGATTCCTTTTGATAAAAGGCGTTGAAGTCATGGGTGGTCGCACAGTCCAGAACAAAGTGATTCGGCAACCACGTCTGAATTATAACACGGCCGGGCTGTTCCCCTCGTCCTGCTCTGCCCGCCACCTGGGCGAGGAGCTGGAAAGTCCTTTCAGTTGCATGATATTCGGGAAAATTCAGGGATAAATCTGCGCATAATATACCTACAAGTGTAAGACAGGGGAAGTCATGACCTTTGGTTATCATCTGAGTACCCACAAGTATATCAAGATCTCCATTCCTAAAATCGAGCACAATTTTTTCCATATGCCTTCGGGCTTTTACTGTATCCCTATCCAGCCGTGCAATCCTGACATTTGGAAAAATTTCTTGAAGGTCGGCCGCGATTTTTTCAGTGCCATAGCCAAAGGCCTTGACCGACTGTCCCATACATTCCGGGCAGACAGGTAGAGCAGTCGATTCCATCCCACAATAATGGCAGCGAAGCACCCCATCTTTTTCACTGTTTGTTCTTTTATCGCTGCGATGCCAGGTAAGTGTGACCTCACAGTGGGGACACCTGAACACATATCCGCAATCAGGGCAAAAGACGTACGTTGCAAAACCACGCCTGTTGAGAAACAGCAGGACCTGCTCCCCTTTTGCCAAGGTAGCTTTAATCGCCTCTTGAAGTTCTTTTGAGAGCCATTCTGGTCTTATTGTTTTTGATTTATGCTGTTGCTCTTTTTCCCCCTTTTTTCTGCGATCCACTACTACTACGTTTGGAAGAGACCTTTTTGCTACTCTTTTCCCCATGGTAAAAAGCTGATACCTGCCTGAAATGGCGTTATTAAAACTTGAAACTGAAGGCGTGGCAGATCCCAGAATCACTGTTGCGTCTGACATGCGGCCACGTAATAAGGCCATATCTCTTGCCTGATATCGGAATTTTTCAGACTGTTTATACGATGGATCGTGTTCTTCATCTACTATAATAAGACCAATATTATGTAAAGGCGCAAAAATCGCAGATCGGGTCCCGATAACTATTCTGCTTTCCCCCTTTTTTATCCTAAACCATTGATCACGTCTTTGGGCCTCTGTCAGACCGCTGTGGAGCACTGTTACCTCATCACGGAATCTGGAAATGAACCACCCCGCTATCTGGGTTGTCATGGCAATCTCAGGCACCAGTATCAAAACGCTTCGGTTTTGTCCGACGCACTGTTTGGCGGCCTGAAGATAGACCTCTGTCTTCCCGCTTCCGGTCACTCCGTGTACAAGTATAGGGTGATAAGACTTGGTGGCAAGGGCGTTACAAACGGCGTTAAACACAATCTCCTGCTCTTCGGTGAGTTGCCAAGAACTCTCGGTCGACCACGGCAGAAACTCCGGTCGGCAGTCCCTGCTATTTGGCAAACCGCCATTTATTTTGTCTATACGTCGATTACGAGCGGATAGAAGTCCAGGAGGCAATGCCTCGGCTATCACCTGTCCTATAGGATAGAAATAATATGATGAGGTCCATTCAAGAAAACTGATAAGGGATTCAGGTAAAAGAGGTCGTTTATCAAGTATCCTTTTGACGCTTTTTAAATTCACAGAAGGTGGTTTTTCTGTGGGGGTTCCCCATGCCACGCCGACCATGTTTCTGCGACCTACAGGAACCAGGACCCGAGCACCTTTAAGGGGGCAAATACTATGTCCTGATAATATGTAGGTAAGGACCGTATATATGGGTAGGGGCACTGCAACATCTATAAGTCGATCGCCGCCCTGGGAATTGAGCTCAAGAGTTGTTTTGTCCCTTGTTATGGAAGAATATTCCTCATTCATCCAGACTGGCGACCAGTTTTTGAAGATACAACTTGAATCTTTCAGCAAGATCCGGATGTGCAAGGGCATAATTCACAGTAGCCTGGAGGTATCCCATTTTGTCTCCAGCATCATATCTATTGCCCTTGAACTTATAGGCATAGAGCCCCTGTTCTTTTCTGAGACAGTCCAAGGCATCCGTTAGCTGGATCTCACCGCCCACACCTGGAAGAGTCCTTTTAAGGCAACTATATATCTCAGGGCTTAATACATACCGGCCGATTATGGCGAGGTCGGATTTTGAGGTACCAGGAAAAGGCTTTTCAATCAGCCTCTCTACTTTATAGACCCCTTCTTCCACTTCTTCACCCTCTACTATCCCGTATCTGTGAGCTTCGTCCAAAGGGACCTTTTGTATGGCAACAACAGATTTCTGAAATTTATCAAATACCTTTAGCATTTGGAAAACACATGGAACCGTTGCATCTACCATGTCGTCACCGAGCACGACCACAAATGGCTCATTGCCTATTACCGGTTCTGTGACTTTTATAGCGTGTCCAAGGCCCAGAGGCTCTTTCTGCCGGATCGAAACAACCTCGATAAGACCTGAAATATGTCGAACTTCCCTGAGGAGATCCATCTTACCCTTTTGGGCTAAAAAAGTTTCAAGTTCAAAGGAATAGTCAAAATGGTTTTCAATAGCTGCCTTTCCGGAGGCGGTTACCAGAACTACCTCTTTTATGCCGGATGCAACTATCTCTTCCACAATATATTGAATGGTTGGGCGATCCACCACAGTCAGCATTTCCTTGGGGATGGCCTTTGTGGCGGGTAAAAATCTCGTACCGAGGCCTGCTACCGGGACTACTGCCTTTCTAACATTCATCACCAACCTCCTTGTCAATTCTGAGGCCCTCAACTTAAAAGCAATCAGAATTTCAGATAGACTCAGATTATTAAGATTTTTTCAAATTTATGAATAATATATTATGTAAGAATATTCTTCTAAAATCTGGGTCATATTTAACTCGATAGCGCAGGGTTTTCCATTCTAGACAAGGACTGTAATGATGGCAATGTATGGGGCCGGGAAATCCGTGTGAGAGTTTTTTGTTAAGTTCGTCTGAGGGACGACAAGTTCATTTTATAACGCATGATTAGAACATAAACTGATATAATGCGTATGTCACGTTGCTATCATTTTTCTGAGGCACTTACCAGCCTGGACTCTACAACCAACCAGTTAACTCTTGCCAGCCAGGCATCCAGATAAGCTAGTGGTTGTCCTATAAAATCAAGTACGTATGCATGTTCAGCCATATCTATGACAAGCAGTGGATCAAGCCCCACGGGCCATTCTGAGTCATTGTCCAGCCCGAAAATTACAGGTCGTCTTACTTGATTGTCCCACGCAAGTACTCCCCAGGCCCTGACTGCCAGAGCAGTGGCCCTGAATTTTATCCACCACTGATCAAAGGAACCGTATGATTCCTGCAGGGCCTTGGCGATTTTTTGGTCTGGTTTGACACTTTTAGGTGTCAATGCGTCAAAATACAATTCATGAAGTCTGACTGAGTTGCGCAGTTCGACCCATGCCATGACGTGATCGCGCCATCTGCAGGAGAGGGGATTGGCTGAAGCGAGATCAATTGTCCGATTACTGGACTCCACCTCAGAGAATTTCTGGCGATATCTTTCAAGAAGGGCCAGATGTTCCCGAATAATCGTTGCGGAGAATCCCTTAAGCGCTCCAATTAAACCCCTATATTTCTGGATATCTGAAGTAACTGTATTTTGCCCGGCCTTTATCGTCGTCGCTGGCGGCTCTTCTGCTGAGGCCTCTGAAAGTCCAGCCGCCATGACTGCGGCGCCGGCTAATCCTCGTAAAAAGCTGCGACGGTCAAGGTTATGTTCGTCCATTATGCACCTTTTCTGCGGTGAGGGCCTATCCACAGGGTCCTCAATTTCAAGTTTCAATCCGTGAACGTTAAGCAAATAATCAAATTTTATAAATCAGCTTAATATAAGACACGACAAATTCAAGTGAAGGGTATTCAAATGCCTAAATTTAAAGGCATCTAAAAATATTGAAATGTTGGCTTTTCTGATACCGGTCTATGCAGCGATCTGATTTATGCAGATGCGCTGGCCTATGTATTGTAGAGAGAATAATAGGATTGGAAGTTCCAATGAGAAAGTAATATTATATAAATCCTTAATGCCCTGCCGAATACTTTTTTGTTAGCTTTAGTACTAAAACATCTCCTCTTCCACCTTGGCCTTGCATTCAAAAAAGACCTTGTAATCTATTTCTTTGGCCTCCAAGGCCGAGGGGATAATTTGCGAAAGATTTCCTGTGTCAGAGTGACTTAATGTTAAATCTGATCCCATTGAAAAGGCCTGTGCGGAGTCAAGACGATTTCCCCCAGGATGAACATGGGCCACGAAGATCTTTCTGCGTATGTCCATAAGAAGAGAGTTTATATATTCCTGTATATTTGTGAGATCGTCTTTTGCTTCAGGTCCATTTTGGTATAAAAGAATAAAATCATATATGTGATATCTAAACCTGGATATGATATCATTTTGTTTATTGATAAATCTCACCTCATACCCCAGACCGGTCAGTTCTTTTTGTAACTGTTTCTTTAATTGGGTCTCAGGACAATAGACAAGTGCTGTCTTGGTGCCAGGCTCAAAAGATTCAAAGCCTTGCGAATCAGTAGTGTAGGGCTTTTCACCTATAGATACCGCAATTCTATTGGAAGGGACCTCAATTTTTATTCGTTTCTTACAGTTTGGGCATGTAAAAGATGCTACTCTGCTTGAGGGTAACTTTTCTTCAGCTATTTTGTAGTGTCTGTTACAGCCGGTACAAATTATATCCACTTTATTATCTCCTGGACTCGAAAAGATCCTTGGGTTCATTGTCCCAATCGACATCTATGCTCAATCCATCGATATCAGATGTCTTCTCGCCTCTCCGGCTCTTGATCATATCAATACCCCGGCGAGCGCTTGCGCGATTGCTGGCGTATGCCAAAGATGTATCCTCTGCGATCAGGCCTTGTTCGAAGAGCCTTACGATATGCTGATCAAAGGTCTGCATATTATACGCTTGACCGTTTTCTATGATATCGTAAAATGTCTTTCCTTCGCTTTCTCCATTTATGATAGAGTCCTTGACACGGATGTTAGTCTGCATTATCTCAAAAATGGCGATTCTCCCCCCGTTTATTTTAGGCAACAATCTTTGTCCTACCACCCAGCGTAACGAATCAGCTAGTCGCGATCTGATCTGTTGTTCTTCCTCTGTTGTATACATGCCTAAAATACGATTGATTGTGTTACCGGCGCTTACCGTGTGAAGAGTGCTGAATACAAGATGGCCTGTCTCTGCAGCGTTAAGAGCCACATCCACCGTCTCTCTGTCACGGATTTCTCCAACCAGTATCACGTGAGGTGCCTGGCGCAGGGCTGCTCTCAATCCGCTGGCAAAGGCATCAACGTCTTTGCCAAGCTCTCTTTGATTAAAAGTGGCCTTTTTATGAGGATGGACAAATTCAATAGGATCTTCTAGGGTAATTACATGCAGTTGTTCTCTATTATTAATTTCATTCAAAATGGCGGCAAGAGACGTAGTTTTGCCCGTACCTGTGGCACCCGTAAAGAATATGATTCCATTTTTTTCTTTAGCCATTGTCTTGAAGCAATCCGGCAGACCAAGGTCCTTAATGCTTGGGATTTTGCTCTCCAGCTTACGCATTACGATGCCATAGTTACCTCTTTGGGAAAACACATTTACACGAAATCTGGGACCATTGGGCAAAACGTAGGATAGGTCACATGAGCCATGCCGAAATAGATCTGCTAAAAGGCGCCGGTCGTTATTTATTAAAGTCAGGGCCAGCTGCTCTGTCTGAAAGGGGACAAGGTAACTGGTGGCAAGATCCATAACAACAGGATGAAGCTTACCATCTGCGGCTACTTGATATGGCCGGCCAACCGTAAAGTTTAAATCAGATATCCTTTGATGGGCGCTAAGCATAACGGTTAGAATTCTATCCAAGTCCGCCTGTTTCATCTTAGGCAACCTCTGTAAAGTCAGCGGGTGCGCTTTTGGCAAAAGGTTTAAACTTAACCTTGTCAACGCACTTGTTATAAGCTTCGTCAGGATCTATTCTTCCGTTTTGCATGAGATCCATTATGGCATCGTCCAATGTCTGCATGCCGAATTTTTTGCCTGTCTGCATGGAAGAAGGGATCTGATAAGTCTTTCCCTCCCGGATAAGGTTCCTGACAGCCGGAGTGGCAACCAAGATCTCAAAGGCAACACATCTGCCTTTTATATCAATTCGCTTGAACATGGTCTGAGATATCACAGACCTCAACGCATCAGCAAGGGTCGCCCGGACCTGAGGCTGTTGGTTGGTAGGAAATGTCTCAATAATCCTGTCTACAGTTTTTGCTGCGCTTATGGTGTGCAAAGTACCCATAACCAGGTGGCCAGTCATTGCCGCCTCAATGGCCAGAGAAATTGTTTCCAAATCTCTCATTTCGCCCACCAGAATTATGTCAGGATCCTCACGCAGGGCCCCTTTAAGAGCTGTACCAAATGATCTGGTATGGGAACCAACCTCCCTGTGATTTACAAGGCACCCTTTATTTTCGTGTACAAACTCAATAGGGTCTTCTATAGTGATGATGTGATCCTTACGATTACGATTGGCATGATCTATAATTGCTGCAAGGGTGGTGGATTTCCCACTTCCAGTCGGCCCTGTAACCAATACCAGACCCCTGGGCAGCATCGACAACTTTGTCATGATAACTGGAAGTCCCAGTTGTTCCGCGGTCAAAATTTTACTTGGAATTTCTCTGAATACACCACCGATGCCGTTTTTTTGCATAAAAAAATTGGCCCTGTATCTTGCAAGACCTGGAATTTCATATCCAAAGTCAACATCTCCTGTTTCTTCAAATACTTTTATCTTGTTTTCAGCGGCGATTTCATAGAGCATTGCCTTTAATTCATCATTTTCCAATATTTTGTATTTTATACGCTGGAGGCTTCCTCTAATACGAAAAATGGGCGGAGATCCCGATGCCAGATGGAGGTCAGATGCCCCCTGTTCATTCATCAATTTAAAAAAAGCGTCTATTCTGGCCATATAAAAGAATTTACCTCCTGTTGAAATATCACAACATATTTATCTGGCTACTTTATCGGATCAATGTCTTGAAAGACTTTAATGAAGGAAAATCCCAAAACTTGAACTGTGAACCTGTAAATTTCCGCGATGAAAGTTTAACTCTTGATCGCCGGTTCTCTGAAAGTTATACTGCCCTCTGTTTTCGAATCACTAGAAGGCCTCTATTTTTTTGTACTTCCAATAAAATTCGCTTTGGGGGACTTTTTATGTGCCACTAAGGGGGCATAATAGGTTGTTTGGTAAAAAATTTATAAGTCCAAACAGAATTCTGACAAAATGTATTTCATATAATTTAATAGACTGCATAAGTCTGAAACATTATTCTAATAAAAAAGCCGAGATGCCCGGCAAAAATTTTTAGGCAATATAAATTATTTAATCGCATGTACAGGTGATCTGTGTGCGCTTAATGCACAGGCAGGCTGAAAAATTGAAGAAACCCGGCAAAATGGGTTTTCCATCAGAATCATAAGAGGTTTTTACATATTTTGCCATGATCTCTCTTGAGTTATCGATTATTCGATTTAAAGATGTTTTTAAAAAATATTCGCCAGAAAATGTTATTTTTTCCGGCATTGATTTGGAGATAGATAAAGGTGAATTCGTTTTCCTGACTGGTCCCAGCGGTATAGGAAAAAGTACTATGCTACGCATCCTTTTTTGTGCCGAGCGTCCAACATCGGGAGAGATATGGGTGGACGGTGTGGCACTTTCATCTCTTTCAAATGCCCAGGTGCCATATCTGCGTAGAAAGATCGGTGTAATTTTTCAGGACTTTAAGCTTCTTTCAAATCGTACCATATTTGATAATGTTGCCCTGAGTTTGGAAGTGATTGGTCTAGGGAAGAAGCAGGCAGAACAAAGAGTAATGCAAGTATTGGAAGGGGTTGGGCTTAAGGGAAAAATGAGTCAGTATCCGTTGCGGCTATCAGGAGGAGAACAACAGCGCGTGGCTATTGCTAGAGCGGTGGTAAATAGACCTGCTATAATTCTTGCTGACGAACCTACAGGAAACCTGGATCTGCAAAGGACTGAAGAAGTAATGATGCTCATGGAAGAATTAAATGCCAGAGGGGCAACTATTATTTTTGCAACTCACGATGAAAGACTTTTTGAAAATACCCATCGCAGAGTGCTAAGATTTCATAATGGAAAAATCAGGATCTGACAATGAGTTTGGCAATTCTTTGCCGAAGGGCATTTTTTGACCTTAGACAAAACTTTTTTGGTCAGCTTATCACCACAATGGTGGTAAGCCTCTCCATCCTGATTTTTGCCTTTTTTTCTTTGCTTTACTTTAACCTTCAGGATTTTGTTGATAGATTCGGTACAGAGCTTGGCCTGACAATCTTTCTTACTAAAGAGGCACCAAAAGATCGAATTCCATATCTCTACCAGAAGCTCACAGACCTGTCGGAAGTTGAGAAGGTAACATACATATCTTCAGAGGAGGCCTTCAGGAGGTTAGAGCATTTTCTGAAGGAAGAAAAGGATGTGCTTGAAGGAGTTGATGCGGAATTTCTTCCTCCTTCTTTTGAAGTTCAGATCAACAGGGCCGTATTCCAATTGGATAGAATTAAGCAACTGGCCGGCGAAATAGATAAGTGGCCTGAAGTGTCCAAGGTCCAGTTTGGACAGGAGTGGATAGACAGACTACATGTTTTTTCAGGTCTTGTTCGAACCATTGTGACGATAATTGGGATTCTTTTATTGTTCACGGCTGCTTTCGTGGTTACAAATACCATAAAGCTTAATGTTTATGCCAGAAAAGAAGAGTTGGAGATAATGCGCCTCGTTGGGGCAACAAATATGTTCATACAAGGTCCTTTCCTTGTTGAGGCCTTTCTGCAGGGTCTTCTGGGCTCAAGCCTTGCTTTGGGAATCGTCTTTGCCGGCTACAGTTTTTTGCAAGGATTTGAAACCAGGTTTGAGTTGCTCAGAGGCATGAACATCTGTTTTATCCCCTGGCATTACACCTTCGCTATAATAGCAAGCAGCGTATTGCTTTGTGTAATGGGTACTGCCTTGGCCATGAGGAGGTTTTTGCGCTTGTGATAAAGCGAAACTTGTTGTGGCTTATTGCTATGGCGATATTATCAATTCATGTTTATGCATTTGGCGAAGAAAATCTGATCGAAAAAGAACTTGAAGTTCAACAACAAAGGCTCAAATCCCTTCAAAAAGATATAACAAATTACCGAGAAAAGGCATTCGACGTAGAATCGGATAAGCGCTCATTAATCAAAGAATTAACAGAACTGGATGAAAAAATAGCTCATCAATGGGAAATTCTTCAGAAAACTCGACAAGAGTGGACAATAAAAGAGCTTGCGCTTATTGAAATCCAAAAGGATTTCATCTCTCAGAAACAGTCCCTTGATGCACTGAAGATCCAGGTAGAGCGTAGACTCAGGGCACTAAGAGAAATGGGCGAACTGGGCAGTTTGAATATTCTATTTGCTGCTGAGACCCTGCCAGAACTCTTGTCAAGAGAGGCCTATTTAAGGCTTATACTGGATTGCGATAGAGAACAGAGACGCCTTTACAGGCTACGTATCAAGAAACTTGCCCAAGATGAAATCAAACTGGAACAACAAAGAGAGGCCCTTAAAAAT
>Ga0180431_10002729_pt1 | contig 23298 bp, 15 predicted proteins | sample SS_ome_11_FD_132459 | JGI IMG/M metagenome (GOLD analysis project Ga0180431, IMG submission 132459) | Hypersaline lake sediment archaeal communities from the Salton Sea, California, USA - SS_1_MS_1 metaG | ecosystem: Environmental > Aquatic > Non-marine Saline and Alkaline > Hypersaline >...
AAAGGTTATCGAGGGTGCCTTTGATGTCGGTGCAGATGTTCGCACAATCGTCAGCAAAGACAGAAATGCCACGAAGAAGAATCATACCGCAACTCACCTTCTCCAATGGGCCCTGCAGCAGGTGCTCGGTGATTCTCTAGCGCAACAAGGCAGCTTTGTCGGTCCGGACTATTTGAGATTTGACTTCACCTATCACAAAGCGCCGGATGCCGAACAACTAAAAGAGGTTGAGCGTCTGGTTAGAGAAAAGATCACGGCCGATCTTCCCGTGAGCTGGACGGTGATGCCGATAGAGGAGGCAAAGAAGCTGGGAGCAATGGCGCTTTTCGGCGAGAAGTACGGCGATGAGGTTCGGGTAGTAGCCGTCGGAGCCGAAGACAAGGGCCGGATCAACGAAGCCTTCAGCCGGGAGTTCTGCGGCGGCACGCATGTTGACAGACTCGGCTCGATCGGTGGCTTCAAGATCGTCAAAGAGGAGAGTATATCCGCCGGAGTACGCAGGATTACGGCACTGACGGGCGCGGGTCTGACCGATTATCTCGAAAAGGCCAGAGATGTTGTCGACGAGCTATCGATGATGCTTAAGGTCTCCGATGATGCCCTGGTCGAGAGAGTAGGCAGGCTGATCGACGATAACAAGAAGCTGTCCAAGGAACTCAAAGCGGCTGCCCGCAAATCCGGCTCCGACGCTATGGCCGAGGCGAGACAGCTCCTCGATAAATGCGAAAAAATCGGCGAGACCTCGATAATCACGCACCAGTTCTCGGCGGCCTCGGTTGAGCAGGCGAGGGAAGCCGTCGACATGCTCAAGAAAAAAGCGAAATCCGCCGCGGTGGTTTTCGGCTTCGAGGACAACGGCAAAGCAACCCTTCTGGCCGGCGTCACCGACGATCTTGTAAAGAAGGGCCTGAAGGCGGGCGATATCGTCAAGGAGATCGCACCGATAGTGGATGGTGGCGGCGGCGGCAGGCCGCAAATGGCTCAGGCCGGCGGAAAGAATCCTGCGAAAATTGCCGATGCACTCGCCCGAGCCTCTGAATTGATAAAAGAAAAACTGGGTGCCTGATCCGCCCGCTAAAGAGGTGATTCTCAGGAAAACCGTGCCCGCTTACGATCTTTTCTGAAGAAAATCCGAGTCCCGGACGTCTTTCCCTATAGAACGAGTCCGAGAAGTCGAAAATGACAGGGCGACAGACGTCATGATTAAGTTTAGCTGCAATAACTGCGGCCACAAGATCGGCGTTAGAGACGAAATGGCAGGCAAGAGAGGCAAATGCCCCAGATGCGGCCGCATTACTGTCGTGCCGGAAAAATCCGTCCTCGTAAGCTTCCAATGTCAAAACTGTGGCAGGAAAATCAGCGCTCTACCCACCCAATCCGGCAAAAAGGGCAAATGCCCAAATTGTAACCTTACGCTTGTTGTGCCCCAGTTACATGGTTTGACCCTTCTGGATGCTCCTGCGGAATACAAGCTTCAAAATGAGCGACCGAATCCAGCCAAGCCTACTCAACAAGCCGTTGACAATGAGGAAAACGAGCAGGAAGCCAAAGAAGAAGAAGAAAGCGAATCCAGGAGCAAGCTTAAGCTGCCGTGGTTTATCGATATATTTCTCTACCCGGCAAACGCATCGGGTCTGGTTCATATCGCCGTGTTTGTGATTGTACCGACTCTGCTTGACCTGCTCAACAGGCTGTTCTTCTTTGGTCTGGGTCCCCGTGCCGGTCTGCTGATCGCGGTGTTTTACATATTCCTGATCGGATATATATTTGGCTATCTCGTCGAATGCATCCGTGACAGCGCGCTCGGCGAACAACGAGCCTCCGATCCACCGAGTGGCGTCTCAAGTAAGGACGATCTTTTGGGACAATTTGCGATCTGGTTGATCTGTTTAGCCTTTTTCTTTGGCCCCGTAATATTCTATCGAGGCTATGTTCATTTATCCAATACGCAAATGAACAGTGCTATCTTCTGGTCTTTGTTGGCTTATGGAGTATTCTTCTTTCCGATGGGTGTACTGTCCGCAGCTATGTTTGACTCAATTTCGGGATTGAATCCCCTGCTGATCATCTGTTCAATAGCCAGCACCTTCTTTCAGTACTGCGGGCTCGTCGTCGTTTTTGCTGGTTTCTGCCTTCTCCGTGTCGAGATATTGGAAATTTCGATAAGACGAGGATGGGGCGTACTTGCCAACTTCGGGCCCAACTTGCTTTTGATGTGGCTGCTGTTTGTCACCGTTCATCTGATCGGGCGGTTCTACCGGCGATACCAGGACAAGCTTAACTGGGAGGTTTGAACCGCAAGGTCAAATCAGCCCTGCTGGCGGATTCTCACGCTCTTTGCATGGGCATCAAGCCTTTCGACCTCAGCCAGCCTGATGATGTCATCGGCGCTGGCGGCCAGCATATCCGCATCGTATTCGACGATGCTTATGGACTTGAGGAAATCGTTGCTCGTCAGCGCGCTGGCAAATTTCGCCCGCGTTCCGGTAGGTAGAGTATGGCTCGGTCCGGCCCAATAGTCGCCGACTGCCACGGGAGTGTATGAACCGACGAAGATCGCTCCGGCGTTGCCGATCTTCTCCGCAATTTCCCGGCTCTCCGAGCCGCATTGAATTTCCAGGTGCTCGGGAGCAAACTCATCCGCCATTTTAATCGCCGAGGCAATATCCTCGACGACTATGATTGCGCTATACTTCTTCAGGGATTGAAGCGCATCTTTGGCTCTTTGAAGTTCGACCACCTGCTTTTGCAGCTCTGCGAGGGCTTCCTGTGCAAGTTGATGTGAATCGGTCACGACAATAGCGCTGCTGTCGGCGGCGTGCTCGGCCTGGCTCAGCATGTCGGCGGCTATCCACGCTGGATTGGCCTGCTCGTTTGCGATAATCAAAACCTCGCTCGGCCCGGCAATCGAGTCAATGCCGACGTAGTCGCCCGATACATTCTTCTTGGCCGACTGAACCCATTTGTTGCCGGGGCCGACGATCTTGTCCACCTTGCCGATCGTATCGGTCCCGATTGCCAGAGCGGCGACTGCCTGCGCTCCGCCGATCCGGTAAACTTCGTCGATTCCGAGTTCGCAACAGGCCGCAAGAATCACCGGATGGATGCTTCCTTCGTGCCTCGGCGGCGAGACTACGGCGACCTCCTTCACGCCTGCAACCAGAGCCGGAACGGCCGTCATGATAACCGTCGACGGCAGAGGGGCCGATGCCCCAGGCACGCATACGCCGACTCTTCTTACCGGCGTGTATCGTATACCGCGAGGCACATCACCCTTGCTTACAAGAATATCCTGCTGGTACGCACGCACATTATCTATCGCCTGGCACAGCGAAGCGAGAATATCGCGGTTAATGTCCGCGTGAGCATTTTCCAACTCTTCTTTGGTGATTCGGAATTGGCCGGGCTTCAATTTGACGCCGTCGAATTCTTTCGTGTATTTAGCCACAGCCTTGTCGCCGTGTTCGGCAACGTCGCGAAGAATATCGACAACCTGCTGATTCTCCTCGCTGCCATAATCGGCGAAGCGTGCAGCGGCCACAATTCTCGAGTAGAACTTTCCAAGCTTCTTGTCAAAATCAGCTTCTGAACAGGAAATCAGAATTCGTTCGAGTTCGTTGGGCATATACTTGTCCTTTACCTTCCGAAATTGCCGTGGCTGTAAGTCGGCGTTGCTTTGTGCAGTAGTAGATAATCAGTATTTTCATACTTAGTCAGAATACCGGCTATTTTGAATCGCACCGGCTCGAAACCGGCAGACATTTTCTGTTCGGCCAGCTCCAGCACCTCGCACGGCAGCAAACGCAAAGATCGCCGCCGGACATTGCGCCCAAGAGAATCGAGCACAAAGATGAAACCCCCATCATTCCGACCGACTATAAATCCGGTCCTGTTTACAAACACGGAGTCGGAGCCTCCCTTATAATTTTGCTTCCGTGGTTGCTTTGAACCATCGTCCGGCAGATTGCTGTCCACAATCCGCCGCTTTTGAGCGGCCATAGCTTTTCGGGTAGCCTGAAGCTTATCAAACAGATCGCTCGGGATGGTCAGCACATCGTTCGGATCGCGACTTGTCGGCACGTGTTCAAGTTCCGGACCGGATGAATTATCGATTATCTCGTTCGGCCTGGCCGATTGAATTGCCTCAGGTGTCTCTTGCCCGGAATCTTCTTCCTGGCGTATAGGCAGAAAGAAACTCGGGAAAACGAAATTCCTGCCCTTATACCTTGTAACTCTGCCGTTCCAGAGTCTAAAGGTCATCTCCGAGCGCTTCCGCCCATCGGCGATCATCTTCTCAAGCGTCGACGACGGCAGCATTTGGACTTTTGTGCCGGCTTCGAGGACGTCTCTGAAGTCGTTCACATCCGCGGCAAGCTCGAAGAACCACGCATCGTTGGCGTCCGGGCAGTTCAGCCGACCATCAACACCCCTGAGAATAAAACCTTCCCGCAGCAATGGGGGCTCCGGAATGAGGGTCGTGTCGAAGCCTGAAACTCCCCAGGCAACACTCACAAACAAAACTGAAATCAACAATACCGGTATCTTGTTCATGTTAATAATCGCTAATCAATTCAACCGCCCATCTCGGATCGTCCGCCAGTTCAACGTACCGGCTGCTATCGGGATCGTCCGTGGCTATAAGCTCAATAAGCGGCTTCCAGAACTCGCCCACAAGTATAATCGGTTTGTCGGGTTTGAGGAAGCCCTTGTTTCTCAACTCCCACACTTTCGCCAGTTCCAGCAGCGTCCCGGTGCCGCCGGGCAGCGCTATGTAGGCCTGTCCCAGTTCGATCAGTGTATCGAGCCGCTCGTCGAGCGAATTTGTAACAATCTCACGAATAACATACTTATTCGCCCCGGCCTTGAAAGCCGAGCACGTAATTCCGATGATTTCACCGCCGGCTTCGGATGCCCCTTTAGCCGCGGCCATCATCGTTCCGCCATATCCGCCGTTGGCTATGGCAAACCCCGCTTGAGCCAGCAATCGACCTGTTTCCAGAGCCAGAGAGTAGACAGAGTCGCCCTCAACAGCCCTGCTCGTTCCGAATATGGTTACTGTATTTCCGGGTAGCATATGAGTCAATTAACCAAAAAATGTACAATACGGCAGGCATTGCCACGACTATTTGTGTTTCTCCGGTCGGCTGTTCTCAGCGTAAGCTTGTGAGTACCGGAATCCAACTCGGCGTCAAGGACATAAGCCCACGGGAGGTGAAGACGAGCACTCCATTGAGTGTACTGGTCAACTTGACGAAAAGGACCATCGTCTATGCTGAATTCGATTATACCAACATCTGGACCGCAAGTAACAAAAACACCGACGGCCGTGCCCGTGAATTTAAGCTTGAGCACAGCGCCTGGTGCGTCAGCTCTAAGCACAGGGACGTCGACAAAACCCTGCCGCACGCCTGCGCCGTCGTTGGGCTTCCAGGCGGTGTCGCGGACAAAACCTTCGATGAGCTCGGCTTTGTCGATATCGACATACCTGCCGCGATAGTAGCTGAACTCATCGAGAGGCTCAGCCGGCAGGGTATAGGGCGCAGGCCCCGCCTTGTCAGGCAACGGCTCGGACCATGCGGCATCCAGCAGATTCTTCATCGAGCGAAAGTAAACATTCTGTCCGAAAGGTGAAGGATGGAGGTTGCGAAAATCGTTCTTCCAGTCGAACTGCCCGGCGCTTATGCGCTCGGTTACCTCCATCGCCAGGTTCAGCGAGGGCAACTGATAATGTGCGGCGACTCGTTCGTGGTTGCGAATGACCGCCGGTGCGGAACCATCGTTGTAGACTTTCATCTTGTCAGGATCGACAAAGTGCATCAGGACGATGTCGATGCAGGGGTTGAGCATGCGCGCGTGCCGAACGATTCCTTCCATCCCGCGAATATGATCGATATCGCTTCGAGCATTCGTTGAGTCATTGACGGCGGCTTCTTCGAAAAGTAAATCGACCGGACCGTTATTAAAGACGTCTCGCGCCAGACGAAAGGCTCCCGGCGTCGAGCCGGTTGAAGGTATCCCGGCTGCGATAAATTCGAATTCCGTCTCGGGGAAACGCTCTTGCAGGTATCGACAGAGCATGTCGCGCCAGCCATGGTTGTAAGTGATCGAACCGCCCAGAAATGCCACTCGGCCCTTCTTTTGGCGCTGGAATTTGATCCGGCAGCTTGTCAGACCATGCCGCAGACTGAAATGGCGCTTGTCATAATCAGCGGCCGTATGAGTCAGTATGAAATCAACGATGGGCTTCGGATCCTCAAGGCTGTGCGGATGATGGTCCAGGCCGGGCTTGCGAATAACAGTGATCTTGCCGCCGAGTTTCTCATAGCGTTTCTCAATAATATCCGAGTTTTCCTCGATCGGGACGACGGTATCGGCAGTGCCGCACACGTGCAGAACAGGCACGACCGCTCGGGCCAGCGGCTCAAGATTGTCAATAGGATTGTGATTGTACTCCATAGCCTGCTCAGCCGTCAGGCCGTAAGCTTTCAAACAGCCCTCCCAGGAAGGCTGATGGCCTTTTCCCTTGCCGAGGCCCGCAGGCCAGCTCTTGAAATCACAGACGGGATTGTCGGCATAGATACAAGCAACCTTGCCGGGATTAGCTGAAGCCCAGTTATATACGATAAGACCGCCGCGGCTCATGCCCTCCAGAGCGGGACGCGGATTGAAACCATGATGTTTGACCAGATAATTGTAGAAGGCATTCCAGTGCTCCACCGCCGAAGGGGCGCCGAAAAGGCCCGCCACATCCATATAGACCAAATGAAATCCCTTCTCCAGGAGTGCAACATCGGCCTGAGGTTCATGGCCGAAGAACCGTGCTCTCCATATCCAGGGCAGATGATGCGCCGGTTTGGCGGGTATTACGACTATGCAGCGGCGACTGTCATAGGAAAAGTCATAGCGATCGTAATCATGCCAGAGGGATTTGCCAACGGCAAAACCTTCCGACTCAAGTCGTTGTGCAAAACTGGAGACGCCGGTACCTAAGGTGCGCCCTGCAACCGAGTGACTGCAAAAAGAAACCCCGGCACAGAAAACTGCCAGTGTCACAAACAAGATTCTGAAGCTTTTCATGATCCGCCTTTTTACCTCTGTGCCTGTTCGGCCGTATAGTTCAAAAGTCCTGCCGAAATGAGAATATCTCTGTCTCTGCCTGAAAGCTCCAATTTTCCGGTGAATTCGAACGAGCCATCCGTCTTCGATATCTTGACTTCATTGCCGGATTTCACCGCCTCCGGCAGATTGTCGATTTGAAGTTCGTCGCCGGATTCGATCTTGTCGTAGTCCGCAGGATCGGCAAATTCGATCGGCACGATGCAGAAATTAATAAGGTTGGCTTTGTGAATTCGTTCGATGTTCTTGGCGAGCACGGCGCGAATGCCCAGATACATCGGACAAAGTGCGGCGTGCTCTCGCGACGAGCCCTGGCCGTAACTTTCACCGGCTACGATGATACCGCCGACGCCGTTTCGCTTTAACTCGAGAGCGCGCTCGGCGAACGTCGGCTCGCCTTCTTTGTTGAAGCAATTGAAAACCACCTTCGCATACTCGGGCACATTCGAGCGAAGTTTCAGGAAAGTGCCCGCCGGCATGATATGATCGGTGGTAATCTTGTCGCCGCATTTGAGCAGGACTTTGCCCGTCAGCTTCTGCGGCAGCGGACTCGGCGACTCAGGCACAACAATGGTCGGCCCGCGCAGCACCTCGACTTTTGCCGCTTCCTCTTCGCTCAAGGGTTGCTCGATCATATTGTCGTTGATGTCGAATTCACCCGGCGTCTCGATTTTCGGATACTTGATCCCTAAGAGTTCCGGCATGTCGCGCGGATCGGTGATTCTGCCGGTCAGGGCCGAAGCCACCGCCGTCTCGGGACTGACTAAATAGGCCAGGTCATTTTTCGAGCCGGTGCGCCCTGCGAAGTTCCTGTTGAACGTTCGCAGACTTACAACTCCATCGCCGGGTGAAAAACCCTGTCCGATACAGGGGCCGCAGCCCGATTCCAGTATCCTCGCTCCGGCAGATATCATATCGGCCAACGCTCCATTTTCCGCCAGCATGTTCAGAACTTCCCTGCTGCCCGGAGCGATTGCAAGCTCCACCATCTCATGTATGCGCCGCCCTTTCAAAACATCGGCGACCATCATTAAATCGGCATAGCTCGAATTCGTGCAACTGCCTATGGCTACCTGGCCTGTCTCGATACCGGCTATTTCACGAATCGTTTTAATGTTGTCCGGCGAGGACGGACATGCCGCCATCGGCTCAAGCTCGGACAGGTTTATCTCGATCACGCGATCGTAAACGGCGTCCGGATCAGCCGCTAAGGGTTGGTAGTCATGCTGCCGCTTCTGGGCAATTAGAAACTGTTGCGTCTGTTCATCGCTGGCGAAAATGCTTGTTGTAACACCTAACTCTGCCCCCATGTTTGTTATCGTCGACCGCTGTGGTACGGTAAGCCGGTTTGCGCCGTCGCCGAAGTATTCGACCACCCAGCCGACGTTGCCCTTAGTTGTAAGTATGCTCAGCAACTTTAAGATGACATCCTTGGCAGCCACCCAATCGTTAAGCTGACCCGTTAGCTTTACTCCCAAGACCTTTGGGCATTTCAGATAGAAAGGCCCACCCGCCATGGCGACCGCCACGTCCATTCCTCCGGCACCGATTGCCAAAAGGCCGATTCCCCCGCCGGTAGGTGTATGTGAATCACTGCCGAGCAACGTGGCGCCGGGCTTGCCGAACCGCTCGAGATGGACCTGATGGCAGATGCCGTTGCCGGCGCGGGAATGATAAACTCCGGACCTTGCCGCCACCGTCTGGAGGTACAAATGATCGTTGTGGTTTTCCGGGCCGAATCCCGCCATGTTGTGATCAATGTAGCTGACCGACAGATCCGTCTTGACCGGTCCGTCTCCCATCGATTCGTAGAGCAGGAAAGCAGTCGTTCCCGTAGCGTCCTGGGTCAGCGTCTGGTCGATGCGGATCCCAATCTGCTCGCTGGCTTTGAGCTTGCCTTCGACGAGGTGGGCTTCAAGTATCTTATATGTAAGCGTCTGTCCCAATTCTGTACTCCTTGAAAATCAAAATCGGCAGTTTAACACAAAAGCCACTGGAAGACAAATCATGTCTGTAGATGTTGCTATTGAATCAGTCGCCAATAGGGAGGAGAGAACACCCCTTCACGGGATTGACCGTCAGGACAACCGTGAAGGGGCTATTCTATTCGTCACGACTGGCCGCGTGACTACGGGAAAGGCACAATTGTGATTTGGACTTTGAAAGCTCGTGCTCGTGAGGCCGCACCGAATCGGATCGTTCTTTATTCTTAACTCAATCATAATTTCCCGAGAGCATTTTCAAAGTAGTCATTAGATAACGTCAACTCCTGGGCATTGAAATCGGCTGAATTCATATCCATCTTAACAAAATAGGTCCTTTTACCTCAAAAATACGTAGTCACCACATGTTTTCTCTTAGCAGTAGTTTAACCATAGACGAGCGGCCCCGCGTTTGATCACGCGAGGCCGCTTTACAGGGACCGACTTTCCGCGACCGGACTATTCAAAGACGCAGCGCCGTCGAGACGAAGTACTACCAGTCACGCACGACCACCCCGTCTTTACCGACTAAATACCGTTCTCCATTCCTTACCTTCAGGTTGTATACTTTTCCAACATACTTCTTCGTCCTAAGGGTTACTCTTTTAATGCCGACAGAGCCGGCTTGCGTTTTGAGCCTGAGACCGTCTTTCAAATCCTGTGCAGGGATCCACTTTCCTGAATCAAGCATGAAACGGTGAGCATCCACGACGCCGATACGTTGTCCGCTGTCGAGCAGTATATCCCGGCATTCAAAGGCACCGTAATGCTCCTGGACCTGATCAACCTGACCGAGGTCCGGTGTCCTGGTCAAACCGTCAAACCTGATGACTGTCCGTCCGGAGACGACTTGTGAGATTTGTATCAGCTCGCCGTCAATCCAGACCGGAGTTTCGGGAACAAAGCACGTTGTTTTTTGACGACCGACTGGTTGCCGACCCACCGGTGTTCCTTCGCCATCGTGTACGAGCAGTGAATCGGTCCTGCTCGCAGGCGCGCTTGAGAGATTAGGCAGACCGCCGCGCCGGATGTCGCCGCCGTCCCAGTAGGTATAAACATTGTCATCGTTGATGCCGACGTACGGCTTCCTCTCGAAGCTTACGTGGCTGTCGAGAAACAAAATGTTCTGACCGTCGTCCTGGTGCTGATGCGCGTTACCGGCTCTCAAAGCCTCTTTGCCCTGCTCAACCTTGAAGGCGGCGAAATTTTTCGGCTCGGCCATTGGCTGCTGCATGAATGGATTCCTATCGCCGGCTACGGCCATGCCCGGCTCGCTCGAAGTCGTAAGAGCATACAAACCGAAAGGCATGTGATAGGAATAACTGCAATGCTCCGGCGGGTTAGGGCCGAAATCCCACAATTCGATTAGATCCCTGTTGCCTGCATTGTAGTTGGATGGCTTGAACTCGGTGGTTCCGGTATCACCCTTGCAGATAAACGATTTTGGAGTTACCTCCGAGTACTTGACCAACAGGTAGAAGCAGGAAGATATACTGCCGTAACCACCATCGCCGCCGGCTGATACTCCGTAGGCCGCGAACCTGTTCGTCGCCTGCCAATTGGGTATCCGCTGAGCCCAGGTGCTGTTTCTGCCGCCCGAACGCGGCAACTCATCGTCGTAGTCGTTGCTGTAGATGAGCATCGCCTTGCCGATTCCCGACAGGTTCGTGCCGCAGACCATCCGAAAGGCGATCTGCCGGACCCGGGAAAGGGCGGGCATCAGAATGCCCATCAACAGAGCTATGATCGCTATCACGACCAAAAGCTCGACTAATGTAAAACCTTTGCGTCTCATTTTCTTTCTCCTTTACGTTCGAAGGAGATTCGCATGGCCGGCCGCTATCGAGCACTTTTTGATAACTTTTCAATAATAACCACAATTTGCATTCCTGCCGATCGCATCGTGACAAGTCCCTGTTACAACTAACGCACAGCGCTCAACGCCGCTTCGTTGCGAATCTCCATTGTTTTCGCTTCTTTCGCTCGAAGACGGCCGGTTCAATACAAGCTGATAAGATCGGCTCAAGTCGAGAGACTCCGCGCAACCGGCGCGCTGCGCCCAATGGTGGTCCTCGCCTTTCGGGCTTTATGGAAAGCAGGTCGGAGGTATGTATCGACAACCTAATATGATGACAACTTCAATTATGATAAGCGTTTCAGACCTGCCCACTTTGTCGGTTGCTTGTCGTGCCGGCGCAAACCAACCGCGCACAAGATCTCGCGACTAAGCCATAGGCCAAACTGAGAAAGAACGCTTCATCAGGCAGGTGCGTTCGGAATATGATATGACTGCGAAATATGATAACGACTCAAAATATTAACTTTCGCGAACCTACCTATTCTTACCTACGATTCTACCATAAATATGTTCTTATGTCCATAAAAATTCTCGGCAAAATGATCGCATTTTCTTGAGGATTTCCATCCGACCATAGAGGATATTTGTTTCGACCGGACAGGCTTCAGGCTGGTGGTTGTGTATTATCCTTTCACTGCTTTTTTCTTCCTGGCGGGTTTTCTTACAGGCCATGGCTGAACGCCGCATCTTTCGGCCCAGGACTTATACAGCGCCTTTAATCCTTCGAGTTTCTCCGGATATTTCTCGGACAGGTCGTTAAGCTCCGTGCGGTCGGCCTCGAGGTCATACAACTCCCAGTCCCCGGGATGTCTGGAGACGAGTTTCCACTTACCAAGGCGAACGGCCCGGTTGCCCTCGTGTTCCCAATAGATCGCCTGGCGTTCGATGGACTTGTTGCCGAAAGCCGGAACCAGGCTCCTGCCCTCCATCGGTGTTATCTTGTTGCCTTTATATTCGGAAGGATACTCCGCCCGAGCAACGTCGACGCAGGTCGCCATGATGTCGATCACATGGCCGGGCTGGTGGGTCAGTTTTCCTCGCTGTTTTATCACGGCGGGCCAGTGTGCTATCAGAGGCGTTGCTATGCCGCCTTCGTGGACCCAATGCTTGTAGCGTCTGAAGGGCGTATCGCTTGCGTTTGCCCAGGCCAAGCCGTAGCTGGAATGCGATTCTGCTGTGCCTATCGGCTTATCTTTGTGACGGTCGAAGCCGAATTTTCCGCCTTCGGCGCAGCCGCCGTTATCTGCCAGGAAGAGGATCAGAGTATTATCGAAGATGCCGAGTTCTTTGAGTTTGGCGACGAGCTTTCCTATGTTCTGATCGACGCGGTCAATCTGGGCGGCGTAGATTGCCATCTTGAGGTCCATTTCCTCCTTTTTGGCGTCATCGAGTTCGTCCCAGGCCGGGGCCTGGCTGTCTCGCGGGGTGATGGGCCAGTTCTTTGTAACGATCCCCATCTTTATCATTCGCCTGTGTCGCTCGGCGCGGAGTGCGTCCCAGCCCTTGAGGTACTTCCCCTTGTACCTGGCGATATCTTTGTCGGTAGCCTGGAGGGGCCAGTGCGGTGCGTTATGGGCGAGGTACCAGAAGAAGGGACGCTTTTGCTTTACAGCTTGTTCTACGAACTTGATCCCATGGTCCGTCCAGGCGTCCGTGCTGTACCAGCCATCAGGGACCGGGGAGCCGTCTATCGTGTGGATAACTTCGTTGTCGAGGACTATCGACCTGCCTGCGGTGGGCTTGAAGTAGAAACCGCCGCCTTCGGGGACTCCGTAGAATCTGTCGAATCCTCTTTGTAGCGGCCACCAATCCTTTTCCTTTGCCCCGACGTGCCACTTGCCGGTCACGAATGTTCTGTAGCCTGCCGGTTTGAGGGTCTCGGCTATGGTGACGCATTTTTTATTTAGCCTGCCGATGTAGCCGGGTTGGCCATAATCCGCGGTCATGTGTCCGATGCCCGCCTGATGGGAGTAGAGCCCCGTCAGTATGGAGGCTCGGGTCGGGCAGCATCTGGCGGTGTTGTAAAACTGGGTGAAGCGCAGGCCGTTGGCGGCAAGTTTGTCGAGATTGGGCGTTTCTATCTCGCTGCCGTAGCAGCCGATATCGGAGAAGCCCATATCGTCGCACATTATTACGATGACGTTGGGCTTGTCGGGCCGTTTATCGTTTGCGGTGCGCCGGACGGCATTGCAACCGGGCGCGGCTAAGGCGGCGGCGCATAAACCGATTCCTTTCAGAAAGGTTCGTCGGGACAACTGCTTTTTCATGTCAGGCTCCAATTCTATCACGCTTTCTGCTTCTTGTTGCGTCGTTTTACGGGCCATGGTTGCACGCCCGCTCTTTTGGCCCAGGCTTCATACATTGCCTTTAGATCTTCGGCTTTGGCGGGATTCTGTTCTATCAGGTTATTCAATTCGGTTCTGTCCGCTTCGAGGTCGTAGAGTTCCCATTTGCCGGGATGCCTGGAGACGAGTTTCCACTTGCCCTGACGGACGGCCCGGTTACCTTCATGCTCCCAATAGATCGCTTCGCGCTCGATAGGCTTGTTGCCGAAGGCCGGCACCAGACTTCTGCCCTCCATGGGCGTTATCCTGTTGCCCTTGTACTCGGAAGGATACTCCGCTCGGGCGACGTCGACGCAGGTTGCCATTATGTCGATCAGATGGCCGGGCTGGTGGCGCAGCTTGCCCCGCGACTTTATCTGCGCGGGCCAGTGTGCGATCAGGGGCGTGGAAATGCCGCCCTCGTGCACCCAGTGTTTGTAACGCCGGAACGGCGTGTTGCTGGAGTTGGCCCAGGCCTTGCCGTAGGCGATATACGTATCGGCCGGTCCGGGCATTACCCCGTAGCCCGTGCGGACCGGGCGGCCGTCGCGCGTGTGAGTCGGCTGCATCCTGGTTTGAAGCTCGTCGGCGCCCATAGGTTTCAAGACGACAGGCTTCGACGGATCGGGCTTGACGGCACTCCTGCTGCCGTACTCTTCGGCGCAGCCGCCGTTGTCGGCCAGGAAGAATATCAAAGTGTTCTCGAAGTCGCCGGATTTTTTCAGTTGGGCAATGATCCGCCCGACGCCCTGGTCCAGGCAATCCACCATGGCGGCATAAACCTCCATCCGCCTCGCGAACCACTCTTTGTCTTTCGCATCTTCCCACGCCGGAACGCCCTCATCGCGAGGTGTTAGCTTCCATTGTTTTTTGACCAGCCCTATCTCGATCATGCGCTTGTGCCGCTCGGCGCGGAGCGCGTCCCAGCCTCCGTCGTAGCGCCCTTTGTACTTAGCGATGTCTTGCGGCAGTGCGTGCATCGGCCAGTGCGGGGCGGTAAAGGGGACATACATGAAGAAGGGCTTATCACCGCTTCGCGACTTATGCTCGGCTATGAACTTTGCAGCGTTGTCGCTTATTGCGTTGGTGTAGTAGAAGCCGTCATCGGGGACGATCTGCGTGTTGTCGCGAGTCAGCGAATTAGGATCGTAGAAGCTCCCGGCCCCGTGGATAGTCCCGAAGAAGCGGTCGAATCCCCGCTGCCGCGGCCAGTTGTGCTTGGGCCCGTCGGGCTTTGTATGCTTTGTCACGTGCCACTTGCCCGACATGTACGTGCTGTAGCCGGCCTGCTTGAGCACCTCGGCGATGGTAATGCAATTGTTACTTAGATCGCCGCGGTAGGCATCGTAGCCATAGTCGCTCATCATGTGCCCCACGCCGGCCTGATGCTGGTAGAGGCCGGTCATAAGCGAAGCCCTGGTCGGACAACAGCGTGCTGTATTGTAGAACTGGGTGAAGCGGATTCCCTTTGCGGCAAGTCCGTTCAGGTTGGGCGTGTTGATTTCGCCGCCGTAGCAGCCGATGTCGGAATAGCCCATATCATCGGCCATAATCAGAACGATGTTGGGCCTCCGATAGTTCCTGGCGCTCAACTGAGGTGAGCCTGCGCATCCGGGAACCGCTAATGCCGCTGCTCCGAGTCCCATTGCCTTGATGAAATCACGACGTGTGTAATTCTGTGAAGTCATGTTTTGTTCCTTCCTGTTTGCTGAGAGAATATCTTAAAGCCATGCTGTTGTTTGTCATTGCGAGCGCAGCGAAGCAATCTCCCACTCCCAGGATTGAGATTGCTAAGAAAGTAAACGGTTTTTCGTATTGTGATAGTTGAGATTGCCACAGTCGCCTACGGCTCCTTCGCAATGACATTCGCTGTTTTGAGACGGTCTTGTAGTTGGGAGATATTTCATTTTATCGAATCCAGAATCACCTGTAGGCGCTTTCTTGCTTCGGCGGCTTCCCGGCCGGTTGGATTCGGATTCTGCTCGAGCGTATCGGCCGGAATATCGTAAAGGTCGCCGTTGGCGTAGAGCTTCCAGCGTTTGTCGCGCACGAAACGTTTTACCTGCTTCCACTTGCCCCATCGCGGGTCGTAGTGGCAGAATATCCACTCTTTCGGATTGCCCTTCTCGCCGCGAAGCTGCGGCAGGAAACTCCTGCCGTCCATTATCATGCCTTCGGGAGCCTCGGCGCCGGTCAGCTCGGCGAAGGTCGGAACGAAATCGCTGAAGTCCACGAGGTCGCCGCACACATTGCCCGAGGCCACCGTCCCGGGCTGATTCGCGATGAATGGAACGTGCGTACCGGCGTCGGTCGTCTCGCCCTTATTGCCCTGGATGATTCGTCCGGCCAATTCCGATTTGATGCTCTTGTGCGTTCCGTTGTCGCCGATGAATAGAACGAGCGTATTGCTGCGCAGGCCAAGCTCTTCGAGCTTGTCGACTATCCGGCCGACCATCTTGTCCATATAGGCGACCATATCCGGGAAATACTTCGTGTTGTTCTTGTGCTTCGGTTTGTCCCAGTCCTCGCTGTCCGGCGTCGGGACAAACGGATCGTGAACGATGGCCATCGGAAAGTACAGGAAAAACGGTTCAGCCTCGTGCCGTTCGATGAAATCCAGGGCGTAATCGCAGGAAATGTCCGGCCCGTATCTGCCCTCGAAGTCTTCGACGGGCTCGCCGTTTCGGATCATCAGCGGGTCCTTATAGCGCGAGCCGCGTTCCATTATCTGCCAGAGGCAGTGCTCGTCGAATCCGGCGTCAGAGGGCAGACTGCCCGTGCCGCGGACCTCGGCCCTTTGATTGACGCTGCCGTACAATTGCCACTTGCCGACAACGCAGGTCGCGTAGCCGGCACCCTGCAGGAGGTGCCCGAACGTCTTTTGCTTCGGATCGAGCACTCCGAAATCCACATAATTGCGGAAGTTGTACTGCCCGGTCATTATCTTGACGCGCGACGGCGTGCAGAGCGGCTGCGAATAGCAGTGCTCGAACCGCACGCCCGTCCGGGCAAGCTCATCGAGCACCGGCGTCTCATAAGACGTGCCGCCGTAACAACCGAAACACTCGTAGCCGATATCGTCGGCCATTATCAGGATGATATTCGGCTTGTCAGAGGTATTTCCGCTTGAGGCCCGCCCGGGTGTCAGGCTCAAGGCCGTAGGCTTTGGGCCTGGCTGGGAATATCCAGCCCCAAGCTGCGATTGAGGCTGCCACCCGAACACGGCCAAACCTGCAAACTGGATGAATTGCCTGCGGTTGACACTCGTTTTCATAACAGGTCTTTGCCCTTTTGTAGGGGCGACCCTGTGTGGTCGCCCTGATTTACGACTCCCGGAAAGGGCGGACACATAGGCCCGCCCCTACTTCTTGATGCGTTTGGCAAGCTGATCCTCGCCCGGCTTGAGATTGGCCAGGTGCAGTGCGACTTCCTTCTGAATATCCTTTATGACATCGGGATGATCGGCGGCAATATTGTATTTCTCAGAAGGATCATGACCCAGATGGTAGAGCAGAGGCGGATCGTGTTGTTGCTGCTTGTCCCTGCCGTATGCCGACTTGGTGAAGAAATGCGCCTTGTACTGCCCTTTGCGCACGGCCCAAATCTTCGCGCCGCGATAGTAGAACATGGTATTTCGCGGGCTGGGTCCGGTCCCGAACAGAACGGGCGACAAATCCATACCGTCGACGACCCGGTCGGTGGGCACCTTCGCCCCGGCCAATGTCAGAATCGTCGTATACACATCCATCGTGGCGCCCATGTCGTTGACGACTCCGGGCTTGATCGTAGCCGGCCACCAGGTGATGCACGGCTCGCGCATACCGCCCTCGAATGTGCAGCCTTTGCCTTCCCTGAGCAATCCAGCCGAGCCGCCGTGCTCGTCGAATGTGAGCCAGGGTCCGTTGTCGGATGTGAAGACCACGAACGTATTGTCGGCCAGGCCCTCGCTTCGCAGGGTATCGAGCACTCTTCCGACGCCCCAGTCTATCTCTTCGACAACGTCACCGTATAAGCCTCTGAGGCTCTTGTTCCGGAAATTCTGCGAGACGAACAACGGGACATGAGGAAGGCTGTTGGCCAGATAGAGGAAGAAAGGCTTGTTCTTGTTCTTCTTGATGAACTTGACCCCTTCCTCGGCGTAGCGTTTTGTTATCGTGTTCTGGTCGGCCGGGCGTTCGACGATTTCTTCATCGCGCATCAGGGGCACGTTCCAGTACTCGATCTTCGGATCGAAGAACGCCTCGCGGCCTTTGCCGGCAATCCTGTCCATATCGTTGCTGTACGGTATGCCAAAATAGGAATCGAACCCGTTGTTGGTCGGCAGGTACGGCGGCAGGTGGCCCAGGTGCCATTTGCCTATGCAGGCGGTGGTATAACCTTTGGTTTTGAGAGCTTCGGCTATTGTGACTTCGCCTTTCGGCAGGCCTGACGCCGAATCCGGGAACAATACGCGCCGCCTGTCGCTGCACATGCCGCTGCGGATGGGCAGCCTGCCGGTCATAAGAGCAGCCCGGCTGGGCGTGCATACCGAAGCGCCCACGTAGAAGTTGGTCCACTTCTGGCCCTCAGCCGCCATTCGGTCGAGGTTCGGCGTGCGAATGGTCGGATGGCCGTAGCAGCCCAGGTCGCCGTAACCCATATCGTCACAAAATATGATTACGAAGTTAGGCTTTTTTGAGGCTGCAGTGCTCTTGTCCAATTGCCCGAGACCGCTACAACCGGGCAGCACAATGGCCCCGGCGGCAAGGCCAAGGGTTTTGACAAATTGACGACGGTTCATTCTGACTTTCATTGAAGGATTCCTAACAAGTTCTTATTGCATGCTTGACTTTTGATTTCATGCTATAATACGCTCTCGGCGGCAGTCTTGCAAGCATGCAGGCAAGCGTTTTATTTGTAAGGAACTCTTTTAATGGCTCATACCAGAATCGTACTTCTGAGTGCCAGGCAGCCCGTGGATGAAACCGATATCGGCCCAAAGGCGATGAGTCTTGTCCGGATGAGCCGATCCGGCCTTGCCGTGCCTGCGGGCTTTTGCATAACCGCCGCCGTATTCCACGAGCATCTCGAACGAAACGACCTCGTCGATCGTCTGAGATCGCTTGTTAACGAACTTGCAGAAGCGAATCCCGATAACAGAGGATCTCTTCTGTCAAATTTGAGACAGATCATTATTGAGGCCCCTCTGGTAGAACAGACCCGGGATGAAATGGAGAGCCTCTATCGTGAACTCGGTGCCGATCGCGTTGCGGTCCGCTCCTCCGGCACAGCCGAGGACCTGCCGGGACACTCCTTCGCCGTTCAGCATGATAGTTTTCTGGGTATAACCAACATCAAAGACTACATCGAAGCCGTCAGAAAATGCTGGGCCTCGCTTTGGACGCTCCGTGCTTATGAGTACCGACAAAGAAACGGCTTCGATCATCTAAAGATCGGCATGGCGGTAATCGTCCAGAAGCTCATCGACGCAGATGTCTCCGGTGTCATCTTCACCGCCGATCCTCTCACCGGCGCCGGCGGCAACGTCATTATCGAGGCGTGTTTCGGCCTGGGAGAAACACTGGTCTCGGGCAAGGTGACACCTGATAGATTCGTTATTCGCAAGAACAAACTGAAGCTGTGGTCCCGCACTATTTCAAAGAAGAAACTCGAGCGCATTGTAAACGCAGACGGATTGGTTGATGAGCACGCTATTGAAGGAGAGAGATCGACTTCACCGACCCTGGACAAGCGGAAAATGAAGCTGCTGGCCGGACTCGCGATAAAGATAGAGACCGAGTTCGACCAAGCTCAGGACATCGAGTGGGCGATCTCCGGCGGGAAGATATATCTGCTGCAGTCCAGGCCCATTACCGCGCTTCCTCCGGAAAAGACATGGGAGGACCGTCAGATATGGTGCGGCAGTCCCGTCAGAGAGGTCATGCCCGACGTTGTCACGCCCGTGACGGTTTCCATGCTTGAGGGAATGCTGGCAGGCTTCTTCGATCCGATATTCCGCCTGCTTTGTGTCGACCGGGGCGACCACCCGGCCTTCGACGTCATTGCCGGACGGGTCTACTTTAATGCAAATCTCTGGGCCGCCGTCATAGGCTGCATGCCCGGAAGCGGCATTTTTGACGGCACTACGTTTGCGGGCGGCCACAGGGGTCTACAGGAGGTCACACGGAGGTTGCAAATCGCAACCGAGGAGGACCTGCCTGACTTGAAACACAAGAAGATCCGGTTCATTCTAAAACTACCGTTGATTATTGCCGGCTCCCTTCGCAACACGCCCGCAAGAGGCCGGCGTATACTTGAACAGATTGGCGCCGAGGCCGACAAGTGGTATCGACTCGACGTGACAACTTTATCCTGCGAGCAAATAACCGAGTCCCTCGAGCTGATCGTGAATCAGTTTGAAGAACTGCTGAGCCATGTGCTGTACCTGTTCGGAATGATATCGGCGTATCCGATTCTACATTGGATTTGCACAAAATGGCTCCCGGACGACGGCTCCTGTGCAATGCAACTTTTAGCGGGCGTTGGTGACATGACCGATGCGGTAGCAGGCCTTGATCTCTGGCGGCTGGCAGCCGTAGCGGACAAGAGCAATGAGGTCAAGGGGATTATACTTTCCGACGATCAATGGGATACGCTCAAAGGCAAATTGGCAGAGTCGGATTCGGGTAAAGGATTTCTTAAAAGCTGGCGCGACTTCATGCACAATCACGGGCACCATTGTCGCGGTGAAATCGAACTGTACAACCGGCGATGGTTCGAGACTCCAGACTACATCCTGAAACTCGTTCGCGGTTACATGTTTCAGTTCGACAGGATCGATCCGATCCGCAACCACGCCGAGCGAGCCGAGCAGCGACGGCAACTCGAGCAGCAGTGCCGACGGCAGCTCCGCAATCCGATAAAACGCCTCATATTCAATCGTTATCTCGTTCATTCTCAACAAGGCTGGGTCTTTCGCGAGAACGTCAAGAGCGAAGTCGTCAAGCTGCTCACGGCAATGCGAAGACTGCTTCTTGAACTCGGCAGGAAACTCACCGAAAGGCAGGTGCTTGCCGAACAGGATGACATCTTCTTCCTGCGACTCGACGAGATGTCACCCGTAGTGCAGGGCAGCGCGACGTTCGACATCCGCAGGGTTATTGCCGATCGCCGGACAGAGTACGACAAGAACAGCCTGATCGCGCCGCCCGACGTCATCTTCGGTAAATTCGATCCCGACACGTGTATTTATCCCGAGCCGGATGAAAACACCGAAGTCTTGAACGGCCTGGCCGTTAGCCCCGGTATTGTGACAGGCAAGGCCCGCGTGATACTGAGGGCCGACTCCGACGAACATCTGCTTGCCGGCGAGATCCTCGTGGCGCCGTTCACCGATCCCGGCTGGACCCCTTATTTTGTGCCGGCCGCTGCGATAGTCATGGACGAGGGCGGAATGATATCGCACGGCAGCATCATCGCACGCGAGTACGGCATCCCCGCCGTGGTCAACGTCGGAGGCGCGACCCGCATCATCAAAACGGGCCAGACGATATGCGTGGACGGCAATCGCGGCATAGTCACGATCATCGAGTAGCCTACAACGACTGTTTGCAGGGGCGATCCTGCGTGGTCGCCCTTCGCTCGTGTGCGAGAAAGGGCGGACACATAAGACCCGGCCCTACTTGAGCAGCCATTGGTGAACGAAAGCTGCGGCCAGCCAGACTGCCGAGCCGGCACAGAGAACGATCCACAACGGCAGGCGCTTGTGGAAACAAATGTAAGCCACGAGAAAGAACAATATGCTCGGTACTATACCGAACACCGCGCCCCTGGTGTAATCGGTCATAAGCTTCATATTGCCCGGATTGTCCAGGTACAGCCAGATGAGCACGATCAATCCCGTCAGCGGCATCACGGCGATAAGCCCGGCTAACGTCGGCAGCTTACGACCTATCGCGGCGCAGAGACTAATAATGCAAACACTGATCAATAGCTTGATGACAAATCGCATCATGGGTGTTCTCCTGTTACCACCACTAAAGCTGAGCGTTCGTACATCTGTCGTTTGAGTTTAAAGACCTGATCTGCAAATTGCGATTGTCCCCGGTGACTATCGTCCGGAGTCTGAACGTACGGGCTTTTATGCAAAATCCGGATGTCTGCATCTTTTACTATCTCTCAGGGAGCCAGCAAAGTAAATGGATAACGTGGAATATTTCTAAGAATCCAAAATAACAGAATTGACACCAACAACATCCATATCCAAAAAGATGGTACGATAAAATTCAAAAGCGGGCGGCCTCTCACTGCAAGCACGCCGCGAGAGATCAGCGAGTATCCCAGAAACGGCAGCGACAAAACCATAAAAGGATTCAGCCCCAATGCCGCAGTCAAATTGCCGTGAAGCAACTGGTGTATGGCCCGCAAAGAACCACACCCGGGACAATGAAATCCGGTCAATTCATGAAAAGGGCACGGTAAGTAGAAGTTCCATGTTGCAGGGTCGAAGACAAACAGGACAGACAATGTCATGCCGATCGCACCCAATACGCAGGCCAACTTCAACCTCCATAGAGCAGTTGGGCTGAGTTGCCGTAATGATAAAGCGTCAGGCAAAAACATGAAATCACATTTCAGTAAATGCGCCGGCAAACCCAACAAAAAACCAAAAAATAACCGCGACTATTCCAACTCCAAATGAAACCCAGCACCAGGTCTTGGCTTTATTGGACGCTTCAACGGCGCCTGCGTAGTCTCCTGCAGCCAACTTGCCGTTGACTTGTGCTGCGTAAACGATGCTAACGATTCCAAACGGCACACAACAAAAAATAGTGACCAGAATCGACGGAGCAAGATAAGTGGGGACAGCCCCAACAGGTGCGTTAGCTTGCTGGACATACTGCAGCACCTCTCCGCATTGTATACACTTAAAAGCATTATCATCGTTCTGGGTTCCGCAACTTTTGCAGTACATAATTCTACATGCCTCCACTTAACGAGCTTAAGATAAACACCAACAACAATACAGAGAAAATCCCACCCATTATCAATGCGAAAACAGCTCTGCCCATCCCATGCTTCTCGGGATTTCTTCTTATATCCAGGATAGCCAGAATTCCCAACAGCAAGGCAATGGGCGCGGGAAACATCAAAATGGACAACAATCCCGCATATCCGGCCGCAATCGCCAGGCCCGACCTGCCCACAGGCAGAATCATGCGCATCCCCGGGCTGTCATCAATCGCACTGGGTTGTGGTTGAACCGGTATTGTTTGTATTACTACCCCGCAACTGATGCATCGAAAAGCATTATCGTCGTTTTGAGCTCCACATTTAGGACAATACATAATGGGCCTGCCAGATGAAGATCGCACTCTTTTTTGTCGACCCGGACCGGAGCAGTCAACTTACCTGTTTTCATTTTATGCAGAAGTCCGCCAAAGAGACAAGAAGAATATTTGACACTCCAACTCGTTTTCCCTCCATCATTGGTTCGTTGACCGCTTACCGCCTCCGTTACGGCGAGGACCGGCGTCACTTACGTCAATCGGTTTCATGCCGAGCTTGAGGGCCGGTGAATCGGCCGCAAACCTCACCACGCCGTCGTTATACCCTGTCAGAAGCGGATCGGCCAACACGTTTTTGCCGTCGGGCTCCAGGGCAGTGACACCGGTCGAGCTGTAGTTCTTTAGCTTCTTTAACTGTACTTTGCCCTTTGCTCCGAACAGTACGTTATTGCGAAGAGCTGCGATTCCTTCCGGATTCTCGAAGGTTATTTTTCCTTTGGCGTATACTACATTATCTTCGAAGATATAACCGGACGATTTCGGAAAAGTCATCCTTGCGTCGGAGTCGCAGATGAAAACGTTGCCTCGGATCGTGTTGTTTTTGGCCATGTGATTATGGGACGGTCTGGCGATGCCGATTGAGAGATTCCCCTCGACGAGACATTTTTCAGACCTCTCGTCGAGGTAATAAGCCGAGGCGCCGTAGCCGCCTGTGTCGATTATGTCTCGGATGAAGTTACCCCTGAGAACAA
>Ga0180431_10002730_pt1 | contig 23298 bp, 20 predicted proteins | sample SS_ome_11_FD_132459 | JGI IMG/M metagenome (GOLD analysis project Ga0180431, IMG submission 132459) | Hypersaline lake sediment archaeal communities from the Salton Sea, California, USA - SS_1_MS_1 metaG | ecosystem: Environmental > Aquatic > Non-marine Saline and Alkaline > Hypersaline >...
CGCCAGGGTGATCGCCCCGGCCTGACGCGTCGTCGGGGTGGGCAATTTCAGGATGCTGGCCACGATCTGTCCGGGGACCACGCTGTCGTCGTAGTCCAACCCCTCGGGTGACCACAGCCCTGCCACCGGGGTGCCGTCGGCCAGCGTCTTCACCCCGGTGTAGCGGCCGCGACGGAGTAATCGCTTGAGGTGATACCAGGCCGCCATCACCGCGGTCCCGCCCGCTCCGGCCACCAGGCCGCGGGTGAACCAGGGCAGCTGGGAACGTTGCATGGAGTCAGGTTAGGGAATCCCTCCCGCGAGCAGACGCAAAATCACCCAGAAGCCGGCATGTCGGGGCAATTTAACGTCTGCTCGCGGCGGAGGACGGGACAGAGGGCGGCCGGTCAGCCGAACCGCTCGGCATGGATCTGGTCGTCGGGCACGCCAACCGCCTCCAGCGCCGCGTAGGCCGCATCCAACATCGGCGGCGGACCGCAGATGTACACGTCGGGCATCTCATCGAGCAGGGCGATCTCGGCGGCGGCCAGTTCGACGGGGTTGCCCACCGGCCCGTCCCAGTCCGAGTCAGGGGTCCACACCAGGGTGTCGGCCCGGAAGTCCGGTAACGCCGCGGCCAGCGCGGCGATCTCGTCCCGGGCGAAGACCTCGGTGGAGCGGGTGATCCCGAACACCAGCCGGGCCGGCTGTGGGTCGCCCCACTCGGCCATCTTGCGCAGCATCGACAGCAGCGGCGACAGCCCGGTGCCGCCGGCCAGGAACCAGCGCGGCCGAAGTCCGTTCTCCACCAACCCAAATTCACCGTCAGCGCTCATGACCGTGAGGATGTCGCCGACCTCGGCGCGATGCGAAATGTAGTCCGACATCGCCCCTCCCGGCAGCAACCGGATGTAGAACTCAAGCTGTCCATCCCAGTTGGCGACGTTGGCCGGGGAGTAGGCACGCCGCACTTCACCACTGGGGCCGCCATTGGGGCCGCCATTGAGGCCGCTGCCAGGCACCATGACCCGGACGAACTGCCCGGACTCGAAGTCCGCCGCCGCAGATCCGTCCTCGCCGGGGCGCAACGTCAGCAGAACGCGCATCACCCCGTCGGCAACCCGGTCCAGTGCGGTGATCTCCGCCCGATGCAGATCGGGCGGACCGATGACGATCTTGCTCTGGTCATACGGTAGTTCGACGCGGCAGTTCTCACTGGGAACGCTGCGGCATAACAGGATTCCCCCCTCGCTCTCCGGCACTTCGACGATATTCGGGTCGTGATCGCCCATCTGGACCCGGCCGCTCCGCAGCACCGCAGAGCACGCCCCGCAGCCGCCCGTCTCGCACGATGCCTTGAGCATCATCCCGGCCTGCTCGGCGGCGCCCAGCACCGTACTGTCCGGTTCGCAGTGCACCGTGGACTCCTGCCCGTCGGCGGTCACCAGGGTGATGTCGTATCCCGCCCCGGGTTGAGCTGTCCTGGCGGCTTCGGCCTGGGTGGCTTCGGTCATCTACGCACCGGCCATCGCAGCGGCCAAGTCTTCGACCGGATCGCCGATGGGCTTGAGCGCGAACTTCTCCACCAGAATTTCCACCACCGCCGGGGTCAGGAAAGCCGGCAGTGTCGGGCCCAGGCGGATATTGCGGATGCCCAGCGAAAGCAGGGTCAACAGAACCGCTGCGGCTTTCTGCTCGAACCATGACACGAACATGCTCAGCGGCAGATCGTTGACCCCACAGTCGAACGCGTCGGCCAGGGCCAGCGCGATCTGAATGGCCGAGTAGCTGTCATTGCACTGGCCGACGTCGAGCAGCCGTGGGATCCCGCCAATCTCGCCGAATTCGTGTGTGTTGAAGCGGTACTTATTGCAGCCCAACGTCATCAGAACGGTGTCGTCGGGGGCATTGTCAGCCACGTCAGTGTAGTAGTTGCGGCCCGGCGCGGCGCCGTCGCAGCCGCCGATGAGTAGAAACCGTTTGATGGAGCCGGCCTTGACCGCCTCGATCACCGTGTCGGCCACTGAGAGCACCGCACCGTGGCCGAAGCCGGTGGTGACGGTCTCGGCCGGCACGTCGGCGGTGAAGCCGGGCAAGGCCTGCGCCGCCTTGAGTACCACCGACAGATCCTTGGTGTCGAGATGGCGAACGCCGGGCCAGCCGACCGGACCGAGGGTGAAGATGCGGTTTCGGTAGGCCGGTTGCGGTTCGATCAGGCAGTTCGACGTCATCACGATGGGGCCGGGAAATGCGGCGAAGTCGCGGTGCTGGTCCTGCCAGGCGCCGCCGTAGTTGCCGGCCAGGTGGCTGTACTTGTGCAGGCCCGGGTAGCCGTGGGCGGGCAGCATTTCGCCGTGGGTATAGACGTTGATACCGGCGCCCTCGGTGGCGGCCAGGATTTCGCCCAGATCGTGCAGGTCGTGGCCGGACACCAGGATGGCCTTACCCGTCACCGGGGTGACCCGCACCTGAGTCGGCACCGGGGTGCCGAAGCTGCCGGTGTTGGCGCCGTCCAGCATCGCCATCACCTTGAGGTTGACGTTGCCCAACTCCAGTGCCTGACCCAGCAGCGCGTCCGCCTCATCGGGCCCGGCGGCCAGGAACGCCAATCCGTTCTCGATTCCCGCATCGGTATCGTCGGTGCGGTGGCCCAGCGCATGCGCGTGGTGGGCGTAGGCACACACCCCCTTCAGCCCGTAGAGGTTGAGGTTGCGCAGGCCGACGATATCGGTGCCCAACGTCTCCAGGTCGGCGTCCACCCCGACCGCAGCCGCCTGGGCGACAACCTCGGAGATCTTTACCGCCGGTTCGAACTCTGCTGGGCCGGTGAGGATTTCGTGCTCGACACCGGCAGCGCGTGCGGCGGCTTCATAGGCCTCACGGGCACGGTCGCGCATCGCGACCGCATCGGCGATCAGAGCCATGAAGCGGGTGGGGTTGAAATTGACGTTGGTCAGCGTCGTGAACAGGTCGAAGGAGGCATGCGCCGCGTACTGGGGGTCGGGCGCCCCGAGCTCACGCAGCTTGGCCGCGTACTGCCCGATACCCAGATCAATGTAGACCAGCACGTCCTGCAATGCGGCGGTGGTCGCGTCCTTACCGCAGTTGCCCTTGGTGGCCGCGCAACCGAAGGCCAGCAAGGTCGGGCGGTCGGGCTGGGCCGTGCGGTCGGTCTGCTCGCACTGGTAACAAAACATCGGGTCTCCTCGTCTGAACGGAACCACACCCTACGAAGACTCTCCGCGGGGCTCCGTTGATCTACATCAAGTACGTATCGTGACCCACGTCACAGCACGGACTGACTCCGGGCGTGGGCGTCCAACGCCCCGATATCGGGAATCCGCACCACCGCACCGTCCACCGCGATCAGCCCTTGCGCGGCAAGGGTGCGCATCGCCCGGGAGAACGTCTCCGGTGTCATGCCCAGCCGTGATGCCAGCACCTGCTTGAGCGCCGGCAATTCCACCGTGATCGATTCGGCCGCCTTGGAGATTCCCGCAGAGATCCCCTCCCCGCCAGTCGTATTGACGCCGGAGTCGCGCATTGCCCCCAGGATGTAGGCGATGATCCGCTGTGTGGCCGACTGTAATGAGAGCATGGCGATGTCCTGGACCTTGGACTGCAGGCGGCGAGCCATCGATGCGAGCATCAGTCGGGCCATAGCCGGATCGCCGTCCAACACGGTGTCCACCGCAGCGGCCGGAACGAACACCAAGTGGGTATCGACCAAGGCCGTGGCATCGACCGGGTAGGGCTCGCGCAGGAACATCACCGCGTGACCGAAGGCCCCACCTGGACTGACGATCTCCAGCACTTTGACCACACCCTCGGAGTTAGACACCGCCAGCTGCATCCGGCCGTCCCGGACCACGTAAAACCCGGTCGACGGGGTTCCGCGGCGGAACAACACCTGGCTGGCCGGTACCCGGATCGGCCGGCTTTGGGCAGCAAGGTATTCCGCATGGCCGCGGTCCAGTCCGTCGAACATCGGGGCTGAGGCAATGGCTCCGATGGCGGCGTCCGACGATGGGATCACCCATCGAACGGTAGAGGATTTCCCAGACCCCAGCCCACCCGGCCACAACGTTGGCTGGCTGGCGCTGACGCGCTAGACGGGATCGGGCAGCCGCAGACAGCGGCACGCCACCAGGGTCAAGTCGGCTGCGACGTCTGAGAGCGCTCTGCTCGGGGCCACGATATGGCTGAGGCCAAGGCGCACCACGCTTTCGGCCGTGATGCGGATATCGGCCGGGTCGGCCGCCGGCAACTGACCGCCGACCCACCCGAGGAAGATCCCGACCGCCTTGTCGATCAGCGGTTCGCCGCGGGTGGTCAGCAATGGCAACAGTGAGACGTCGCCGCCCTTGGCCGGCGCCTGGGTAAGGATGGTCTGCAGGAGTGGATTGTCCCGAGCCACGGTCAGCATGTACTGCGCGGCGGAACAGACCCCGCCGGCCACATCACCGGGATGGGCGGCGAGGCGCTGCTGCATCTCGGCGAAAAACTCCGCACTCTCACGCATGACCAGGGCGCCACCGAGCTCGTCCTTGGTCCCGAACTCGCCGTGCAGACTTTGCCGACTGATACCGACGGCCGTAGCGATCGCTCCCATCCGAACCGCCGCCCAACCCCGTTCGATCACGACCTCGCGGGCCGCATCCAACGCGAGCTCGCGCAGCCGGGATCGTCCGAATGCACGCGTCTCGGCTCGCAGATCGACGGCAGTCACGCAGCCGAGTCTAACCGCGCCGGACAATAAACACGCTATGTAGTCAATGCTTGACATTTTCATGTTTCTGTCCGAAGCTAAGTGGAGATCCCCACTCTCTGGAGGCCCCCATGACGACCGCTGCCCCACTCCGCGCCGAGCGCCCCTACGACCCGGCAGACATCTCGTCGACAGAATTCTGGGCGGGCACCGCCGAAGACCGGGAGAAGGTCTTCGCCGAACTCCGGGCTAACCGGCCCATCTCCTGGCATCGACCGGTGCACAACGGAATGTTCGAAGATCCGAATGACCAGGGTTTCTGGGCGGTGGTGCGGCATGCCGACCTGGTGGAGGTAACCCGGCGACCCGGCGACTTCCTCTCCGGCAAGGGCATCACCTTCGAGTCGCTGCCGCTGGAGGTTCTCGACGCCGCCCAGGGGTTCATCGCGATGGACCCGCCGCGACACACCAAGATCCGCCGGCTGATGGCGGCGGCCTTCACGCCCAAGCAGCTGGCTCGCATCGACGACCACATCGTGGCCAACGCCCGGCGCATCGTTGACGGCATCGCCGACAAGGGACGAGCCGATTTCGTCACTGAGGTAGCCGCCCTGGTGCCGATGCACAACATCTGCGACATGGTCGGCATCCCCGAGGAGCACCGCCGGACCATCGCCTACGAGTCGCAATTCGCCGACGGCTGGCGTGACCCCCGGCTGCTGCAAGGTGCCGAACCGATGGCGCGGGTTTTCCAGACCGTCACCACGATCCACGCTATCGCCCACGAACTCATCGACGCCCGCCGCAGCAAGCCCGAGAACGATTTGATGACAGCATTGGTGCAGGCCGAGGTGGATGGCGAGCGCCTGACCGACGACGACATCGCCTCGATTTTCGCGTTGCTGATCATCGCCGGCAACGACACCACCCGGCAGAGCACCAGCCATGGCATGAAGGCGCTCACCGACTTCCCCGACCAGCGGGCCTGGTTGATGGAGGATTTGGACGGCCGTCTGCCCGTAGCGATAGAGGAGATCATCCGCTGGGCGACCCCGATCATGACGTTCCGTCGCACCGCCGCGCACGACACCGAATTGGGCGGCCACCAGATCACCGAAGGCGACAAGGTCATCATGTTCTACTCCTCGGCCAACATGGACACCGAGGTCTTCGACCACCCCGAGCAACTGAACCTGTCCCGCTCACCGAATAAACACGTTGCCTTCGGCGGCGGGGGGATTCACCATTGCCTGGGCGCCCAGTTGGCACGCCGCCAGCTCAACGCGACGTTCCGCGAGCTGCTGACCCGGCTACCCGACATCCACACCGTCGGGGAGCCGGAGTTGGGCAACGGCAACTTCTTCCATACCGTGATGTCCATGAATGTGGAATTCACCCCTGAAGCAAAAGCCAGCGCGGAGAAACGATGAAGATCATCGTCGACCGCACCAAGTGCTCCTCGATCGGGTTGTGCGAGGCGACCGCGCCGGACATCTTCGAGATCGGCGCCGACGGTGCACTTCAGATTCTGCTCGACGATATTCCGGAGACACGTCGGGTCGATCTCGAACAGGCCTGCGAGAACTGCCCCACCCAGGCGCTCAGCATCGAGGGCTGACGTAACCCGATCGGGACGGTTGGCATGCTCGACGTATGGACGACGTTCCCGCTGCCATCGTGAGACTGGTCGATCCCGCATACCCACCGAGCCGGAAGGCGCCGCTGGTGTGGGGTATCGGGGCCGGAATCCCGTGGCTGATGATGACGCTGGCCCAGCTGGTGTGGATCGCGGCTGACCGCCGGGCCATCTGGCTGCACGCGCTGGCGGCGGCGGTGACCGTCCTGGGGATCGTCGTCTTCGTCGTGGTCGCCCCGCTGTGGCGCTACCGCGTGCATCGCTGGGAGATATCGCTGGCGCCCGGGCCGCCGGCCGTCTACACGCGCACCGGCTGGATTACCCAGGAACGCCGTATCGCACCCATTTCGCGGGTGCAGACCGTCGATACCTACCGTGGGCCGCTGGACCGGATGTTCGGGCTGGCTAACGTGACCGTGACGACCGCGTCGTCCGCCGGTGCGGTGCGAATCGTGGCGCTGGACTCCGAGGTGGCCGACCGAGTGGTGGCACAGCTGACCGATATCGCCGCGATCGGCGACGAGGACGCCACATGACCCTGCCCGCCACACCGGGTCAACCAGCCTCCTGGCAGCGGCTGAGCCCGCGGATGTTGCTGGTGCATCCGGTGCACGAGGTGCTGCGCCAGCTGCCGCTGGTTATCGGGTCCGTGGTGCTCGGATCGGCGACCGGCAACCCGTGGTTGGTGGCACTGGCGCTGGCGCTGACCGTCGTATTCGGCGTCCTGCGGTGGCTCACCACCGCCTACCGGATCTCTCCGGAGGAGGTTCAGTTACGCAGCGGGGTGCTACAACGCACCGTGCTGTCACTGCCGCGCAACCGGATCCGCTCGGTATCCACCGACGCCCGCCTGCTGCACCGGGCCTTGGGCCTGACCGTCCTGCGGGTGAGTACCAGCCAGCAGACCGGCGGTGACGGCGAGTTCGCCCTTGATGCCGTTGCGGCACAACAGGTACCGCGACTGCGGGCTATCCTGCTGGCCGATTCTCTGGCCGTTGCCGACCTTGAGGCGGCACCCGGTCGGATCCTGGCGCGGTGGCATCCGAGCTGGCTGCGCTACAGCCCCTTGAACCTCACCGGGCTGGCCATGATCCTGGCCGCGCTGGGTATCACGTATCAGGCGGGAGCGGCTGCCGCGCTGCGCAATTCGTCCCTGCTGCAGCCGGGCCTACAAGCCGCCCAACGGTTCGGGCCCGTCGCCATTGCCGCCACCGCGGCGATCGTGGTTCTGACGGCCTCGTTGGCGCTGTCGGTGCTGCGCTCACTGGTGACCTACGGGAACCTGGTGCTGCGCCGCGACGCCGACCTGCTGCACCTCGAGCACGGCCTACTCCGGTTGCGCGAGAACACCTTCGATATGCGACGGCTGCGCGGCGCCACGCTCCGCGAGGCACTGCCCGTGCGGGTCTTCGGCGGCGCCCGGCTCGATGCGGTGATGACCGGGGTCAACGGCGCCGGCGAGTCCTCACTGCTCCTGCCGCCCTGCCCGGCGGCCACCGGGAAGGCGGTGCTGGCCGATCTGATCGCCAATCATGACGCAGCGAGCGGTCCGCTGCGTGGCCACGGTCCCGCGGCGACGCGGCGACGCTGGACGCGGGCCCTGGCGATCCCGGCGGCGCTCGCCCTGGTCAGCGCGGTGGTGGGGGTGCCGGTCTGGGTGTGGGTGGTGTTGGCCGTTGCGACGGTGTGCTGCGCGCTACTGGCCGCCGACCGGTCACGCTCGCTCGGGCACCGGGTTTCCGGCGGCTGGCTGGTCGCCCGCGCCGGCAGCCTGGAACGCCGCCGCGACTGCATTGCCGGCGCCGGCATCATCGGCTGGACGGTGCGGCAGAGCTGTCCGCAGCGGCGGGCCGGGCTGGCGACGCTGATCGCCGCGACCGCGGCGGGCTTCAAGCGTTACCAGGTGCTCGACGTTCCCGTGGACCTGGCCTGGTCGATCGCCGCGGCCGCGTCGCCGTGGGTGGCACACAACCGCTGGGCGGATCAGCCGGCCCCCTCGGGCGCCAGTTCGTCCATCGACGGGAACAACGAGCGAACCGGCTGAATCCAGGCCGTCACCCGCTCCTCGGCGTTGGAATTGGCCCCGCCACAGGCCGAGCCCGTCAGCGTCGGACCGCCGCCGGTGACCGCCAGCGAGAAACCGGTGCCGCCGGTGCAGCCCTGCTCGGGCTCCTCGATGACGATCCCGTCCAGGTCGGCGACCGTGTCCGACATCCGCGTCCAGGCGCCGGGCGGCATCGGCGCGGTCCGATCGGCCAGTACCGTCCCGTAACTGTCGACCACCATGCGCGCCTGGCTGCGATCGAACGTGATCACAAAGCTGCGGTGATACGGCGGTGGCACCGACGAATCCTGGAAGGAATAGGTCACCGTCGCGGCGATGGGAAGGCCGGCGGCGGCCGGGCTCTGGCTCGCAGGACGCTGATTCATCGGACGCTCGCCTTCCCCGGAATGGGCGGTACACCCCGGTAGCGCGAGGATGATCGTCGCCGCCAGAGTCGACAGGGCCGCCAGCCGCGCCGCGCGGGGACCGCCACTGTTCACCACCTCAGTCTGGACCAGTCTGGACCAGTCTGGGCCAGTCGACCGGGCCGCGTCACGGTAGATTCCGCTCCCATGGGCCCCGCCGTGAGCCGCGACGATATCCGTCGGCGCGTCGAGAAGCGCCGAAGGCAGCTGATGGAATCGCGCAAATTGAGTCCAGCCGCGGCGGTTGTGGCCCGTTTCAAGGAGATTGACGGCGGCACCCAGGGCGTGTTGATGGCCGTGCAGTTGTTCACCGTGGTGATCCCGCTCATGATCCTCGGGTTCAGTTATTTCAGCGGGTTCGCCGAGAACGCCAGTCCCGGTACCGTCTGGATCCGCGAACTGGGTCTGGACGGCGCCAACAGCGAGGCGGTCCGCGGCGCCTTCGGCGACACCGCGGAACTGCAGTCGTACTGGACCCTGCTCGGAATCGCGGCATTCCTCTTCTGGGGTATACCGATGTCGATCATGGTGGCGAGCATGTTCGCCAAAGCCTGGGACCGCGAACAGTTCGGGGCGGGCCAGCGCCTGGCCCGCGGATTGCTCTGGTTCCTGCTGTATCTGATGATGATCTTGCTGCGGGAACGGATCGCCTACGGCGCCGACTACACCGGCCCCACTCAGTTACTGATGTTCGTCATCGCCCTCGTGCCGGTATGGGTGTTCTGGTCGCTGACCCCGGTTGTTCTGGTGCGCGACGGCGCCCGTGGCACCAGGTACCTTGCCCTCGCGGGCCTCGCCGGGGTCGCCATCGACGGCATCCTCATTCCGGTGGCTGGGCGGCTCATCTTCCCCACGGTGATCGGCGCCTGGACCGAGTTCGGCCCGATCGGTATCGCCATGGCATTGATGACATGGTGCGGGGTACTGGGTGCCGGCTGGGTCGTCACCGCCTGCGTCGGAGCCGTGCTGTGGGAACGTACCGCCCCGACACAGACTGTCGTCGAGGCACAAGTCGCCGGGGCCTGAGTCCGGGCGATCTCAGCGGGTTCGCAACGCTAGCGCCGGGCAGGGTGAACGAAAGCTGCCCACCAGTTGAACATCTGAGTTCAGGGGTGTTCTAGTGCTGCGGAGCCTCGCTGCCATGGCCAGAATCCCCCTGTGATCCGAAATGCGCTCTGCGCCCTCACCGTCGCCCTCACGTTGACCGCCTGTTCGAGCCCAACCGAGCCGACCGCGGCGGGCACCGAGGAGCCCGCCGCCCAGACGTGCGCCCCGGGCAATGACCGCTACTGCACAGCCGCAGTCGGTGACCTGCTGGAGATCCCCCTTAGCGATCTGCGTCCCACCCAGCCCTCGCTCGGCTACGACGAGGTGTACTACCGACTGGGCCGCTACACCATCGGCGAAGGAGCCGCTGGCGCGCTTCTGGATCAGTGGTGCGTCACCAACGGTCAACAGGGTCTGCAGTCGGCTCGACCTGATGCCACGATCACCGACCCCGGTTCGTTCACCTGCGCGGTGGCGGTCGGCTCCGAGACCGCCGAGTCGCAGACCCCGATGAAGACCGCGGTCATCGGCCCGGGCGGCCAGCCCTATCTGACCGACGGCCACCACACGTTGACCTCGTTCTGGGAGGCCCCCGGCGGAGGGCCGAACACCCTGGTGAGGCTCAGGGTCACCGGAAATCTATTGGAACTGGAGCCGGACGCGTTCTGGCCCGCGATGCAGGACAAAGGCTGGACCTGGCTGCGCGACGCCGACGGCAACCCCGTAACCCCCGAACAACTCCCGGCCAGCCTCGGACTGAAACAATTCGCCAACGATCAGTATCGCGGCGTGCTGTACTTCGTCCGCGACGTCGGCTACACCCAGGACGACGACAGCCCGGCCTTCCAAGAGTTCTACTGGGCCCAGTGGCTGCGGGGCCAGAGTGACCCGACGCTGCGCCCGGCGAGCGTCGACCTCAGCGAGTTGAAGCCGTATCAGCGGCTTGTTGGCGACGTGGCTACGGCCATGGTCGCGCTCAGCGACACCGACGAAGTCGCCAATGGCCAGGATGCGAAAGCGCTAGGAAAAATGGAGTCATTCGGGCAGCGGGCCTTCGACGCCCTGCCCGGACCTGTCGATTCGCCGAAACCCGGGAAACTCGCCTATGCGATCGCCTACAAGGCGACCCTCTAAGACCCGTCGCCCAGTCCCCGCCGCGGTCCGAAGCCCGCCGGAACACGGCCCGAAAAAGTTAGCCACCTGCACAATTAGCATCACCGTGACCAGCAGTCGAACATCCGCACCGGCGTCGGCGGATTCGCGCCTATGGTGGAGAAATGCAGACCTTGCCGCCAGGACCCCGTCTGCCCATGATGCTGCAGACCGCCATCGTGCTGCGACGCTGGCCCCGGTTTGTGGCGTGGGCGCAGCGCCGCTACGGCAATGTGTTCACCCTGCGCATCGCCACGATGGGAACCGTTGTGTACCTGGCGGATCCAACCGACATTAAAACGGTGTTCGCCGGGGATCCGACCGTCTACCACGCCGGTGAGGCCAACGCGATGCTGGCCGGTCTACTCGGCGACAGTTCGATCCTGCTGCTTGACGACGATCTGCACCGCGACCGCCGCCGCCTGATGCTGGGCCCGTTCGCCCGGGACGCCGTCGCGCGCCAGCACGCGGCCATGGCAGAGATCGCCGCCGACAACATCTCCGGCTGGCCGGTGGGCGTGGATTTCCCGGTGGCGCCGAAGATGGCCGAAATCACCCTCGAGGTGATCCTGCGGACCGTCGTCGGGGCGAGCGATCCCACGCGGCTGGCAGCGTTGCGGACGGCGATCCCGCGGGTGCTGGGCCTGGGACCGTGGGCCACCCTGGCGATCGCCGATCCCAGGCTGCAGCGGCATCTGCCGTGGCGCTACGTGCGTCGGCGTATCGCGCAGGCCGACCGGCTGCTCTACGCCGAGATCGCCGACCGGCGAGCCGACCCGGACCTCGCTGAGCGCACCGATGTGCTGGCCATGCTGGTGCGCGCCGCCGACGAGGGCGGCCGGCACATGACCGACCAGGAACTGCGCGATCAGTTGATGACCCTGCTGGCCGCCGGGCACGACACCACCGCCACCTCCCTGTCGTGGGCTATGGAGCGGCTGACCCGCCACCCCGACATCCTGGCCCGGGCGGTGGCTGCGGCCGACGCCGGCGCGTCAGGCGACCCGGCCGGTGACGAGTACCTCGACGCGGTGGCCAAGGAGACGCTGCGTATCCGCCCGGTCGTGTTCGATGTGGGCCGGCTGCTGAAAGCGCCCGTCGACATCGGCGGCTACTACCTGCCGGCCGGGGTGATGGTCGCCCCCGGTATCGGCCTGGTGCACGCCAGCCCCGAGCTGTACGAGAACCCCGGTCGTTTCGATCCGGATCGGATGATCGGCGCCACCCTGAGCCCCACCACCTGGCTGCCGTTCGGTGGCGGCAACCGGCGGTGTCTGGGGGCGACGTTCGCGATGTCGGAGATGCGCATCGTGCTGCGCGAGGTACTGCGCAGGGTGGACTTGGACATCACCACCGCGGCGGAGGAACGCCAGCGCGTCCGGCACGTCATCCTCGAACCGCATCGCGGCGCGGTGATCCGGGTTCGGTCACGCCGCGCGACCGGCACCGCGACCCCGGCCACACCCACGGCCCAGTGCCCGGTCACGCCCTGAGCGCCGGGGTGTTCGGCGGCGCGGGCTACGTGAAATGACGAACGCGTGCGCAATCAGCCCGCGGCGGACAAACTGCGATTTACGCATGAACTGGTGACGGACCTGACGACGGACCTGGTGACGGGGGCGTCGTCGTGAACGGCCGTCCTCGTTGATGCCCAGTACCGTGAATGAGTAGTTCCTCCGACGTCAGGAGATAACCGTGACAGTGCGTGTGGTGCTCGGCTACGACGGTTCACCGGCGGCTGCGGCCGCCATCGAGGCGGGTGCGCTGCTGTTTCCCGGCGCGCACGGGTGGATCACCTACCTGTGGGTTCCGCCGTTCGCCAGCGAGCACGTCCGGAAGCGACTGTGGGAGCAGGCCCGCAACATCGACGATCTGATCGCTGCCGAGGACCGGGAAGGCCAGCGTGAGGCCCAACGGATCACCGCCATGGGAGTGACCCTGGCCAATGCGGCCGGCTGGGCCGCCGAGCCACTGCTGGAACGCACCTACGCCGCGGAGGGCACCGCGATCGCCCAGACCGCGGAACGGGTGGATGCCGACGTGGTGGTGGTCGCTGCCCGCGGGCTGGGCGGCACCGACGCGGTCCTGGGCAGTGTGTCGGACATGGTGGTGCACTACTGCTCGCGCCCGGTCATCGTCGTCCCGCACCCGTTGCTGTCCGCCGAGTACGACGCCCTCGGCGACGGACCAGTGGTGGTCGGCTGGGACGGCTCGACCGGGGCGCAAAGCGCCCTGGACGCAGCCGGTCGGCTGTTTCTCGCACGGCGTATCGTCGCGGTATCGGTCGATGAAACCGACTCAGTCGCCCCGCCCTCCGGCCCGGCTGCCGGGAGCCGGATCACCCATGTCCACCTCGAACGTGGCCGTGGCCGCCAGGCGCGGGCGACCGCCAGCGCCGTTGTCAACGCCGCAGACCACCGGGGCGCGGCCCTGGTGGTCGTCGGATCGCGCGGCCGGTCGGCCATCCGGGAGATCATCCTGGGCAGTGTGGCAATGGGCACGCTGCATCAGAGCCACCGCCCGGTCATGGTGGTGCCGAGCCCACCCGAGTCGACCGACGAGTCATAACTGCTCGCTGTTACCGCCCAGCAGACCGTCGAGCATCGTCGAGGTGGCCTCGGCGGCGTCGGAGAACGGCTCCAGCACAGCCGTCACCCCGGCAGCCCGCAGCAGTGCCGCGTCGTGGCGGGTGTGCGCCGTGAGCACGACAGTTCCGCCGAACTGGTGCTGACGCACTCCGTCAAGGAGTGCGAGGTTGATCGCCAGTACGGGAATGGCGCTCACCACATACCTGGCCCGGTCCAGCGGCAACGCGTCGAGCAGGTGGATGTCCTCCGCGCTGCCGAACATCGTGGTCAACCCTTCGACGCCATGTGCTTTCACGACGTGGGGGTCGAAGTCGACCGCGAGGACACGGTAACCGGAGCCGGTCAGCCGATCGGCGAGGTGAGTGCCGAAACGGCCCAGGCCGAACAGAATGATGTCGACGTCGTCATCGGCGGAGCCGGGGTGGCTGGACCGGACATCACGTCGTTCGAAGACCGCCAGCCACCGCCCGATCCGGTCATAGAGCTGGTGTGAGTACAAGATCATGTAGGTCGATATGCCGATGGTGATCAGGCCGACAACGGTGATCAGGCTGACGGTGGCGCTGGTGATGTGCCCGAGGCTCAAACCCAGGGCCGCTAGGATCAGGGAGAACTCCGAGATCTGAGCGACGGTGAGCCCGGCGAGGAAGCCGACCCGGACCGGATAACGCATCGCGGCCATGATCACGATGACGATCAGCGGATTGCCGATCAGCACGAAGGCCGAGAACACCGCCGCCTCACGGATTTGGTTTGCGGCATCGGTGAATTCGAGCCGGGCCCCGAGGTCGAGGAAGAAGAACAACAGCATGAAATCGCGCAGGCTGACCAGCCGCGCTCCGAGCGCATCGCGGTAGGACGTTCCGGCCAGCGATACCCCGGCCAGAAAGGCACCGACCTCCGAACTGAATCCCATCCACTCGCTCATTGCGGCCACCGACACCGCGTAGGAGACGCCGAAAAGCACCAGCAATTCCTGGGACTTGGCGATATGCGGCAGGATCCACGGCAGGATGTGGCGGGTCAACAGCCACATCCCGGCCATCAGACCGGCACCTTTTGCCAACACCAGGGCGATTCCGCTGCCGAGGTGCCCGCCGGTGTCCTGACCGAAGGCGGTGAGCGCGATCATCACCAGCACCACCACGATGTCCTGGACGATGAGGAAACCGACCGCGATCCGACCGTGTAGCTGGTCTAGCTCGCGCTTGTCCGACAAGAGCTTGACGATGATGATCGTGGAGGAAAACGTCAGGGCCACAGCGATATAGAGCGCGGTCACGCTGTCCATCCCGAGCGCCAGGGCAATCAGATAGCCGATCACCGAGGTGAACAGCACCTGACCGAGACCGGTGGCGACGGCCACCGGACCGGTGTTGCGGATCATCTGCAGATCCAGCCGCAGCCCCACCAGGAACAGCAGGATCGCGATACCGAGTCTGGCCAGCAGTTCGATGGTGTTATCGGTGGTAACCCACCCGGTGCCCACCGGGCCGACAGCGATCCCCACTCCGATGAAGGCGACGATGAGCGGTTGACGAAATCGGACCGAGATCAGTCCGACGACGGTCGCGATCGCCAGGATGATCGCGAGCGTGGGAAACGGATGCAGGTCCATGGTGTCGCTCTACGCCGGAACGACAAGCACGTCGGCGGTGGACTGGCGCATGAGGTGCTGAGCGACGCTGCCCAGCAGCGCGTACGACGCAGCCGAGCGGGCCCCGGTGCCGGTGACGACAAGATCGACGCCCTCGGCGGTACACAGCTCCACCAGCCGCGTCGGCGGGTGTCCCTCGGTAATGATGACCCGCGCCGGACCGGTGAGCGCCTCGGCCAGCCGCTCGACATGCGCGCGCGCGACCGCGGTGGACGTTCGGCACAGCCGGCCGATCTGTTCGTCGCTGGCTCCGTAGATCCGCATCAGGCTCTCCCCGACAACGGTGCAGGAGTGGACCAGGATGTGCTCGGCCGCCGGCGTCAGCGCGTCGCCGAACCGCGCGGCGTCAGCCGACGCCTCAGAGGTGTCAACGGCAAGCATGACCGTGCGGTAGTCGGATCCGGCGGGCTGCTTGACCAGCAGTACGGGCACCGGCAGCGATCGCACGACGTTCTCGGCGGTACTGCCCAGAAAGAGGTCGGCAAGCCAGTCCCCGCCGTGCGCACCGACGACCACCAGATCGGCGGCGATATCGGCGGCCTCGGCGGCAATCTCCGTTGCGACCCGCCCCCGGCGCACGGAGATGTCGGCTGCGGTCTCGGGGGAGAACTCCCCGACGTGAATGCGCAGGCGGTCACGGATATCCCCGGCGAGGCCGATATCGAGTTGCTCGGGCAGCACATGCAGCACGGTCAGACCGGCATCATGCTTCCCGGCCAGTCGGGCCGCCCGGGCCACCGCCGCACCCGCCGGCCCGGAGAAATCCGTCGCCACCAGAATCCGCCGAGGCGGGTTCTCCCCGACCACCATTACGCTCCTCTCGTTCGAACCGGGTCTACGCCGACGTGCGGGCCCGGACCCATTTCTCCGCCCCGACGACGACACTGATGCCGGCCGCGATCGCGAAGATCCACAACCAGCTGCCGAGTCCGAGCGGCACGGTCTGAAAGACGGTGTTCATCGCCGGCAGGTAGGTGATGGCGATCTGGGCCAGCGCCTGCACGCCGACCCCGAGGATCAGCCAGCGGTTGCTGAAGAACCCGATGCGCCAGACCGACCTGGTCAAGGAGCGGCAGCTGAACAGATAGAAGCCCTCCACCACGACGAAGAGGTTCAGCGCGGCAGTGCGCGCCTCCGCCAGGGAGGCGCCGTGATCGAGTTCCCATTCGAACAGCCACCACGCCGAGGCCACCAACATCCCCGAAACCAGCAGGATCCGGCCCATCAGGGCGCGGGTCAACAGCGGCTGGTCCGGGTCCCGCGGGGGGCGGGCCATGATGCCGGCCTCCTTGGGCTCGAAAGCCAGCATCAAGCCGAGCGCGACCGCGGTGGTCATATTGATCCACAGGATCTGCGTCGGCAGAATGGGCAGGGCCGCGCCCATAGCGATCGCCACCAGAATCACCAGGCCCTCGCCGATATTGGTGGGCAGGGTCCAGGTAATGAACTTGGTCAGGTTGTCGAAGACCCCGCGGCCCTCCTCCACCGCCGCTTCGATGGTGGCAAAGTTGTCGTCGGTGATCACCATGTCCGCGGCGTCCTTGGCAACCTCGGTGCCGCCGCGGCCCATGGCGACCCCGATGCTGGCCTGCCGCAGGGCCGGTGCGTCGTTGACGCCGTCGCCGGTCATGGCCACGATGTGGCCGCGGTCCTGCAACGCCTCCACCAGGCGCAACTTCTGTTCCGGTGAGACCCGGGCGAATACCCGGGCCCGGTCGACGGCGTCAGGCAGGTCCCCGGATCCCAACTCGGCCAGTTCCGCCCCGGTCAGCACCGTCGCATCCGGCGGTCCGGAGCCGTCGAGCAGACCGACGCTGGACGCGATCGCGCCGGCGGTCCCGGCATGATCACCGGTGATCATCTTGACCGCGATTCCCGCGGTGTGGCAGGCATCCACTGCCGGACGGGCGGATGCGCGGGGCGGGTCGAGCATGGCCTGCAGACCGGTGAACGTCAGCCGGCCCGGCGACACGCTGTCGTCGAAATCAGCCGGATCGGCGCCGATGCGCACCGCGGTCGCCAACACCCGTAACCCCGCCCCGGCGAGCCGGTCCGACGCCGCCAGCAGCGCGCCGCGGTCCAGGGGGACGGTGTCGGCGTTTTCGCCCATCTGGTTGCCGCACAACGGAAGTATTCGCTCCACCGACCCTTTCAGCAGCACCACATGCTCGGTCTCGGTGAGCCGATGCAGGGTGGCCATGTACTGGCGTTCGGAGCTGAACGGGACCGTCGCCAACCGCGGTGCCGTCACGTCGATGGCATCGATATCGAATCCGGCCTTGGCGGCGACCACCAACAGGGCCGCCTCGGTGGGGTCGCCCACGATGGACCAACCATCGGCGCGCGGGGACAGCGCGGCGTCGTTACACGCCGCCCCGGCCATCAGCGTCCACCGCAGCGCGGCGTCGGTATCGACCGACGCGGGCCGGTCGTCGACGTCGAACAGTCCCCCTTCGGGCACATATCCGCTGCCGGTGACCACGACCGAGCGCTGGGGTGTCCAGATCTCCCGGACCGTCATCTGGTTCTCGGTCAGGGTGCCGGTCTTGTCCGCGCAGATGACCGTCGTGCTACCCAGCGTCTCCACTGCCGGCAGGCGCCGAATCACCGCGCCGCGCTTGGCCATTCGCGCGACCCCGATCGCCAGCGTGATGGTCACGGCGGCCGGCAGCCCCTCTGGTATCGCACCGACCGCCAGTGCGACGGCGGCGGTGAACGTTTCGACCGCGTCCTGCTGGCGCAGCAGGCCGGCGGCGAAGGTCAGTGCGGCCAATCCCAGGATGGCGACGGTGAGGATCTTGCTGAATTTCGTCAACTTGACCGTCAACGGGGTGGCGAGCATTTCGGCGGCACCGACCAGCCGGTGGATCGCGCCGATCTCGGTCTGAGCTCCGGTGGCCACCACGATCCCGGCGGCGCTGCCCGCCGTCACCAGAGTGCCCGAAAACACCATGTTGAGCCGGTCGGCGACCGGGGTGGGCTCCGGTACCGCGGCATCGTGTTTGGCCACCGATAACGACTCGCCGGTCAGGGCGGATTCATCGACCCGCAGCTCGACCTGGCGCAGCAGTCGCATGTCGGCGGGCACCTTGTCCCCGGCCTCGATGAGGACCAGGTCGCCCGGCACGAGCTCGTCGGAGGCGACGGTGTGTTCGCGTCCGTCGCGGATGACCCGGGCTGCGGTATGCACCATGTCCCGCAGACTTTGCAGCGCCGATTCAGCCTTGGACTCCTGGATGAAACCGACGGTCGCGTTGATGAGCACCACCGCGAGGATGACCGCCGAGTCGATGTATTCGCGCAGCGCGGCGGTGACGGCCCCGGCGACCAACAGGACGTAAATCAGCGGGTGATGGAACTGGCGCAGGATCCTGAGCAGGAGTCCGGCACCCCGCGGGGCGGGTAGGGCATTCGGCCCGAACCGGTCCAGACGATCCCGCGCCACCTCCGCGGTCAACCCGCGATGAGAGTCGGTCTCCAGCAGCAGGACGACCTCGTGAGCGGGCAGCGCGTGGTGGCAATCGGCGGTCGCGGCAACCGGTGAGCCCATCAGCTCACCGGGCGTGCAGCTCAGCCGCGCCGGTTGCCGAGCCGGGATCCGGGCGATCCGCGGCCGGCTCGATCACCAGCACCGGTATCGCCGAGCGTTCCACCAGTTCGGTGGACACACTGCCCAGCATCCGGACGGACCTTCCCCGGCCCCGCCGGGCTACCACCAGCAGATCCATATCCTGCTCCTCGGCAAACCTGCGCAGCGCCGGTCCGGGCCGACCGGTCAGCACCTCGGTGTGTACGCCAGCGACGGTGACCGCGGCGGCGGCCGCGGCCAGCCGACTCGCGGCATCGTCGATACGGGCACGGGTAACGGATTCGGTGGCGTCGAAAGGAACGACCTCGGCCAGCACGAGCAGACCGCAGCGCCCCCCGAACAGTGCCAGCGCCGTCTCCAGGGCGCGGCCGGCCTGGGCCGAGCCGTCCAGGCCCACCAGGACGCGCAGCCCGGTCACCTCGGCGGTCCGAACCGGTGGCGCACCGGTCGCGCCGAACTCGGCGACTCCGGGCCGTCGCCGGATCCGCTCCAGTGCGATCGGCAGGAACAACGGCCCCAGGGGAAGTGCGACCAGCACCCACAGCGGGTCGTAGCCGCGTCTGGCCATCAGCAGCCCGGACAGCAGTCCGATCACCGGCCAGAGCACGGCCAGCACGACGATACCCACTGTGCTCATGGTTGACCCGTTCCGATCGTCCGTGCCGGTGTCCTTACGTCTAACGCCGGTGTCCTCATGGCTAACACTGTGCCGGATCAACTCCCAGGCGACCAGTTTCTCTCGTAACGGCCTGATGAGGCCTTTGGTCCCGGGCCCGGTTCCGGTTCCGGTTCCGGTCCCGCGCCGTCTAGGAGCCGGTGTTCAGCATTGATGGGGCTGCGCCCCGTCGACGAGCGCCCGATCGAAGCGGTGCGCCACCCCTTTGACCGATTTCATGAATCCCTCTAAGTCGACCCTGCGGCCCGAAAGCCAGGTACCGAGGACCTGCATGGTCTCCTGCAGACGCGCCGGGTCCACCGTGTACGGATCGGTGTTGAGCAGGACGAGGTCGGCGAGTTTGCCCACTTCGACCGAACCGATCTCATGGTCGCGCTTCTGCTGCCAGGCGGCGTTCGTGGTGTGCGCTTCCAGGGCCTCGTGCAAGGACAGCGATTGTTCGGGTCCGTGCACGGTCCCCGACGCGCTACGCCGGGTGACCGCGTTCTGGATGTTCAGCCACGGCAGCGGGGGTGAGAGATACCCGTCATTGTGGAACGTCGGTCGGACCCCACCGTCGTAGGCGTCCCGGTAGGGCTGCCAGCGGGCACCGTATGACGGTTCGAAGATCACCCCGTCGTACAGGTCACCCCAATACAGAGACTGAAACGGCGACATCGAGGCGGTGATGCCGAGTTCGCCTGCTCGCGAGCACTGTTGGCGACTCGGTGTGGAGAAGTGCTCAAGGCGCCAACGGTGGTCGGCGTCGGTCAGCCCGTGGGCATCTAGCGCCTGTTGGTAACCGTCGAGGACTACGTCGATACCGACGTCACCATTGATGTGGGTGGCGATCTGGAGGTCCTTGTCGACGAACTGACCCACCAGCCGGTTGAATTCGTCCGCAGTGTAGTTCAGCACCGACAGGCCGGGCGCCGTACCCACCGGGACATCGGCGATTCGGGCGCGGGCCGAGTCCAGATACGGCACGCTGATGGCCGCGGTTCCGATCGACGGGCTGCCATCCATCCAGATCTTGTAGCCGACCCGGCGGATCATTCCGGATAGGTCACCGAAGTCCATCTCCCCGTGCGCCCCCGGGTCGTAGGTGGTCTGGTAGAGCGAGTAGCGCACCGGGCAGCCGGGTAGCGCCGCCAGCGCCTCCATCGGCGCCCGCAGCTTGCTGATGAAGCCCAGGTCGCCGACGGCGGTGAAACCGTTGCGCGCCAGAGTCGAATACCAGGCACCGAGGTTCAGCAACGGTGACGGGACGACCCCGGGCAGGAACGCGCTGAGCGCCATCAAGGTTGCCTGCGTCTCGTAGCCGACACCACCGGCGCTGCCGTCGGGCCGCCGACTCCACCGGGCGTCTGGGGTATCCGGTGGCGGGGTGGAGTTGGTCCAGCCGAACAAGACGGTGGCTCGGGAATTGAAGTAGAGCGCGTGTCCGGTGATATCGAAGATGAGTACCGGGTGGTCGGGAAAGTACGCGTCCAGGCTGGCCCGGTCCGGCATCGGGATGGAGAGCAGCAGCCGGTCAAGGCCGTTGAAAAGCAGCGGCTGGCCGGCCGGTGTCTGGCGGCGCAGCCGGTCGAAGAGTGCCTCGACATCAGCCCAGTTCGGGAAGCCGACGAACGGGGCGATCCACTGCGCGGGCTGCTGGCAGAGCACCGCCGCCGGCACCGGATGGTCATGCGCCTGAATTAACCCGGGCATCAGCACCGCCGAGCCGAGGTCGGCGATCCGGGCCTCCGGGGCAACCGTGCGGCACTGCGCCAGCGAGCCGACGGCGGCGATGGTCCCGGAGTCGGCATCGACGGCCACCGCCTCGGCCCGCGGCTGAGCCGGGTTCATCGTGATGATCGACGCTGCCTTGAGGATCGTGCGGACACCCATCGCCACTCCTGTCCTCGTCCGCATCCCATCCTGGCCCACGGTCGCCAACTGCGACACCCTCCCCGCACTACGATCACGGCGTGGTCGAGGACCCCGGATTACGCAGATCGCTGAGTCTGCCTGTGGTCGCTCTGTACGGACTGGGCAATATCCTCGGCGCGGGCATTTATGTGCTCATCGGAAAGGTCGCGGGGTTCGCCGGCTCCAGCACCACGCTGGCATTCCTCATCGCGATGGTCACCGCCTCGATCACCGCGATGTCCTACATGGAACTCGCCGGTCGCTATCCGGTCAGCGCCAGCGTGTCGGTCTACCTACATCGCGCCTTCGGTAAACGCTGGCTGTCGGTGGCGATCGGCCTGGCGATGGTCGGCGGCGGGGTAGCGTCCGCGGCGGCATTGGCCCAGGGGTTCGCCGGTTACCTGAGATCGTTCATCTCAGTTCCCACCACGGTGGCCAGTGTGGGCCTCCTCGCCCTGATCGGGGCGGTCGCGATCAAAGGGATCGGCGAGTCCGCCAAGACCGCCGCGGTCCTGACCGGACTGGAAGTCCTGGGCCTGCTGCTGATCATCTGGTTCGGCAGGCGCGCTTTCACACAGGTCGATGTCGACGCCATGTTCTCCATCGATCCGGCTGTCGGCCTGGGTGGGCTCTTCGCCGGGGCCTTCCTGGCCTTCTACGCATACATCGGCTTCGAGGATATGGTCAACGTGGCCGAGGAGGCCCGAAACCCAAGCCGGACAATCCCGTTGGCCATCCTGATTGCCCTGGTGCTCTCGACGGGTCTGTACCTGCTGGTCGTCATCGTCTCGACGACCCTGGTCCCGCCCGCCGAACTCGCCCTCAGCGATGCACCGCTCACCCTGGTCTTCGAGCGCAGCGGCGCGAGCAACGTCGCCCTGTTGAGCCTCATCGGAATGGTCGCCGCCGTCAACGGGGTCATCGTGCAGCTCATCATGGGTTCCAGGATTCTCTACGGCCTGGCCAGGGAAGGCTGGATCGACCGCAGGATCGCCGCGGTAAACCGAACATTCAGAACACCGGTCACCGCAACGCTTCTGGTGCTGTCAGCCATGATCGTCGGCACCGCGGTACTTCCGCTGGTGTCGCTGGCTCAGCTCACCAGCCTTCTGGTGCTGACCATCTTCACCCTGGTGAACTCCGCGCTGATCGCCATCAAGCGCCACACCCCCGAACACCGCGGGTACATCACCGTCCCGACCGCCATTCCCTATCTCGGCGTGATCCTGTGCGTGGGCACCGTCGCGTTCCAGATCATCGGCTGGCAGTAGGGACGGCGGATCGGCTCACCCATTGCGCCCATTGCGGACTGGACGGGCCGTTACGGACTGGACGAGAGGGTGCTCTGCGGCTGCTCGATCCCAGCCGGCTGATTCTCCGACAGACCGATGCACGTGCCGGTGTTCGCGCCGGTGCAGGGAATCCCGTCGACCTCGGGCAGCCTGCCGACCTCGCCCGGGTCTGAGGAGGTGACCGACCCGGGCTGCAGGTTCGCACCCTCGGGATTGATCGGGTTGAGGGTGGCCGGAACTGTAACGGATCCGGGCAGACAACCGCCGGTCGTCTCGTCGAGCGTCTCCCCGTCGGGGCAGGAAGCCAGCAGGGGGGCCATCGACGCGCCGCCGCTGATGGCGATCGCCCCGATCGGGGCCGCGACTACGAGGGCAAACCCGCCCGCGAGCAGCAGGCGCCGCGTTGCATCAATCAGTGCAGTCATGATCACTCTTTCGAATTCAAGGAGTAGGGTCCGCAACCTTGCTTGGCGTTGATTGCTACATCGCCCAGACCCACGGGGAATGTTTCACCCGGTAATAAACCCCACGGTAGTCGACGGCGCCGCATTTGACGAGTGTCAAGCCAGCAGCTGAATCGCCCCTCCCCCGCGTGCACGCCGGAAATCCGCG
>Ga0180431_10002732_pt1 | contig 23294 bp, 21 predicted proteins | sample SS_ome_11_FD_132459 | JGI IMG/M metagenome (GOLD analysis project Ga0180431, IMG submission 132459) | Hypersaline lake sediment archaeal communities from the Salton Sea, California, USA - SS_1_MS_1 metaG | ecosystem: Environmental > Aquatic > Non-marine Saline and Alkaline > Hypersaline >...
AGGGGGGGGAGGCCGGTGAAAGACGGGAGGCTGCCGCCCCTCAACTCTGAAGATAAAGGTAATGACCTCGGATATAGATAAAAGGGAGATAGAGAGGATACTCATCATTCGGCTCTCCGCCATCGGGGACGTAATCAGGGTGCTTCCATCCCTCGGTCTTTTGCGGAAGCGCTTTCACAAGGCGAAAATATCGTGGGTTGTGGAAGAGGCGGCGTCGAACATCCTCGGGGGGATGAGAGAGATTGATGAGATCATCGTATTTCCTAAAAATAGAATATCAAGGAAGCTTAAAAATCCCTTGACCTTTTTCTGCGCTGTTAGTAGATTTTTGAAGTTCTCGAAGGAGCTGAGGCGAAGATCCTTCGACGTCGCCCTCGACTATCACGGTCTTTTCAAGAGCGGGGTGATCTCGTTTTTCTCCGGCGCCCCGGTAAGACTCGGTTTTGCAAAAGGCTTCTCGAAGGAGCTCAACCACCTGTTCAACAACAGGAAGATAAAGCTTCCGGTTCCGAAGCTTTCGAGGATTACGAGAAACCTCCTGCTGACGAAGGAGCTTACGGGAGTGGACGATGTCGGCGATGTTCATATCGGGACTACGGCGGAAGACAGGAGGGTGGCCGACATCATCGAGGCGGAGTATCTCTCCGGAGAGAGGCCGAGGATAATAGTCCATCCGGGAACGTCGCCGAGGACACCTTATAAGAGGTGGGGTGCGGACCGCTACGCCGCCCTCTCGGATATCCTGGTTTCGAGGCTTAAGGCTGAGGTTATCATCACCTTCGGGCCGGGCGAGGAAGATACGGCGGGAGAGGTGAAGGACGCCATGAAACATGGGGCCACGATCCTGGACAGGCCCATGAGGCTGAGGGAGCTTGCCGAGCTGTACCGTAGATCTGACGTCTATGTCGGGGGCGACACGGGCCCGATGCACATCGCCTCCTTTGTTGGGACGCCCGTGGTCGCGATCTTCGGGCCCACTGACCCGATAGAGAACGAGCCTTATGTAAAGACGCCGTTCGTCATGATAAGGAGGCCTGCGGCCTGCAGTCCCTGCAGGAAGAGGAGCTGCACCCGGGGGGATTGCTTCGAAGGAATCACACCCGAGGAGGTGGCGGACGAGGTGATCCGGCTCCTTAAGGGGGCCCGAAAGGCGGAGGCTTATGGGGCGTAAGGTCGCTTTTGTGATCGACAAATTCGACCCGGAGAGGGGCGGGGCCGAGGGGTACGCGAGAGATCTGTGCAGGGGGCTTGCCGACAGGGGATTTAATGTACACGTCCTCGCGAGGGCGGGGAGAACGGACGACGGAAGGATCGATATCCACATAATCCCCACAGCCAAATACCCCAAGTTTTTGAGGCTTTACACCTTTGTAAGGGGAGTGGAGAGGGAGATAAAGAGGGGAGGTTACGATATAGTTCACGGAATCGGGCACAACACCGGGGTAAACGTCCTCAATCCCCACTCAGGCGTAGAGCAGTCCTGGATCGAGGGGGACGACAACTCCAGGGAGTCCGGGATTGGAAGGCTGTTTGCGGGGATAAAGAGACTCCTTTCGCCGCGCCACCACCTCATCCTTTACCTTCAGAGGCGCCAGTACAGGGATAGGGGGGTAAAGGCAATCATTGCGATAGCGGAGATGGTCAAAAGGGATATTATTGAATATCACAACGTTGATGAAAATAAGATAGAAGTAGTGTATAATGGCGTGGATACAAAGAGGTTCTCGACCAAAAAGAGGGGGCTGTACCGCAAAAAGGAGAGGAAGCGCCTGGGGATAGGGGAGGACGAGATACTCATCCTCCTCGTCTCGAACAATTTCAGATTGAAGGGGATTCTCCCGGCGGTCGAGCTTCTGCCCGTTTTGAGGGAGCGAACCGGGGGAGGCCGCGGTAAATTCAGGCTTATGATTGTCGGGCGGGACAATCCCCGAAGATACGTGAGGGCGGCGAGGAGACTCGGGGTGGAAGACCTTGTTCGGTTTGTCGATTATGTCCCCGATCCCGTCCCCCTCTATGCCGCGGCGGATATCTATTTTCACCCGACCTTCTACGACTCCTGCTCCCTTACCGTTATCGAGGCCCTTGCGTCGGGACTGCCGGTTGTGACGACCGAAAAGAACGGGGCCGCGGGGTTGATCGAGTCGAGGGAGACGGGGTGGGTCATCGGCGATCCGAGGGATAAAGAGGAGGTTGCCCAAGCCCTCCTTTACTATTTAGACGACGGCGTCCGTAAGAGGGCGCATCGAGCGGCAGAACTATTTGGAGAGAGGCTCTCTCTTGAGACAAATATTGACAGAGTAGTTCAGATATACGACAGGGTGATTTCCCTTTCAGAGTAATTTTAGAATTGACCAAAGAGTTAGAGTTCATAAAAACCCCTTTCAGGAGTAGCCGTAATGAAGGGTAATAAGCTTCCCATTTCGGTATACATAATTACCAAGGATAATATCCGCACGTTACGAAAGGCCCTCTTGAGCGTTTCGGACTGGGCGGACGAGATAGTCGCCGTTGACTCCGGCAGCAGCGACGGCACCCTTGAGTTGTTAAAGGAGTTTACCGACAGGGTCTATCACAGGGACTGGCCCGGCTTCAGGGAGCAGTATCAGCACGCCCAGGACCTGACCAAGAACCGCTGGGCGATCTTTATAGACGCCGATGAGGAGGTGTCTCCCAAGCTGGTCGAGGAGATAAAGGATTTGTTTAAGGGTGGGGAGCCTAATAAGGACGGTTACATCGCCCACAGAAAGACCTACTTTCTCGGAAAGTGGATAAAGTACGGAGGCTGGTCGAGGGACTACGAGATTCGCCTCTACAAGAAGGATTTGGGAAGGTGGCAGGGGGGGCTTCACGCCAAGGTTCATCTCAACGGGAAGGTGGGGGAGTTCAAAAACTACTACCTTCATTACACCTACAGCGATATATCCGACCAGATAAAGACAATGGACCTCTACTCGAGAATGGCAGCGATGGATATGGTCGAAGCCGACAGGAGACCGAGTATTTTAAAGCTCATCCTGAACCCCCTCTTCCGGTTTTTCAGGGATTACTTCTTCAGGCTCGGATTTTTAGGGGGCATCCCGGGGCTTGTAATCGATGTGACCAATGCATACTACGTTTTCCTGAAATATGCAAAGCTTTGGGAATACTGGCACGTGTCCAGAGGCGACCAAGAGGATAGGGATAAATGATTCCGGTTTCCGATCCAAAGAGGGGTGCTGCGGCCTTGAAGGATGAGATAATATCGGCCGTAACGAGGGTCGTCGATTCGGGGTGGTACATCCTGGGCGGAGAGGTCTCAGCCTTCGAGGAGGAGTTCGCCCGATACATCGGGATAAAGCACGCCGTCTCGGTGGCCTCAGGGACGGACGCCCTGACCCTCTCGCTTATGGCCCTGGGGGTCGGCCCGGGGGACGGCGTGATAACTGTCCCGAACACCGCCTTTCCCACCGCAGCGGCGATAACGAGGGCCGGCGGGAGGCCGGTTTTCGTGGACGTGGATCCGATATCCCGAACGATGGATCCCTCCCTATTGGAGAAGCTCCTGAAATCGGGAAGCGACGGCGTGAAGGGGGGGGGCGAAATAAAAGGTATTATACCCGTTCACCTCTACGGCCAGCCGGCGGATATGGACGCCGTCAACGGTATTGCAAAGGAACACGGTCTCTTTGTCATCGAGGACTGCGCCCAGGCGCACGGCGCCCTCTACAAGGGGAAGAAAGCGGGGACAATGGGCGATATGGCCGCCTTCTCGTTCTATCCGACGAAAAATCTCCCCGCCCTGGGCGATGCGGGGATGATCGTTGCCGACAACAATGAGTTGGCCGAGAGGGTAAGGAGCTTGAGGAACTACGGCCAGACGGAGCAGTATATCCACGAGGAGGTGGGGATGAACAGCCGGATGGACGACCTGCAGGCCTCGGTGTTGAGGCTTCGGCTCAAGACCCTCGATCGCGACAACGGGCGGAGAAGGGAGATCGCAAAGAGATACGATGTAGGGATAAAGGGCGATTTTACGCTGCCGAGAGAGATGGAGCACGCCCGCCACGTCTATCACCTCTACGTGATCGAGACGGAAGAGAGGGGGGCGCTCATCGATCACCTAAAAAGGGAGGGCGTGGGCTTCGGGATTCACTACCCGAGGTCCATCCACCTTCAAAAAGCTTACAAAGACCTCGGGTACAATCGAGGGGACCTTCCCGTGTCGGAGAAGCTGGCCGACACGGTGATCTCGATCCCGGTTTTCCCGGAGCTTTCCGACTATGAGGTTAACAGGGTGATCGAGGCGTTAAACAAATTTAAACATGATTGACAGCGGGGAGGGGAATTCCTCTCCGTCTTTTGATTAACATTTTTAAATATGAAGATCGTTCAGGTATTTGCGGATTGGAAGTGGACGGGGCCCTCGGAGCCGATTCTTTTGCAGACAAGGGCCTTGATGGACAGGGGTAACGAGGTGATACTGTCTGCGGCCTACCCGCCGAAAGACGCGGGGGAAAAGGAGAGCATCGTATCATACGCGAGGGGGATGGGGATTAAGGTGAACGGGTCGGTAAGCTGGGACAGGAAAACGAAAGCAGGAAACCTGTTCGGAGTCCCGACGATCATAAGGGACACGAGGGCCCTTATGAGGTTGATAGACGATATCCCGGCGGATATTGTGTCGGCCCACTCCTCCCACGACCATTTCGTCGCCAAAAGGGCGATCAGGGGGAGCCTGGCGGGGCCGCTCCTCGTGAGGACGGATCACAAGCGCGACTTCATCCCGGGCGGCGTCGGGAACCGCTTTCTTTTGAACAGGGGCACGGACGGGGTCGTGACATTTTCAAGGGCGGGGGCGTCCTCCCTGCTGAGAGATTTTGATATCCCGAGGGATAAGATTATTGTGGTCGATCCCGCCCTCGACCTCGACAGGTGGGATCCCGCCATTCCCGCCGTGGACATGCGCTCGGAGCTCAAGGTCCCGAGGGACACTTTTGTTATCGGGATGGTGGCGAGGTTTCAGAAATACAGGAAGACCGACGTGGTTATATCGGCTTTTGCGAGTGTCTTGAAGAAATTTCCGAACGCGAGGCTCCTTCTCATAGGGAGGAGCTCCCAGATGGAGGAGAGCGTTATCAAGCCCGCAAGAAAACTTGGGATCGAAGACAAGATCATAACTCCGGGGTACCTGACGAAATATTACAGGGACGCCCTGAAGATCATCGACCTGTTTGTCTTCATGATGCCCGGCTCCGACGGAACGGCAAGGGCGTTGAGGGAGGTAATGGCCCTGGGAATCCCCGTCGCGGCGGCGAGGGTGGGGATGATACCGGAGATCGTCAAGGACGGCGTGTCGGGACTTCTCATGGAGCCGAACAGGGTTGCCGTGGAGACGGTAATGTTAAAGCTTCTGGGGGACGAGGAGTTGAGGAAAAGGCTGGGGAGGGGGGCGAGGGAGAGGGCCCTGAGTCGATTCGACGTAAGGGCTCAGGCGGAGAAGATAGAGAAGTTCTTCAGGGAGCTCATCTTGAAGAAGGGATTCGGCGGGGCGTAGATGGGACGGGGTATATCGATGTCGATATCGGTCGTGATTCCCACCCACGACGTGGTGAAGAGGGGGGATTCGCTCAAGGAGGCGGTGGAAAGCGTAATGTCGCAGAGCCGTCTCCCGGAAGAGATAATCGTGGTGAACGGCGGAAACGAAAAGCTGACGCCGAGGGAGCTGGCCGAGTCAAGCTCGGTGAAGATAAGGGTGGTGGGCTCGGCAAGGCACGGCCCCTCCGCCGCAAGAAACAGGGGGATATCGGAGGCAGGGGGCGATTGCGATTACATCGCGTTTCTGGACGACGACGACCTGTGGCATCCGGAAAAGCTCGAGATACAGATGGACTACCTGGAGAAAAATCCGGAGATATTGATGGTTTCCTCCACGATGGTTCCCGTCGGAGGGAATATAAATATCAAGAGGGGGCCCTGGATATCGGGGGACCTCTTCGGCCTGCTTTACATGAAGAGCATAGTGCCCACTCCCACCGTCGTCGTCAAGAGGGAGGTGTTTGATAGTGTGGGATTTTTCAACGAGGAGATGATGAGGGCGGAGGACTACGACCTCTGGCTCAGGATAGCCCGCTCTTTTCCTACCGCCCACCTGAAGTCGCCCCTGGGCTGGGTGGGGAGGGGTGCCGGACGCCTCAGCGACGACAAGATAGATCTCAGGAAAAACTCCATCAGGCTCCTCAAGGAATATTACGATCCGAAAAGGATCTCCAGATGGAAATACAGAAAGAGGATGTCGGAGCTGGAGATCTATCTCGGGAGGGAATACGTAAAAATCGGCGATGTTAAAAAGGGAAGGGAACATTTCATGAAGGCTTTAAGGCTCAGGCCGTTCAGCCTGAGGCCGTATCGCTATCTTTTGGGCTCGGTGTTCGGATGAAGCGTCTAGCGTTTTTAATGCACAAGGGATTCGAGGGGAGGTTTCGGGTAAAGGAGTTCATCCCCTATTTCGAGGAGAACGGCGTCGAGGTGTCCCTCGTCAGGGTCCCCGGGAGTTTAATAAAAAGGCTCTCGGCCTTTAGGCGCTTAAGGGACTTCGACGTCGTGATCATCCAGAGGAAGCTCCTGACGGCCTTAGACCTTTTCTTCGTCAGGCGATACGCGAGGAGGACCGTCTTCGACTTCGACGACGCGATCATGTATCGCTCCTCCCGGCACAAAAGCCAGCGCTCCAGGGGGAGGATGAGGAAGTTCAGGAACATGATGAAAAGCGTCGACGCCGTCTTTGCGGGAAACAGCTACCTGGCCGGATTGGCCGAGAGGTTTACGCCGCCCGATAGGATACATATCTTCCCCACGGTCGTTGACCTCGATGAATACGGGGTCAAGGAGTATAAGGTGAGGGGGGGGAAGGGGAAAAAAGGGGACGGCTTTATCGTTGGGTGGATAGGGACATCGACCAATCTTCACTACCTGAAGGCGATAGGCCCCGCCCTGGAGGAGTTTGCGAAAAAACATAAAGGGGTCAGGCTAAAGATAGTGTGCGACAGTTTTTTGGATCTAAACGGAGTCGAGGTGATAAAGAAGGAGTGGAGACCGGAGGATGTGGAGGCGGACCTCAAGAGCTTCGATGTGGGAATTATGCCGCTGACCGACGATATCTGGGCGAAGGGAAAGTGCGGGTTCAAGGTGGTGCAGTACCTGGCCACGGGCGTTCCCGCCGTGGCGGCGCCGGTGGGGATAAACAGCGACCTCGTGGTCGACGGCGATACGGGATTTAAGGCCGAAAACCACGACGAGTGGGTAAGGGGCCTGTCTAAGCTCTACGAAGAGCGGGGGCTGATCGAGAAAATGGGCCTATCTGGGAGAAGGCTCGTCGAGAAGGAATTCTCCCTTCAGGCCGTGGCGCCGAGGTACCTCGATGTCCTGCGAAAGTTGGCCGAGGAGTGAAAAAGTTGAGAGGAGCGGATATTTTTAAAAGGAACGCAAAATTGATGAGGAGGTTGGTGACAAGGGCCTTTTTTATTATTGTCCTGACGGTCGCGGTTCTCTTCGGCGTCGGGGCGAATTCGGCCGAGGTCGTAATGGTAATAGGGCCCGTCTTGGAGTTTCCGGCCGCCGATAGAATGACGATCTTCTGGGAGACCGACGTCGCCGCGGTGGGGGGGGTCGCATTGGTCGTTAATGGTGGATCGGAGAGGATCAGGACGACGGATCCGGAACCCTCCAAGACCCACAGGATAGTGATGAGCGATCTTTTGCCGGCCACCGAGTACGGCTATTCGGTTTTGGTTAACGGAGAGTTACTGTACAGGGGGAGGTTTAAGACACTTCCGGCGGAGGGGAACTACAGGGTCGTGCTTGTGGGGGACATCCACGCCCCCGCCGAGCCTTTTTCGACCCTGGCCCCACAGATCGAAAAGAGGTCTCCCGATTTTATCGTGCTGCTCGGAGACCTTGTGTGCGAGGGGGAGAACATGCACGAGTGGGAGTCCCTTTTCGAGCTTGGGCAAAACCTCTTTGACCGTGTGCCGGTCTTTCCCGTGATCGGCGACCATGACTGTAACGGTAAAAACGGAGCCTTTTTTTACGACAGCTTTTTTTTAAGGCCCGGCAGCAATGGAAAAGAAAATCGGTACTATGCAGAGAAAATTTGTGGGGACCTCTTCATATTCCTCGATGTGAAGTCGGGGGGGATAGGGCAGTGGGTCTGGTTTGTCGATACCCTCATGAAGGCGGCCGAGGAGACCGAAACAGGGCGAATCTACGTCCTCTCTCACGAGGGGGTCGTGAGCTTCAAGGAAAGAAGGAGGGGACACGCCCTCTTGAAACACTTTCTCGGGATAATGAGTTACACCGGCGTCACCGCCCTTTTCTCGGGGCACGATCACCACTTCGTCACGGGAAAGACGCACAACGGAATAGACTTCTTCGTGACCGGCGGGGGGGGCGGCGCCCGATACGATATTAATCCCGATAACTTCTACGCGAAGTTTGTGGGGGTAATGGAGAAATCGTACAAGGGGGACCATTTCCTCGTTATGGACGTCTCCGACGGCGGATTCACGATCACGGTCGTGGACGAGAAGGGGGAGGAGATTTACAGGAAGGAGGTGAAGGAGCCGAGGTGATGGAGGAGACCTTCAAAAAATACGAATCCGGGGGGCTTAAGTGGACAGTCCGGGAGGGGTATCGCGATCTCACGGATATAGATTTTATAGATAGGAGTGCGCTTAAAAAGGCCGATGAGAACAACGTCAGGATTCGGGGATTCGTTGACTTCAAAGGTGAAAGTCTCTTTGTGAAGGCCTTTAAGGAGCGGGATCGATTTTCGCCCCTTTTCACTCTGAAGGTCCTCCTCTTCGGCCACGGTGCGAAGAGGGAGTTCGACGCGTCGAGGTATCTTGCAGAGAGGGGGATCGGCACGCCGGAGGTCATCGCCGTCGGACTGGGGCCGCTTATGCGGTCGAGGGCGGTTATCGTCTTCAGAAGCCTCGATAAATCTTCTAATTTGGACGAGGTCTTTCGGGATTTAAGCGGTGATCCTAAAAAGGGTGAAAAGGGGAGGTTAATAGGACTGCTGGCGGAGGTAACGGCAAAGCTCCACGCCGCCTCCTTTCACCATCGGGACTACCACGCGGGAAACCTCCTCGTCGAAGGGCGCGGGGATAAGGGGAAACTCGTTGTCATTGACCTCCACCGCTCCTCGTTCCCGAGGAGGATGAGGGGAAAAAGGGCGCTGAAAAACATCGCGGCGGTCTGCCACTCCTTAACCCTCTACTTTGGAGACGGCGACATCCGGGAGCTGTTGAGGGAATACAAAAGGATAAGGGGGGATGACTCGTTTGATATCGAGGGGGCGCTGAAGCTCATAAAGGGGCGGATATCGAAGATGGAGGTGCGCAGGCTCAAGAGCCGAACCAAGAGGTGCTTCAAGAACAGCAGCGAGTTCTCGGTGAAAAAGGGGAGGAATCACGTTGCCTACTTGAGGAGGGAAACGAAGGTCGACAAAGTAATGGGGTTTGTCGAGGAGTTTTCCAGGGGTTATGGAAGGACTTTGAAGGACGATAAGAAGGCGAGGATAGCGCTATTTAAGTGGGACGGGGGGGATGTATGCGTAAAGGGGTACGAGACGCTGTCGATAAAAGAAAAGATCTGGGCCGCGTTCGGGAGGTCGAGGGGGCACGTCTCGTGGCGGTCGGCCCGGGGTCTCGCGGTCAGGGGATTCAACACGCCCCTCCCCCTGGCCCTCGTTATAGTCAGGAGGTTTTTTGTCCCCAGAAAAATCTATTTCGTCACCGAGTCTTTTAGGCCCGCAAGGGAGCTCGACAGGTTTATCTTGGGCGCCTTTAAAGAGAGCCAGAACGGAAAGGAGGGGCTGCTGGAAGCTCTGGCGGGGGTGATAGGGTCCCTGCACCGGATGGGGATATACCACAGGGACCTCAAGGGGACCAACATCGGAGTCAAAAGGGAGGGGGGAAGCTATATCTTTTCCCTGATAGACCTCGACGATGTATCCTTCACATCCGGCGTTAACGTGTGGAGGAGGGCGAGAAACCTCTCACAGCTGTATCTCTCTACTCCTAATATGATAGGGGCGGGGGACAGGAGGGCCTTCTTTGAGAGGTATCTGAGTGTTACGGGGGGGGGTGCCGGGAGGGAAAAGATAAAGAGAGGGGTGAAAAAGATCGTCAGGGGGGAGGAGCTGTTGTTCGTCTCGGACGAAGGGGACGTAATCGAGGACGGGGAGGAGCTCTTTTCAGAGCTCTTCGGAAGCGGGTAGTCTGTTTTTGTGAGACGTGAACCGGTTGTTTGGGTCGCTTGATTTATATGTAAGGCGTCTGAAGCATATTTGGATGAAGAAAATAAAGATATTAAGAATCATCACGAGGCTTAACGTGGGTGGGCCGGCGATTCACGCCGTGCTCCTGACGAAATACCTCGATCCCGAGCGCTTCGAGAGCGTTCTCGTCACAGGTGAGGTGGGAGAGAACGAGGGGGATATGGGATACCTGGCGGAAGAGTACGGTGTAAAGCCGACATTTATCTCGGGTCTCGGCAGGGAGATAAGCATCTTTCAGGATATAGGGGCGTTTTTCCGCCTCCTCTCCCTGATCTTGAGGGAAAAGCCGGATATCATTCACACGCATCTCGGAAAGGCGGGAACGCTGGGGAGGCTTGCGGGCGCCCTCTCAAAGTTTGTCTTGATTTTTAAGGGAAAGACGATTAAGATGTTCCACACCTTTCACGGACATTTTTTCTATGGTTATTTCGGCCCGGTGATGACCCGGGTCTTTAAATATATTGAAAAAGCGCTGGCTCTTTTCTGTGATCGGCTCATAGTGTTGAACGAGAGCCAAAGGGAGGATATAGCCGAAAAATACGGGGTGGTCCCGGGGAGAAAAATCGATATAGTGCCACTCGGGTTCGACTTTAAGTTCATCGAGGATTCCAGGGGAAGCGGCGGACGGCTGAGGAAAGAGGCGGGACTGAAAAAAGGGGAGAAGCTCGTGGGGCTCGTGGGGAGGCTCACCGCCATAAAGAACCACCGCCTCTTTCTCGACGGGGCGTCGGTCTACCTCAACGGAGGGGGGGAGGTGCCGGCCAGGTTTCTCGTTGTGGGGGACGGGGAGCTCAAGGAGGAGCTCGAGGAATACGCCGTGGGGCTGGATATCTGCGAAAGGGTCAAGTTCACCGGCTGGGTGAAGGAGATGGGGGAGGTCTACGACGCCCTCGACCTTTTGGTACTCACCTCAAACAACGAGGGGACGCCGGTCACGGTAATAGAGGCGATGGTCTCTGGAATCCCTGTTGTGGCCACCGCCGTGGGGGGTGTCCCGGAGCTTTTAGGGGGGGGTGTGAAAGGAAAGGTCCTAAACGGTGTCGAAATAGCCCAGCATGGTGTTATAATACCCCCGGGGAGCGAAGCGGGTTTGGCCCGGGCCATTTCCATAGCCCTTTCGGACAGTGGCCCTGCCCGGGAGGCGGTCGGGAGGGCGATGGAGTTTGCACGGGAAAGATTCGGCAGGGAGAGGCTGGTAAGGGATATAGAAAATCTTTATATAAAATCTTTGGATATGGTATGAAAGTATTGATTACGGGAGGAGCCGGGTTTATCGGCTCCTATTTGGCCGAGGGACACCTCGGAAAGAACGACGAGGTCTACATAATCGACAACCTCTCCACCGGAAGCCTCAAGAACATCGAGCATATCCGCTTCGATGAGGGGCTTCACCTCGTCACCGACTCGGTCTTGAACGAGGGGGTGATGAACGAGCTCGTCGGCAAGTGCGACGTGATTTACCACATGGCGGCGGCCGTTGGAGTCAAGCTAATAATGGAAAACCCGGTGGAGACGATAAAGACCAACGTCCGGGGGACAGAGGTGGTCCTCAAGATGGCGAATCTCTTCAAGAAGAAGGTTATCGTGGCCTCCACCTCGGAGGTCTACGGAAAGGCGATGGAGATAAAGAAGGGGGGGGTGGACTTGAGCGAGGGAGACGACCTGCTCCTCGGGCCCACGAGCAAGAGGAGGTGGGCCTACGCCTGCTCCAAGGCGGTGGACGAGTTTCTGGCCCTCGCCTACTACGACGAAAAGGGGCTTCCGGTTACCATCGTTCGCCTCTTTAACACCGTGGGTCCCCGCCAGACGGGACGCTACGGGATGGTCATACCGACCTTCGTCCAGTCGGCGCTCCTGGGCAAGGCCCTGCCGGTATTCGGCGACGGAACGCAGTCGAGGTGTTTCACCCACGTGAAGGACGTCGCCAGGGCGCTTATGGGCCTTATGGAGAGCGGCAATGCGGTGGGTCAAATCGTGAATATCGGAAGCTCCGACGAGATTACCATCAACGATCTTGCGGAGAAGATAATCGCCTTTACGAAGAGCAAGTCGAAGATAGAGCATATACCTTACGAGAAGGTATACGGAAGCGGGTTCGAGGACATGGAGAGGAGAAAGCCGGACCTCGCAAAGGCCAAGGAGCTTATTGGATACGTCCCCGAAAAAAATATCGACGACATCATAAGGGATGTCGTGGAGTATTACGGAAAGTAGATGGATAAACTGCTTACAACGGCCGGCCTGGCCTTCGGTTTGGCGCTTGTCATCTCCCTTCTTGGAACGAGGATTATGATCACCGTGGCCAAGAGGATGGGGTGGATCGAGGAGCCGAAGGAGGATCGCTGGCACAGTGAGCCCACGGCAAAGATGGGGGGAGTCGCCGTCTATATCGCATTGGTTGTCCCGATACTCCTCTTTTTCGGGCCGATTATCGCTTTCAAGCTCGGCCTTGTCAAGGCGGGTCCGCTTGCCCGTGAGATCCTTCTCTGGATGTCGCCGTCGGTTGTCCTGGGGCTATTGATCGGAATGACAGTGATTTTCGTGCTCGGCCTTGTGGACGACTTTACGTATATAAGGCCCAGGACGAAGATATTTTTCCAGGTGGTCGCCGCCGTTGTGGTCGTTATATATGGAGTGTCGTCGGAGTTCTTCAATCCCTTTATCGGGATTCCCCTCACCATCTTCTGGATAATCGCCGTTACCAACGCCTACAATCTCATAGACAACATGGACGGCCTCTCCTCCGGAACCGCCGCCATATCGTCGATTTGCATCTTTCTCCTTTCGATCATCATGGGTTGGGTTCACACGGCGATCCTGTCCGCGATTATGGCAGGTGCGGCGCTAGGATTTCTCAGATACAATTTTAGGCCCGCCCGGATATTCCTGGGCGACTCCGGGGCGCTCCTGATTGGATTTTATCTCTCGGTAATAACGATCGTTGGGACGATGGCGCAGATGTCAAACCTCATCATCATCATGGTGGTCCCGATCCTCGTGATGGCGGTCCCCATCTTCGACACCACCTTCGTCACGATACTCCGCGCCCTCTCCGGGCGCCCGATTTCCCAGGGGGGGCGGGACCACACCTCCCACAGAATGGTTATCCTTGGGCTTTCGGAGAGAAACACGGTACTTCTGATCTACGTATTCTCTCTCGTCTTCGGTATCTTTGCGGTGCTGTATGCGTCTCCCAAGATGGATTTCCTGCTGATCACGTCGCTTCTCATCATATCCCTCATCTTTCTGATCCTGTTGGGGATTTTTCTCGCCGGTGTGGATATAAAGGAGCTGAAGAAGCTGGGAGAGGAGGGGAAGCCGAGGGAGGGACGCCGCCCCCTCATGTCGGTGATAATGGATAGGAGGGGGAGATTCGGGGAAATTCTGGCCGACTGCCTGATAATAGTGGTTTCCTATATACTCGCATATCTCATAATTCGGGAGGGCTACATAGGAGTGGAAGAGGGCCGGCTCATCGCCAGGTCGCTCCCGATAGTTATCTTCGCCCAGATGGTGTCCTTTTATTTCTTCGGAATTTACAGGGGCCTGTGGATGTACGTGGCCTTTCGGGACATCGTGAGGATCGTCCAGGCGGCCCTGGTGGGAACCCTCTCTTCGATGATCGTGCTGTTCCTCTTCACGTTCTTTGAGGGCTATTCGCTGTCGGTGATGGTCGTTTATTTCCTGCTGTTGGTCTTTTTCATCTCAGCGAGGCTGGCGAGCCTGAGGGGATTCAAGGAGTATTTCACGCACCACAAGGCAAGGAGGGCCGACAGGGGGGTAATCATCTTCGGCGCCGGAGATTCGGGAAACGCCGTTTTGAAGGAGATATTGAATAACGATGGCCTGAACTTGAGACCCCTCGGATTCATCGACGATGACCTGAAAAAGGTGGGCCTGAAGATAAACGGAATCGAGGTCCTCGGGACGAGGGGAGAGCTTAAAAGGGTCATGGAGGAGAGGGATGCCGACGAGGTGATCATCGCCGTCAGGAATATCTCCGAGGACGCTGTTGTCGATATCCAGAAAATATGTATAGATCTCGGGGTGTCGTACAGAAGGTCCGCGGCTATCTTATAAACAGAGGAAAGGGATATATGAGATTTTTGGTTACAGGGGGCGCGGGATTTATCGGCTCCCACATAGTTGAGGAGCTCGTAAAGGGGGGGGAGGAGGTGCGGATTCTGGATAACCTCTACAGCGGGAAGGTGGAAAACATAAAGGAGTTTATGGGCGATATAACGTTTATAGAGGGGGACATCAGGGACACCGATAAGGTGAAAAAGGCGGTTGACGGCGTGGACGTGATCTTCCATCAGGCGGCTGTACCCTCCGTGCCCCGCTCCGTGGCGGAGCCGAAATACACCAACGACGTAAACGTAAACGGCACCCTGGAGCTTTTGATTGCGGCCAAGGATGAGAAGGTCCAGCGCTTTGTCTATGCGTCTTCCTCCTCCGTATACGGCGACACTCCCACCCTGCCCAAGGTCGAGGATATGACGCCGAAGCCACTCTCCCCGTATGCCGCCCAGAAGCTCATGGGGGAGCATTACGCCCGGATATTCTATCACGTCTACGGGCTGCCCACGCTGGGGCTTCGCTACTTCAACATCTTCGGCCCGAGACAGGACCCGAAATCGGAATACGCCGCCGTGGTCCCGAAGTTCATAACGAGGCTTATAAAAAAGGAGCCGCCGATAATTCACGGGGACGGGAAGCAGTCGAGGGATTTCACCTTTGTAAAAAACGTCGTCAGGGCAAACCTCCTGGCGGCCGAGGCGGAAGATTGTTCCGGAGAGATCATAAATATCTCCACGGGAGTTAACCTGACGGTAGTGGAGCTTGCAGAGACTATAGGAAAGATCGTGGGGACGGACATCGAGCCGATCCACGATCCGCCGAGAGAGGGGGATGTCAAAGACTCCCTCGGCGATATTGAAAAGGCGAAAAGGCTTATAGGGTATGAGGTTGATGTCGATTTCGAGGAGGGGCTTTCACGAACGGTGGACTTTTTCCTTTAGAGTTTTTATATAAATAGCTAAACGGGGGAATTTTAGCAGTGCTTCGCTTCTCATTTATAATAGCCAGCTTCAATAACAAGGACATCCTTACGCCCTGTTTCGAGTCCATTGCGAAAAACGTAAAGAAGGGTGTCTACGAGATAATAGTCTCCGACAACGGATCGACGGACAACAGCGTAAGCTTCATCAAGGAGAGCTATCCGGAGATAAAGATTATTGAAAACGAGAAGAACCTGGGCTTTGCCGCCGCCATCAACAAGGGTATAAACAGGTCGAAGGGCAAGTATATCGTATTGATGAACACGGATACGGAGCTGACCCCGACAGCGCTGGACAAGATAAGTAAATACATGGATGAAAATCTCGCTGTGGGGATTTGCGGCGGCGAGCTGATCGGCCCGGACGGTAAGCCCCAGAACAGCGCCGCCGCCTTTCCGGGGATAGCGACCGAGCTTTTCAACAAGTCCCTTTTAAAGCTCCTCTTCCCTAAAAAATATCCGGGGAAGGTCAGCGAAATGAACGATCCCATAGACGTAGATTCGGTCATCGGGGCGCTGATGGTGGTAAGAAAGTCCGCCATAGACAAGATCGGCCCCATCGATGATAGCTACTTCTTCTATATGGAGGAGACCGACTGGTGTCTCCGCATGAAGAGGGGTGGTTATCGTGTCTCGATTTTACCCGACGTGAGGATAATTCACCACCAGGGGAAGACCGCGAAGCGGTATCCGAGAAGGTCGAAGATAGAGTATTTCATTTCCTCGATGATATATATGAAGAAGAACCACTCCCCCGTCTACGCATTCACGTTCAGCGTGGGCCTATTTTTGAAGGTCTTTATAAGTCTGATCATAAGTCTCCTTGTGTGTATCCTGACGCTCGGCCTCGTCCGCTCCGTGAGGGAAAGGGTGAGAAGGTACGAGAGGCTCGTGAGGTGGTTCTTCGTGGGGAGGCCCATCTCCTGGGGGCTTCGTGGAATCTCAAGTTAGACTCTTGTGCGGGATTGATTATTTGTTTGGGGAAAGATGATTTTTTTAAACGGGACAGTGGGGATTCTTGTAGGTGTGTGGGTGGGGGCGATCGAGATGAGGGGTCGGAGCCGACGGTATATAAATCACGAGCTTTGGTGCCGCCGTTTTCTGTTTGAATAGTTGACCGTTCAGTGAAAGATAGGGAAAAATGACGATTGAGGAGATATATCCCACGGCCGACCTGGTGGGCTTCATAGACAAATTTTCAAAGGCGAAGGTCCTCGTTGTCGGCGACGTTATGGTCGATGAGTTCATCTGGGGGAAGGTCGAACGGATCTCCCCGGAGGCGCCGGTGCCGGTCCTGGAGGTCCAGAGAGAGACGCGGGTTCTGGGGGGTGCGGCAAACGTCGTCAACAACATCCGCGCGTTGGGGGGGAGGGTCTATGTGACCGGCGTTTCAGGAAACGACGATATGGCAAAGATCCTGATGGACGATCTTAAAAGAATCGGTGTGGATACCAAGGGGATCGTAAGGGACAGGGAGAGGCCCACGACGATCAAAACCCGGGTAATCGCCCACCATCAGCAGGTGGTCAGGTTTGACAGGGAGAACAAAGCCCCGATTCCGGAAAGTGTAACCGACGCAATCTTGAAGTATACGCGCTCCCTCGCCGGCGAGATCGACGCGATCGTGGTGGCGGACTACGGCAAGGGAGTAATCAAGGCCGGGCTGGTCGGGGAACTGGTGAAAATCTCCGAAAAGAACGACCTCATCCTCTCCGTCGACCCGAAGGTGGAAAACTTCCACTTCTACAAGAATGTTACCGTTGTTACCCCAAATCATTTCGAGGCGGAAAGCTCCGTCGGGGAGAAGATAGTCGATGAGTATTCCCTCCTGAAGACGGGACAGCTTATCCTTGAGAGGCTGAGCTGTAAGAACGTCCTCATAACGAGGGGGGAGGACGGAATGACCCTCTTCGAGGAGGGGGGCGACGTGGTTAACATCCCCACCGTGGCGAGGGAGGTCTTTGACGTAACCGGCGCCGGCGACACGGTAATATCCGCCCTCACCCTTGCCGTTGCCTCCGGGGCGACGATGCGCGACGCCGCCTTCATCTCCAACTACGCCGCGGGGGTCGTGGTAGGGGAGGTGGGGACTGCCGTGGTTACCGGCTCAAAGCTCAAGGATGTGATCCATTCCGCGGTAAACGGCAAGGACGGGCTCGAGGGGATCGGGGCGACCAGGAGAAAGGGTGTTAAACGCGGCAGGTAGTGGATATTTTCTTCCCCTTTTGCTTGGTGACGTGACGGCAAAGCCGTGCCGACGGACTCTCTGTTTTCCTTTTGTAAAACACTTTGTAAAATTTAGGATCGATCGGAGTGATTCGGGGTGGATTTGATGCCCTCCCCCGGGGCTTTTACAATTATTGGATATTTTGAAAACTCAAAGCTCGGGTATTCTTTGAAGAGAGAAGCTTCAGACGGTACTATTAGACCGGAAATTCCTGTCCCGGATCGGCGGGGGGCGAAAACGTAAAAATTGACACGGACATTAGATTTGGATAAAATAACATCGATGATTGATAAGATATACGGAGAAGATAAAGTGAAGGAAATCTGCTCCATGACCGGATACGGCGAGGGGAGCTGGGATTGTGAGGGAGGCGGGTATCATATAAGCGTCAAATCCTTCAACCACAGATACCTCGATGTCAGGGTAAAGCTCCCGAACAAGTTCGACCCCTGGGAGTTTGAGATCATAAAGAGGATAAAGGAGCGGTTTGAAAGGGGGCGCATAGAGCTTTATGTAGGCGAGGTCCCCGGGGAGGTAAAGGCGGGCAGGCCCTTGGTTGACATCGATCTCGCGGCCGAGTATGTGGGCGTCCTTAATGCCTTAAAGGACAATCTCGGTTTAAAGGGCGAGGTCGGCCTGGATACACTCATTCGGATGAAGGGGGTCATCCATCTCGCCGACGATCCGGGGGATATGGAGAGGCTTTGGGAGGGATTTGAATCGGCCCTTGACACCGTTCTCGACGGCCTGGCCGGGGAGAGGGAGCGGGAGGGAAAAAGGCTCAAAGAGGATATCGATAATCGCCTTGCAGATATAGGGGAGATAAGGGCCGGAATCGAGAAGGCGGCCCCGGGGATGGTCGAGGGTTACCGCGAGCGTCTTAACAAGAGGATCAGCGATCTCCTAAAGGCAAAGGTCGATCCCGGGAGGATTGAGCAGGAGGTAGTCATATACTCCGACCGCTCCGACATAACCGAGGAGCTGGTGAGGCTCAAAAGCCACGTGGAGGGCTTTAAGGGCGCCATCGAGAGCGGCAGCCCCGCGGGGAAAAAGCTCGACTTCTTCCTGCAGGAGATGTCAAGGGAGATAAACACAATCGGGAGCAAGGCGACGCTTGAGAGGATATCGGGACTCGTCGTCAGGGCGAAGGTCGAGATAGAGAAAATGAGGCAGCAGGTACAGAATATCGAGTAACATTATTGAACGGTGAGCGAAGGTAAAAATAAAATGAAGTTCAAGTTGTTGAGCCTCGGTTTTGGAAACACGGTCATGGTGAGTCGGGTCGTGGCGATTATCAACCCGGACTCGTCTCCCGTGAAGAGACTCAGGGAGGAGGCGAGAAAAGCCGGGGCCTTGATCGACGTGACCCACGGAAGAAAGACGAGGTCAATAATAATTACCGACTCCCACCACGTCATCCTGTCGGCCATCCAGACCGAGACGATAGCCCAGCGCCTGGAATCCTCCCAGGGGGGAGAGGTGGATTTTTCCGCTTCAAACAAATAGCTCTTTCTCCTTGAAGGATTTGAACGGCTTTCATCGTTTAAACCTAATACTTGTTTGGGATGTTTTAAAGGAATCGCATGACAAAGAGGGGAACGATTTTTATCTTCTCCGCCCCTTCGGGCGCCGGAAAGACCACGATCGCATCGAGGGTGGCAAAAGAGATCCCGGATATTCACGTCGGGATCTCCCACACCACAAGAAAGCCCCGGGGAAGGGAAAAAGACGGAGGGGAGTACTTCTTCGTGTCGGAGGGCGAGTTTGCGAAGATGGAGGGCGACGATAAATTCCTGGAGACGGCCAGCGTCCACGGGAATCTCTACGGGACGTCCAAAGACGAGGTGATCCCGTATATAGAGGATGGGACGGACGTGGTCCTCGACATCGACGTTCAGGGAGCGGTGAAGATAAGGGGGAGAATCGAGGCGGTGTCGATCTTTATTATCCCCCCCAGTGTCGATGAGCTCGCGAGGAGACTGGTAAAAAGGGAGACAGACAGCGACGAGGATATAAAAAGGAGGATCGCAAACTCCAAAGAGGAGGTAAAGAAGGCCTACGGGTTCAATTACCTCGTTGTAAACAGTGACCTCGAGAGGGCGGTTCATGATGTTTTCGGCATTATCCAATCCGAGCGGAAGAGGGTCGAGAGAAACGGTGATCTGCTCGAGGCCTTTTTAGATGAATACGACAAAAGATAAAAAAAGGGGGGAGCGGATAATAGTCGCCCTCGATTTTGCGGAGGTAAAAGCCGCAGAAGGACTGGTTCGTAACCTTAAGGGTATAGTATCCTTTTTCAAGGTGGGTCTCGAGCTCTTCACGTCCACAGGTCCCGACGCCGTAAAGATGGTCATCGATAACAATGCTAAGGTCTTCCTGGACCTCAAGTTCCACGACATTCCGAACACGGTGGCGGGGGCCGTTTCGAGCGCCTCGAACTTAAGCGTTTCGATGATAAACGTCCATGCGACGGGCGGGGTGGAGATGATGCGGGCGGCCGCCGGGGCGGCTTCAAAGTCGAAAAATCGACCGATAATGCTCGCCGTTACGATACTGACCTCCCTTGACGAGGAGGGCTTTCGCCAAATAGGCTTTTCTGGATCGATCGGGGATTCGGTGGTGAATCTCGCGAGATCGGCGGTAAACGCCGGCCTCGACGGGGTTGTCTGCTCCCCGGACGAGATTCGCCCCGTAAGAGACGCCCTCGGGGGAGATTTCCTCATAGTGACGCCGGGGGTGCGCCCGACCTGGTCTCTGAAGGACGACCAGAAACGCGTCATGACGCCGAAAGACGCCCTTGACGCCGGCGCCGACTACATCGTAATCGGAAGGCCGATAACGGCGGATAAGGATCCCAGGCGGGCGGCGGAGAGGATTATCGAGGAGGTGGATGAATAAGGATACCCGATGTTAGATTTTCACGAAGGAACAAACATCAATGATTGACCACAAGAAATATCCAATTTCCTATACAGAAATTTTAAAATCCCGAAAAGTTGTTTATGAATATCTGTCTCCAACAAGCTTAAATCAATACAAAAACTTGTCTTCTCTAATCGGTGCGGAAATATTTGTAAAACATGAAAATCACAATCCTACCGGCTCCTTTAAAATACGAGGTGGGATTAATCTTATGCACCATTTAAAGAAATCTGGCATAAAAGGAGTAATTACATTTTCAACAGGAAATCATGGCCTTTCTATTGCCCAATCCGCGGCATGGCTTGGAATGCATGCAACAATTGTCGTTCCAAAAGACAACAATCCAGTAAAAAACAGAAATATAAAATTAACAGGCGCAACTTTACTTGAGGCCGGAAAAACATTCGAAGAAGCGTCTACTGTTGTTGCCGAATTATCAGAAAAGCAAGATTTTTACTATGCACATCCGGCTAATGAACCAAACCTAATTAATGGTGTTGGCACAGAATTTATTGAAATAATAGAAACCATACCAGATTTAGATGCCGTAATTTTGCCAATTGGTGCAGGCAGCGAAGTTGCTGCAGCAGTAACAGTATTAAAAACTATAAACCCTGACATTCAAATATTTGCAGTCCAAGCTAAATCTTCTAACGCTGCTTTTACCTCATGGAAAAGTGGTAAAATTCAATCGTCTGAAAATAATACATTCGCTGGGGGTCTTGCTACAGGTATAGCATATGAAATTCCATTCAAAATATACAAAAATAATTTGTCTGATTTTGTTTTACTTTCCGAAGAAGAAATATATCAAAGCATTGACTTAGCTGGATATTACACGCACAACTATCTTGAGGGTGCTGGTGCATCAACTATTATGGCGGCAATAAAGCTACGAAAACAATTAAAAGGGAAAAAGGTGGTTCTGCAATTTAGTGGAGGGAATGCCTCACCTGATGAAATTATCAAGGCGTACAATCTCGAATCTTTTATAACTGGCTGGAAAACAAATAAAATCTAATAATCCCTATCGCTCGCTGGTGAACTCACCGATATCTAATCGAAGTATGGAGGGAATCAATCAAATATTCGGTTAAGGAGAGATTGCAGAAATCCGAGCGCTATATCTCTTTGGCAAACAACAAAGCCTTTGTACCGGGCCTCGATTTTCTCTCCCACAGGATGTTCGGAAGCTCCCTTACGATCTCGTAGCCGTTCTTCCTGTAAAACGGGACAGCCTTTCTGTTCTGGTCCGTGGTGACCAGGTGAATGCCCCGGGCGCCTTTCTCCCGCATCCTCTCCTCGAATGCCCCGATCAGCATCCCCCCCAGGCCGCCCCGCTGGTGCTCCGGGAGGAGGTTGATGTGAAGGTGGGCCGGATATTTTTCAAGGAGATCCCCGGCATAGAGCTTCTCCTCGAACCTCCCGTAGCCCCTGAGACCCAAAATGAACGCGACATCTCTCGGGTGGAAAAAGAGGGTCTTTGAGAACATGCGCTTTAAGACCTTCGGGATGATACGGCGGTCGAACTCCCCCTTCTGTTTTATCGTGTCGGGGGTTCCGATTATATAGCCCACGGTGGTGCCGTCGTCGTCGGCGACGAAGCAGCTTTCCGGCTCGTAATCAATATAGTAGGAGGCGAAGATCAACCCGAACAGAATTCCGTCGCCGAAGTGCGGGGAGGCGTCCTCCCCGAAGTAACCGGTTTTGTAGCAGACGGTAAGCACGTCTTCTCTGTCGGTTTTTTTGTACGGCCTTACAATACTCATTTGAATCGAGGTCTTTTTGTGGAAATTTCAATTATAAGCGACCTAATTTCCAAAATCAACGGAGAAATTATCTAAAAAAAGCTTGACACAAAAACCTTTTCAATATAAAATTGTAAGATTGATTGTATGACTGAAAGACAATAAGCTGGCGTAGCTCAACGGTAGAGCAGCTGATTTGTAATCAGCAGGTTGCGGGTTCAAATCCCATCGCCAGCTCCAATCGCGGGGAGGTCGGGAATAATTTTTTGTTGTGCTGGGGGGAGTGGTGTGAAGGATGGTAGTCGGGCAAATTTGGGGTCGGAGGGGTCGGGAATACTATTTGTGGGGGGTCAAGGGAATTTTGGGGTCGGGGTCGGCAAGTTTGTTGTACAGGCGTTTTAAGGCGGGGAGGTCGGGATTTCTATATATTGGTAATCTGGTAATCTTGAGGATATGGAGGGGTTCCCGAGTGGTCAAAGGGATCAGACTGTAAATCTGACGGCTCAGCCTTCGGAGGTTCAAATCCTCCCCCCTCCACCATCTAACTTGCGGGAATAGCTCAGCTGGCTAGAGCATCAGCCTTCCAAGCTGAGGGTCGCGGGTTCGAATCCCGTTTCCCGCTCCAGAACGGGGGGTTGGATATTATGGGTCGGGCGTTGGGGATCGGGTGTAGGAGAGGTGGACATTAGGGGATGGGTTGGGAGTCGGACATTATAAATTTATTTTAAGTACATATTATATTGAAAAATATGGGTACTGCTAGGTTTTAAAACGTCGTGCCCGCGTAGCTCAGTAGGTAGTAGCGCTTCCTTGGTAAGGAAGAGGTCACCGGTTCAAGTCCGGTCGTGGGCTCCATAATAGACTAAAGATATTATATAAATTTTCTGGAGGTATTGTCTGATGGCCAAGAAGAAATTTGAGAGGACCAAGCCGCACGTGAACGTGGGGACGATAGGCCACATAGATCACGGCAAGACGACGTTGACTGCGGCGATAACGAGAGTGCTCGAGAAGAAGGGC
>Ga0180431_10002733_pt1 | contig 23294 bp, 16 predicted proteins | sample SS_ome_11_FD_132459 | JGI IMG/M metagenome (GOLD analysis project Ga0180431, IMG submission 132459) | Hypersaline lake sediment archaeal communities from the Salton Sea, California, USA - SS_1_MS_1 metaG | ecosystem: Environmental > Aquatic > Non-marine Saline and Alkaline > Hypersaline >...
CGCGACCTCTTCCGGCGTGCCGGTGGCCACGATCCGGCCGCCGCCGTCGCCGCCCTCGGGGCCGATGTCGATGATGTGGTCGGCGGTCTTGATGACGTCGAGATTGTGCTCGATCACCACCACGGTGTTGCCCTGCTCCACCAGTTCGTGCAGCACTTCCAGAAGCTTGCGCACATCCTCGAAATGCAGGCCGGTCGTCGGCTCGTCAAGGATGTAGAGCGTGCGCCCGGTCGAACGCTTGGCCAGTTCCTTCGACAGCTTGACGCGCTGCGCCTCGCCGCCCGACAGCGTCGTGGCCTGCTGGCCGACCTTGATATAGCCAAGGCCCACGCGCATCAGCGCGTCCATCTTCTCGCGGATCGCCGGCACCGCCTTGAAGAACTCCTGCGCGTCTTCCACCGTCATGTCGAGGACATCGGCGATCGATTTGCCCTTGAACCGGATCTCCAGCGTCTCGCGGTTGTAGCGGTGGCCCTTGCAGGTCTCGCAGGTGACGTAGACATCGGGCAGGAAGTGCATCTCGATCTTGATCACCCCGTCGCCCTGGCAGGCCTCGCAGCGCCCGCCCTTGACGTTGAAGGAAAACCGCCCGGGCTTGTAGCCGCGCGCCTTCGCCTCGGGCAGGCCGGCGAACCAGTCGCGGATCGGGGTGAAGGCGCCGGTATAGGTGGCCGGGTTCGACCGCGGTGTGCGGCCGATCGGGCGCTGATCGATGTCGATCACCTTGTCGAGATGTTCCAGCCCCCGGATCGTCTCGCAGGGCGCCGGGGTCTGGCGCGCGCCGTTCAGCCGCATCGAGGCGGTCTTGAACAGCGTCTCGACCGTCAGGGTCGACTTGCCGCCCCCCGACACGCCGGTGACGCAGACGAACTTGCCCAGCGGGAACCCGACGGTGACATCCTGCAGGTTGTTGCCGGTCGCGCCCACCACCTTCAGGGTCTTGCCGCTGCCCTTGCGCCGCACCTTGGGCACCGCGATCTCGCGCCCGCCCGACAGGTATTGCCCGGTCAGGCTGGCCGGGTCGGCCGCGATCTCGGCCGGGGTGCCGCGGGCCACGATCCGGCCGCCGTGCACCCCGGCGCCCGGCCCCATGTCGAAGACGTAATCGGCCTCGCGGATCGCCTCCTCGTCATGTTCGACCACCAGCACCGTGTTGCCCTGGTCGCGCAGGTTCTTCAGCGTGCCCAACAGCCGGTCGTTGTCGCGCTGGTGCAGGCCGATCGAGGGTTCGTCGAGCACGTAAAGCACGCCGGTCAGGCCCGATCCGATCTGGCTGGCCAGCCGGATCCGCTGGCTTTCGCCGCCCGACAGCGTGCCGGCCGAACGCGCCAGCGTCAGGTAATCCAGCCCGACATTGACGAGGAACCCCAGCCGTTCGCGGATCTCCTTGAGGATCGCGCGGGCGATCTCGTTGCGCTGCTGGCCAAGCTGGCCCGGCACCGCCTCGACCCAGTCCAGCACCTCGCGGATCGACATCTGCACCACCTGGCCCACGTGCAGGCCGCCGACCTTCACCGCCAGCGCCTCGGGCTTCAGCCGGTAGCCGCCGCAGGCGCCGCAGGGCCGGTTGTTCTGGTAGCGTTCGAATTCCTCGCGGATCCAGGCGCTGTCGGTCTCGCGGTAGCGCCGTTCCATGTTCGGGATCACGCCCTCGAAGCTGCGCCGCACCTGGTAGACGCGGCCGCCCTCGTCGAAGCGGAAATCGATCTCCTCGTCGCCGGACCCGTGCAGGAACAGCTGCCGGACATGGGCCGGCAGATCCTTCCACGGCTTCTTCGCGTCGAACCCGTAGTGCCGGGCAAGGGCGTCGATCGTCTGGGTGAAATAGGGGCTCTTGCCCTTGTTCCACGGCGCCAGCGCGCCGCCCTTCAGCGTCATCGTGGTGTCGGGCACCACCAGCCGCTCGTCGAAGAACAGCTCCACCCCCAGACCGTCGCAATCCGGGCAGGCACCATAGGGCGCGTTGAAGGAAAACAGCCGCGGCTCGATCTCGGGGATCGTGAAGCCCGAGACCGGGCAGGCGAAGCGTTCGGAAAACACGATCCGCTCGTGGTCCTCGCCCTGCACCAACTCGATCACCGCGATCCCGTCGGCGAGGTCGAGAGCGGTGCGGAAACTGTCGGCCAGCCGCGTCTCCAACCCCTCGCGCACCACGATCCGGTCGACGACGACGTCGATGTCGTGGCGGAACTTCTTGTCGAGCGTCGGCGGTTCCTCCAGCTCGTGGAATTCGCCATCGACCTTGACGCGCTGGAAGCCCTGCTTCCTGAGTTCGAGGAATTCCTTGCGATACTCGCCCTTCCGGTCGCGCACGATCGGCGCCAGCAGGTAGGCGCGGCTGCCCTCCTCCATCGCCATGACCCGGTCGACCATGTCCTGCACCTGCATCGCCTCGATCGGCTGGCCGGTGGCCGGGGAATAGGGCGTGCCGACGCGCGCGAACAGCAGCCGCAGGTAATCGTAGACCTCGGTGACCGTGCCGACGGTCGACCGCGGGTTCTTCGACGTCGTCTTCTGCTCGATCGAGATCGCGGGCGAAAGGCCCGAGATGTGATCGACATCGGGCTTGCCCATCATGTCGAGGAACTGCCGCGCATAGGCCGACAGGCTTTCGACATAGCGGCGCTGGCCCTCGGCATAGATCGTGTCGAAGGCGAGGCTGGACTTGCCAGAGCCCGACAGGCCGGTGATCACCACCAGCCGGTCGCGCGGGATCTCCGCATCGACGGATTTCAGGTTGTGTTCCCGCGCGCCGCGGATCTCGATGAACTTCTGTTCCGCCATCCGACCACCCTCACCCACCGGCCGAGACATAGGCCAATCCGCCCGAGTCTCCAACCGGAAAAACGGAACATTGGGCGAACATGCCGGCAGGCCCTTGAAACTCCGCCGACATATTCGTTATCATGAATATCAAACGGCGATGACCGGTCGCACCGGCCTGTCGCCGCGCCCGAAACCGGGCCCGGCGCGGCCGCGCCGGGATCGTCCCGATGGAGATTGCCAGATGCTGTCCTTCCTGCGTTCCCCCGCCGCCGCCCGCGTGCAGCGCATCGACCCGCGCGAGGCGGTGCGCCGCGCCGCGGCCGACGAGATCACCGTGATCGACGTGCGCGACGCCGGCGAACTTGCGACGGGCCGCGCCGAGGGCGCGCTGCACGTGCCGCTGATGACGCTGCGGATGAAATGCGATCCCGCCAGCCCGGAACGGCTGGCCGGGCTCGGCCCGGATCGTCCCGTTGCGCTTTACTGCGCCTCCGGCGCGCGCAGCCAGATGGCCGGGCGGATGCTGGTCGAGATGGGCTATGGCGAGGTCTACAACCTCGGCGGCCTGCACGACTGGCATGCCGGCGGCGGGCAGGTGCTGCGGTAGCCGGCGCGGCGGGGGCGCTGCCCCCGCACCCCCGGGATATTTCCGGACCAAAACCGGATCAGCGCGCCCGCGCGCGGCGGCGGGCCTGCCAGCCATGCATCGCGATGCCGGCCGCGCAGAGCGGCACGGTGAACAGCACCGCCGCCACCGGTCCGGTTCCGGCGATCAGCGCGGCCAGCAGCGGGGTGCCCAGCGTCGTGCCGACATTGCCCAGCTGCGCCACCGCGCCGGCCGCCAGCGCCCGGTCGGCCGGGTCGGGATTGAGCGCCGGGATCGCCGCGAAGGAGGCGCCCTGCACCAGCCCCAGCGCGGCGGAGACGACGAGCGCGGCGGCCAGCGCGGGCCCCGGCAGGCTGGCCGCAAGCGCCAGCGGCGGCGCCGCGAGGATCGCCAGCGCGAAGCCCCATTGCACCAGCCGCACCGGCCCGATCCGGCCCAGCAGCCAGACCCCGAGCGTGAGCGAGACGAGGATCGAGACCGCCGGCATCGCCACCGCCGCCGTCCGGCCCGCGGCAGCGGGCAGAAGCGGCGGCAGGAGCGTCAGCAGCGCCACGTAGAGCAGCGTGTAGAACACGAAGCCCAGCGCCGGCGCCGCGATCCGGGGCGAGCGGTAGATGTCGAGATGGCGCCGCCACAACCCGCCCTGCCCCGCCGACCGGGGCCCCGGCGGCGCGATCCCGCGAAGAAGCGGGCCGAGCGCCAGCGCGCAGGCCGCGAACCACGCGGCATGGCCGAGAAACAGCCCCCCGGCCCCGAAGGCCGCGACGACCGGCGGCGCGATCAGGGCGAGCGCGGCATAGGACACGCCGAAGAAGCTCGACCACAGCGTCATCGCGGCGCCGAGCCGCGGCGCGGGCGTGACCGCCGCGATCAGCGTCGGCCCGGCCACGACGATGGCAAGGTGGCTCACGCCCTCGGCGATGCGCAGCGCGATCATCCAGGGATAGGACGGCAGCGAAACCTGCACGACGGACACGGCCGCCGCCAGCCACAACGCGCCGATCAGCACCCGCGACAGGCCGGCGCGGCTGACGGCGATGCCGGCAGTGGTGCCGAAGACGAGGCCGACGAGGCCGACGACCGAGACGATCAGCCCGACGCCGGCGGGCCCGGCCACGGCGCCGTAGCGCGCCCCGAGATCGTCGAAGAGAAGGCTGGCCTTGCCGAACTGCGCCGCCGCGCCGAGTCCGGCGAGCCAGATCGCCGCGACGATCGCCGCCGCGCGGGCGGGCGGCATCAGAAGTGCAGGGCCCGGCCGTAGGCGTCCAGCACCGCCTCGTGCATCATCTCGCTCAGCGTCGGATGCGGGAACACCGTCTCCATCAGTTCGGTTTCCGTGGTCTCCAGCGTCCGGCCGACGACATAGCCCTGGATCAGCTCCGTCACCTCGGCGCCGACCATGTGCGCGCCCAGAAGCTCGCCGGTCTTCGCGTCGAACACGGTCTTGATCATCCCCTCGGATTCGCCCAGCGCGATGGCCTTGCCGTTGCCGATGAACGGGAACCGGCCGACCCTGACCTCGTGCCCGGCCTCCTTCGCCTTCGCCTCGGTCAGCCCGACGCTGGCGACCTGCGGATGGCAATAGGTGCAGCCGGCGATGGAATTCGGCTTGATCGGGTGCGGATCGCCGCCGGCCACCAGTTCGGCGACCATCACGCCCTCGTGGCTGGCCTTGTGCGCCAGCCAGGGCGCGCCGGCGATATCGCCGATCGCGTAGAGCCCCGCGACGCCGGTGCGGCAGTATGCGTCGGTGACGACATGGCTGCGGTCGACCGTGACGCCGAGCTTGTCCAGCCCCAGCCCCTCGACATTGCCGACGATCCCGACGGCCGAGATCACCGTGTCGAACTTGCGCGCCTCGGTCTTGCCGCCCTGCTCGATATGGGCGGTCACGCTGTCGGCGGCGCGGTCGAGCTTCGTGACGGTCGCCTTTTCGAGGATCGTCATCCCCTGCTTGACGAACTGCTTCTTCGCGAAACCGGCGATCTCGGCATCCTCGACCGGCAGGATCCGGTCCATCACCTCCACCACCGTCGTCTTCGCGCCGAGCGTGTTGTAGAAACTCGCGAATTCGATCCCGATGGCCCCCGATCCGATGACCAGAAGCTCCCTGGGCATGTGGCCGGGCACCAGCGCGTGCCGGTAGGTCCAGACCCGCTTGCCATCGGCCTCCAGCCCCGGCAGTTCGCGCGCCCGCGCGCCGGTGGCCAGCACGATCGCCGGGGCGGTCAGCTCCTCGTTGCCCTTGTCGGTCCTGACGGCGACCTTGCCGGGGGCGGGCAGCGTCGCCTCGCCCATCACCACCGTCACCTTGTTCTTCTTCAGCAGGTGACCGACGCCGCCGGTGAGCTGCTTGGCCACCGCGCGCGAGCGCTGCACGACCGCGTCGAGATCGTAGCCCAGCCCCTCGGCCCTGAGCCCGAACTCCGTCGCGCGATGCATCAGGTGGAACACCTCGGCCGAGCGCAGCATCGCCTTGGTCGGGATGCAGCCCCAGTTCAGGCAGATGCCGCCGAGGTGTTCGCGCTCCACCACCGCGACCTTCAGCCCAAGCTGCGCGCCGCGGATCGCGGCCACGTAGCCGCCCGGCCCGGCGCCCACCACGATCATGTCAAAGGCCTTGCCCGCCATCGCGCCCTCCTCTGCCGCAAGATGGTTTGCCATTAAACTATTTTTCGCACGACGGCAATGCGGGTGGCGCCGTGGCGCCCTGCGCCGGGCTCATGGCGCCTCCGCGCCGCCCTCGCCGCCCATCTCGCGCACCACCGCGCCATAGCCGCCTTCCGCCATGAACGCCTGTTCCGCCGCCGTGCTGTCGCGCCCCAGCGCCGCGTTGCGGTAGGGGAACCGGCCGAACCGGCGGATCACCTCGCGATGCGCGCGGGCATGCAGAAGGTTGCCCGCGCCGCCTTCCGGCATCCTCTCGGCAATGAGCGCGACGCCGCGATCCTGCGCCGCCAGATCCTCGGCATGCATGTAGGGCAGGTAGAAGAACTGCCGCTGCGGTTCGGGGATGTCACGGTCGAGACTGGCGGCCACCGCCGCCTCGGCCGCGGCCAGCGCCCGCGCATCGGTGGCGAAGGCCCGCGCCTCGCCGCGGAACATGTTGCGGGGGAACTGGTCGGTCAGGATCAGGTATCCCAGCGTTCCGGGCGCGTCGGCGCACCAGTCGCGCAACCCGCCGGCCGCCGCCGACTCCCAGGCGGGACCGAACCGGGCGGCAATCTCGGCATCGACCTCGGGATCGACAGCATACCAGGCCGCCGGGCCGAGCCCCAGCCAGTATTCCACAACCATCGCCGGCGTGACCGTCATCCGCGCCTCCGCTTGTCGCTTCGTTCCGCGCAGGCTCGCAGGTCGGGCCGCCGCTGGCTAGGGTCTTTCTTCGCGCTCCGCCTCCGCCTCGGGATCGGCCGCGTCGCGGTCGGCCCAGCCCAGCGCGGGCTCGTCCTCGGCCTCCTCGTGGCTGGCCTCGATGACCGCCTCGACCGCCACGACCGAGGCCGAGGGCATGACCATCGCGTAGCCGCCGGTCTCGTCGGGGCTGGGCGCGGCGCGCTGCGTCATCCGCCAGCCGGCATAGCCCGCCAGAAGGACGTATAGTACCCCGATGTACAGGAAGAACCCCGCGGGCCCGATCTGCCCCATAATCCAGCCGGTGATCAGCGGGCCGCCGATCGCACCCAGCCCGTTGATGAACACGAGCCCCGCGGAAGCCGCTGGCATGTCGGATGGATCGAGATAGTCGTTCACATAGGCCAGGACCAGCGAATACATCGGGTTGGTGACGCCGCCGAGGACGAAGCCGATCACGACCAGCAGGGTGAACCCCGGTTCAGCGAGCACCGGCACGACCATCGTGGCCGCGCCCAGGACCGCCAGCGCGAGGATCAGCTGGCGCCGGTCCATCCGGTCCGAGGCCCAGCCGATCGGATATTGCAGCAGCATTCCGCCGACGTAGATCGCGGCGATGAAGATCGAGATGTCGCGCACCGACAGCCCCGCCTCGCTGCCCCAGACCGCGGCCATGCCGAACTGCGCCGAGAACACGCCGCCCAGCAGGAACATCCCGATGATGCCCAGCGGCGAGGCGCGGTAAAGATCGACGAAGCTCAGCGGCTTGGTCAGTTCGAAGGCGGGCACCCGCCCCGCTGTCAGCAGGATCGGCGTGAACGACAGCGACACCAGGACCGAGGGGATGATGAACAGGATGAAGCCCGACGGATCGCCGAGGTTCATCATCCCCTGCGCGGTGACGATCCCGATCATCTGCGTGATCATGTAAAGCGACAGCGCCTGGCCCCGCGTTTCGTTGCTCGACGCGTCGTTGAGCCAGCTTTCGGCGGTGATGTAGACCCCGGCGAAGGCGAAGCCCATGAACACCCGCATCGCCGTCCAGACCAGCCAGTCGGGCGCGGCGGCGTAAAGGATCAGCACCGCCGAGATCAGCGAGCCGAGCGCGGCGAAGACCCGCACATGCCCGACCGACCGGATCAGGCCGGGCGTCAGCCGGCTGCCGAACAGGAACCCCAGGAAATAGGCCGAGGTCACGACCGACATCTGCGAGGCGCTGAACCCCTCCAGCCCGCCGCGGATACCCAGCAGCGTGCCCTGCATGCCGTTGCCGACCATCAGCAACATCATGCCCAGAAGCAGCGGCCAGGAGGTGCGCAGGACGATCAGCATGGGCGTGTCTCCGAACCAGGTCCGGCCAGTGTGCCGGCGCGGCATGGCACCCGCGCGACAATGCGCGACAAATCCGGCGCTACGAGCGTCGCTCCGGGATCAGCAGCGAGGCGTCGCCATAGGAAAAGAACCGGTAGCGCGCGGCGATGGCATGGGCATAGATCGCGCGGATCCGCTCGGCCCCCATCAGCGCCGAGACCAGCATCATCAGGGTCGATTTCGGCAGGTGGAAATTGGTCATCAGCCCGTCGATCGCCCGGAACCGGTAGCCGGGATAGATGAAGATCTCGGTCGTGCCGCGAAAGGCATGCACCCGGCCCGCATCGTCGGCCGCGCTTTCGACCAGCCGCAGCGCCGTGGTGCCCACCGCGATGATCCGCCCGCCGGCATCGCGGGTGGCGTTGATCTCGGCCGCCGCCCGTTCCGTCACCTCGCCCCATTCGGCATGCATCCGGTGCCGCGTCACGTCCTCGACCTTGACCGGCAGGAAGGTGCCGGCGCCGACATGCAGCGTCACCTCTGTCATGGCCACGCCGCGGGCCGTGAGCGCCGCGAGCAGCGGGGCGTCGAAATGCAGCGAGGCGGTGGGGGCCGCGACCGCGCCGGCGGTGCGCGCGAAGACCGGCTGGTAATCCTCCCTGTCGGCCGCATCGGGGGCCCGGAGCGCGGCGATGTAGGGCGGCAGCGGCATCGCCCCGGCCTCGGCCAGCGCGGCGTCGAAATCCTCGCCGGTCAGGTTGAAGGCCAGCCGCGCCTGCCCGGCCCCGATCGCCGCGACCTCGGCCGACAGCGCCGGTGAAAACACGATCGTCTCGCCGGGTTTCAGCTTGCGCAGCGGCTTGACGAGCGCCGACCACGTGCCATCGGCCTGCGGCTCCAGCAGCGTCACCTCGATCCGCGCCACCGCCTCGCCCTGCCCGGTCGCGCGGGTCCGCGTGCCGGTCAGCCGCGCCGGGATCACGCGGGTGTTGTTCAGGATCAGCCGGTCGCCGGGGCGCAGGATGTCGACAAGGTCGCGCACGTGCCGATCCTCGATCCCGTCGCCCTCGGCCAGCAGCAGCCGGGCGGCGCTGCGCGGCTTGACCGGCCGCGTCGCGATCAGATCCTCGGGCAGGTCGTAGTCGAAATCGTCCAGTTTCATTCCGCCTCGCGCGCGGCATTGCCGCGAAAGATTTCCCGAAACGGCCCCGGCGTCAGGATCGACAGCGGGTTGACCGCGACCCTGGGCGCCGCCGCCGGCCCGGTCAGCCGGTAGGTGAAGCCGAAAAGCCCCTCGCCGGGGCGCGACACGATCTGCCCCAGCGCGTTGACGAAATAGACCGGAGAGATCACGCCTTCCATGTCCAGAAGCTCCGCCTGCCGGTCGTAGATACCCTGGATGCTGACGCCAAGCGAGGCGCCGACGGCACGGCCGTCGCGCAGGATCACCCGGTCGGGCCGGATCTCGAACCGGCCATCGACCTGCTGGAACAGGATGCCCTCGCCACCCATCTGCTCCAACAGGCCAACCACGCTGATCAGCCCCAGAAGCTCGGCCAGGATCGGCGCGTCGCGCACCCGCATGCCGCCGGCGCGGACCTCGCCGGAATAGCGGCCCTGGCCCTCCTCCTCGACGATCCTGAGATCGAGCGCGCCGCCGTAGCCGCGCGAGAAGATGCCGGCGGCGCGGAACACCGCCCCGGCATCGTCGGCACGGATCGCGTAGGCGTTGCGGCCGTTCGCGGCGGGGCCAAGGCTGCCCTGCACCTCCTCCGCGCCGTTGATCGCCCCGGCGAACTGCCCGGTGAAGGCCGCCGCGCCGCCGAACCGGCCGCGAAACCCGGTCAGCGCCAGCGTCTCGCCCAGCCGCAGCCGGTCGAGCCGGACGTCGATCACCGGCACCGATCCTCCGGCCCGCGCGCCGCCGCCCAGATCGGGCAGGCGGCGCAGGTCGGCGGTGCCGCCGCCGATCTCCCAGCGCGGCGGCGCAGCGCCCTGCCCGACCAGCGCCGCGCGGCCGGTGAACCAGCCCAGGTCGACGGCGTCGAAGGCCAGCCGGTCGAGCGTGCCGTCCTCGTTCAGGCCGAGTGTGCCGCTGGCCGCCAGCCCCGGCGCCTCGATCTCGATCCGGTCGAGCTGCGCCGGCGCGCCAAGCCGGCCCTCGACGACAAGCCGCCCCGGCGTCGCGGCGGGCTTGGCCCAGCCGATTTCCGGCAGCGACAGGGTGACCCGGTTCAGATCCGAGGTCAGCAGCAACCGCGGCGGGCCGTCCCGCGGCAGGTCGATGCGGATGTCGCCGCGGCCGCGGCCCGCGACCGCCGCGTCCGGCAGGCCGAGCCGGAAGGCGCGCACGAAGTCCGGCGACAGGTCGACGCTGCCCTCGAGGACCGAGCCGGGCGCATCCGGGCCGAAGGGCTGGTGCCAGCGCGCCTCGAACCCCACGCCCGACAGGTTGCCCGGCCCGGCGATCGCCAGCCCGCCGTCGGGCGTGGCGGTGGCGACCAGCCGCTCGGCCGTCAGCAGATGGCCCGGCACCAGCACCTCGGAGCGCAGGTCGAGCAACTCGGCGCGCACCGCGTAGCCGATCTCCTCCTCCGGCACCCGGTCGATCAGCGGCAGGGTGATCACCGCCTCGGCCCGGGCCCGGCCCTCGGCCAGGTCGACCGGTCGCCCGGCCTTCTGCAAGAACCGGAACGGCGGCTCGTCGAGCAGCGCCAGCGCCGCGGGAATCGTGCTGTCGGTGCGCAGCGTGACCTCGCCGATCGCCGGCTTGCGGGTGATGTCGGGCACCTTCAGCACCGACCCGTCCAGCGTGACCGGGCCGCCGCGTTCGGTGACGGTTTGGCCGCGTTCCAGCACCAGCGTGTAGACCTGCCCGTCGATCGTCGCATAGCCCGCGGCCTGCTCGACCGGCGGCAGGCTGCGCACGACGCGAACATTCGCACCCTCGAAATCGTAGCCCAGCGCCAGCCGCGGCTCCTGTCCGGGGATGATCCGCAGCGCCGCCTTGAGGTCGAGCAGTTCCCCCGTCGTCACGTTCTTGTCGAGCCAGTCGCGGGTTTTCGGCACCAGCGCGACGGGCCACAACTGGATCAGCCGGTCGGCGCCGATCCGCGGCACGTCGAGGTCCAGCGCCAGCGCCCAGCCCGCCGCCTCGGCCGCTGCGCGACCCGTGGCCGCGATCCGGCGCTCGCCGTCCAGCAGCACCGCCTGCCCGATCCGCACCGCGAAGGGATCGAGCGACAGCTTGAGGTCCACCGCCCCGCCCGAAAACACCACCGGATCGGCGAACACGCCCTCCGGATCGGTTTCCAGCGCGTCGATCCGCATCTGCCCGACGAAGGCGGTGGGCAGGCCGCCCGGCCCGGTTTCGATGAACACCTTCGATTGCGCGGCCAGCCGGAGCGCCCGGCTGTCGAAGGCGATTTCATCGAATTCCATGCGGCCGGCAGCGGGATCGTAGCGAAACGCCATCCGCGCCGCGTCGAACCGCACCGGGGCCACCGCCTCGGTCGGACGCAGCGCGCCGCGGCCGATTTCCAGCGTGCCGCCCAGCACGCCCAGCGATCCGTCCTCGGCGATGGTGGACCGGAACGAGCCCGAGATCGGCGCCTCCAGCGCCGCCAGCCAGGCCAGCGCCGGCACCTGCACCGCCAGTTCGCCGGCGGTCAGGTTGCGCACCGTGGCGCCGAAAGCCGCCGCAGAGCTGCCCTTGCGGCTGGAAAACGTCAGCTCGGTCGTCGCCGCGCCCAGTTCCGCCCCGGCCAGCTGCATCGCCAGTCCCAGCGTCAGCGTCGCGGCGTCCTGCGCCATCACGATCCGGCCGGTGCCGGCGATGCCCGCGCCGGGCCGGCGCGCATCGGTCAGCGTCAGCCGCAGGTCGCTGGCCTCGACCCGTTCGATCCGGCCCAGCACCGGGCCGCTGAACGCCCGGTCGATCGCGTCGATCACCTCGGCCGGCGTGCCCGCGGCAAAGGCCGCCTCGCCGCCGATCCGCAGCCCGAAACTGCCGTCCTCGGCGCGGGCGAGGCTCACCGCGCCCTGTTCCAGCACCACGCGCCGCGGCTCCAGCCGCCCCGAGAGCAGCGCATCGGCATGCAGTGCCAGCCGCAGCCGCGGCAGCCGCAGAAGCCGCAGGCCCTCGGCCGTGTCGATGCCGACCTCGGTCAGCAACACGCGCGGCACGAGGTCGGTGCCGACCTGCAGGCTGACCCCGCCGATCGTCGCCCGCGCCTGGCCGGCCAGGGCCGCGTTGGCGCGCGTCTCGATCCGCTCCACCAGCCCGGCCGGCGCCGGCAGGGGCCGCCCGGCCAGCAGGACGGCCGCGAGGATCAGAAGCGAGGCGAGGACGACGACGACGGCGATGGTTCGCCGCAAAAGGCGGCCCAGCCGCCCCGCCCTCGCCGGTGTCGTCGTCATCCGCTGCCCGCCGCCCGCGCGCGGTTCGGCGCGGCCGGTCCCTTTATCTTTGCCTCGGGCGGATTAAAACACGAAACGCAAGCCCACAGCAAAGGATCGCGCGACCATGATCACCGAAGGCCAGACCGCCCCCGATTTCACCCTGCCCCGCGACGGCGGCGGCACCGTCGCGCTCGACGACCTGCTTCCGAAGGCGGTGGTGCTTTATTTCTATCCCAAGGACGACACGCCGGGCTGCACCACCGAGGCGCTGGACTTCACCCGGCTGAAGGCCGATTTCGAGGCGGCCGGCGCCATCGTCGTCGGCATCTCGAAGGACAGCGTCGCCAAGCATGACAAGTTCTGCAGGAAACACGGCCTGGGCGTGATCCTCGCCTCCGACGAGAACGGCGACACCTGCGAACGCTACGGCACCTGGGTGGAAAAGAGCATGTATGGCAAGACCTACATGGGAATCGAGCGCACCACCGTGCTGATCGGCGGCGACGGCACCGTGCGCCGGATCTGGCGCAAGGTGAAGGTCAAGGGCCATGCCGACGAGGTGCTGGCCGCGGTCCGCGAACAATGACCACCTGCCTGGCCGGGATGGCGGCAGAGGTGCTGGCCACCGCCGACGGGCGGGAAAAGACCGCGCTCTCGCGCCGCCATGCCGCGGCCTGGTTCGCCGCGCGCGCGGCCGGCGCGCCGATCCCGGTCGGCACCGCCAGCCCGCCCGACCGGCCGGCCCGGCCCGCCCGGCCGGAGCTTCTGGCGCCGAAGGACGTGCCGCGCCGCCGGCCCGGCACGCCGGCGGGCCGGATCGCGCTTTTGCATGCCGTGGCGCATATCGAACTCAACGCCGTCGATCTGCACTGGGACATCGTCGCGCGCTTCGGCCATGTCCCGATGCCGATCGGCTTTTACGACGACTGGGTGAAGGCGGCCGACGAGGAATCGAAGCATTTCAACCTCGTCTGCGACTGCCTCGAACGGCTGGGCAGCCATTACGGCGCCCTGCCGGCCCATGCCGGCATGTGGCGCGCGGCCGAGGACACGAAGGACGACCTGATGGGCCGCCTTGCCGTTGTGCCGATGGTGCTGGAGGCGCGCGGGCTCGACGTCACGCCCGGCATGATCGATATCTTCCGCAAGGCCGGCGACGCGGAGGCCGTCGCGGCGCTCGAACTGATCTACGGCGAGGAGGTCGGCCATGTCGCCTATGGCTCGAAATGGTTCCACTTCCTCTGCGGCCGCGAGAACCGCGATCCGAAGGACGCGTTTCACGCGCTCGTGCGGCACTATTTCCACGGCGCGCTGAAACCGCCGTTCAACGAGGAAAAGCGCGCCGAGGCCGGGCTGCCGCCGGATTTCTACTGGCCGCTGGCCGAGGAAACGGCCGCCGCCCGGCCCGGCCCGGCCGGCACCTGATCGGCGGAATCCCGCCGAAACGGCCGCCCGCGGCGGTCCTGGCGGCTGCGCCGCCGCATGTCCGTTGCAGCCCCGCTTTTCAATTTGTTAACGGAGGTCAGCCGGCCAAGACGATCCGCCAGAGATCGGCCCGGCACCGCCCTGGGGGAAGAGAGACAAAACGTGCGCCCGACCGAACGGATCCTGCACCGGCTTCACGTCGCCGTGGCACGGCGATTTCCCGAACAACGCCTGTTCCTGCGCTCCGACACCGGAACGCGTTTCCTGCGAATCCCCTCGGCGACGCTGGCCACCGTGATGGGCGCCAGCGCGCTTGTGCTGGGCTGGACGATCGTCGCCACGGCGATCCTGATCATGGATGCCATCGGCTCGGAGTCGAGCCGCGACCAGGCATTGCGCGACCGCGTCGTCTACGAGGCGCGGCTGGACCAGTTGGCGCGCGAGCGCGACGAGCGTGCGGCCGATGCCCGCGCCGCGCAGCAACGCTTCGCCGCGGCGCTGGGCCAGATCTCGGCCATGCAGTCCGAGCTTCTGGAGTCGGAAGAACGCCGCCGGGAACTGGAAAAGGGCATCGGCGTGATCCAGACCACGCTGCGCCGCACGATGAACGAGCGCGACGCGGCGCGCGGCGAGGCCGAGCGGTTGGCCGCCACGCTGAACGGCGACCTGCCCGAGACCACCGGGCCGGACAGCGAGGAGGTCGTCGCGACGCTCGACTTTCTCGCCGACGCGCTGGGCCGGGTCGCCGAGGAACGCGACGAACTGGCCGCCTCGGCCCGCGCCGCGCAGGAGGAATCGGAGCGTATCGCGCATGACGTGCGGCTCCGGCAGGAGGCGACGAACCGGCTGTTCGACCAGCTCGAGGATGCCGTCACGATCTCGATGGAACCGCTCGACAAGATGTTCAGCGCCGCCGGGCTCGACCCGGATCGCATTCTCGACCAGATCCGCAGCAGCTATTCCGGCGTCGGCGGGCCGCTGACGCCGATGGGCATCTCGACCAAGGGCGACGCGGCGCTGGGGCCCGAGGCGCGCCGCGCCGCGCGCATCCTCGAGGGGTTCGACCAGCTCAATCTCTACCGCATGGCGGTCGACAAGACGCCCTTCGCGCTGCCGCTCAGAACCTCCTACCGGTTCACCTCGGGCTTCGGCATGCGCTGGGGCCGGCTGCATGCCGGGATCGACCTCGCCGGCGCCTACGGCTCGCCGGTGCTGGCCACGGCCGATGGCGTCGTCACCCATGCCGGCTGGAAATCGGGCTACGGCCGGCTGGTCACGATCCGCCACGATTTCGGCTACGAAACCCGCTTCGGCCATCTGGCGCAAATTCGCGTCAAGGTCGGGGAAAGGGTATCGCGCGGCGACAGGATCGGTGATATGGGAAATTCCGGCCGGTCGACCGGAACCCATCTGCACTACGAGGTGCGGGTTGGCGGCAAGCCGGTCAACCCGATGACCTACATCAAGGCGGCGAGGAATGTTTTCTAAGAGCAGGATCAACGAGCCGGGCCCGAAGCAGGCCGGCGACGAACCGGCGAAGCCGACGACAGCCCCGGCCCCGAAACCCGGCGACAGCGGCGGTTACGCCCCGGCGACCAGCAAGGCCAAGCCGCCCGCCTCGGTCCTGTCGTCCGACCTTACCGTGATCGGCAATCTCAAGACCAGCGGCGACATCCAGGTCGAGGGCACGATCGAGGGCGATATCCGCGCCCATCTGCTGACCGTCGGCGAAGGCGCGACGATCCGCGGCGAGATCGTGGCCGACGACATCGTCGTCAACGGCCGCGTCGTGGGTCGGGTGCGCGGCCTCAAGGTCCGGCTGACCTCGACCGCGCGGGTCGAGGGCGACATCATCCACAAGACCATCGCGATCGAAAGCGGCGCGCATTTCGAAGGCTCCGTGCAGCGCCAGGACGATCCGCTGGGCCAGAACACCGGCGCCGCCGCCCGCGTCGCGGCCCCGGCCGCCGCCCCGGCCGCCGCTTCGGCGCCGGCGCCCGAAACCGGCCCCGAAACCGGCAAGGACGCCGCCGGCAACGGCTGAACGGTCGCCCCGGCACGGCTTGCGGCGCCGCGCGGATCGCGCGGCGCCTTGCGGTTCAGGCCCGCGCCGTCGCGCCCCGCGGCGGCATCAGCCGGCGATACATGTGCCAGGTGGCATGGCCCAGCACCGGCATCACCGCGAACAGCCCCAGAAACAGCGGCGCCATGCCGATGAACACCAGCGCCGCGATGGTCAGCCCCCACAGCGCCATCGGCACGAGGTTCGCCAGAACGCATTGCACCGAGGTGATCATCGCGGTGACGAAATCGACCTCGTATTCCAAGAGCAGCGGCAGCCCGGTCACCGTGGTGGCGAACAGAACCCCGGCAAAGCCCGCGCCGATCCCGGTGCCGATCAACAGCATCAGCGGCCCGTTGCCCTGAAACAGCACCATCGGCGAGGTGCCCAGCTGCGCCGCGGCCTGCAGGCCCAGGAACAGCGCGAACAGCGCATGCGCCACGAACAGCCAGAACATGAAGATCAGGACGATCACCGCCGCGATCGACGGGATCTGCCGCTGCCGCTGCGCGAAGACCACGCCCAGGATCGCGCCCCAGGCCAGCGTCTCGCCGGCCTCGATCCGGCGGCTGACCTCGTAAAGCCCGACGGCCACGAACGGCCCGAGGATCGGGAAACCGACGAAGAACGGCACCATCCACCATTCCTCGCCCGCCGCGGCATAGACCTGGAAGATCACCAGCCCGCCGGCGACGTAGAAGGCCGAGAAGAACAGCCCGAAGACCGGCGCGCGCAGGAAATCCCGCAGCCCCAGCCGCAGCACCTCGGGAATGTCGGCAGTGGTGACGGAACGGATATCGGGCAGGACCGATGGTCCCGTGTCGATCTCTTGCATGAAGGTCCTCCCAAACCTTTCGCGCGCCCCGAAAGGCTAGGAGGATCGGCGCGTCGCGGCAATGGGCTTGCCTCAGTCCTCCGCCGCGGCGTCGGCCCGGCTCTTGCCGGCGACATCCATGGCCAGCGTGGCGGCCATGAAGGCATCGAGATCGCCGTCCAGAACGCCCTGCGTGTCCGATGTCTCGTGGCCGGTGCGCAGATCCTTGACCATCTGGTAGGGCTGCAACACGTAGGACCGGATCTGGTTGCCCCAGCCGGCCGAACCCTTGGCCTCGTGCTGCGCGTTGATCTCGGCGTTGCGGCGATCCAGCTCCAACTGGTAGAGCCGCGCCTTGAGCGCGTTCATCGCCGTTTCGCGGTTCTGGTGCTGCGACTTCATCGACGAGGTGACGACGATGCCGGTGGGCAGGTGGGTGATCCGCACGGCCGAGTCGGTGGTGTTCACATGCTGCCCGCCGGCGCCGGAGGAGCGGTAGGTGTCGATCCGGATCTCGTTGTCGGGCACGTTGATCTCGATGTTCTCGTCCACCACCGGGTAGACCCAGACCGAGGCGAAGGAGGTTTCGCGCGTGCCCTTGCCGAAGGGCGATATCCGCACCAGCCGGTGCACGCCCGATTCCGACTTGAGCCAGCCGTAGGCGTTCGGCCCGGATATCTTGTAGGAGACCGACTTGATGCCGGCCTCGGCGCCCGCTTCCTCGGATTGCAGTTCCACGTCATAGCCGTGCTGTTCGGCCCAGCGGACATACATGCGCTGCAGCATCTGCGCCCAGTCGCAGGCCTCGGTGCCGCCGGCGCCGGCGTTGATCTCGACGAAGGTGTCGTTGCCGTCGGCCTCGCCGTTCAGCAGCGCCTCCAGTTCCTTGCCGGCGGCAAAATCCTTCAGCGCCTTAAGCCCCGCCTCGGCCTCGGCCACGACCTCGTCGTCGCCCTCCATCTCGCCCAGTTCGATCAGCTCGACACTGTCGTTCAGATCCTTTTCGATCCTGCGATAGGTGTCGATCTTGTCGACCAGCATCTGCCGGTCGCGCATCAGCTTCTGCGCGCGGGCCGGGTCCGACCACAGGTCGCCGTCCTCGATCATCGCGTTCATCTCTTCCAGCCGGTGCGGCGCGGTCTCCAGCCCCATCCGCTGGCCCAGAAGGTCCAGCGACTTGCGGATCGCCTCGACGGTGCTTTGCGCCTCTGCTCGCATGAACGGGTATCCTGATGGCCTTTTCGAAGGGCGGTCATAGCCGCTTGGCCGGGGCCGGGCAAGCGGGTCGCGCGGCTCAGTAAAGCCCGCCGGAACTCAGCGTGCCGAAATCCGCCTTGCGCGGGATCACCCGCTGCTCGCCGGTCGAGGTGATGATCGACTGGCCCTCGCCGAAGTCGCTTTCGCCATAGTCGAACAGCGGCAGGTTCTGCGACATCGCGAAGCCGCCATCCACGAAGGCGCCGAAGCCGTAGCCCGGATCCTGGCCCTCCCGGAAATACTCGGCCACGACGAATTCGCCCGACAGGTCGTCGGGCAGGCGCTCGCCGGTGAACCGGTCGATCTTGATGAACCGGCCGCCGGGCGGCACCCGGAACTCGCCGCCGCCGAATTTCTTCGCGGCCTCGGTCATGAAGGTCTGGAACACCGGGCCGCAGGTATTGCCGCCATAGACGCCGGAGCCGAGGCTGCGCGGCTGGTCGTAGCCGATGTAGCAGCCCGCCACGATGTTCGAGGAATAGCCGACGAACCACACGTCCTTGCTGTCGTTGGTGGTGCCGGTCTTGCCGGCCACCGGCACCGGCACCCGGATCCCCGCCCCGGTGCCGCGCTGCATCACCCCCTGCATCATCGAGGTCAGCTGATAGGCGGTGATCGGGTCCATCACCCGTTCGCGGTTGGTCACGATCGCCGGCAGCCGGCCGGGATCGAGGCTGGCAAGTTCGCAATCGAGGCAGCGGCGCTGGTCGTGACGGTAGACGGTGCTGCCCCAGCGGTCCTGCACCCGGTCGACAAGCGTGGGTTCCACCCGCTCGCCGCCATTGGCGAACATCGCATAGGCCGCGACCATCTTGTAAAGCGTGGTTTCCTGCGCGCCCAGCGCGTTGGCGAGGAACGGCTGCATCGGTTCGTAGACGCCGAAATCCTCGGCATAGGCCGCGACCGTCTCCATCCCGATTTCCTGCGCGATCCGGATCGTCATCAGGTTGCGCGACTGTTCGATCCCGGTGCGCAAGGGTGTCGGCCCGTAGTACTTGTCCGATGCGTTCTTCGGCCGCCAGATGCCCTCGGCCGTTTCCACCTCCACCGGCGCGTCGATCACGATCGTCGCCGGGGTGAAGCCCGAATCCAGCGCCGTGGCATAGACGAAGGGCTTGAACGAGGATCCGGGCTGGCGCTGCGCCTGGGTCGCGCGGTTGAACACCGAGTCCTGGTAGGAAAACCCGCCCTGCATCGCCAGGACGCGGCCGTTGTCCACGTCCATCGCCATGAAGGCGCCCTGCACCTCGGGCACCTGCCTCAGCGACCAGCGGTCGAAGCTGCCGTCCTCGGCGGCCAGCGCGGCGACATGGACGACATCGCCGACCTTCAGCAGGTCGCCCGCCACGCGCGCCTCCGGCCCCAGCCGGCCGTCTTCCAGCAGCGGCCGGGCCCAGCGGACATCGGTGGCGGCGATCCAGTGCCCGTCCTCGTCGTCCTCCACGCCCTCGATGCCGATCCGCGCGGCGTTCTCGCCCACCCGCAGCACCACCGCCGGGTACCAGTTCGCGATGTCGCGCGGCACCTCCGCCGCGGCAAGCGCCGCGCGCCAGGTCGCATCGTCCGCGCCCTCGATCTCCTCGGGCGGGATCGTCACGCCGGTGCCGCGCCAGATGCCGCGGTCGCGGTCGTAGCCCTCCAGCGCGTCGCGCAGCGCCTGCGCGGCGAGCGCCTGCATCTCGGGGTCGATCGTGGCGCGGATCGTCAGGCCGCCGCCGAAGAATTCCTCCTCGCCGAAGCTTTGCGACAGCTGGCGGCGGATCTCGTCGGTGAAATAGTCGCGCGGCGGCAAGCTGTCGCGGAACGCCGGGAAATCGCCGTTCTGCACGGACCGGAGCGGCTTTTCGCGTTCGGCGCGGAACGTCGCCTCGTCGATATAGCCGTTCTGCCACATCTCGCGCAGCACGTAGTTGCGCCGGTCGGTCACCCGTTCCTTCGCAGTCACCGGGTGGTAGCGGCCCGGCGCCTGCGGCATCGCGGCCAGCATCGCGGCCTCGTGCGGTTCCAGCTGCGACAGCGTCTTGTTGAAATAGGTCTGCGCGGCGGCGGCCACGCCGTAGGAATTCTGGCCCAGGAAAATCTCGTTGAGATAGAGTTCGAGGATCTTCTCCTTCGGCAGCGACTCCTCCAGCCGGGTCGCAAGGATCACTTCCTTGATCTTGCGCTCGATCCGCCGGTCGCCCGACAGCAGGAAATTCTTCATCACCTGCTGGGTGATCGTCGAGGCGCCGCGCAGCGTCTGCCCGCGCGTGCGCGCGGCCTCGACCAGCGCGGCGGCGATGCCGCGCGCGTCATAGCCCTTGTGCAGGTAGAAGTTCTTGTCCTCGGCCGAGATGAAGGCGTGCTTGACCAGGTCGGGGACCTCCTCGGCCGGGGCGAAGAGCCGCCGCTCGACCGCGAATTCGTCGATCATCTGCCCCTCGCCGGAATAGATCCGGCTGATGGTCTTCGGGGTATAGGTCGCCAGCTGTTCGTGGCTGGGCAGGTCCTGGCTGTAGACCCAGAACACGCCGCCGGCGGCCAGCGCCGCGAAGATCGCGCCGTTGGTGGCGAAGCTGAACAGCGCGCCGACGAAGTTGAGGACGAAACGGATCACCTGAGCCCAGCCTTTCCCTTGGCGACGCTTCATACACCGAGCGGCGGGGGAGGGTCAAAACACCTTTGCTTGCGCCCGGCGGGCTATTGCCGGACCCGCGCCGCCTCGGCCGCGTCGGCCTGCGCCCAGGCCTGCAGCGCGGCGCGGATCGCCGCCTGCATCCCGGCCCGCCATTCCGGATCGGTCAGCCGCTGCCGGTCGCGGCGCGACGACAGGAACCCCAGTTCGATCAGCAGCGAGGGCATGTCGGGTGCCTTGAGCACCGAGAACGCCGCCGCCTGGATCGGCTTGGCATGCAGCCGGATGCCGGCGGCGCCGATCGTCTCGACCAGCGTTGTCGCCAGCCGGTCGGCCCGGGGTTCGGTTTCGGCCCGCGCAAGGTCGACCAACACGGCCGCCACGAGGTCGTCGGCATCGCCAAGGTCGAGCCCGGCCAGCACGTCGTCGCGGTCGTGCCGCTCGGCCAGCCGCTGCGCCTCGGCATCGGGCGAGTCGAGGTCGAGCCGGTAGATCGTGGTGCCCACCGCCGTGCCCGAGGCCAGCGCATCGGCATGCAGCGACAGGAACACGTCGGCCCCGGCCTCGCGCGCGATGCGGATGCGCTGCGCCAGCGGGACGAAGACATCCTCCTCCCGCGTCATCACCACCACCATGCCGGCCCGGCGCAGCACCTCGGCCAGTTCGCGCCCGAACACCAGCATCAGCTCGGCCTCGGTCAGCCCCTTGGCCTCGGCGCCGGGATCGAGCCCGCCGTGGCCGGGATCGAGCGCCACGATCAGTGGCCTCGCGCCGGTCTGGCGCGGCTTGGCCGGCGGCAGGTCGGCCGGTTCGGGCAGGCCCCAGGCGGGATCGGGCGCGGCGGCCACGGCCGCGGCGAACTCGGCCTCCGTCGCCGGGTCCAGCAGCACGCGGATCGTCGCGGGCGCGCCGCGTTCCTCGGCCGACACGATCCGGTAGAGCCCGTCCAGCACCGCCACCAGCCGCGACCAGCCCGGCCGGAACCGGCCCAGCCGCAGCGCCTGCACCCGCTCGGATCGGTCCAGCCGGGCCGGGTCGGCGGCGGAAAAGTCGATCTCGAGGCTGTCCAGCACCAGCCGCGGCGGATCGTCGAGCACGAAGACGCGGTAGGGCACCGGCTGCGTGAGCGCGAGGTCGATCCGCACGCCCGGACCCGCGTCGAGAACGGCAGAGCCTTCGGGCACCAGCCGCGCCAGTGCGGACAAGTCCTGCGCGCCCCCCGGCGCCGCCGACAGCGCACAGGCCGCCGCCACGGCCATCCCCTTGAAACGCCTCCAGACCTGCATGCCCGCCCCGTTGTTTTCGCCAGACTAGCAGGCGCGGGCCGTTTCGGCCAAGGGTCAGCCGGCGCGGAAATGGGCGGTCAGCCGCGCAAGCCCCTCGGCGATGTCCGCGCTCGACCGCGCGTAGGAAAACCGCAGCGTTCGATGGCCGCGCACCGGGTCGAAATCCAGCCCCGGCGTCACCGCCACCCCGGCGCGGTCGAGGATGTCGCGCGCCAGCGCGAGACTGTCATCGGTCAGATCCGACACGTCGGCATAGACATAGAACGCCCCGTCGGGCGGCGCGAACCGGGTGATGCCGGCCTTCGGCAACCCCTCCAGCATCAGGTCGCGGTTCGCGGCATAGACCGCCCGGTTCGCTTCCAGCTCTTCGGTGCAGTCGAGTGCCGCAAGCGCGGCGACCTGGCTGGCATGCGGCGGGCAGATGAACATGTTCTGCGCCAGCCGCTCGACGATGCGCACATGGCCCTCGGGCACCACCATCCAGCCCACGCGCCAGCCGGTCATCGAGAAATACTTCGAGAACGAGTTGATCACGTAGACATCGTCGGAAATCTCCAGCGCCGACACCGCCGGCGGGCCGTAATGCAGCCCGTGGTAGATCTCGTCCGAGACCACCGCCATGCCGCGCGCCGCCGCCGCCCCGATCAGCGCGGCCATTGCCGGACGGTCCAGCATCGTGCCCGAGGGATTGCCCGGCGAGGCCAGTATCAGCCCCGCGCAGTCGTCGGGCAGCGCGTCGGGCCGTGGCTGGTAACGATCCGCCGCCGCCGTCGGGATGCCAACCGGGGTCAGCGACAGCGCCCGCAGGATCTGCCGGTAGGAGGGATAGCCCGGCTCGCCCAGCGCCACCCGTTCGCCCGCGTCGAAGAGCGCGGTGAAGGCCAGCAGGAAGGCCGCGGACGACCCGGAGGTGACGATCACCCGCGCCGGATCGAGATCGACGCCGTACCAGTCGGCGTAAAGCCGGGCGATCCGCGCGCGCAGCGCCGGCAGGCCCAGCGCCACGGTATAGCCCAGCGCCTCCCCCGCCATCGCGCCGGCCAGCGCGGCGCGGGCGCCCGCCGGGGCCGGGGTGGCGGGCTGGCCGACCTCCATGTGGATGATGTGCCGGCCCGCGGCCTCGGCGGCGCGCGCCGCCTCCATCACGTCCATCACGATGAAGGGATCGACGATCCCGCGCCTTGATGACCGCACGGCTGTCTCCCTATGCTGCCCCGACCCCTGCGCCGGTCATCCCAGCCCCGGCCGATGCGGTCAAGGGCCCGGACGCGGCTCTTGCCAAATCGGTGCCGGGCCGGGTAGGCCGGCCGGGCGCCGCAACGAACAGGACCGATGCCATGAAATTCGCCCCCCTCGCCCTCGCCGCCGCCCTGGCGCTTGCCGCCCCGGCCGGCGCG